>ERZ887942.14-NODE-14-length-125405-cov-47.732110_pt1 | contig 125405 bp, 89 predicted proteins | sample MGYA00521099_ERZ887942 | MGnify/ENA primary metagenome ERZ887942 (study PRJEB32303, sample SAMEA104408605) | aquatic metagenome | biome: Brackish water; feature: Pelagic; material: water | place: Baltic Sea | collected 2014-06-07T06:48:00 | depth 16,251 m ... | reverse complement strand
AAACACGTCGCCTTTTTCAACTGCCCATCAAACACAACTTTCTACAGTAACTCAAATAGAAGAGCTTCAGTCGTTCCTCCGGGCATTGCCGGCTTGCGAGCAAACAGGTTGCCGCCACTGACCAGGCACAAGAAACGCCCGCAGTTCGGCAATTTAGCTGTTGTTATGGGCAGTTCTGGCCAACGGGAACCAGCCCGCATCGTCATTTTCGTGTTAGCCGCGGCCACACGTCAGCGAAATTTACTGTAAGTCGTCAAACACTAACAACGCAGGTCTAGTTTCCGGTCAAACGCGAGTTTGCAGTGCCCGCCAACCTTGCCAGACCAGCCAGTTTGGTACGTCCCGTGAATCCCCACCCCAGCACACATGAACGTTTCAGAGGCTAAACAACGTTCACTTATGAACGAATTCATAAATTTACCGCGACAATCCCGGTGCGATGCCACAAAAATTGACCGTTTTGGACGTTTACTTAGTTAACTCTTGGTGTTAAATGCTGACAATAGGTGTAAGTCCGGAACTCATTGCTTCAACGCGGCCCCGGTCGCAAGCTAGAACGACGCTCAAAATGAACACGATCGCACCTTCAGCATCACAAACCGTCGACTACCGTTTGCCTGAGCAGATTTTTCACATTTACAATGATGCCTTTGAATCAAAGTGCGATCACGAATTGATGTGCCTGCAAAGCGGTTCGTCAATCTATTCTGACAGCGACGTTCGCGCAGAAGATGTAACAGAAACAGGAGACTATGAATCACTTCGAGGACTCCCACTGCTGTCTCCAGAGGGAGAGACCTTTCTGTTTCGGAAAATGAACTACCTGAAGTATCAGGCTGAACAACTTCGTCAGCGACTGCTAGCCAATTCGTCAGGGCGAGAAACGGCGGAAGATCTGTCGAATCTTTTGACAGACGCAGATGCTGTACGAAATCAAATTGCTGAATGCAACCTGCGACTTGTAATTTCGATCGCTCGAAAATTCTGTACCTCCTTTTGCGACTTCGACGAACTCATGAGTGAGGGGAACGAAATTCTGCTGAAGGCAATCAACAAATTCGACTTTTCACGTGGCTTTCGATTCAGCACATATGCGACCCATTCGGTGCAGCGACACTTCTATCGCTATGCTCAGCGAAGCCAAAGACGTAACACACTGGAATTCAAATCGTCGGTAGAAGTTCTTAACGAAATTCCCAACGCAGAATCAGACGCGGCCATTGGTGAGTGGGTCAAAGAAGAACAACGTATGACATCATTGATCGCGATGATGGCTGACAGGCTGAATGAGCGAGAGCATCAGATTGTTACAGCAAGGTTCGGTTTAACCAAAGACGGCGTCGTGAAAACTCTTCGAGAACTGTCTGCTGAAATGGGGCTATCGAAAGAACGAGTTCGTCAATTGCAGATCGTTGCCGTTGACAAACTACGAGACCTTTTCGACGAACTCGACCCGGAAATCGCCTCGTGCTGAAACATCACACGTGACTGCAGCGTTTTTTCGCTGATCGCTCGGGATTTACATTGCCAAATTCACTCGCCAAATGAAACGAAGCGACTATAAGGTCTAAACTGCACGAGACACTGCAGGCATTTAATTTGGCCTGATGTGTCTCGATCCCCAAATGCAGGTCATGTAATGCCATTCTGGCAACATTACTGACTTATCTGTTTGCCTGGTTAAGATTGGGTTAGAATACACCGTGATTGCAGAACGTAAAAACGAAGTGTGCTCCAATTCAATTGCAAATATGCAAGCTTCACCGTGGATGCGAAAAGTTTTGATCGCGGCCGCGGTCTACAACCTTGCCTGGGGTGCATTCGCCATAATTTTCCCGATGGCATTGTTTCGGATAACCGGATTCGATCCACTTCCGCTGTATCCAGAATTCTGGCAGTGCATTGGGATGATCGTCGGTGTTTACGGAATCGGCTATGGCATTGCCGCTCGAGATCCCTTTCGCCACTGGCCGATTGTTTTAGTTGGCCTGCTTGGAAAAGTTGCGGGCCCAATCGGATTCGCATCATCAGTCTACAGCGGGAAACTACCTCTGGCATTGGGTTGGACAATCTTAACCAATGACCTGATTTGGTGGTTCCCATTTTGTGTGATCCTGTGGAGAGCCGCTCAGGCTCATCAGGCAGATCAGCATCTTATCACTGTTAGCCCGCCAGTTAAGCCAATCGACCCGATGGGCCGAATGCTAAGTCAATTTGGCTCATCAATGACTGAGCTTTCAAGACGCAATCCAGTGCTGGTTGTGTTTCTTCGACATTCAGGATGTACGTTTTGCCGCGAAGCTCTGTTTGACATTGCCAGCCAAAGGCAACAGATTGAAGCCAACGGAACCCAGATCGCTTTAGTTCATATGGGATACGAAGAGCCTACCGACCTTCTTGAACGCAATCAATTGACGGACGTGCACTGCTTCCGCGACCCCGTATGTGCCCTGTACGAGGCCTTTGGGCTGGAAATGGGTGGGTTCCGGCAGCTATTCGGTTTAAAAGTCTGGATGCGAGGATTCAACGCGTGGATATCCGGTCACGGCATTGGCGCCCTGAACGGGAATGGCTTTCGGATGCCTGGGACGTTCTTAATTCATCGAGGCAAGATCGTTCGGTCGTTTCGACATGCAACGTCGGCAGATCGCCCAGACTATGTGCAGTTGGCAACACTCCCAGTTGAATCAATTGATTCGATTCCACCCACTGAGCCACTGTCGGGGCCAGTCACCGCCTGAAAGCGGTCGCTTTATTTGAGCTGGTTACAAGGCTGGCTTGTGGTTTGACTGGCAGTAAACGACCATAGTTGCAGCGACAGTCACTCCAAGTGGCGAAGCAACCTCAATTTGCCATTTCCAGGCAACGATCACAGTGCAGTCGCTCGAGGCCTCGAAAAAAAAAGCTGCCACTCAATGGTGGCAGCATTCGAAGCATCTTATCGAAATTGCTGAATTTCAGAGCGGAATGAAGACGCTCTAACGGCTGACAGCACAGTGCTGGTGTGATGAGTTGGTCCAGATATCGTTGTTTTCCATCAGGCTTCGGTAGTAGTCAATCGTGTTCTGCAATCCTTGTTCAAGCAATACAGACGGCTGCCATCCCAGTACCTTTTTTGCCAGCGTAATGTCTGGACAGCGCTGCGTTGGGTCATCCTGCGGAAGTGGTTCGTTCACAACTCGGGACTGAGATCCGGTTAGCTGAATAATCGTATCGGCCAGTTCCCGCATCGACGTTTCAATGGGATTGCCGATGTTCATCGGTCCGGTAGTTTCGTCCTGATCCATCAACTTGATCATTCCTTCAATCAAGTCGTCCACGTAACAGAATGAACGAGTTTGTCCGCCGTCTCCATAAACGGTGATGTCCTGCCCACGCAGGGCCTGATTGATAAAGTTGGAAACGACTCGACCATCATTCGGGTCCATCCGCGGCCCATAGGTGTTAAAGATCCTTATCAATCGAACTTCAACACCATGCGAAACGTGGTAGTTCATGCACAGCGATTCTGCGATTCGCTTGCCTTCGTCATAGCAACTTCGTGGGCCAATGGGATTCACGTGTCCCCAATAAGATTCCGGTTGCGGATGAATCGCCGGGTCTCCGTAGACTTCAGAAGTTGAAGCATGCAGGATTCGTGCGTTACAACGTTTGGCTAGCCCCAGAACATTGACTGTCCCGACGCTTGAAGTTTTGATTGTCTTGATCGGATTATATTGATAGGAAACCGGCGACGCTGGACATGCAAGGTTATAGATTTGGTCGCACTCAACAAACAGTGGATTAACGACGTCGTGCCGAATGAATTCGAACTGAGAGTTCCCCAGCAGATGGCGAATGTTATCTTTGCGCCCGGTAAACAGGTTGTCGACACAGATGATGTCATCACCACGAGCAATCAATCGATCAATCAGGTGGCTTCCTAAGAAACCCGCACCGCCGGTTACAACAATAGTGGCCATGTTAGTTCAATACTCTCAATCAGAAACCGTATCGTGATGCACATCAAGTTCCGCCGAACCTACAAACAGCTCGACGGTTTCGTTTTTGGATATTGACAATCACTATCGCAATCACAGAGGCAATTCTGCGAATAATTTCATCAATTCAGGGACGATTTGCTTCTTTCGTGAGACAACGTTTGCGACTCCCACCCAATGCGGGCAGGGACATTCACCGCCAAACGCCATCGATGTTGTCCCCTCAGCAACATCCGATTCAAAACATGTGATCCAGCTGTCCCCCTTAACAACGTCGGTCACCACCAGCAGACTGGTGAGGTAGTTGTTGCGATCAAAGTCTCGCTGCAGCTCATCTCGAAGAGATTGCAACTGATCCATGGAAAGTGCATCCATCGCGACGGTTTCCAATTGAGCGACAGCAAATTTTCTGTTGCGAACACCAAAGACCTTCTGGTCGCGATTCCAGATATCAGCCGCAGCAGAGGCCATCAGATCATCGCCCGCACGAAGCAAGTCTCTACCAAAGTATTCCAGGTCTATACCAGCAATGCCTGCCAGTCGTCCCGCAATCATTTGATCGAGTGGTGTTGCTGTTGGACCTCGCAGGGCGAGCGTGTCCGCACAGAGTCCACCAAGCAATAGAATGGCTGTTGAAGGATCGGGTTCCAGATTTGCTTCGAAATAGTTCATGGCGACTATTGAGCAGGAACTTCCGATCGGTCGACAATCCACGCGCACTGGCGACGGCGTTTCAATATTGCCGATCCGATGGTGATCGACGATCTCGACAATATCCAGCGACTCAATCCCAGGCACTGCCTGATCTGATTCGAAATGATCGATCAAAATCGCCTTTCGACGAGAAGGTGCTTTCAGGTCCTTTCGAGCGACAACTCCGATCAGCCGATTCTCATCATCAACAACGGGAATCGCTCTACGACACGATGAAATCAGTCCAACAACATCTTCCAGCAGATCATCTGCGCCGACACAGATACCGTGGGGAAAATGCAGGGACTCCAGACGCACCTGCCTGTTTAGCGAAGACAGCAGGTCGGTCGCCGTACCACTGAAAACGATGACAGACACGTTTCTGGCCATCGCATTCGTGTGCAGGTACGGATCAAATTCCGCGTTAACCAGAATGATACGACTGGGGCGACGTTCTAACGGCAGAAGGTCCAAAACATCAAGGCTTGCAGCAATCAGGATATCGTCAGCCGTAAGAGACCGCCCCCAGTCATCGTCGCCAGCTAAAGCCAGCACAATGTTTCCATACTCAGAACCACCAACGGTGGTTCCGACCAATCGTCCGCCAGGCAGCTTAATCAGGTCGTCCCATGTCAACAGGCTGGCCGCGATTGGAGCAGCATCCAGATTTAGCAGGTATCACCCGGCATCCTCTCGGTTGCTGAAGACTCCGCAAAGTCGATGTTGCTCATCAACGATGGGCAACATGCTGTGCCCGGTTCGAATCAACATATCGACAGCATCTCGCAGTCGGTCGGAGTTTTTCAGAAAGTCGGGCGAAAGCCGTGCGACGTCTCTGACACGGGGCGCCAGTGTTTCAACACGTTCGGGCACATCGACGTTTGCATATTTGAACACCCATTCGGCCTGTGGCGTCAGTTCACCGGGCACAACCGGAATGGCATTTTCCTGGTACCGCCCAGAAGTATTCAGAAAACGAGCGTACGCCACTGCAGACGTAGAGGAATCTGTATCAGGTTTCCGATGTCCAACGACAAACAATGGTGCGGACATTTTAGCAGGTTACCTTCTGTTGCAGATGTGCCTGACCTGTTGGATGCGTCCCACAATTGGGACAAGCCTGCAATGCAGCCACAAGACACGGCAGTACGCCATCGTGTTTATTTAATGTTGCAAAGCAAAACGGAAGACAGGGCGAGTTAAGGAAATTGAATTTCTGTGCACTGACCGCTGTCTAAATGAGAAACCTGCAGCATACAAATTCAAAGGATCCGCATTTCTGCGCACTAAGCTATCGTCGCTCAACGTGAGATTCCTGTTGCAACGACGATTCCCCTGGTTCCATGGAATCGTCAAAGCAAACAACTCGATTTCGTCCAGCTCTTTTCGCGGCATAGAGTGCTCGGTCCGCCATACTGAGTGCGATTTCCGGAGTCAAAACAGCAATTCCAGTCACCTCAGCGACCCCAATACTGACGGTTATAGAAAACGGATTCTCAACCGACAATAACTGCGATGAAGAGATATCCAGTCTTATTCTTTCCGCTGCACGCTTTGCGACATCTTCATCGGCCCCGGGCAAAACAACAATGAATTCGTCCCCGCCAAAACGTCCAACAAAATCGTCGGCGCGGGCCCCCTGCTTAATTGTCTGGGCAACCAACTTTAATGCACTGTCACCATAGGCATGCCCCGCGCCGTCGTTGATTGATTTGAAATGATCGATGTCCAGCATGATGACGCTTAATGATCGTCTCGATTCACGACAGCGAGCTATCTCTCGCTCAAGACGAGGATGAAGGCTGCGTCTGTTCCAGAGTCCGGTCAGCTGGTCAGAATTCGCTTCCAAGCGAGACGCATCCCGCGCATCTTCAAGCTGCTGCTGCAACTGAAGAATTCTAAGCCCCGTCCGCAGTCGCAACCGCAGTTCCCTGGGATCGAATGGCTTTGTGACAAAATCGTCGGCGCCGGATTCCAGACCGGTCAGTCGATCGGTCTGTTCATCTCGATGTGTTAACAGAACAATAAAGGTATAGGGAATTGGATTATGTTGCCGAATGTGGCGACAAACTTCAATTCCGGACATTGAAGGCATCGTCCAATCCAGAATCGCCATCTGAGGCGGATCAGGCTGCGACATAATGTCCAGAGCCTCCCTGCCGTCAGTAGCAAGGATTGGCCGGTATCCCCAGGATTCCAGCGCAGACACAAGCATGGCCTGAGCAATCAGATCATCTTCAGCAATGAGAACTCTCACTTCGCCGTTCATGTTACACCGTTTCAGACGAACTATTGCGAAGAAAATCAGACAGTTCACATTTCAGAGCTGCGACTTCATCCTGCAAAGACTGAATGAAACCAGCCACGCTGTCCAGGTCACCTTCGCGACCTGAAGTCTCGATACACCGGGCAACTTCAGAACACCGCTTGCCTCCGAGGCTCGCTGAAGCCCCTTTCAGTGAATGAGCTGCGTCACTGGCTGCTTCTGCGTCTCCCGCCTGAATAGCCGCCTGTATTTTTCCGACGTATTGATCTCCGGTTTCGCTGAAGATCGCCGCAACACGTTGCAACAATTCCATGTTGTTGCCGATGCGGCCCTGCAAGTCCTGATGATCAAAAACCGGCACATTGCTGATTTTCTTATTCAATTCCTCGTGAGCATCCATCATGACTTTCCTGATCTTTGCAACTTCGCTGGACGCCTTTCGACGATCTTTGAATTCAGCATCAAGCGCCGGGGCAATGCCTTCAGACATTCTGGGTTTCGAACCAATGGACAGTTTCTTGCCCAAATGTTTAACAATTGTCGTTTCCAGAACCGAACGTTCGATCGGCTTCGTCACATAATCGTCCATTCCGGCATCAAGACAACGTTTCTTATCAGCTGCCATCGCATGTGCGGTCAGGGCGATGATTGGGATTCGACTTAAGCCCTGTTCATGACTTCGAATTCTCATGGTTGCTTCAATACCATCCATCAATGGCATCTGCACGTCCATCAGAATCAAGTCGAACTTTCCGTACATAAACGCATCAACTGCTCCAACACCGTTGGAGACAACCTTGACGGAATGCCCCATCTGCTGAAGAAGTTTTTCTGCCAATAGTTGATTCACATGATTGTCTTCGGCGACCAGAATTTTGATTCCCGTCTCTTCAATCAGTGCGTCTTGGACACGTCCGTCATTCACAACAGCTTCGGAAACGACATCGCCAAACACTGCGACTTTGATGGCCTGCAATAAGTCAGTTTCGAAAACAGGCTTTGCAACGCTCACACTTCGCCCGCTGCGTGCATTGACGTCTGAGTCTTCAGACGCAGTTTGACGGTCCTGGTGGGACGTCACGGATGTCAACACGACAACCGGCAAATCGGGATGTTGGACGATCGTAGCATCGTCAAGTCGCGATTGATCGACCACAAACAAATTGGGGGAATCGATTGCTGCAACGACCGGCATTCCCAATTGGCTCAACATCTCCTCAATGGCAGACGCCTGACTGGGATTGTTCAGGATCAGAGACGGCTTGATGTTTTCAAACCCCTGCAGCGTTGCAGGGGTTTCAGCACGCGGCCTATGACTGTACTGCATCTGCAATTCGACCGAGAACGTTGATCCGGAAACGCCATCACTGCAGACTGTAATTTCTCCTCCCATCATTTTTGCCAGTTGCCGGGAAATGGCGAGGCCCAGCCCGGATCCACCGTAGACGCGAGTTGTGGAACCATCAGCCTGGTCAAACGGCTGAAACACGAGGGCCTGTTTTTCGGGTAGAATACCGATACCGGTATCAGTAACAGACAGGCTAATCAGCAGCGTGTCACCTGCGGCAGATCGGGATGTAAGACGAACAACAACCTCGCCTTCGTCTGTAAACTTAATCGCGTTCCCAAGCAGGTTGATGAGAATCTGTGAAAACCGCCCAGCATCACCAAACACCAACTTCGGCAACGTTGGGTCAACGCTGCAGATAAGCTCAACACCTTTTGCGTAAGCTTTTACTGCAAGCGTTCTTGTTGTGGCGGCAAGTTGGTTTCGAATATCAAATTCGACGGGGGATATATCCAGTTTGCCGGCTTCAATCTTCGAGAAGTCCAATACGTCGTTAATAATTCCCAACAACGCATGTGATGAGTCTCTGACGATTCCCAAATAGTTTCGCTGAGTTGGCGACAGGGAAGATTCCAGAACCAATTCCGTCATTCCAATGATGCCGTTCATCGGTGTACGGATTTCATGACTCATATTTGCAAGAAAGCTGCTCTTGGCTTCATTGGCAGCTTCTGCGCGCTGAGCGGCTTTACGTAGAAGCTCAGTCGCAATTGCCAATTCACGTGTTCGCTCATTCACACGATCTTCAAGCTGCTCACGGGCTGCGTTGGTGCGTTCATTGGCCAGAAACAGGTCCAGACTCCGCTCTTCCAACAGTTGCTCTGCTGTCTTTCTTGCGGCTCTTTCCCTTTCAGCGCGGCGCAAGGCTCTATCTATTTCGAGCATGCTTCTACCCTGACATCTACGGGGTAAATTCGGAAATGAACAAAGGGACCAGATTCATCCTGCAGATCCATTCGCTCAATCGCCAGGGCTTCGTCGAAGTGCTTAATGCAACCAGACATCATTGAATGAGCAATATCGCCCAATTCACGAGGGGAGCGATATGTGACGTGCAACGAGCCATCATCCAATCGCTGAGTACCAATCGTTGGCAATTCGGCGTCAGGATAAAGCTTTCGAACGTGAACATGGATAACTTCCTCAACCGACTCGATAAAGGCAAAGACCGACGTCTTCCCCGTAAGCATGCCCGGATACATTTGCGTGAACCTGAAAAACAGATGCTCACCAAACGACATTGTCAGATCGCATTCCGGCACACCTGTGATCAGGCTTAGCTGTTCAACCAAAAGCAACAGTTCCCGATGGTCATAGTTACCGACGGAAGTATAGATTCCTCCCGACGCGGGATTGGCAAGCTCCAGCATCTGTTCAGCGACATCGATCGAGAACACGTTCTCAACCCGTTCAAAAAACTCCGTGAAGATTATTCCCTTCATGGCGAACCTTACAGCAATTCAAGTCAATTCGGACAAACACCAAAAGACAAATTCGCACTCATTTGCGTATCTAAATGCGGGCAAGACAACGAAAAACGAATATTCCAGAACCCGCTGCGTAATCGCCTATCGTGTGGTCGCTTTAGAACTTGCCACATCCACCAGCATTACCAACGCATTTTCCTTCACACTGCAACTGCGATTTGAAAGTACAGTGTCATCTTTTCAAGCTGCCCGTGTGTTTCGATGCCTGCCAGCTTCAGCCATCCAAGTCCTTCTTCAAGCAGGCTGCCCCCACAAAAACAGGCCTGCATCAGGAGCACAGCAACGTGACACAACAACTGAAAACGTAGCTCGTGCGTTAGCTGTTCGACGTCGCACATCCTCCTGAAACAAGCTGTATTCCAGCCCTGTCGCGACCTGAAACGGCTATCTCAATATTGCGGATTAACGATCAGATTTTGCACCAATTCTATGTAGAACGCCGTGTTTTTCAGGCAAGTCAATAAAGAACTCAGCGATGCACCGGCCATCCGGAATTGCCAATATCCGGTAGCGTTTCCACGTACTCACTGTTCTTTGAAATGAAGTTCGAGCGTTCACCAAACGCTGGAAACGCCCGACCAACGAAAGTCCTGTATGCCAGTTGCAGCCGACGCACCGATAACCCAACCCGTGCAAAAACACAATCGCACGCTACCGACGGGATTGCAACCTGACAGCGAATCCGCAGGGGCCAAGTCGTATAGACCCGTCGACATCTGGGCGTTCCATTCGCGCCTGTTACGTATTCGGAAGCAATGCAGCTGATTGAACGTCAGGCTGATTCAGACAAGCCCGGATACTTCATAAAAGCAACATGCATTACCTGATGCTGACGGACAGCCACAAGGAAATGTCTGAAATCAACAATGCTGCTGCGTTTATTCTGGCTGACGGCATGCCCATCGTTTGGCGATCCAGATTTACGAACAAACCGATCCCGGAACGTGTTGCCGGTTCTGACCTGATCTATTCCATTGCCGAAATGGCGGCCGAAAAAGGGCAATCAATTTACTTTTGGGGAGGCGCTGCTGGAGTTGCTCAGTCGGCAGCCGAGATTCTAAAGAACAGAAATCCGGGGCTAAAAGTAGCGGGAGTCGAATCTCCACCATTCGGCGAACTGGGTCCTGACGAAGAAGCTGCCATGATCGAACGCATCAAGTCAGCAAAACCGGATATTCTTCTGGTTGTATTCGGGCAGCCCAAAGGCGAAGCGTGGATTCACAGATGGCACCAACAGCTTGGTGACCCGTGAGCGTACAATTGGGTGGCTCCTTCAATTTTGTAACCGGAGAAATCTGCCGCGCCCCAACGTGGATTGCCGGAATTGGCCTGGAATGGTTGTACCGATTCTATAAAGAACCTGGTAGGCTCGGCCCGCGGTACTTAAGAAACTGGATGTTTCTGGCAAAAGCAATACTTCGCGACGCAACAAAATCGCTGGTAATCACGATCACAACAATGGGTTCCCAAACTGATTTAAAGAATGCGGAACACGCACTACACATGTGCAGATGGTCGCTTAGCAAACCGCGACAAGTTCTGTCGTCGTATGTGAGGCAGAAATTGACTCAGAATTCAGGCATTATGTATGTCAACAGGGAGCGTTTGAAATGAGGGTCCTGGTCGCTGAAGATGATCCAATAGCTCAGAAATTGATCCGAACATTTCTTAAAAGCGAAGGCTAAGACGTAACTGTTGCCAGTTGCGGAGATGTAGAGTGGGAACGTTTCTTGATAAGCCCCACGCGATTTGTAATTACCGACTGGAAGATGCCTGGCGTGTCCGGTCTGGAACTCTGTCGCCGAATTCGCGAACAGCAGGACAGTCACTACACCTATGTTGTGATGCTGACCGCGAATCACGAAAAAGGACACTTCATCAGTGGCCTGGCCGCCGGGGCCGACGATTTCGTGACGAAGCCGTTCGATCCAGCCGAACTTCGCATCCGAATGAAATCCGGAACGCGAGTCCTTGAACTGGAAGACAAGCTACAGGAAAAAATCGACGAAATCGGTCGATCTCGCGTAGCCGTTGAACAGGCCCACGCAAAACTTCAATGCGAACTGGACGCGGCCGCCAACGTCCAGCGAGCTCTGTTGCCGCAACACCTGCCAGACTCAGACGGCATCGACTTTGCATGGTCGTTTGAACCGTCAATTCAACTTGGCGGTGATGCATTTAATGTTTACAAGCTGGCCGAAAACCGTTTCGGCATTAGCTTCATTGATGTTTGTGGCCATGGCCTCAAGTCAGCGCTACTGGCGGTTACGGTTCAGCACGTTATCGACCCACGCTACCGACACACTCCTTTGCTGTGGGCAGATTCCGCGCAAGACCCGCGTCACTTGATTGTGCCGCCGACGGAAGTCCTTAGTCGGCTTAACAGTCAATTCCAGATGGATATGGAAACATCACAGTATTTTTCGATGCTGTACGGAGTCCTCGACGCGGAAACCGGCCGCCTGGAATATTCAACCGCCGGACACCCGCCTCCGCTTTTGATCGCCGCCGACGGAAGTATACGCCAACTGAAAGGGTCTGGGTTCCCAATCGGAATCGCTCCTGAAGCCGACTACGATCACCACGAACTTATGCTGCAACCACACGACAGATTGCTGTTCTTTAGCGACGGTTTGTTCGAAGTCTTAAACAGTGAACGCGAAGAGGCTGGCCTGGACCGAGTTGTAAAGTGGCTTAAGGAAGGCCGCACGCTGGGAGTCAACGAGCTGGTCAAACTGGTCGCGAAAAACGTGCACGACTGGGCCGCAAACGGAATCCCGGGCGATGACGTTTCTATCCTGATGATCGAATACACAAACCAATCCGTCCAATCAGCAGCTGCTCTGGCGAAGACACAGCACGGTCGCATGAGCCGTTGAATCGCGAAGATACAAAACAAGAAAAACGCCCCGCAGGCGACAACTTTCGCAGTCGTGCGTGCACTGTCGCAACTTTTCTAAACATGGATCGCAGATGAACATCATCGAAACTAAACTTAAAGGTGTCGTCATGATCGAAACACGACGATTCGGCGATGCTCGAGGCTACTTTACTGAGACCTTTCATTCGGACCGATATCTGGAAGCTGGAATTGAACGGCCATTTGTCCAGGACAACTTTTCGCACTCAGTCAAAGGCGTGCTGCGAGGCTTACACTATCAGATCCGAAATCCTCAAGGAAAACTGGTCACTGTTCTGGCGGGTGAAGTTTTTGACGTGGCGATTGACCTGCAGATCGACAGTACAACTTTCGGAGAATGGGTTGGCGTAAATCTGTCCTCTGAGAACGGGCGCCAACTTTACGTGCCTCCAGGGTTCGGACATGGTTTTTGTGTGCTAAGCGACACTGCCGACTTTCTGTACAAGTGCACCGACTTTTACAGCCCGGAATACGAACGAGCAGTCCGCTGGGATGACCCCGATCTGGGAATAGACTGGCCGGTTTCGTCTCCAGTTATTTCCGACAAGGACGCAGCGGCACCACGTTTGAAGAATGCAGAACTTTTCGGACTGCACCGATTTGCCGCAAGCGAATGCACCGCCGATCAACCTGTGAAAACGCCCAACTAGTCGCAGCAACGCGGCGTTGGAAACACGCTGACATCGACAGAGCGACCGCTTTCCTGACGAAGACAGCGGCATTAAAATGCCCTCTCATAGCCACCCTCAGCACAAGTGAGCTCGCATGTGCCGTGCGCTGCGTGTTGGCGTTGCCCGCTCAGGACACAGCGACAAACCGCAAAGCCGCAACGATAGCCACGACAACTCGCTAAACCACCCAAGCCAGCCACTCATCGCATTATCCGATTCAGACTAAGACGTGTCTGGCGGAGGCTGAGCTGCAAAATGGCTATTCAACCAGATTCCGTAAGCAGCGGGCATTCGTAGATTGCTGCCGCAAGTCCGGCCAAAACGCCCGTCGCACTGGAAAACAGACGAACCATGGTGCACTCGATGTTGCTCTGCATGCGGATCTGTGCAAAACTGCCGCAAGAAGCCGCTTTCGCGGCGCAAAGTGATGTTTACACAAGACTTCCGTTGGAAAACCTTCTCGGATTCGTCTTGCCCGCGGTGAATTTGACGTCTCGCAGCATGCCGCGTCTTGCATCACCCAGAATCGTCTCCAGAAGTACAGGGTCGGCTTGGCCGATTGGTCGGAAAAACAATGTCTGAACCAGGTGGCTCATCAGAAGAAAACCTGAATCGCGTTCGCGAAAAAGTCATGCAACTTGCGCGCGAGGTGGAAAAACTTTCAGGAGAAGAAGTTCCTCCCAACATATTTTTCAACGAGTTCCTAACTCGGGTTGTGACGGCAATTGGCGCCAAAGCGGGTGCCGTGTGGATGCTGGAAAACGGCAGTCGACTTGCACTGGCCGCGGAAGTAAACCTGGACCAGACAGGCCTGCGAGAAATTCCGGGAGCTCTGCAGGTTAATGAGAAGCTGCTGATTGACGTACTTCAAACCGGCGAAGCCAAAACGCTTGTTCACGGACAGGGCGTTGACCTGCCAACAGAGCACGTCATGGTTTTGTCTGCCTTGCACAAAGAAAAAGAGTGCGTTGGAGTTGTTCAGCTGTTCCAGCGTGCCCAGGTTCCAGACAAAGCTCGATCCGGATACATGCAGTTTCTGGAACAAATGTGTGGCTACGCTTCGCGTTACATCGAAGGCAAGCGACGCAATGCGTCCATGAACGAAGACTTAAAGAGCAAGTTCTGGACAGACTTTGAACAATTTACCCTTCGTATTCAGCGATCTTTGGACGAACAGGAAGTCGCCGACGCAGCCGCCAGCGACGGTCGACCATTGCTTAGCTGTGACCGACTAAGCATTGTCACAAAGAAGGGCAGCAGCGTTAAAATTCGAGCTGTCAGCGGGCAGTCAACGGTCAACGCCAGAGCTAACCTGATACAGGCGATGTCAAAGCTGGCCAAACGTGTGATTGATTCGGGTGAAACACTTTTGTACGCCGGAAAGATCGAAGGCTTGGCGCCACAGGTGGAAAAACCTCTGGCAAACTTCGTTCAGGAAAGCGGCTCCCGAATGATCATGATCGTGCCTCTGTTTCCGAACGAGGTACTGGTACGAGAGCAGGGCGAAGAAGCAGAACAAAAGCGAAAAATCAAACGCCCCAAGGCGGTCGGCTGTATTGTTGTCGAACAGGTTGGCGAATCTGAACCCGCCCCACAACTGGAACAGCGAGCCGAATTACTCGCCGATCATATCGGCGCAGCGCTGTGGAATTCACGGGCGCATGGACGCATCCTGGGGAAATCATTTTTCAAGTTAATGGGCAGTTGCCTTGAATGGTTCCAAGGCAAAAAGCTCGCCATCACAATGGGAGTGCTGCTGCTAATTGGTGGAATTGTGGCGGCTTTGGCACTGGTTAAGGTTTCTTACCCGGTTGAAGCCGATGGCAAACTAATGCCAGTTGAACAGCACGCGGTGTTTGCGTTGTGGGATGGTGAAATCACGGAAATCGTGGTGAAGCCCGATGAAGCAGGCGATTATCGAGTCAAAAAAGGCGACGTCATTTTAATACTGGAAAATGACCAACTAAACACAGAAATCAAAGGTGCTGAAGCAGAACGTGACAAGCACATGATGCACATTGATCAGGCTAACCGTACAAGAAACAGCATCGGCAGCAGTGGCGAACAGGCCACTGAAGCTCATCGCCTGGACATAGAGCTCATTACGACGAAAGCCGATCTGAAGATCGCCGAAGTTCAACTGCAGAAGCTTCTTGAAACGCGAACCAATAAGCTGCGAGTTATTGCTCCAGCAGACGGAATCATTCCCGACTTCAAACGACTGGACATTCTGAAAGACCGTCCCGTTCAGCAGGGTGATCACCTGTTTGACATCATGAACGAAAAGGGCGATTGGCACATGGAACTATTGGTCGAAGAAAAACGCATGGGGCATCTGAACCGTGCTCGACAAACACTTATTGACGAAAACAAGGGCGGCCAGCTGGAAGGTGACTTTGCCGTCGTCAGCCTGCCTCAGTCAAGATTTAAATGCAAGTTAACCACACTTGCGACGCGATCCACCATCGACCCGGAATTGGGTACCGCATTCGAACTGATTGCCGTTGCCGATGAAGGCGAACAAATTCCAACACAACAAATCGGAACTGAAGTCACAACTCGCATCTACTGCGGTGAATGTTCTTTGGCGTTCCGCCTGTTCGGTGATGTTGTTGAGTTTGTCCAGCGCAATGTCTGGTGGTTCTAGAAAACAAACACGGCAACAATCCACGAATCGCGTTTCATTATCGCAAACATTTGCACCAGCTGGCCGCCTTCCATTGGCGACATAAAAAAAGCCCCAGATGTCGCAAATCGACTTCCGGGGCTTCGTTGTCTCAATCAAGCAGTTGCCGATTGGCAACCTTATTTGTTGACGATATTGTCCATCAACTGAATGCCGGCAGGGCCTACCAGAATTACGAAAATACCCGGGAAGATGAATAGAACCAGCGGAAAAATCATTTTCACCGCAGCTCCCTGAGCCTTTTCTTCGGCCATTTGCCTTCGCTTGGTTCTCATACTGTCCGATTGGACTCGCAATGCCTGAGCGATCGACGAACCGAATCGGTCAGCCTGAATCAGGATCGCCGCAAGAGCTCTCATGTCGTCCACGCCGGTTCGAATTCCCAGGTCATGCAGCACGTCGCGTCGATGCTTACCCATCTGCAACTGCATGTTGGCAGTGGCAAGTTCCTGACAAACTTCAGGAGCACCATTGGCCAGTTCTTCAGAAACCCGACGCATCGCCGCATCCAATCCCAGACCAGCTTCGACACACACAACCAGAAGGTCCAGAGCATCGGGCAACTGAAGAAAGATCTTCTGCTGTCTGGACATCTTCATCAGCGTCAACATCGCTTCCGGAATATAAAAACCGGCTCCACCGCCAATAATGAACGACGTCCACGAATTACCGCCGGATCCCATATTGGCGAAGCCATAACCGGCTCCAAAAATGATGCCCATAATAAATCCAACAAACTTCAGGGCAAGAAAGTTTCGAGGTGCATTGGGACCTGAAAAGCCCGCATTTGCAAGTCGAATTTTCAGCTTACTCTGTTCGGCTTCAGTCTTCGGTTTAAGAACGTTGGACAGTGCCGGAGCCGCTTTTTCAAGCACGTTCTTCACGGACGCATTATCGTTCTCACGACGTTTGCGAGATCCAGGATCGCGCAATTCATCCAAACGTTGCGAGGCGCGAGACTTCTTGCCTGTGACCAGGTTTAGAATGACCCACGCGACACAAGCGATCGCACAGAACGCAGAAACAGGAATGATGATTTCAGGTGACATTTAATCGAACTCCCGCAGAGGGAAACGCTATTTGTTTTGATGAACGCAGACTTCAAAAACCTGCCGTAAACTCACACTTTGATGTCGATGATCTTTTTGATGCAGATTGCACCAAGCAACTGAAGAAAGCCTGTTGCAAACAACATCTTCCGACCTTCTTCACGATCAAACAGGATCATCACGTAATCGGGATTCAGATAATAAACAGCGGCAAACAGAACTGGCGGCAACGCCATCAACACGATTCCGCTGATTCGACCTTCTCCGGTCAACGCCTTAACCTGCCCCAGAATCTTGAAACGTTCGCGAACCAATCCGCCAATTTTTGCCAGAATTTCGGCAAGGTCACCACCGCATTGACGCTGAATACAAACAGCAATGACAAAGAACTGAACGTCCATGCTCGGCATACGTTTCAGCATATTTTTAAGCGCCTGGTCGATTGGAATTCCCAGGTTCTGTTCTTCGTGAACCTTCTGAAACTCCTTCGAAATGGGAGCAGGCATTTCACTGGAAACGACGTGCAGGGCAGACGATAAACTGTGTCCGGAACGCAGTGCTCGCCCCATCAGGTCCAGAGCATTCGAAAGCTGAGCTTCAAACTTTTTGAAACGACTTCGGCGTCGCATCCAAAGCCACAGCCAGGGCAAGGCGACTCCGCATGCTGCTCCAACAGGAATCAACGCTGGAGGCGAACGTATAATCACCGTCACCAGTGCTCCCAACGCACCAGCCCCTGCACACAGCAACAGAAACTGTTCGGGCTTCAATGGCGATTCTGCCTGTTGGAAAAACATCGGCAGATTCTTAAACCGGCCAATGATTTTGCCAACAAGCCCGGAAGCCGACGACAGACCATCACGTACAATCTCGTCGGCAATCTGCGAGCCAACGGACGTACTACCGCCCGTAAACGCTGCAAGACGAGACTCCGCCTGTGACGATCGTTTGCTTTGAATGATATTGCCAACGCCAATCACCAGTGCCAGCACACCGACGAAGGCCGCAATCATGATTGTGAGAACCGGGTCCATTGATTCAACTTTCCGGAAAACGAATTCCGACATGCCAACTGGGCGGAAGCCACAACAGGCAACATCACAAATTTAGCTTACGAAAAAACCTGACAGAAACCTCGGAGCAACGTATGACAAACGCTGTTCCGAGTCATACTAAAACTACATAGATCGCAACTGACGCTCAGCAAAGATGCTTGGTGGCAGTTTCACACCCGAAGATTCCAGATGTTCGATACACTTCGGCCGTACGCCGGTTGAGATAAAGTGACCGGTCGCCTTACCATTTCCGTCGATACCTTCCTGAACAAACTTGAAGATATCCTGCATAACAATGGTGTCGCCTTCCATGCCGACAATCTCAGTAATATAAGTCACCTTACGAGGGCCACCCTGCAGTCGGCTGGCTTGAATGATCAAGTGCACAGCAGACGCAATCTGCTTACGCAACGCGGACATTGCCAAGTCAATGCCGCTCATATTCACAAGCGTTTCAATACGAGAAATCGCGTCGCGTGGAGTGTTCGCGTGGACCGTTGTTAAAGATCCATCGTGGCCGGTATTCATGGCCTGCAACATGTCCAGCGCTTCTCCACCACGACACTCGCCGATAATAATTCTGTCAGGACGCATACGCAGTGCGTTCTTCACAAGGTCCGTGGCAGTCACCATCCCCTTGCCTTCGATATTTGCTGGTCGCGTTTCCAGGCGAAGCACGTGTTCCTGCTGCAGCTGAATTTCCGCCGCATCTTCAATTGTGACGATGCGGTTTTCGTTGGAGATAAAGCTCGACAGCGTATTCAAAAGCGTCGTCTTACCAGAACCAGTACCGCCGCTGATGATGACGTTCAGGCGAGCCTTCATGGCTCCTTCCATAAACATGACCATTTCAGGTGTGAACGCACCGAATTTCAGCAGGTCTTCCAGCGTCAAAGGATTCGAACCGAATCGACGAATTGTCAAAGAAGGGCCATCCAGTGCCAATGGCGGGATAATTGCGTTCAGCCGAGAACCATCCGGAAGTCGAGCGTCGACCATCGGTGAAGTTTCGTCCACGCGTCGACCAACCTTGGATACGATACGGTCAAGAATCTGCAGCAGGTGGTCGTTGTCACGGAATGTCACATCGGACTTGATAATTCGGCCGTTCTTTTCAAGAAACACATTCTTCGGACCGTTGATCATAATATCCGCAACGCCTTCCTCTTTAAGAAGAAGTTCCAGCGGACCAAAGCCAAAGGCTTCGTCCAGGACTTCTTCTACAAGCCGCTCACGTTCTGAACGGTTAAGAAGAGGATTTTCGGTATCGCATAAATGTTCAACAACGACGCGAATTTCACGTCGAAGAGAATCACCTTCAAGCTCTGAAATCCGCGTCAGGTCAAGTTTTTCAACTAGCTTGCCGTGAATGTGTTCTTTCAGTGCTTCAAAGTCGTTGGTGTTTGAGCGTGATTTTGGCAGGGCTACCATGACTAACTCCGAATTTCTATTTTTGAATTGCAGCAGCGGAGAGGAAGACGATCCGCGCAGAGTTCCTTCAGAGTAAAGCTAGGTCATATCTGGAAGCCTTGACGGTTGAAACATGCAGGAATGTTGTGTTCCGACAACATTTTCGCGGTGATTCGGCATCTGATTATGCCAGCTGTAAGATTTGTGAGGACGTCAACTGCTACAGGCCGGGCATTCGGTATGAGTCGCAAATTGTGTTTGTGAGCTGTTTGGTGATTTAACTTGCACAGTCCGCCCGCTGGAAATTACCGATCAAGCGTTTTTTGAGACTGATTGTCGGGAATCGTGCGTCGGGGGTAGCCGTTTGAGCGGCATTTCGATATCTCACACATCAGCCGACACCGTTTCGGCAGTCGCCTTGTCTCGAACGGTCGTTTCCTTTCGGCAGTCCTTCTTGCAACCATGAAGACGCTTGTTTCGCTTAGAAATCTATTGCTGTTCGGAGCTGCGGCCATCGTCCTGGCCGCGATTCCGGTCTCTGAACGGCTGAAGTTCGACCAAAGAATTGAGGCGTTCTTTGCGTCCGACAACCCGGACCTGCTGTTGCTGCAGAGGAATCGCAGTGAATTTGGAGGCAGCGAATTCGTCATTGTCGCCTGGACGGAAGACCAGCTGTTTGCGATGCCCGACCAGCAGGTGCCACAGTCCTTAGCCGCAGTGCTGGAAATTGATGTCTTGCTGGCGGTTGACGATCCCGTCGCCCAAAAGATCCGAGATGTGTCTGCCCGGTTGAATGAGATCCCCGGGGTTAACGGTGAAAAAACGCAGCATCTCGCAGACCTGCTTGACGCTGCACCTCGCTTCAAGCCGTCACGCAGAGCGATGTTGCGACTTTTTGAAGGAACTATGGTTGGCCGCGATGGACGAACTACGGGAATTCTGCTGGAACTAAGGCCCCAGAATGAGTCGACCGAATCGCGAGCCGCAACGCTGGAGAAAATTCGCAAAATCGCTGCATCGATGGACGGCGAAGTAGCCGTCGCGGGCGAACCGGTGCAGGTTTTTGATATGTTTCAGATGGTTGAGGAAGACGGGCAGATTCTGTTTCTGGTTTCACTCAGCATTTTGTCGCTTGTGCTGTTGATGATGTTTCAGGGATTTCGCTGGGTTCTGGCTCCTGTCGGACTGGTTCTCGGATCTGTCGTTGTCACTCGAGCGACACTTTCTGTGATTGGCGCCGAGCTTAGTATGGTTAGTTCCATGCTGAATTCGCTTGTAACCGTCATTGGCATCGCAACATGTATGCACGTCATTGTTCACTATCGAGACATCCGAAATGAACAGGGCGTGCTTCCGTTGGAAACCGATCATCAACGGAAACAGAAGGTGCTTGACGCAACCAAACGCACGTTGTCTGAAATGACGATGCCAATATTCTGGACGTGCGTTACAACGGCTGTCGGCTTTACGTCGCTGCTTGTCAGCCAGATTACGCCGGTACGAAGCTTTTCCATTATGATGTGCCTTGGAACGGGAGTGGTGCTGCTTGCGTGCATTGTCGTGTTTCCGGCAACGCTGGGGTCTGGTTCACGTCTGTCGCCGCCGGCCAGCGTGCCCATGGAACACTGGCTGGACAAAGCGCTTCACATTAGTGCTCGAGCTGTAGAAAAACGACCAGTGCTGACGGGCGTGATTTGTTTCTTGATGTTCGCATTTGCGATTCCGGGAGTCCTGATGCTGAACGTCGAAACCGACTTCAGCAAGAACTTCAAAGACTCGTCCACCATCGTTCAGTCTCTTAAGTTCGTGGAATCGCGACTGGGCGGGGCAGGCAGTTGGGAGATCGCGTTCGACACTCCAGAAGAACTCACGGACGATTTCCTTTCGGATATCCAGAGGCTGACGGAGAAGCTTCGAAGTTTGTCCGAAGACGATGAAACAATTTCAATTCTGTCGTTGACGGACTTCACCGACCTGCCTCCCAGAATTTTCGTACCAACCAAAACACTCAGAAAAATCGCGAGCAAGCAACCCACCCTTGTTAGTAATTTCTATAACAAGGATGCTCGTCGAATGAGAATCGTGTTGCGGTCCGCAGAACAGCAGCCAAGCGAACAGAAGCTCACGCAGATCATTCGCATCCGCAGCTGCGTCCACGATTTTTTTGCATCGACGGAATTTCGCCAGACGACTCCACCAGAAGCTTCCGGAATGTTTGTCCTGCTGGCCGATCTGATTCAGAGCCTGCTGCAGGATCAACTGCTTAGCTTTGTCGTCGCCACCATCGGGATTCTCGTGTGCATGACGATCGCATTCCGTAGCCTGAGAATAGGTTTCGTTTCTTTATTGCCGAATATTTTTCCGGTCGCCATTGTCATGGGCATTCTTGGATGGACGGGAAGTCGAGTAAACATAGGCACCGCCATGATTACCAGCGTCTCTATGGGACTGACGGTTGACTCCACAATCCACTACATTACTGCGTTTGAGCGTGCCAGAAGGCAAAATTCGGTGCAAAATTCGCTGCACATCGCCCACGCCAGTGCGGGAAGAGCACTTGTCTTTGCCCACCTGGCTCTCGTTGCCGGACTACTTGTACTGACGGCTTCCCGGTTTGTCCCCTTGGTTTACTTTGGTGCGTTGCTGAGCCTGTCTATGGTGGGTGGAGTATTTGGCGATCTGGTGCTGCTTCCACTCTTGCTCCGTTGGACAACGCCGGTATCCTCAACAATAAACAGTGATGAACTGTCAGCAGAAAACTCTGATTGACGCTTCATTTCAGCTAAAACTCAGCTTTGTTTTGCAGGTAGCGAGTAAAGTGGCCCGCAATGGCCCTGGGAATTTCGCGGGTGACTTCTTGCCGAAGATGTGACAATATTCGGTTATTGTCGTGCGATTCATTACTTTAGATTTGTTGCTAAGTTCAGATGTCTACGATTTGCCCCGAAGCCAACAGCTGCCAGTTCATCAACATTGCCGGTTACAAGTTCGTCTCGCTTGACGATCTGCAGGAACGCAGAGAAAAGCTGCGAAGCCTTGTCGATCGCCTGCAACTAAAAGGCACAATTTTGCTTAGCCCGGAAGGCATCAATTTGTTTCTGGCAGGGCCGCGCGAAGCTATCGACGCCTTTCTGCAGGAGATCCATCTTGACGCTGCCTTTACCGATCTGGAAACCAAGGAAAGCGTCAGCGACCATCAGCCGTTTAACCGCATGTTGATCAAGATCAAATCGGAAATCATTGCATTCGGAATCGACAGTGTTGACCCAATACACCGCACATCACCGAAGCTACCAGCCACTGAACTGAAAAAGTGGTTGGACGAAGGCCGCAAAGTTCACCTGCTGGATACTCGCAACGATTACGAAGTTGAAGTGGGCACTTTTACCAACGCAATCCCTGCCGGCATCGACAATTTCCGAGATTTCCCTGAGGCAGTCGCAAAGCTTCCGGAATCAATGAAGGACGAGCCGCTTGTCATGTTTTGCACAGGAGGCATCCGCTGCGAAAAGGCGGGACCGTACATGGAGCAAGCCGGCTTCAAACAGGTGTATCAGCTTGAAGGTGGAATTTTGAAGTACTTCGAAGACTGCGGCGGCGATCACTATACAGGAGACTGCTTTGTCTTTGACCAACGTGTTGCGGTGGACCCCAAGCTGAACGAAACAGAACACACTCAGTGTTTTATCTGCCAGGAAGTTGTTTCGCCGGAAAGTCAATCGTCCGAAAAATACGTCCCCGGAATTTCATGCCCACGTTGTTATCGCGAACCAGATCAGCAGATGCAGGATCGACTGAAACTTCGCAATGCGCAGATACAGTCACTGGTCAGTCCACTGCCGGGCAGCATTCCGTATTTCAATAAGCGACCGTTAAATGTGCCGCAAAAGTTCGACGGACTTTCGCTGCTTTCTTTTCTGTCTGGGTGGCACCCTCAGGTGCCTCAGGAAGAATGGCAAAGAAAGATTCAGGATTGCGAGATTGTGCCCGGCCAACGATATGGTCGTCGCAAACGTCGAATGACATCGCCCGTTGAAGCTGTGCCTTTATCGCCGGAACGAGTCGTTCGGGGGGGCGAACGGTTTGAAAACCTTCTGCCCGGAACCGTCGAGCCAGATGTGAACGGCAGCATCGAAGTGATTTTTGATGACGATCAATTCATCGTCGTCAACAAGCCTGCACCGCTGCCGCTGCATGCATCAGGACGATTTAACCGCAACACATTGCAGTACATAATTAACGAAACCTATCGACCAGAAGCCCCGCTGCTTGTGCATCGACTGGACGCCAATACGTCCGGTGTGCTGGTCATGTGCCGCAAACGAAAAGTGGCCAGAATTATCCAGCCTCAGTTCGAAAAGCGAACCGTCAGCAAAACCTACCTTGCCCGAGTTGCTGCGACTCCTGCACAATCGAGTTTTGAATGCACGGCCCCCATTTCCGCAACTCCAGCAGAAAACGGACTTCGTTTGGTCGACGATGAAAACGGGCTGGAATCGCATACAAAGTTTGAAGTTGTCCGAACTTTGGCAGATGGTTCGACGCTACTAAAAGTTACGCCACTCACAGGCAGAACAAATCAGATCAGGCTACATCTGTGGCATCTTGGCCTGCCAATTGTCGGCGATCCGGCCTATCTGCCCAACGGCGAAACGGGAAGCAACCGCTCGCTTACCATTGACGAACCTGTCATGTGTCTGCACGCATCAACAATTTCATTGCACGACATGAACGGCGAATTGCGCACCTTCCACGCGCCGGATCCGAGCTGGGCAACAGAGAATTAGCAGTGAACTGGATTCAGCCAAAACGATCAGCATCCCGCGATCAAATCCAGAGTCACAAAAAAAAGACGAACTTCCGCTTCGCTCGACAACTTTCCTGATCCGGACGCGAATTGATTTCGTTCACTTTACGATCAAGCGAAAACCATCGTCAAGGGTGTTCAACGCCCCCAAAAGGCGGCTGAATTGCCTTGTTTGCTGTTGGTTTTCGCTATTAGTTTGAAAAAATCCAGCACTCCCTCAACCTGGCAGTCGATTCATCATCAACAGGTCGCCATCAGATACCCACAACAGAACAGGGCAATCTGACTGGTTGATCTTTTTGAATGAAGTAAACTTGCTGACGTTTAGGCGAATTTTCATGAACGCTTAAGTCGTCTACGTCAGCGGCTGAGTTAAATGAGATGGGGCATGGCCTCGTGTGATTTTGATTTTCCTTGAGACGCCGGAGTATCTGATAATGGGTTTGTTCGAAAAACTGCGGAATGAGTTAGTCGACATTATCGAATGGGTCGACGATTCGCGACATGCTCTGGTCTGGCGATTTCCTCGCTACCAGAACGAAATCAAGAACGGAGCTCAGTTAATCGTTCGTCCGGGACAGACTGCAGTTTTCGTCCATCGCGGCCAGATCGCTGACGTATTCGAACCAGGCCATTACGAACTTAAAACAGACAACCTTCCGATTCTCAGCACCATCGCAGGCTGGAAATACGGCTTCAACAGCCCATTCCGAGCTGAAGTTTATTTTGTCAGCACAAAACAAATCACAGACCTGAAATGGGGAACTCCGAATCCAATCATGCTTCGCGACCCGGAGTTTGGCCCGATTCGAATTCGCGCGTTTGGCACGTATGCACTAAAAGCCGTGCAACCGAAAGCATTGCTGGAAGAACTTGTCGGAACAGACAAGGTTGTCGATGCTGACGAAGTGACGGAATTGCTGCGATCAATCATCATCAGCACATTCGCAGAAGTCATTGCCACTTCAAATGTGGCGGCACTTGACCTTGCCAGCAAGTATCGAGAGTTCGGCGAAACACTACGAAAGGAAGTGCAGGAACGTATTGATGACGAATACGGTCTGGAAATTCCTCAACTGTTTATCGTCAACATTTCTCTACCGGAAACAGTCGAAAAAGCTCTGGACACTCGGACAAGCATCGGGGTGATCGGAGACATGAATAAGTTCCAGCAGTACCAGATGGGACAGGCCATGACCGCCGCCGCCGAAAACCCCAATGGTGGAGGTGCGGCTGAAGGCATGGGCATGGGCATGGGATTCGCCATGGCCGGACGCATGATGCAACCGGGCATGATGGGTGGCACTCCAGGAATGGGAAACGCCGGAATGGCTCCACCACCGCCACCGCCTCAAATGACAATGTGGCATGTTGCCGTTAACGGGCAAACTCAGGGGCCATTCAACCCGCAACAAATTGCGACAGGCATTGCATCCGGCGAAGTAAAGCCCGACACGATGGTCTGGACAAACGGAATGGCCGGATGGCTGGCAGCTGGTCAGGTTCCGCAGCTTCAACCTGCGTTTGGAAGTACTCCACCGCCACCACCACCAGCTCCGTAACTTCAGCACAACAAAGCTTTCAAAACGCAGTCCGGGAATTCCACAAGCGGTTGGTCACTCCAACCGCTTTCCCCACTCATCAGCTTAGAACGGTTGATATTTGCAGCCACAATTCGCGGCTGTCAATGAATGAGCGGCGATTGAAAGCTTCAACATAACGCTTTAAACGGGCATGGCGTCCTGCAGCTGATCGGTTTGCGCTGCAGGTCAGATCACGCCAAATATAGGTACATTTTTCGATCGTGTTGCCTTAGCATCTGACGGCACGACGTTTCAAGTTCGTAGACGCGGAATCAACCCGCAATAGCAGGTCCATGAACGAAACAGACTCTGAATTCGAAGACGATTACTCCCCGCCTCTGCTACCACAAGGCGCGCCTGGAGATCCGGACGGACCATTGGACCTGAGGCTTAAAGACGCCACGACCGGTGGAGTTGGACAGACCTTTGATACCGGGCAGGGACGTATTTTCCCATGTGAATCCTGCGGAGCCGATCTGGAATTTCATATTGGTGATCAGGTGTTGGCCTGCCAGTTTTGCGGTCACGTCAAAGATATTGAGTTCGATAGCGATGCAGAAGTCACTGAGCAGGATTTCTCCAGCATGCTGGAGAGACTGCGAACCTGGCGACAGGAAGCAGCACAAAAAAAACTTGACAGCGGCGATGCAGAACACGCTGGCGACAGCACAACTCGAAACGAACTGCGATGCGATTCATGTGGGGGCAACGTTGAATTCATTGGCACGCTGACCAGCACTCACTGCCCCTACTGCGGCTCACCAGTTCAGTTGGAAAAGGCGCATAAGTGTGCAGAACATCGCATTCCCGTCGATGGAGTACTTCCGTTTCAAATTGAGAAAGACCACGCGAAAAATAATCTTGCCCAATGGGTCAATTCGCGCTGGTTTGCTCCTAACAAATTTCGCAAGCAGGGAGCCGAAGGAAACTTCAACGGAGTCTACCTGTCTTACTTCACGTTTGATTCGATGACGTTTACCGCATACACCGGACAACGAGGCGAATACTATTACGTCACGGTGGGCACCGGAAAAAACCGCACGCGCCAGCGAAGAACTCGATGGTACCCGGCCAGCGGCAGGTTTCAGCGTTTCTTTGACGATGTATTGGTTCTTGCCAATACGGGGCTGAACCGCCCATTCATGCTGGCGCTGGAGCCATGGCCGTTGTTGAAGGTTGTGCCATTCAATCAGCAGATGCTGGCCGGAATGATGGCTAGAACATACGACATAGAATTGGACACGTGTTTTACAGAAGCCAAACAGCGAATCGACGAAGCTATTCAGGCAGAAACACGGCAACGAATTGGCGGAGACACTCAGCGAATTTCGTCGGTGGATAGCCGATACGAAGCCGCAACCTACAAACACCTGCTACTGCCGGTGTGGCTGCTGGCCTACCAATACGGCAACAAGACCTATCAGGTATTCATCAACGCAGCCAGTGGCGAAGTGCAGGGCGAACGTCCTTACAGTCCCTGGAAGATTGCATTCGCCGTACTATGCGGCCTGGCAGCTGTTGGCGGAATGATTGCGGCGAACCAATAGTGCATTAAAGCCTGACAAGGGCTTCGCCCTTGACCCAGTGGCGTGGCACGCAGAAACACGTGGAACACTCGAATCGCCGAGCCGCTCCGGCCAACATGCACGCATCATTTTAATTAAGACTATAACACAACACTCAAACAAGCCCTCGATAGTGAGACCACGGTCGAGGGCTTGTTTTCTGCGACAGTCAGAAACAACTGCTGTAAGAACTATTCCGCCAATACGACTTTCCAGTGAGCCACTCGATCAGCAACCGGTTTCTCACCGCCAGAACCGAAACTCTGCAATGCCTTCATCGCGTTTTCGGTGCCCAGCACTGAGTACACATCGTCGGAAATCAGATCACATGCAGCTTGAAGTTCTTCCAGTGACAGATCCTTCAAGCGACGTTTTTCGTTTTCGCATTTCGCCACCAGTGCGCCGACGGTTCCGTGTCCGGTTCTCATGGGGACGCCTTTCTTGATGAGGTATTCCATCAACGCGGTCGCATCCAGAAAACCGTCTTCTATTCTTGAAGCGATCTGATCTCGCTGCAACTCTGCTCCAGCGACGATCGCGGGCGTAAGCTCAAGACACGCTTTAACCGTGTCAAATGCCGTAAACATCGCCAGCTTGTCTTCCTGCAAATCGCGGTTGTACGCCATTGGCAGACTCTTCATCAGAATCAACAACTGCGGAACAGAAGCCATTACTCGAGCGCTTTTGCCGCGAATCAATTCCAGCACGTCAGGATTCCGCTTTTGCGGCATGATTGAAGAGCCAGTCGTGTAAGCGTCCGGCAGTTTGATAAAACCAAATTCCGTTGTGAACCAGATGATCCATTCTTCACACCAGGTGCAAAGGTGTGCTGAAATCAATGACATCGCAAACACGAATTCCGCCAGGTAGTCGCGGTCGCTGCTTATGTCCAGACTATTGCCGGCCACAGAATCAAACCCCAGCAAGTCGGCGGTCATCTGGCGATCGATCGGCAAAGAACTGCCCGCCAAAGCGGCCGCTCCCAGTGGCGAAACGTTGACGCGACGACGACAGTCCGACAAACGATCGCGGTCGCGATGAAATTTTTCACAATAGGCCAACCAGTAGTGAGCAGCCTGTACTGGTTGAGCTCGCTGAAGATGCGTATACCCTGGCAACACGACTCCTGCGTCTTTGTCACAGCGTTCAAGAAAGGCTAACTGACAATTCAACAGTAGTTCATCAAGTTCATCAATCGCGTCACGAACGTACAATTTCAGATCTGTGGAAACCTGATCATTGCGACTTCGACCAGTGTGCAGCTTTCGTCCCACATCGCCAACTCGCTGAATCAGCGCGCTTTCGATGTGCATGTGAATATCTTCCAGTTCCGCCTTGAACGGGAAGTTGCCAGCCGCAATCTCGTCTTTAATCTCATCCAGCGTGTGACAAATCTGATCTCGCTCGTCACTTGAAATCAAGCCAACCGCCGCCAACATCGTGGCGTGCGCTTTGGAGCCTCGCACATCGACTTCAAACAGACGGCTATCAAAGCTGATCGATTCAGTGAAGGCTTCAACTCTGGGATCAGTGTCCTGTTGAAAGCGGCCGCCCCATGCTTTGGCCATCTGTATGATTCCTGCTTTATCTGTAGACAAACGAACGAAAACGCCAGCGCGATAAATTCGCCTGGCGTCCGTAGACTTTTACATAGAACAAGCATGCGGTCAACGTCTGCCAGCCTGCCGGAGCCGCGTCGAATGGACGTTTGGCCCGACCAGGCAAAACCACATGCCGTCCGTTTTACGAAATTGGATTCTTGCCATGTTCAACGATGACTGTCGTTTGAATGCCGCCTCGTGGAGTAAACACGGCTGCGATTTTCATCCAGCGTGGCTGCGTAACTGCGACAAGGTCATCCAGAATCGTGTTGGTCACACGTTCGTAGAACGCTCCATGATTGCGGTATTCCTGAAGATACAGTTTTAGAGACTTCAGTTCGTAGCAAACTTTGTCCGGCACATAATCGATCTTCAGAGTTCCGAAGTCAGGGTGACCGGTTTTGGGACAGACCGAAGTGAATTCCGGCTGAACGGTTTCAATGATGTAATTGCGTTCTGGAAACGGATTGTCAAAAGTTTCCAGAGTATCTCTGCTTGGTTCCGTCATGGGTCTTCGTCAGGTTTTGGTGTGATAAAAAAGGCTGAATGCAATTAAACAAACAGGAACGGATCAATGATGACAGGCGAAAAGTTTAACAGCAGCCTGCCAGCGAGAAACCAAAGTCACTTCAGAATCCCGGATTGCCAGAATCAGGCAACCTTCACGTCCCATCGATCCTGTTTGCCGAGCGGTTCTCCGGCGAACAATGTGAAATTTAATGACTTATTACGCCCAAAATTCGCAGAAACAAAAAGTCCCGCACTTTGGAAACTCGTTCGCGCTCTGATTCTGACGCATTAAACCAGTAGAATCTCGCCGACGCCCTCATCGGTTTCACAATTCGTCGAATTCCGGATCTCGACAGTCGGTGTTCCCTGAGTTTCCTTACAACCACTCCAAAATCCGCCAAACGTAAGCGGTTTCGGGAGCATTCACGGTCGATTGTTAAGTTGGCAAGGGGTCGGAACTGGTAGAAGGCAAAAATGCCACGTCGGGGCTTCTGTTCGCAAGCTCAGTCCAAACCTAATGCCGAAAACCGAAATCCCTGAGCAAACCGTGCGGTTTCTATGATGTTTCCACCATTCCACAAACTTGTGCCGGCTGAATTTGACCAGAACTGCCGTTCGCTGTCGGACGCTGGATTTTCAGATACAGAATCGGCCATCCAAAACCTGATGCGTTTGCGTGAAGCGTCTGTGCAGTACGACGCCGACCAAAAGCAACCTCGCCCGCAATCGACACCTGCCTGGTTTCAAACTTTAAAACGCATCCTGCTGGAAGCCCCCAGTCCCAGCGTTGTGCTGGACGCCGTTGACCGTTTTGTTGCAAAGTGCTCCAGTGCCACATCGGCGTTTGCTTTGTTCGAAGAAGCCCCCCGATCGCTGGAAGTGCTGGCTCGAATTTCCTGCGGCAGTCCGTTTTTAACTCAGGCACTACTCAATCAACCAGACGTACTACGAGAACTAACCTTCGAACGCCGCACCGCAGAAATGAAGTCTCGTGAGGACTTCGTTAATGAAGCAACGACCGCCATTCAGGATCTCACAACTTCAGAAACAAAACTGTCGACTTTGCGCTGTTTTCAACGTCGTGAAATCCTTCGCATTGGCATGTGCGACGCATTCGGACTTCTGGACTTGAAATTTGTGACATTGCAGATTTCTCTTCTGGCGGATGCCATGGTTCAACTCTGCCTGCGAATTGCATGCGAAGATTCCGGAATTACTGAAGCCCCATTTGCCGTGCTTGCTCTGGGCAAACACGGAGGCGAAGAACTTAACTACAGTTCCGACATCGACCTGATTCTTGTTGCAAAAAACAGTGACGCGCCAAAGCTAAAGCAGGTCGCCCGCGGCCTGATTGATGGACTTAGCGAAAACATGGCCACCGGTTTCCTGTATCGCGTTGATATGAGACTGCGACCATGGGGCGATGCGGGACCTTTGGCAACGACTCCCGACAGCTACGAACACTATCTAAAAACCGACGCGAAACTTTGGGAAAAACAGGCCCTGCTGAAGGCTCGAATCGTCGCGGGCGACATGCCAACCGGAAACGATCTACTGCAGCGGCTTCCCCCCTTATTGTTCGCTGTTCGCAAAGAAGACGTCATCGCCAATGTTGTCAACATGAAAGGACAGATCGAAGATCGCCTGCGACGACGTGGCAAACTGGCTTCCGAAGTGAAACTGGGATCCGGGTCAATTCGCGACATCGAATTTCTGGTTCAGGCATTGCAGCTGATTCACGGAAGCGAAGAACCGCGAGTTGCCAGTGCCAACACACTGGATGCTCTTGTGCGCCTTGCAGACTTCGGACTCATCGACGTATCCATCTATCGGCAACTTCGCGAAGGCTATATTTTTCTGCGAACGATTGAGCACGCTTTGCAGCTGCTGCACAACCAACAAACACACGAACTACCGGACAACTCAGAACAGCGAGAATGGCTGGCCAGAAGAATGGACTACCCCAGCGAAGCTGATCTGCTGAATCGTTTTGACGCACATCGTAGAGCCGTCCGCAAAATCTTTGACGCTCAGTTTCGGGGAGATTCAAACGTTGAACTTCCCGAAACGAACCCCCAATCGCAATCGCAGCTGGAAGTGGCAACGATTGAGCATTCGGAACTTGCAACTTACTTCCGCGATCACTTTGCAGAACACGAAGCACTACGGAACTCAATGTTCAGTGAACTGCAGCGAGGTGCCAGATGCTGTGTTCACGGGCAGAGTCTGGGAAGCAACAGCAGGCTGCAGTTGCTGACAATCGCAGTCCCGGAAACCCCTGGGCTGACGTCTATGATTTGCGGCGTCTTTTTTGCCAATTTTCTGGACATCAGAGAAGGCGATTGCAACAACGGTGCAGGTCCCAATCGCTTCGGAGGCGAAATTGCGCCTGATCGCTTTCTGGGAATTTTTCTGTGCGAAGATACGTCCAGCAACGAATCCACCAGTGCAAGAACAACAGCTGCCGTTATTCAGTCGGAACTGGAGCGTCTGTTAAACATGCAACAAACCGACAAGTCGTCGGATGTTCGAGCCACGGTGTTGGATATGTTTTGTCGCCGCGTTGCAAATCTGAAAGCTGCCCCCAGCCCATTGGCGGATCTATCCATTGAGGTAACTCAGCGCGAAGACGATGGAGCAACCGTGCTGCGGATTTCTGCCGACGACAGTTTTGGATTCTTCTTCGAACTGGCCAACGCTCTTTCCATTTGCGGCTTCAGAATTCTGCGAGCACAACTGGGGCAAACCAATGGTCGCATTCAGGACATCCTGCACGTGGCCGAATCTGATGGCGGCGTTGTCAGCAGCAAAGAACGCATCGAAGAATTGCGTACAGCCGTAGTACTGATTAAACAATTCACCAACTGGCTGCCATCCAACAACGATCCTCACCAGGCGTTACTGCGTTTCCGAGATCTGTTACATACACTACTGCGAAAGTCACAGTGGGAATCCAACGTCGCCAATCTGAAACAGCCCGAAGTTCTTAGAGCCGTCGCGCAGGTGCTGGGAATCAGCCGTCACCTGTGGGAAGATTTTTTGCAGGTTCGTTCGGAAAAACTCTTGCCGCTACTAACCGACCCCGAACAGCTGCAAAACCGCATCACACGCAGCGAATTTCACAGCGAACTTTCGGAAATTCTGAAAGCCGCAAAGACACCGGCAAAACAAGTGAAGGCGTTGAATACATTTAAAGATCTGCAACTGTTCAGAACAGACCTTCGACACGTGTTAGGCCACTGCGGACCGTTCGGCACGTTTTCTGACGAGATCACAGAATTGGCAGAAGTCATTGTGGATGCGGCCTGCCAAATCGCCTTTGCTGAACTGCGGGACGCACACGGAGTACCCAAACTTGCAGACGGTACCACTTGCCCATTCACCATCGTCGCTTTAGGAAAGTTTGGCGGAGTCGAAATGGGATTCGCATCAGACATTGAAATGTTTCTGGTCTTTCAGGAAGAATGCCGGACGGATTCAAACTCGGCCATGACTGCCAGCCATTTCTTTGAACGCATGATCGCTCGAGTTACCGACATCATTAAATGCCGTCATAAGGGCATCTTCGCAATTGATCTGCGAATGAGACCATACGGGCAGGCGGGGTCACCCGCTGTTTCTCTGAATTCACTGAAAAGCTACTTCGCACCGGATGGCGACGCCTGGCCGTATGAACGCCAGTCGCTGGTTAAGCTAAGATGCGTCAGTGGAGATGCCGCGTTCAGCCGTGAGGTTGATCAAGCATGCAAAGACATCGTCTACACGGATTCCGGCTTTGACTTTGACGCTATGAGAGGCATGCGTGAAAAGCAAATTCGACAGCTGGTTCATGGAGGAACCATCAATGCAAAACTCAGCGATGGAGCACTTGTTGACTGCGAATACGCAGCTCAGGCATTACAACTGACGTTTGGAAAACGGCTGAGCTCACTGCAAACAACCAACACTCTGAAGGCAATCGCCGCCGCTCGTAAAGAAGGACTTCTGTCACAACAGGAATGCGATTCGGCAACGACGGCGTATGTATTTCTGCGTGAATTGATCGACTGTCTGAGAATGGCTCGCGGAAACGCCAAAGACCTGACCATTCCGCCGCAGGATTCGGCAGACTACGCTCAGTTGGTCAAAAGAATGGAAGCCGTCCACAATTCTCCACTGCCGCTGGATCAACTTGAATCACAATTGGCCGCCGTAAAGTCTTTTTCGGCCTTAGTTGAGCAGATCTGCAAGCAATCAGGATCTCGATTTTAGGCCAATTCACCACTCCCGACGAAGACGTCGATGTGATACAATCGCAGCTGCCAGCAGACAGTCTGCGGACCATTCGAGAAGGGAATTTCGATGAAGTCGTTCGAAAACAAAAGCGTTTTTCTAACAGGTGCGGCCTCCGGCATCGGTCGTGAACTTGCACTTCAACTGGCTCAACTGAAATGCAATCTTTACCTGGTCGACGTCGATGAAAAGGGGTTGAACACAGTCGCCGAAGAAGCAGCCGCGCAAGGCGTTCGAGTACTGACTCATACTTGCGACCTTTCGAATGCCGCTCAGGTCTCAAAAACGCTTGCCGACTTCGACAAGCGTTGCGACGTCATCGACGTTTTAATCAACAATGCGGGCGTCGCCTATTACGGGCCGACCGACACGATGACTCAGCAACAGTGGAACTGGCTGATGAACATCAATCTGCTGGCTCCTATTCAAATCACAAACCATTTCCTGCCCCAATTGCTGACTCGCCCGGACGCCCATATTGCCAACATGTGCAGCATCAGCGGAATTGTTGCCGGTGGCAGATTTACGGCCTACCACACCAGCAAGTTTGGGCTGATCGGATTCACTGAAGCTCTGCGAGCCGAATACAATCGCAAGGGAGTCGGCGTGAGCGCAATCTGTCCGGGGCCAGTCAAGACAAACCTGTATGAAGCCGCAGCCAGTGGCCGTGAAGGCAGCAAAGTGCCAACGCCTCCCAACTGGTTATGTGCATCTGCAGAACGAGTGGCTTCACTGACGATTAACGCCATCCGGCGCAACAAGCGACAGGTCGTAATTACTCCGATGGCCCACGGATTGTTTCAAATGAAACGGTTCGTACCAAGCCTCATCGACTTTGCCAATGGGTTCAGCCGCAAAAAAAAGAAACGGCTGGCAATACTGCAGGCGGAAGAAAATTTGCGCCTGCAACAACTCAAAGGTGCAACATCCTGCGAATCAGTTGCCAAGTCCCAAATCGCGGATGCCGCGTGAATCTCAGGCTTGAGTTTCGAACTGGCAGCGAGGTTCGGTCGTGCATGGGATCTAACAAGAGCTTCGCCCTTGCCTCAGTGCCGTGGCACGCAGACAAACGCAGGACGTTCAAATCGCTGAGACGCTCCGTTGTCGCTACGACCAACCTTGGCGCAAGGTGCGTGCATCGTTTTAAGTAAGACTCCAGCGAGACCGTGCCTCAGGCCATTCGAGCTGCCGCTTGGAACCTCGACTACGTCGCTCAGAAAACTTGACACTACGTGAACATGTTCGCTGCAATAAATGAAGTCTAACCCACCAAGGGCACAGAAAACGCAGAGTTGCATCGCAATGGTTCATTAACCATTTCTCTTTTTCTCTGCGTCCTTGGTGTTCTCTGAGGTTCAGAAAAACACCGTAAACTCGCTGATTCAGCGGTGACGACAAATGAACAGGCCGGTGACGCAGCCCGCCAACTATTCAGTTTGGCGGCTGTTTTCACCTGTAGCTTTATGTAATCGGCACATTTAAGAACCCCAAAAGCTTAGTCGTGTCCGAGAGTCATGGCCCGTATTCCGCTTCTGAGATTGCGGCAAAACTGTGGGTTCCTACAATCTCCCCGATCGGCAAACTGGCCGATTTCCACAGATCGCTGCACCCAGCAGGGATCTTCTTTTGTTAATGAAGGCAGATGACATTATGAGTCGTTCCATGGACAAGATTGTGGCGTTGTGCAAACGCCGAGGTTTCATTTTTCAAAACTCCGAAATCTATGGCGGACAGAACGGCTTTTGGGACTACGGTCCACTGGGAACAGAACTGAAACGCAATGTGCGCGACAGCTGGTACCACGACATGGTTTCCGCTCACAATGAACTGATCGCTCCACAGGGTGCTCCTTCCAGCTATCAGATGGTTGGCGTGGAAACCGCGCTGATTATGAATCCTCAGGTCTGGAAATGTTCCGGCCATTACGACTTGTTTCACGACATGATGGTCGACTGTAAAGCCACCAAAAGTCGCTATCGCCTGGATCAGATGCGAGTGCGTTCCGTTTCGTTTGAAGGCCAGACGGTCAAGCAGGACGAAACAGACGTTGAGCTGGCAACAGTGATGGTAACATCCACGGCGGAAGATTTTCACGATGACCTGACTTCCGAAGCCCTGCGTGCATTTGGACAAAAGAAGAAATACGCAGACAAGCTGCAGTGGCACGGTGAAGCAACGACTCTGGACCAAATCGACGTTGCTGAGTTCGTCAACGTGGTTGCTCCTGGAGCACAGAAAGCCGGAACGCTGACGGCCCCTCGTGAATTCAATCTGATGATGAAAACTATCATCGGAGCACTGGGCACAGACGACGATGCTGCGTTTTTGCGTCCTGAAACGGCTCAGGGAATCTTCGTCAACTTCAAAAACGTGGTCGACAGCAGTCGAGTGAAACTTCCGTTCGGAATTTGCCAGGTCGGCAAAAGCTTCCGCAACGAAATCACACCCAGAAACTTCACCTTCCGATCTCGTGAATTCGAACAGATGGAAATCGAGTTCTTCTGCCGACCGGACGAATCCACTGGCTGGTACACGTATTGGCGAGACCGTCGTTATCAGTGGTATCTGGGACTTGGCGTCAGCCAGGACAGATTGATTTTGCGAGATCATCACGCCGAAGAGTTGGCCCATTATTCAGTGGGAACAGCCGACATCGAATACGCCTTTCCATTCCTGGACGAAGGGGAATTCGGCGAACTGGAAGGGATCGCTCACAGAGGCGACTTTGACCTGCGATCGCACATGGAAGGCAAGCTGACCAAAAATGCGGCTGGCGAACTGGAAGTTGAATTGAACGAACACGGCAAGCCAAAACATCGAGGCAGCGGTAAGGACTTGACATACTTTGACGACCAGGCAAAAGAACGATTTTTGCCTCACGTCATCGAACCTTCTGCGGGTGCGGATCGAGCGACTTTGGCGTTCATCTGCGAAGCCTATCACGAAGACAAGCAACCCGATGAAAAAGGCGAAATGCAGGAACGTGTCGTGATGAAATTTCATCCTCGGCTGGCCCCTGTAAAAGCGGCCGTATTCCCATTGATCAAAAAGGAAGGCATGCCGGAGAAAGCGGCGGAGATCTTTGGCGCATTGAAAGCTGCCGGACTAAGCTGCCAATTTGATCAACAGGGAGCCATTGGCCGACGCTATCGTCGTCAGGATGAAATCGGCACACCATACTGCATCACCGTGGATGGAGACACGATGACCGATGGCACCGTCACCATTCGTGATCGCGATTCACTGAAGCAGGAACGCATCTCAATCGACAAGGTGGTCGAAGAGGTGACCAGCCGCCTGAACGCTTCGTAAGCCTACGGCCAAATGGCCTGATTCACATAAACATAAGAAGTGAATCAGGCCGCTGGCCGTTTATCGCGAATGTTCTGTTTGCTATTCGAGCAGCGGATTCGAAAAACAACTTTCGCATCGGTAATTAGCGATTTAGAATAGAGAAGCCACAAACTGGCTGATCGCGGGGAACTCACATGAGCACAGCGTTACATCTGACAACGGAAGAATTCGACCGGATGATTGAATGCGGTGCGTTCGACCATCTACAGCGAAAGATCGAGCTGATTCGGGGAGAACTGCGAGAAATGAACCCAGCAGGGCCGATTCACGACGGACTGATTGTGTACCTCACTAATTGGTCGGCACTGGAAGTTGCTAAAGTGTCGCTGCTGGTGACATCGCAAACCGGACTAAATCTTGCTGAACTTGCCAGTCGCCCCGAACCCGACCTCATGTGGTTGCGAAATGCTCGATACCGCGAATCGCACCCGTCGGCGTCGGACGTCAAACTTGCGATTGAAGTGTTCTACAGCAGTCTGCACAGCGATCTTCACGAGAAGGCCGAATTGTATGCTGAGGCTGGAATTGTTGAGTACTGGATTGTGGATGCTGGCTCGGCCTGCGTTCATGTGTTTCGCCAGCCGGTTGGTACGCAATACACAGATCGTTCGGTCGCCAGCAAAGGCGAACAGATCGCTCCTATGGTCGCGCCGCAAGCCAGGCTGGACGTCAGCGATCTGTTTGGTGATTAAACCGTTTGGCGGTTACAACACACCATCGCGGGTTCAACCACGAGCACGATTCGTGACGGAGTTCGAAAATTTTCCGTGTGGGAATAGTCAACACACCCGTGCTTCGGAAACAATTCCGATATGGCAAGCTTAACCGTCGAAAATTACGTGAAGGCTGTGTTGCAGGCACAGCAAAAATCCGGGCAGCCTCTGGTGTCACCCGGAGCTTTGGCCGCGCGACTGGGAGTTTCTCCGGGCAGCGTCACCAGTATGCTGAAAACGCTATCTGAATCAGGACTCGTCAGCTACATCCGCTACGAAGGTGTCGAACTTACCGAAGCTGGCCGAAAGCTGGCGATGCGCATGCTTAGACGACACCGATTGATCGAGCTTTTTCTGCACGACACGCTGAACCTGACCTGGGATCAGGTCCACGAAGAAGCGGAAGAACTGGAACACGCTGTCAGCGAATTTCTCATCGATCGCATCGACGATTTTCTGGGACACCCGGAAGCCGATCCTCACGGGTCTCCCATCCCGGCTGCTGACGGGCAGATGCGCAGTGACCTGTCGGACGCTTTGGCACTTTGCGATTGCGAAATCGGCAGCGACGTTCGATTTGTACGAGTTGTCAACCAGCAGCCGGATTTTCTGCGGTATCTCTCAGAATCCGGATTTCAGCTGGGAGCGGTTGGTCACATCATCGAAAACAGCGAAGATGCGGGTGTTGTGCGAGCAGACATCGACGGACAGCAGTTTACTGTAGGCCTGAAAGCTGCGCAGACGATCCGCGTTGAACGCGTGTGATTGAGTTGCTGCAAAATCGTCCGCCATCCGAAACGGCTGATTCCAAAAGCAAAACGTACAAACACAACCGTCGTTGACGAAAACAAATTCGTCAGCGACAAGTAACACCGTCGTCAGTCTTTATCGCGTCAATCAGTAATACAGTGTCGTCGCCTTTTCCGGCGGCAGTTATGTCGGTTAGAGGCAGTGCCTCGTTGGTATGAATCAAAAGGAACGTCCATTGTCTCACGATATTTATGAAAACCCTCTGATTACGCGTTACGCATCTCGAGAAATGGCGTGCATCTGGTCGGCTCAAAAGAAGCATTCAACCTGGCGTCGCCTGTGGATTGCCCTGGCGGAATCTCAGCAGGAACTGGGACTTCCAATAACCGATCAGCAACTGGCTGAAATGAAGGCGACGGTTGACGATATCGACTTCGAAATGGCCGCGAAGTTTGAACTTGAACGACGCCACGACGTAATGGCTCATGTTGAAACCTGGGCCACGCAGTGTCCCGCTGCCAAGCCGATCATTCATCTGGGTGCAACCAGTTGTTATGTCACCGACAACTCGGAACTACTGCAGATCAAAGAAAGCCTGCTTGTCACGCGAAAACGACTTGTGCAGGTCATTGATCAATTGGCGAAATTCGCCGTTCAATATCGTGATCTTCCGTGCCTTGGCTTTACGCACCTGCAGGCAGCTCAGCCAACAACCGTTGGCAAACGGGCCACTCTTTGGTGTTGGGACCTGCTGCTGGACCTTGAAGAACTGCAGCACCGCATTGACACAATTCGCTTTCGAGGCGTCAAGGGGACGACTGGCACCCAGGCCACATTTTTGAGCCTGTTTGAAGGCAATCACGCTCAGGTTGAAAAGCTGGATCAGTTGGTCACACAAAAGATGGGCTTCACCGCCCGTCATGCAGTCACGGGCCAGACTTATTCGCGCAAGTTTGATTCGCAGGTGATGGCAACACTTAACGGAATCGGACAGTCCTGCCATAAAGCGGGCAGTGACGTTCGCATTCTTCAGCACAAAAAAGAACTGGAAGAGCCATTCGAAAAGAATCAGATTGGATCTTCCGCAATGGCGTACAAACGCAACCCCATGCGAAGCGAACGCATGTGTGCGCTGGCTCGTTTTGCGATGAGCCTGCAAGCGGGCACAGACGCAACCATGGCCACTCAGTGGATGGAACGTACCCTGGACGACAGTGCGATTCGACGACTTGCCGTGCCGCAGTCTTTTCTGGCAATCGATGCGTGCCTGATTTTGTATCGTAACATCACAGATGGCATGGTCGTCTACCCAAAGACAATCGAAAAGCACCTGAATGAAGAACTTCCGTTTATGGCGACAGAAGAAATTCTGATGGCTGGCGTTCGAGCCGGAGGCGATCGTCAGGACCTTCACGAAAGTATTCGAGTTCACAGCCAGGCGGCGGCTGCGGAAGTGAAGCAGAACGCTTTGCCAAACGACCTGATCAGCCGCCTTCAGAAGGATCCTGCATTTGAAGGCATCGACCTTGCCGGCACGCTGGATGCTCGCAAGTACATCGGGCGAGCGCCCGAGCAGGTTGACGCCTTCATCTCGGAACAAATTGAACCGGTGCGGTCCAAATACAGAAGCGACCTGGCGGGCGAAGCGGAAGCTGTTCGAGTGTAGCCTGCTTAGCACCGCCTGGTTGAGTGGACATTTTGCGGCGAAGTCTCCCGGCCTCCGGCCAACGGAAAATGGGGGATTCGTCGAACTCGGCTGGCCTCGGTTATGCTTACGGAGACACTCAAACCAGAGAACAGAGACATGTTGAGCCAGTGAATACAAATCGGAATCACTGAAATGCTCATCTTCACTGGCGTTTTCGAGTGATGTACCATAGCGTGCGAAAATTGGCGATGTGCAGGTGCTTTTAACGGCTGACCGGTAAAAAAATCACGGATGGAGTGAATGCAGATGGAAGACAGAATCGTCGAAATCGGAGATTACAAGGTCGGAACAGGGCAGCCTTTGCTGCTGATCGCTGGCCCGTGCGTCATGGAGTCGGAATCCATGGTGATGCAGGTTGCCGAATTTCTGGCGGAACTAAAGGATCGATTGGGCCTGCAAATTGTCTTCAAATCCAGCTTTGACAAAGCCAACCGCACCAGCGTTGATAGCTATCGCGGGCCCGGTCTGGACGAAGGCATGAAACTACTGGAAAAGGTAAAGCAGGCAACAGGGCTTCCCACAACGACGGATATTCACGAAGCCTCGCACGCTGCCCCCTGTGCAGAAGTCTGCTCAATTCTTCAAATTCCCGCATTCCTGGCCCGCCAGACTGACCTGATAGTGGCCGCAGCAGATGCAGCCGTCGCCAGAAATATCTGTGTGAATGTGAAGAAACCGCAGTTTGTTGCCCCCGAAGACACGATTCACGCCGTACGAAAGTGTGAGGCTCGCGGTCTGCGCAGTGTGATGCTGACGGAACGCGGCACAACATTCGGGTACGGTCAATTGATTAACGATTTCCGGTGTATTCCGATCATGAAGTCGTTTGGCGTTCCGGTGGTTTACGACGCAACTCACAGCGTACAAACCCCGGGCGGAGCAACAACCGGAGGACAGCGGCACATGGTGTCTCCTTTGGCCAGAGCTGCAGTTGCCGTCGGATGTGATGCCGTGTTCTTCGAAACTCATCCGGATCCGGACAACGCCAAAAGTGATGGACCGAACATGGTTTCACTGGCAGGTGTTGAACAACTGGTAAGGCAGCTGACAACACTTCGTGAAACCGTAATAGCCTTATGATTCGCACTCGATGGACCGTGTGCCCGATCGTTGTTTCCGCCCCTTCAATATCTGTCGAACCGGGATAATTGATTGTGTTCTCTGCATCTCAACGTCTTTGTGTAGCGTCGTTTGCTTTCTTTCTAAGCCTATGTTTGGCAACTGCAGGCTGCAGCGGTTCCAGGGAAGCGACTGAGTCCACAGAATCAGCAGGCACACCAGACTCCCAAACGGAAACGGCAGCCGAACGCTGTCGCAAAAAACTTGCTGCAGCCATTCGCCGTCTTGATCCGGAAACTGTCGCATTGCAGGAAGACCCGGAGCGGTCGATCAATGGATTAAACGCCTGGATATCTTCATGTGCCAAGGATGAAGTTGCAGCCATCGAACTAAGCGAGGCCACTCTGGCCATGGTCGGCGACAGCGCGCGAGCAACTGCCGGACGATACACGGCCAATGATGGGGCCTACATCCGCGACTGCATCGTGCTTAGAAATCTAACCGAAGCAATTTCGGAGCATTCAGGAGCTTCTTTGGAAGAAGGTGAGACTCACGCAGACTCCAATCGGATCGTCGCGGTCTTTGAATGGATCGTTCGGCATGTGAGCCTCATCTCCCCCACGGAAAACAGACCTCCACTGGCGTTGTTTGATATCCTGCTAACCGGTCGAGGCACACCGGAAGACAGAGCGTGGATCTTTGGCGAAGCACTGCGTCAAATGCAGATCGATGCCGTAATCATTAGTTCACAGCAGGAAGCCGTTGAGGGCGATTCATTGAATTCGGCCAACTGGCTTGTCGCCGTATTCCTTGAAACAACCAGCATCGTCTTTGATGCCGCGACAGGGATACCGATTACAAAAGAGCAGTCCGAAGATGCCACTGAAAATAGTTTTCTGTCAGTCAGCGATCTGGCCCAACACGATCGATGGAAATCGCCAGGCGTTCAATTAATTGCGCAGACATCTGCATTTGCCCCGCGCATGCTGGTACTGCAGGAACAGTTGGCGGCAGAAGATTCCGCCATTCTGTTCGAAGAACTAACTGGCGGTGTTTCTAAAATTGCACCTCTCGTCGATCGCATCAAAGAAGCTGGCAATGGGCTTTGGACGGCAGAACAAATCGCTTTATGGCCGTATCCTGAACAGCAGGTGATTGCATCAAACTCAGTCGACCAGAAGCAAAAGAAGGACGTCAAACAGATGATGCGGGCCTTTCAGGCTCCCTTCGAACGCAAAGATTTTGCACCGGAAAACGCGGAAGAACTGACAACCGTTCCTGAAGAGCTAACCGACACAGAGCGACAGACATACGTCCAGCAACGCCTGATGCAAAGCTTTGAACGCATGATGGAATCCAGCGACGAACTGTTCGGCAAGCCTTCCAACGGTCTTCTGAAAGCACGTGTCAGCCAAATTCAAGGTATGACAGACACTGGCGTCATTCAACAACTGCAACAAGTGCGAATCGCAAGTATGCAGGACGCTTTAAGAATTCGAGTGCCTCAGGCGATTCAAGAGCAAAATGGATACCCACCGATCATGTCTATTCCGTTTCCGGAGTTGATCCGCGAAGTGAATCAAAGTTCGACCGGCGATTCGCTGTATTGGACGGCACTCTGCCAAATGGATCGAGAAGAATACGGCACGGCAATTATCACACTGTTGAACTATCGCCGTCAGTATCCAGAAGGAAAATGGAAGTACTCAACGCTGATCAACCAGGCCCTGTCGCTACTGCAACAGGAACGAGTCCAGGACGCCACTGAGATCCTGAAAGAAGCGGACGTCGAAGCAAATCCCGAACGGTCTCGCGTTCAACACTTACTCAAAACACTCTAAAAATTGCCGCCCGCCTCAACGCAGGGCGGACAACCAATTGCGTTGGCTGCAGAAAATCCAAACACCAAATCGGCGGATTCCCAGGCTAAACCAGCGGCGTTCCGCAATTGTTTCGATGATCAAGTTACTGAATTGACTATTCAGTAACGTCAATCCGAACGGTTGCCCACTGGCCGAAGTTTTCTTCCACGCCGACTCGTAATTCATCAATCGACGTTGCGGCTTTCAAATTTAGAGTTTCTACAAGTTGGTGTCCGATCCAGCGAGCAATCAATTCTGCCGTTGTGTTTTCGATTGGCAAAATGCAGCAATCCTCAACGGGAAACACCCAGCGACGATTTTCAAATCGAGCTGTCACTTCTCGCCCATCTGCAGATTCTTCCAGGCCAATGCTGTGATGCAATTCTGCCAGCAGCACTTTGTGATCAAGTTCGGCAACCAACTTCATGCAGGCGTCACGTAGCGCAATGAAGTCGAAGACGTAATAGTTTTCATCAAGCTGCCCGGCCACCGAAACATCCAAACGCCAGTTGTGGCCGTGAAGCCGTTCACAGATGTTTCCGTTAAACGTAATAAAATGAGCTGCACTGAAGACCAGCGAATCTTTAGTAACTCGAGCTTCAAAGACTTCAGCCATAACCGCAACCTTACAAGAGCATGGCCGTTACCCTCTGGGAAAACTGCCACATAAAAATGGCCCGTTGTCGCTCAGAGAACTCGACTGAATGTGAACAAACAAGGCTCAATCAGAATTCTATCGCGGTTGTACGCCACTCAATAACAACAGACGCCCGTTTTTATCAGTCGGCGGAAAACATCAACGTATTTCCTGACTCATCATAAGTGCAAATTCCCTCACGTAGTGAAGCGAACAGAATTGCGGCAATCATGTCGGCCGTTGTACCAGGATTTCTGCGATTTCCGTCCGCTCGCAGAAAGCTGTCGAATTCGTCGTAAATCGCCTGAGTTCCTGCGGTAAAAGGCCAACCGCATTCCAGCACGTGGCGAGCTTTCGTTGAGACCAAACGATTCATTTCGTCGCCGCACTTGCGTTGAATAAGTGAATCTCCGAATTCCGCCATGAGATTCAAAGCCAACCATGCCAGACGAAAATCCGCCAGCTTGCGCCAGTCTCCAGACTGCTGCAGCAAACGACAACCGGTCTGCAATACGTCAACGAAGCCATTGGTGTACTGAGCGGCAATCAGATCGCGATCGGCTGCCAACTGCATGCACGCACGAAGATCCATTGTTGGCACATCAAAGACATCCTGACTAGCCGACTTGCCAAGCCCGCCAGGAGCCGCCAAGCCGATCGCCTTGTAAACCCACACGGCATCGTCAACTGTCAGCGTTCGCAAAACGTCTTCGATTCCATCAGCCAACGAATGACTTGCAGATACGGCGACCATTGGTGTCAGCAACAGCACGATTCCCAGATTCGTATTGCTGTGAACAGCGGCCTGAGTTGCCTGAACAGCCAGGAAAATCGTCTCACCAATTCCGCATTTATTCACTTGCGAAATAACAGGAGCAATCGCGTCTGCAGAACGCAGGAAGTCTTCCGCTGCAACGTCAATGAAACATTGAGAGAACGATACGTTCCCGGGCTTTGCTGCGCTCACTTCTGCGACGCAACACAGTCTGATCCATTTGTGCAGCTGAGATGTCCATTCAGTCATGGTGAAGAACGGAACCCTGTTGGCTCGCTGCCTCCAACAGCAGCAGCAGCAGCAGCAGCATTGTCACCGCACTTAGCAGATTCGCGAAGTGTTTCAGCGTCGCCACCTGATAGCGTGCAGAAGCACCGCGTTTGCAGTTTGAAATTTGCGACGCTTGTTTACACACCGTCCAGCTTCATGTGGCCAACCAGTGCCTGGTTGCCGCGAAATATCTGAAACTTCATTGTTGTGAGGCTTTTCAAGCGACTATCCTGAAGGATGAAATTCAGGTTTCGGTCGTCCAGCGTTTCGAAACCGTCAAGCCCCAGCAATACATCGCCTCGTTTAATTCCGTGTTTGGCAGCCAGGCTGTCAGCCGACACATTCACAATTTTCATGCCGCCGCTGTATCGTCGTCCCAGTGCCGCTCGATCTCGCGGACTCAACGGCACAATTTGCATTCCGTAAAGTCGTTCGGCTTTTTCCCGAATCGATTCGGTGGCTGGTGCAACCGCAGTTCCATTCGTGGCAACGGTCTGTACGTTAATTCGGCGATCTGGACTCACGGCGATTGAAGGCACATTCTGGCCAACACCTACGGCAAACTGCAGAGCAACCGGGTTGCTGTCTCGCAGGACAGACACGTCAAGCACTTTACCAACAGGAATGTCCAGCAGACTTCGTTCCCAGTCGGCCAGATCGTGAATCTTAATTCCTCGAACCGAAGCAACCACGTCGCCTGGTTTCAATCCACAACGGTCAGCTGCTGATCCTGTGATGACGTTGTCAACCAGAAGATGTTGGTTGTTGGGTGTTTTAACGTCCGTGCCAAACAAGCCGTGAGAGATACCGTTCAAACGCTCAGTGCTAAGCAGTCGGCTGATCGTCTTTCTGGCGTCATCAATTGGAATAGCAAAGCCGATCCGCTGAGCACCTGCACGAATGGCGACGTTGATTCCAATCACGTCGCCGTTCAGGTTAAGCAGCGGGCCTCCACTGTTGCCGGGGTTAATACTGGCATCTGTCTGAATCAGATTTTCATAAGCCTGAGTCTCATCAACTTCAACGTCACGTCCAAGAGCACTCACAATCCCGGAAGTTACGGTGTATTCGTAGCCAAAAGCATTTCCGACAGCAAACACCTGCTCCGCCAATCTCATGTCTGACGACGTTCCGATTGGCATCACAGTTAGCGGACCGGGAGCAGTTACGTGAATAATCGCCATGTCCTGTTTACGGTCAAAGGACACCGGACGAGCCTTCATCACCTCGCCGCTCATCATGGTGACAGTAATTTCGTCAACTTCATGAATCACGTGATAGTTGGTCACGATGTAACCACGCTCGTCCACGACGATTCCGGTTCCCATGCCGCTTACACGTCGAGACTTCGAGGTAAAGAAGCGGGAATCGCCTTCGTCTGTTCCGGCCTTCTCAGTATGAATATTGACGACGAACTCTCGACAATTTTCAACGGCCTTCACCAAAGGCGTCACGCGCGGATCATCGCTGTCAACTGCTGATGCCGTTGGAAGCGACATACATAGCAGAGTTAAAGCGAGAGATATTCGCCGAGTTACAAACATGCAGAACCTGCGCCTTCTTCAGCAGTCCGTCAAAACTGTCGGCTTCACTACAAACCGAAGCGTCAACGGATCTTTCGGCAGCCCCGAAAATGCGGCTTGAACCCGGTGTTCGGGCGACGCAAACTTTACCTGTGTTCCTACGGCGTTAATCTAGGTAGAATTGACCACTGATCACGCCCAACTGTTTGTACAATCGGCAAGAACCCCATAGGCGACTAAAGTTGACGCGGTAAGTCGAGCACGGTGTTGGCCCGATTTGGCTGACCATCAGTATCACTTCGGCCAAATGCTCAACATTCAGTCGTTCGGGGCCTGATCTGCCGAAACTTCGATCGTCCGCTGCCACCAATGAGGAGAACTAACGATGCCTACTGATGCAACAGTTCAACGAGCTCGGCAATTATTGCAGAAGAAGAGTTTCGCAGAGGCCATTCAGTTGTTGACCGAATGTCTTGCAGCCGACTCAGCCAACCGAAACGCTCAAGAGCTTTTGGGAATGGCCTACTTCATGGACAAGCAGTATCTGCCGGCGAAAGAAGCGTTTAACCAACTTACGCGGATGGACCCAGTTTACGCCCCCGGTTGGGTTAACATGGGTGCCGTCCAAAACCTTCTTCAGGATTTCCAGGGAGCTACTAAAACACTTCGAAAAGCAATTCAGAAGGACAAGAAGTGTGCGTCTGCGTATTACAATCTGGGAATTGCCCAGAAGGCCATGAAGATGAATTCCATGGCGATATCAGCGTATAGAGAAGCCATTAAACTGGATCCGACCATGCCGGAACCGTATGCGAATCTGGCCAACATCTTTGTTGAAATGAAAAACCCAGCTCAGGCAATCAGAACAGCAGAAGACGGCCTGGCCCACTGCGCAGGTTCCAGAAAGCTTCAGGCGATCTTGCAGAAAGCCAGGCAGCTTAAGGAAGGCAATCGAAGAAACGCTGCACCGCTGGGACGATTGGTTGATGAAGCAGAACTTGCAAAACAGCATGTTCGAACAACTCGCAGAGAGCTTTCGGCGGCAGAACGAAATACGGAACGAGACGCGTTTCGCGAACTCGTCAAAACGATCCGCCGTTGTACGAGACCGACCGTCGAAATGCTGGACGGGCCATTCCAACAGCACCTACACACGCTTCACCTGGCCGCCGCTCAAAATGATGCTCGAGGAAATGCTTCGGTCGCCTACGAAGAGATGTTAAAGACAATAACTGAGCTGGATCGACTTCGTGGTAGCTCCAAAGAAGCCATTGCAGAAATCCGAGCGAATCTTGAACGCACGGACCCCGGTCTTTAGATGCACCAGTGGCTTGCCGTTGGAGCCATTTACGCCAGGGCCGAGATGTCAAAAAAACAACGAGACACAGTTGCTCGCCCAAATTGCCTGACGCATCCCGGTATTCAAACCGTGTATCCGTCTCAGTTTCGAGACCTCTGCTGCGCCGAATTCAGCTGCTTTCTGAATCCATGGTTGGCGGATAACGCTATGTCGGCATTCTGCAGAATCGCCGTTTGAAGCCGCCGATTTCGGCTGCTAGAATTCAAACGTGCAACAATCGGTGTGCTGGAGCGAAATTTGCAAATTGCTCCCCGAATCGCTTGTCGCGCAAATCCTTCCTTAATACCCACCCAACTTTGGTTTCAAGTCACACGCAACGTGTGCGGGAAACCATCCTCCCGCAGTCCATCAACCGCTTATGGCCTCTTCAGTTCTCGCTGAAGCCAAAATTCAGTGCCAGCAGCAACATCTCGCAAACGCGTGAATCAACTCATGAATAAGACACATAACTTTCGCCATGGTTGCGTCTGGACCTTGTGTACGGTCGTGGCATGGATGCACACAATTCCGTGCATTGTCGCAGATGAAGCGGCGTTGCAGGAAACGCCAGCCGAACCGCCTACCCAGCATTCAGTTTTGTTGGAACGAGGCGCAACAATTTATCGCGAACAGTGCGCTTCGTGTCATGGAGACCAGGGGCAGGGCGTCGACGGATTGTACAAAGATCGACTCGTAGGCGACGACACCACTGGTGAACTTACAAAGTTGATCACGACAACCATGCCCAAAGATGAAGCCGATCAGTGCGTCGGTGAGGATGCAAAAGCAGTCGCTGAATTCATCCACTATAGTTTTTACAGCGACGCTGCTCAGATCCGCAACCGTCCGCCCAGAATCGGCCTGGCAAGACTGACAGCAAATCAGCTACGCCAAAGCATTGCAGACTTGTATGCTCACTTCGACGGCATTGTTGGACCAACCAGGGATCGAGGCGTCAAGGCGATCTATTTCAACGGACATCGCTGGAAGAACGAAGAAAAGAAAATTGAACGAGTTGATCCAGTAATTGATTTCGATTTTGGGCGTGAAAGTCCGGGAGAAGGCATCGATGCAAAGTCGTTTTATATTTACTGGGAAGGCGGCTTGAAGGCTGATGTGACTGGTCGCTACGAAATCATCGTCCGCAGTACGTGTTCGTTTGTCATGGACTTCGGAAAAATCGGTCGGCAATTCTTCGACAATCACGTGCAGTCAGGCGACAAGACGGAATTCCGCCAAACGGTGACATTGACAGCCGGTCGCGTCTATCCGTTTAAGATTGACTTTATTCAACGTGAACGCAAAACCGAACTTCCACCTGCTGTCGTCTCGTTGTCGTGGATTCCGCCTCGCGGTGTTGAGGAGATTATTCCGACTCGTCAGTTGATACCGTATTCACCGCAGGCCACGTTTTCTCTGCAAACAACGCTGCCCCCCGACGACCGCAGCTACGGCTACGAACGCGGAATTGCCATCAGTCGCGAGTGGGACGATTCCACCACAGCGGCCGCGCTGGAATTCGCCGATATCGCAGTTGCTGAGCTGTGGCCGCGGTACCAACGCATTCACAAAAAAGATGCCAATGAAAACCGAGCACAGTTGCGAAGCTTTCTGGCGGAAGTAGTGGAAACGGCCTTTCGGATTTCACTGAACGACGACCCCGGCGACAAGGAACTAAGACAAAGACACGTGGATCAACAGGTCGATACCACGCCGGACGACGCAGAAGCAATCCGACGCGTCGTCCTGTTAGCGTTAAAGTCGCCAAGATTCTTATACCCATTGGCTGACCAGACACAGCCACAATCTCACCGCGCGGCCAACCGGCTGGCGTTGGTGATGTTCGATTCTCTGCCGTCTGACGAGTGGCTGCAAAAACTGGCTCGACAGGACAAACTTAAAACAGAAGAACAGATAAAATCAGCCGCCTATCGCATGGTGTCAGATTATCGCACTCAGGCCAAAACTCTGGCATTGATGCATGCCTGGCTGAATCTGGATCACCTGCACGACATCAACAAAGATCAACAACAGTTCCCCGGCTTCAATGATGAACTGGAACACGATCTCAGAACATCTCTAAACGCGTTTATCGAAGACACTATCTGGAGCGACGCCAGTGACTTTCGGCAACTTCTACTGGCCGAAAGATCGTACACCACGGATCGCATCGCAGAATTTTATGGAGACGCATGGAAGGCAGAATCCGACGAAGGGCCACGCCTAAGAATGACTGGCGCTGATGGCACCGCTCGTCTGGGCTTGCTGAATCATCCATTTTTGATGAGCGGCCTTGCTTATCATGATTCAACGTCGCCCATTCATAGAGGCGTGTTTTTGATTCGCTACATGCTGGGCCGAACCCTCAGGCCACCGGCTGAAGCGTTTACCCCACTAAGTCCGGACCTGCACCCCGACCTGACCACGCGTGAGCGAGTCGCCCTGCAGACAAGCCCCGAAGGTTGCCAGGTATGCCACCTCAAGATCAATGGTCTCGGCTTTGCTCTGGAAAATTATGATGCTGTCGGGCGTTTTCGAACTAAGGAGCACTCAAAGAATATTGATTCCGCGGGGCGTTATGCTGATCGATCCGGCGCGGAAGTCAGCTTTTCCGGAGCAGCGGAGCTTGCCAGATTTCTGGCCGAAAGTGATGACGCACACCGTTCCTTTGTAAATCGAGCCTTCCAGCACTTCGTCAAACAGCCGCCAGCAGCGTATGGAACCGATACATTGGAAAAACTGACTAAAAAGTTCCGCGAAAGTGGGTATAACATTAGAGAACTTATTGTCCAAATTGCCGCCGTAGCGGCGAAAATAGATAATGAGCCGACAACGCCTTAGTTCGCCTGCATCACTTTACATGGTTTTGTTTGTTTACAAGTAGAGGTCGTTACGGGCTCGTTTGTTCCTGGATTCCCTGCCAAGGCCGCAGCGATTACAACTTCCGCTAAGATGATCACCGCTCTGGTTTTGACGATCGAATAAAACGGTAACTGCTCGTTTCCAACCCGCCTATTCGCCGCCCGGCATTTCACTGATTGAGACTCCAAGATGAATCGATATCTATCACGTCGTGACTTCCTGCTGAAAACCGGCATTAGTGTTGCAGCCGCAAACCTGGTGCTGGGTGTGCCCGGTCTTGGATTTGCGTCGCAGGCCGAAACGCCTCGCAAAAAACGCATGGTTGTGATTTTCAGTCCAAATGGAGTGATTCCAAAGCACTTCTGGCCGGATGAAGAAGGCAAAGACTTTCAGCTGAAGCGAATTCTGGAACCGCTGGCTGATTACAAAGACAAAATGCTGACGCTGCACGGCATCAACAATCGAATTAAGGGCGATGGCGATGGTCACATGCGCGGCATCGGCTGCCTGCTTACCGGCATCGAGCTGTTCCCCGGCGACGTTCAGGGCGGCTCAGACACGCCGGCCGGATGGTCCATGGGAATCTCCGTCGATCAGCACCTTCGCAACCAGTTACAAGCTGATCCCGCCACGCAAACTCGCTTCGGTTCGCTGGAATTCGGGGTAATGGTACCGGATCGAGCCGACACATGGACACGCATGTCTTACGCAGGTGCCAACCAACCAGTTGCTCCTATCGACAATCCCTATCAGATGTTCGACAAGCTGTACGGACAGGCGCGCAACAAAGAACTACTCGCCAGCGTCCTGGACAACCTTTCAGACGACTTCCGCAAAGTTGAACAAATGATCAGCAGCGAAGACCGTCGCCTGCTTCAGGACCATCTGGCAATGGTTCGCGAAGTCGAAAAGGAACTTCAAACAGAACTTAGCAGAAAGTCAGACGTCGCTTCCGTCGGTCATGCGGTTCCCGAACTGCCTCCCAACGTTGAAGAGCAAAATGAAAACATTCCACAGATCAGTCGCATGCAAATGGACATGATGGTGAACAGCTTTGTGGCAGACTTCGCCAGAATTGCAACATTCCAAATCACCAACAGTGTGGGCCAGCCTCGCATGAAATGGCTGGGAATCGAAGAGGGCCATCACGAACTTTCACACGAACCAGACAGCAATGAAGACGCCTACGAAAAGCTGATCAAAATCAACACCTGGTACAGCGAACAAGTGGCCTACCTGGCAAAACGACTCGCAGAAACACCGGAACCCGGTGGGCAGGGTTCGCTGCTGGACAACACCACCATTATCTGGACCAACGAACTGGGCAAGGGCAATTCACACACCCGCGACAACATCCCATTCATCATGGTTGGCGGCGGCCTGGACTTCGAAATGGGACGTTCTTTGAAGTTCGGCGGTGTTCCACATAACCGACTGCTGATGAGTATCTGCGAAGGCATGGGACACCCGGTGCCATCCTTTGGCAATACAGACTTCTGTGGCGACGGCGTGTTAACGGGACTAAGCTAACGGTAGCTTCGCCAAAAGCTGTGAAGAGATTTTCGTGTGAGCTGTGACGCGTAAGCGGCCGGGCGGGAGTTGCGGGAGTTGCGGGAGTACGATTTGTTCTCAGGAATCCCGGTGCCTGACGGCCTGCGGCATACTGAAACCACTTCTGGCGTACCCGTGCCAATCAGGCTGACGGTTCGCCGACGCACAGTACAGGCCGTTTCGGCGTAACAGCCGCCATAACGGCGGTGCGACAAACCCGTGTGCAAAGGACTTGCGTCAAGCGACAACGGAAGCGACTCGGCGATTTCAGCTTTTCACTTCGTTCCGCGTGCTACGCCACCGGGGCAAGGGCGAATCCCCTGTCAGGCCGCTTGTTGCTGCTCTTTGGATTTCTTTTCGCGTGGTGGCGTTTTCCAGCGACGATGCACCCAAAAGTATTGCTCGGGAGCACGTCGAATGAGTGATTCCAGAGCCGCAGTAAATGCCTGCGTCAACTGAGGCACCGCATCCGCATCCTGATAATCGCGACTGTCAATCACAGCTTCCGTGGTAAGATTGAATTGCCGCCAGCGACTGTTGTGCTGGCAATCATCGGGCAATCGATAAGCACCACCCAGCACCACTAGCGCATCATGCTGAAGCGCCAGTAACGCGATTGACTTATAAGTTGAAGCAGGCTTGCCAAAGAAATCAACAAACACACCTCGACGACCGGCATCCTGGTCACAAAGCAATGACACATTCCTGCCGGCTTCCATCGCCTGCACCAATTCTGTGCTGGCGCCCTGTTTCGAAATCAGGCTGTTGCCCGTTGATTCTCGGAACTTCAAAAACCACTTATGCAACCAAGGATTGTCCAGATCTCGAGCGACAACTCCCATCGGAAAACCAAAGTAACCGAACGTGTTGACTGACACTTCCCAATTGCCAAAGTGTCCGCCCAAAAACAGAATCGGACGCCCGGAAATCATAGCCTGCACGCATTCTTCTCTTTGGCGAAACTCAAGAACCTCACTGCAGTTATACAGCCGAAAGCGGCGTTGCAGCTGCATTACTTCCACAACCATACGAGCCAGATGCTGCCACATGCCGTGAACAATTGAATCGACCTGCTGTTCGGTCAGCGCGTCACCAAAAGCAGTGCGAATATTGTCTGCCGCGACGTCGTAACGAGTGAGTTTTTTTGGCACGACCTTGTGCAGAAACCAGGCAACTGCGTCCGCCAACCGAACCGCCGCGCGTACCGGCAAACAGTTCAGAGCAAACACCATTGCCATGAAGAAGAGGTATTCCAGTCGAAACCTGAGACTTTTCGCATCCATACTTTTGCCGTTCCTGCCAATTCAGAACCGCAAATTTTAGACAATGCCAGATTCCATGAATAGTCGTGAATCGTCCGCCGAAAATCGCTGTAAAATTAAGCTCTGTCTACGTACTTCCACGACTTATCAAGTCTTGAAATCAATCATTCACAGGCAAAGAAAGTCTCATCGCGCCAGATTCACTTCCCGGGCAAAGCAACATAGTGGATGTGCGGGATACGGTCGAGCCTCAGGAAAAGTCCATGAGGGTAGCCACTTGAAACTGCCAGCAACTCTTCGAAGCAGAATTCCATATCCTGCTGCAACCTTGCCACATCAATTCCACAAAACTCGGGAGCAAAATCTGCGACATAGGCTCTAAAGCTGGAGTACATCCTGCGGGCTCCCGACAAGTTGGAACCTTCAAAGTGATACAAACACACGGCCGCATGAATCAGCCCTTGAAAGAACGGCTTCTCCGGGCCCACAAGTTCCGACCAAAGATCTTCGAACACATCATGGCAGGCAAAGAACTCACCTTCATTGAACAGCCAAACACCTTCACTGATTCGAGAATCTGCGGAATTGAAGTTCACTGCCATCGAAGCTACCAGGATTCATGAGATCGGATAAAACACAGGCTAAACCAAGCTCAGCAAAAGAAGATCGAACGATCGAACTCGCAAGCAACGCCACGCTGACGACGGCACCTGACACTTTTACAGAGCGACTGCCCGGCGCCCTTCCAACTTTTACTCGAACATATACGTCAAGAACGTCTGATCGATCATAAGAAGTCTAGCAGCTGGACTGCTTCTGTCGAAGCTGGCGATTCTTCTGGAGACCAAAGCATGGCCAACAAAAAGAAGTCCGCCAAAAAGGCGATTGCATCCGAATCAGCTGCAACCAGGTCAGCCGAGGAACAAGCGTCCTTGCAGGAACGGCGTGCCAAGTCACGGTCGGTCATCCGCACTCTGAAAAAACTGTTTCCCGTTGCTGAATGCGCTCTACACCATGAATCGGCGTTTCAATTGCTGGTGGCCACAATTCTGTCTGCTCAATGTACAGACGAACGAGTCAATATGGCCACGCCTGAGCTGTTTCGACGTTATCCCGATGCACTGGCCTTAAAAAATTCATCACAGGCCGACGTTGAAAAAATTGTGCACCCGCTCGGCTTCTTCCGAGCTAAAGCGAAAAACATTCGAGCGATGGCGGCAAAGCTCGTCGATGAATTCGACGGAGAAATCCCTCTAAACATTGACCAGCTCACCACACTGGCTGGAGTAGGACGCAAGACAGCCAGCGTAGTCCTGGGAACCTGGTTTGGAATTCCATCAGGAGTCGTCGTGGACACACATGTGCGGCGGATTTCCAACTTACTCGGTTTAACGGCTTCACAAAATCCGGAAATCATTGAACGCAACCTGATGGAGATACTTCCGCAAAAAGAATGGATTGAATACTCACACCGCATTATTTATCACGGTCGAAAAACGTGCGTTGCCCGAAGACCAAACTGCACGAACTGCGGTCTGTTGAAATATTGCGATCGAGTCGGCCTTGAGCCGCTTTAATTCGTCCCCAATCAAGTTAACCTATCAGAACGGAAGTCATAAACTCCCGTTCTGACCATCTGCTGACGGACCCCGTACTCGCAACACGACATCATTTTTCAATCCCCTCCGGCAGCATCAGCAAGCTGCGTATTCCCCGCCTTCATAAAGAAACAGCATGAAACCATCAATCACCGCCCTGGCTGCCATTCTGCTTGCTCTGCCACAACTCACTGCATCCGCAATGGCACAGGAAGACGGCTTTACCTCGTTGATTCAAGCTGATTCGCTGGACGGATGGCGAGGCGACCTGGAATCGTGGACAGTCAAAGACAAAACACTGATCGGCCATGCGGATGGCACTTTAAGAGCCAATCGTTTTATCGTCGCAGACATTAAGCCGGTGAAAAACTTCGAACTGCGAGCTGAAGTCTGGATTTCAGCCGGCGGAAACAGTGGACTGCAGTATCGCAGCAAAGAACGGCCAGACCTTGGCCCGTTTGTCGTCACGGGCTATCAGTGCGATGTCGTTTCAAACAACGACAAGTACAACGGGATGCTGTACGAAGAACGAGGACGCCGAATTCTGTCGCATACCGGCGAAAAGGTTATCATCGATCCGCAGGGCCAACCATGGGTTGTGGAACAAATGCGCGTGCAGAATTTTGCGGCTGGCGAATGGCATCAGTATCGAGTTTTAGTGGAAGGAAATCATCATCGACACTGGATCGACGACGTGCCCACCGCCGACCTGATTGATCTTGATGAACAGAAGCGATCTTTGTCAGGAGTCATTGGAGTACAAGTACACGTCGGTCCCAAGATGGAAATTCGTTACCGCAACTTCAAGCTCAAGCGGCTTCCAGATAATCTACCGATCATTCAAACAAAAGACATCACCATTCCAGAGACCGCCGAAAAAGTCGTGCCGCAGGGCGGTTGGAAACAGGCGGGCGTGTTCGACATGAATGCAAAGCTGGAACCAGCAAGTATCGGTTCAACAACCAATACCTTTCGAGCTGGCGATATCTGGCTTGCCGCTCAGCCAGCGATGGATGACATCCGGCTACTGCCGGAACTTGGCATCAAAACAATTATCAGCCTGCGAAAACCGGAAGAACTGGATTGGGATGAAAAGCAACTGGCTGAGTCGCTCGGGCTAACGTTTGTGCAGATACCATTCAAAGATGCTGGCGAACTAACAGACAAGGCTTTCGCTGATGCAGCGGCGGCATTAAAAGCAAGCCCTTCAGGGCAGGGAACGCTGATGCACTGTTCCTCCGGCAATCGCGTCGCCGCTGTTTGGTTGGTTCACCGAGTTCTGCAATCGCGAATGGCATCCGATCAGGCCATCAGCGAAGCCAAACAAGTGGGACTCAAGAAGCCGGAATTTGAACAAAAAGCAATCGACTATCTTGTTCGAAAAAAGAAACTGTAGGTCTGCGAACTGCCTGAATTCAGTGAACATTTAGAACAGACGACTTCGCCAGCACGTAGATTTGGTATTCCAGGAGATCCCGTTACTGCGTTATTTCAACAAGATTCGAGGTCTCAGCTTCAAACTGATCAGTGCATCCAGACGTTTGGCTAAGTTCAGCACACGTTTGCATCTGAACGAGTGTCACGGTTTGATATAGGCCCACCAACCTCCTCCCACTGAAAATAACATGCCGCACCAGAATCCCACCAGCCAGCCGATGGAACACCGTCGACAGCGGAAAAGTCTATTCAAGAGCATTGGGCCTGCCATCATCGTCGCGGCGGTTGTTCTGGGGCCAGGATCGATTCTGACCAGTTCAAAAGTTGGAGCGTCATTTGGACTACTTGGTTTTCCAGTAGTTATCGTTGCCGCGGTCTTAATGATCGCCATGGTTGCACTTTCCGCGCGGTTGGGAGCTGTTTACGAGAAAAGTCTGTGTGACGAACTCTCCAGTCGCGTGGGGCGCCCATTTACTGTATTCGTGGGATTAACGCTGTTCACGTTAGTGGCCCTGTTTCAATCATCAAACAACATCGCGTTAATCGGTGGCATTGAACCGCTCTTTGGCAGCGAACCGTTTAGCTTTGAACTTCGCGCCGCAACACTGGCAATAGCCAACCTGCTGATTATCGCGTCTCTTTATCTGGTCAGAGATCTGTATCGTTCAGTCGAAGGGTTTATGAAACTGCTGATGGGGCTGATGACTGCCGCTTTTCTGGTGAACTTTGCGGTGGTGATGATTAAGCCACAGTCGTTTACTCCGGTACCGCCAACGGGATCTTTGGATTGGATTCCGTTGCTGGGCATGATTGGCACGACGTTTTCCGTTGGTGGAGCGTTCTATCAGGCTTATCTTGTGAAGGAAAAAGGCTGGGGGCTTGAAGATGTCCGCTCGGGAGTTGTCGATTCGATCTTCAGTATTACTTTGCTGGGAATTGTCACATCCATCGTATTACTGACATCGTGGCGAGTGTTCTATGGAAATCCCCAACCGGTCACGTTGGCCTCCGTAGGCGACGTCGCCAGGCAATTGGAACCGTCGTTTGGAGCAACGGCAAAAGTTATCTTCTGCAGTGGCATTCTGGCGGGTGCTCTTAGTTCATTCCTCGTCAATGCACTCATCGGCGGAACAGTGATGTCCGATTCGCTGGGAAAGGGTGCCAGATTGCAGGACAAATGGCCCGTCCACTTGACGGTGGTGGCCCTGGTGATTGGCATGCTGGTCGCTGTGGCAGCTTTGCGAAACGAGGCCAGTGTTGTGCCAATGATAACTCTAGCACAAGCATGCACCGTAATCGGACTTCCGGCATTGGCAGGAACCCTGATTTATCTTGGCACACGCCCGGAACTGACAGGGCCGCGTAAAGTACCAACGGCCATTATTGTCATGGCGATAGTCGGTTTTTTCGTATCCTGTGTGCTGATGTATATGCTGGCACAAAAGGTCTACGCAAAACTGCAACCCGCCCCAACAACAGCAACAATTCACGACGGCCCAAGCGGTGTTCCGCTGCAATTTGCACTACGGCAGACGACGGCCATTTTGATCGTAAATGTGCATAAACCACAATCGGTAGTTTGTTCCAAACAAACATCCAATTGTTTACCATACTCTCAGTTTGTTTGAATAATAAACGAGCCAGACTCACCATTTGCAAAACCGCTCGCAGCAACTGCCTGACTGGCGTCACCTGTCACAACGCCATGTGATGCCGCATTCAAACGCTGCTTAATGTACCCGCCCACTTTCTAAGGCCAAAATATGCGACTGCTAAGTTACTGCTGCCTTCTTTCAATTTTTCTGAGCCCGTGCTCAATGGTAGCTGCTCAGGATGACGGCTTTGTGTCCCTGTTCGACGGTAAGTCGCTGGACGGCTGGGACGGCAATCCTGAATTCTGGAGCGTTGAAGACGGCGCCATTACTGGAACCACCACGGCAGAAAATCCTACCAAAGGCAACACCTTTATCATCTGGCGTGGCGGTGAAGTCGACAATTTCGAACTTCAGTTTGAATACAAAATTGTCGGCGGCAACTCTGGAGTTCAATATCGCAGCTTTGAGCCTGATCCCGAAAACCAAAAGTGGGTCGTCGGCGGCTATCAGGCCGACTTCGAAGCAGGCAAGACCTATTCGGGAATCCTGTACGGCGAACGCTTTCGAGGCATCTTGGCGAACCGAGGACAAAAGACAGAACTTGTCCGCAACGATGGAAAATTCGAAGCCAAAGTGATTGGAGCAGTCGGCGATTCAGCAGAAATTCAGTCGAAGATCAAAAACGAAGACTGGAACCAGTATTCCATCACCGCTGACGGCTACAACTTCGTCCACAAAATCAACGGAGTCACCACAATTGAATGCACCGACAACGATAAACAGGACCGACGCCCATCGGGAATTCTGGCACTGCAACTACACGCCGGTCCGCCAATGAAAGTTCAGTTTCGCAACATCCGTATTAAGAAACTGGCATCCAAAGCTACTGCAAGCAACACATCATCAGAAAAGAAGAAGGTTGTTTTCATTTCGGGGCAGCCAAGCCACGGCTATTGGTCTCACGAACACTACGCCGGTTGCCTGCAACTGGCTGATTCACTGGCGGAAGTCTTTCCAGACTACGAAACCAAAGTCATTAAACATGGATGGCCCGCAGAAGGACTTGCCGCTTTGGAAGGAGCCGACACTGTTGTTGTGTACTGCGATGGTGGCGGACGACACCTGCTGAATCCGCACATCGACGAATTCGATACACTTATGAAAAAAGGCGTGGGCCTTGTGTGTATCCACTATGCTGTAGAAACACCCGTCGGAAAAACGGGCGACGCCTTTCTGAACTGGATGGGTGGATATTTCGAAGCGGACTGGTCGGTCAACCCGCACTGGGATGGAACCTTTGACAAGTTCCCCAAGCATCCGATCACAAATGGAGTCAAACCTTTTACGATCAATGATGAATGGTATTATCATATGCGATTTCGCCCGGAAATGCAGGGCGTCACACCAATCCTGTCAGCTCATCCGCCTAAAGAAACGATGAGTCGACCGGATGGTCCCCATAGTGGTAATCCTGCCGTTCGCAAAGCGATCGAAAATGGAGAAATTCAACACGTTGCGTGGGCCGCAGAGCGAGATGGCAACGGTCGAGGCTTTGGATTCACGGGTGGACACTTCCACTGGAACTGGGCCGATGAAAACTTTCGCAAAGTTGTCTTGAACGCCATCGTCTGGACGGCTCACGGTGAAGTACCTGCGGACGGCGTAACAACCAGAAGCCCAAGTCGGGAAGAGCTTGAAGAAAATCAGGACGAACCAAAACCAACCGCAAACGCTCAAAAAAAAACGGGACGTAAAATCAAACTCAGCGTCCCCGCTGCGAAACCAGGCAAAGGCAACAGCGTAAAACCACTGTTTACCAGCAAAACGATCACATCAAAAACGGCTGGGCATTCCGTTGATATCGACATCGATATTAGCGGGGCGAAGCAGTTATTTTTGGTCGTTGGAGACGCGGGCGATGGATACAGTTGCGACTGGGCGGACTGGGCGGAGCCAAGACTTATTGGTCCAAATGGCGAGTTAAAGCTGACTGATCAAGAGTGGAAATCTGCGACAGCTGGCTTTGGAGACGTAAAGGTCAACAAAAACGCTGGTGGAGGCCCACTGAAGGTTGATGGCAAAGACGTCGCTTACGGTTTAGGCACTCACGCCAATTCCGTTGTCGCCTTCGACGTACCTGCAGGGTTTACGCGTTTTCAGGCACGCGGCGGGCTCGATAATGGTGGCACAGATCAAGGTAATTGTGGCGCTGCCGCAAGTGTTCAGTTTCTGGTTTACAACTCAGAACCTCCCATTCAGAACACCGACGGTGCTTCTCGAGAAGCCTCGGCAGCCCTTGACGGCCTGGAAGTCGGCGAAGACCTTGCAGCCAGTCTGTTCGCCGCAGAACCACAATTGTTAAGCCCTTCAAATATCGACATCGACCACCGTGGTCGTGTATGGGTCTGCGAAATCGTGAACTATCGAAAGCACAAAGGCAAACGGCCTGAAGGCGATCGCATTCTGATTTTGGAAGACACCAACGGTGACGGACAAGCGGACAAAGAAACCGTTTTCTATCAGGGCACAGATATCGATTCACCTCACGGAATCTGCGTATTGGGCAACAAAGCCATCGTTTCTGCCGGCGACAAAGTGCAGATCTTCACGGACTCAGACGGCGACGACAAAGCCGACCAGCAGGAGACACTATTCAGCGGCATTGCCGGTTCGCAACACGACCATGGCATTCACGCAGTCACATTCGGCCCGGACGGTAAGTTGTATTTCAACTTTGGAAATTCCGGTCACGAAATCAAAGACAAAAACGGAAACCTGATCGTTGACACCGCTGGCAACCGGGTAACGGCCGACCGCAAGCCGTACCAGGAAGGCATGGTCTTCCGCTGCAACCTGGATGGCACGGAATTTGAAACGTTGGGATGGAATTTCCGTAACAACTGGATGGTGACCGTCGATTCATTCGGATCTATCTGGCAATCAGACAACGATGACGACGGCAACAAAGGCGTGCGCATCAACTATGTCATGGAATTTGGCAACTACGGCTACAAAGACGAAAAAACAGGAGCGGGCTGGAAGGAAGCTCGCACGGGAATGAGCAACAACGTTCCCGAAAAACACTGGCACCTTAATGATCCAGGAGTCGTACCGAACCTGCTTCAAACCGGTGCCGGGTCGCCAACTGGAATCACAATCTACGAAGGTGACCTGCTGCCCATGTTTCGCGGACACATTCTGCACTGCGATGCAGGCCCGAACGTCTGCCGAGCTTACATAACAAGCAACGACAAAGCTGGCTATAAGGCTGAGATCCGCAACATCCTGACTGGCAGTCAAGATAAGTGGTTCAGACCATCAGATGTCAAGGTTGCACCTGACGGTTCGTTAATCATCGCAGACTGGTACGACCCAGGAGTCGGGGGACATGGAATGGGAGATCTTGATCGAGGACGCTTGTTCCGCATCACACCCAACGCACACAGCGGAAAGTATGACGTTCCCCGGTTCGACTTTTCCACAACTGCGGGAGCCATTGAAGCTCTCAAGAACCCCAACTATGCAACTCGTTACCTTGCGTGGCAGTCACTGCACAACATGGGCGAACAAGCTGAAGCCAAACTGCAGAAACTGGCGTCTTCTGACAATCCAATTTACAAAGCTCGAGCACTATGGCTGCTTGGTAAAATCCCTGGACGTGGCAACAAGACGGTCGCACAAGCGATTGCAGACGACGATGCGAACATTCGCATCGTGGGCATTCGCCTTGCTCGCCAGCTAAACCTGAACATCACTGAATTTGTCACTCCACTGGTGCACGATAAATCCGCTCAGGTTCGACGCGAACTTGCCGTCGCACTTCGTCACAGCAAGTCTTCGGATGCCCCACAACTTTGGGCTCAACTGGCAATCCAACACGACGGCAAAGACCGCTGGTATCTTGAAGCACTGGGCATTGGAGCTGGCGGAAACGAAGACGCGTGCTTTGCTGCATGGAAACAATTGGTTGGCACCAATTGGAACACTGCCGCTGGACAGGACATCATTTGGCGAAGTCGCGCAGGCGACGCTGCCGATTTTCTGGTAAAGATCCTTCAGGATCCAAAAACTCCGGAAGCACAGCACGACCACTTCATGCGAGCATTCGATTTTCATGAAGGCGCCAAAAAGGATGCTGCACTCAACAGTCTGTTGGGACTATAAACAAACGCCTGCCATGGCGTTCAACCACAGCCTTCCGCCTGCAGGAATATCCACGCAGGCGGAAGGTTTTTCTTTTATGAAGCTGCAATGAACCGTTTCTCCCCCACAGCAAAAACACCAATGTCGACGAAAACCCTGGCAACTTTGGCCATCATCTTGTCGGTACGACCGCTCATATTTGCAGATGAGCCTGCGCCACAAGTAAACCCCAAAGACAAACTTGTCGTTGAAACAGTTCTGCGACTGAAGAGCTTTGATCTTGAATCGTCAACCAGGGCAAAAGAGGCCGTCCTGCGATATCTGAAAGCAGATCCCGGCAGTGATCAGTACTTCACGTTAATTGAACGCTTCAAACCACAGGAGATCACAGAAGACCTTGCCAGATTCAGTCTTCAACATTCAACGGAAACCAGCGGAGTCCGCGGTGCCGAGCTTTTGTTTTTAATGAATGCGGGATCAACACTGGAAGCCGCCATCAAATCGGGTGATGAAAAAACATCCGTGGCCGCGGTCACCCTGATCGGCCATGTTGCTGCAGAGCGAACGGAAGCGATCTTATTGCCAGTGGTTGCGTCTACCAAGTCACCACTGGCCGTGCGAACCGCAGCTGTTAGCGCATTAAGTCGCAGTGTGAATGGTCAAAAAAGCGTTCTTACGCTTGTTGTGTCAGGAAAGCTTGCGGATGATCTGAAGTTTGCGGCTGCGAATGTACTGTTATCATCAAGTGATCCCGCCATCAAAGCAGAGGCAGCAAAGCACCTTCAGCTTCCTGCCACAGCTGACGCGCAGCCCCTGCCACCGATCGCCGAACTTATTCAACGCAGGGGAGATCCAGTTGCCGGAGCCATCGCTTTTCGCAAAACCAACATGTGCATCAACTGTCACAAAGTGAAGGGTGAAGGCAAAGAGGTTGGCCCCGACCTGTCAGAAATCGGCAGCAAGCTTTCGCGGGAAGCGGTCTATGTATCAATTCTTGACCCCAGCGCTGCGATCAGCCACAACTATGAAAGTTATGCGTTAGTTACCGACAACGGCCTGGTCGTGGTCGGCCTGCTGGTCAGCGAAACCGACGACGCAATTACACTGCGTACTCAGGAAGGCCTTGACAAGAAATTCAGCAGGCAAAACGTTGAGGAATTCGAAAAACAGAAAATCTCAATGATGCCGCAGGATCTCCAAAAGCAGCTGACAGTGACTGAACTGATCGATATCGTGGAATACGTGATGACGTTACGTAAGCCGCCAGAAGAATAGTTAACAGCCAGCACCAGCAGCCTGGTCGAGCTGGCTGTTAACCTGAAACGTTTAACCTACCGAGTTGCTTTCAAGCCACTAATCAACGCGTTCAATCGCTCCACTTCCGCCGGATTTTCCGGCAGTGCTTCACCGTGAAACGCGGGCAATAACTTATCCCAGACAACGTTAAGCTCGCCCTGCATGTCTCGAGTATTCGCCGTAATTGCAATCACAGCATCCTGTTCCGGCAGCACGATACAAAACTGACCGTCTTTACCGTCGCCTCGAAATGCGCCATGCCGACAGCGCCAGAACTGAAAGCCGTAACCCTGATCCCAGTCTCGTGACGGATCACTGCCATTCGACACCTGCCTGGAAGTTGCCAACTGCACCCATTCCGCTGGCAGGATCTGTTTGCCGTTCCACTGGCCTTGCTGCTGATAAAGCAGTCCGAATCGGGCAATATCTTCTGTACGAACGAACAGACCGTAACCGCCGATTGAGATCCCTTGAGGATTCGTGTCCCACTTGGGGGCCTTAATCCCTAGCGGTTCAAACAAACGTGGAGTCAAATATTCCAGCACTGTTTGCCCGGTCACTTTTTGAACGATGGCAGACAACATAAAAGTTGCAGGCGTGTTATATCGAAAATGAGTTCCTGGCTTGTGAGGAACAGGGTGAGCCAGAAAAGCCTTCACCCAGTTTGTTTCTTTGGCCAGATTCACTTCATCCTGATGTCCAGTGGACATCGTCAACAGATCTCTGATTCGCATCGACTTCAGATTATTCGACACATCAGTTGGAACGTCATCCGGGAAGAACTGCAACACTGTGTCGTCAACACTCAATTTGCCTTCGGTTACGGCAAACCCAACGGCTGTCGATGTGAAGCTTTTACTAAGCGACCAAAGAATATGCTGTTTGTCGGGTGTTTCAGGCGCCCACCACGCCTCAGCGACAACCTGCCCATGTCGGACCAGCATAAAACTGTGCATCGAATCAACGGTCCTGTCGGCAGCTTCGATGAATTCTCTTATACCGGCGGAAGAAACTCCCATTGACTCCGGTGTCGCCCGCTTCAGGCTGATTCCGTCACTCGCAACCTGAGCCATCGAAGTCGCTGTTGGGGGAAGTGCAAACAACAAAAGTAAAATCAGCAGAGAAGATCTTTTCATCTGTAAGTTCGCCTATATTAGAGTTCCAGGATTGCGATGCATCAGAACGCTGCCTTAAGGCAACGTCTTAATATCGATCACACGCTGTAGATCATTGCGAAGCAAACGTTCGACGTCCAGCATCATCTGATTTCAACCGTCTACAGCCGTCACTGATGAAGCTTATCCAGATCAAGCCGATACAAAATCTGATTGTAGTCGTGTCTGGGAGTCGGTTCCGATGTTGCCGAAAACGTGTGCGTGTAGGTTGCTTCAAACAAAAGTATGGGCGAATCTGCAACGGTGAATTCCGTGTGCAACTGTGGATTGTAAAACGTGTACTTCGAATGCGTCACAACCTTGATGGCGTTCGTCCACGGACCAAAGGGTGAATCTGCTTCCGCATACCAGATTTCTCCCAACAGTGATTTCGTGCCGTGAAATTGTGTAAAAATCGTTACCCACTTTTTGCGATACGCATTCCATGCAATTGCTCCGCGGTGAGGCTTCACCTGCTCACCATTGTCTTGCGATGCAACAGATTTCCGTGAATCAACAACCTGCCAGCTGTCAGGTGCCAACCAATCTTCATAGGTTGCAGAAAATTTCACATCAGGAAAAGGATCTCCGAACAACGCCCATAACTTTCCGGTTTCGTCCTTCCACAAAACCGAATGACCGTGAGGAATGACGGGCGGCGCGGGATCAGCATCGCTTCGCTTCCAAACCACCAGCTTTTGATCGAAAACCTGTGTTTGCTCATTCCACGTACACAGTCCAACTTCATAAGCATCCAAAGGCGCCTTAATTTTCGAGTAAGTTGCGACCAGTCGCTGTGTGCCGGTTTTATCTGGCAGACTTGCAAAACCATCCAGCCACGTTGGTCCGTTACCCGGCATTGACGCGATATTCCGGACGACTTTTGCTTCGTCCGTGAAGTAATCAAACCGCAAACGAACGGGAGGTTCAAAGGACGCAAGCGGCTGAATGCCCGTTGATGCACCAATCATCTGAAACCGGCCAAGAGGATACCCTGGCAGCACAGTGTCTCCCCAGGCCCAGAATAGTCGACCGTTGTGAACAGCGTTCTGTACAGAATCACAGCCAAGAATCCCCTGTTCTGACCAGTCCTGCTGCAGCCCCAGTTTCTGACTTTCACCAAAAATCCCGCCACCCGTAATTCTCCCCAAACGCTTCGCCGGTAACTCTCGACGAACCTTGACGGTTAGATCTTTCCCCGGAACAGGTACAAGTTTAACACCGCGAAATCCAAAGCCATCCGCCGGCACTCCATACCCGTGCCCTTCCACCGTAAACCACGTTTGAACGTTCATCAATTCCGGCAAGTCAAACGCAATCACACCGGCATTGTCAGAAACGAATCGCATGTTGTGAGTCGTCCTGAGTTCAACCAATGGCACGGGCCATCCGTTTTCGGCATCGATAATATTGATTCGACAACAGTCAATCGCACGGACATCCTGAACCAACATGGCAAAAAAGAACAACACCGATGCATAACGAATAATGTTCACAGTGAACCCCTAACAAGAGCTTCGCCCTTGACCCAGTGGCGTAGATCGCGAAAAGACGTGGGACGTACCAACCGCCGAGACGCTCCGTTGCCGCTAGGAAACAAGGGCATCGCCCTTGACCCAGTGGCGTAGATCGCGAAAAGACATGGGACGTACCAACCGCCGAGACGCTCCGTTGTCGCTACGAAACAAGAGCTTCGCCCTTGCCCCAGTGGCGCAGAACGCCGGAAACACGGTCGAAACACAGACATCCTTTGACGGCTAATTAAAAATTTGAATCTTAGTGGAATCAGAATTGTAACAGTCGCTTCACCACGACACCTCGTTTCAACACCACAGCCCCACCAGGTAACAGAAATCTGTAAACCAATCAGTCGTAAACGCTCAGTGTTTCAGATACGCTCGATAAAGAGCAAGCACCATTGATCGCCGAAATCAGTATCAAACCAGAGTTACAACGTAAGCAAACCAAATAATTTCATGACAGCTCCATTAACCGTGAATTCGGCCTCTCCACTGTTGGAATTTCTGTTTGCCAGTCTGCCGGAAGTGAAACGCACCAAAGTTCGCCAATGGCTGAAATATGGTGCGATTCAGGTGAACGGCGTCGCCGTAACCCAGGGAAATCATGCGTTGCATATCGGCGACTGCGTGACCGTTCTCAGCAAAGGACAAACTCAGCCAGCCAGTCGATTGCCGGCTGGAATGACGATCGTTTTCGAAGACGCGACTTTGATCGTCATCGACAAACCCGAAAACCTGCTTAGCATTGCCAGCGAAACTGAACGAGATAAAACGGCTCATGCATATCTAAGCGACTATGTCAAAAAGGGAAACAAGCACAGCAAAGAACGCGTGTGGATCGTGCACCGGCTGGACCGTGAAACATCGGGGCTGATGGTTTTCGCAAAGACGGAAGCTGCAAAACAGGCTCTGCAGAACAACTGGAACACGGCCAAAAAACAGTACCTTGCAGTTGTTGAAGGTGGGCCGATTGCTGAACACGGCACAATTGAATCACACCTTGACGAAAGTGGCCCGTACAAAGTCTTCAGCACCACTGCCAGCGAACGAACACGACTGGCGATAACTCATTATCGAGTGCTGAAGCGTACGAAAACGAACGCGCTGATTGAACTGGATCTGGAAACCGGGCGCCGCAATCAAATTCGAGTTCACCTTGCCGACGAAAGGTGCCCGATCATCGGCGATCCCAAATATGGAGCCGTCACAAATCCCGCTCGCAGGCTTGGACTACACGCCTCACAGTTGCAGATCGTTCATCCGACAACAAACGACCGCCTTACGTTTAGCTCGCCACTTCCCGATGTACTTGCGCGTCTGTTCCAGAATTCCTGAGCAGCGATGCGAAACGAGCCTCGCATCGCAATCGGAATCTCAATCAAACAGATCATCGTAGTAGACTGTTTCACCGCCATACCTGCCGTGACAGACTGAGTACAAGGATGTAATATTCGACACGGCAACCGATGTTTGCCAACAATAACATTCGACACGAACGAAACGTAATTGCTTTAACGCCTTGCCTTCGGATTGTCTAATTTCATTCCAACGACGCCAGTATTTTCGCTGGCGTCCAACTGCTATAAGAACTTTGCAGGAAGCATACCGTGAACCTGAAAGACTATATTCGATCAGTGCCTGACTTCCCCAAATCCGGCATCATGTTTCGAGACATCACACCGATGCTGAAATCGGCCGACGCCATGAAGGAAGTGATTCGTCGCATGGCTGAACCGTTTCGCGATGCCAACCTGACATCGATTCTGGCTGCCGAAGCCCGTGGCTTTGTTTTTGGAGCCCCTTTGGCAATGGAGTTGGGAGTTGCATTTGTACCGGTGCGAAAGCCCGGTAAGCTTCCAGGCAAGACGGAATCTTTTAAGTACGATCTTGAATACGGTTCGGACTCGCTCGAAATCCACCAGGATGCCGTGACCCAGGGCGATCGAGTGTTACTTGTCGACGACCTGCTGGCCACGGGTGGCACCATCGAAGCCTGCATGAAACTGGCTCAACAGCAGGGTGCCGAAGTTGTGGGTGCCGCCTTTGTTATCGAACTTGCTTTTCTGAACGGCAGGTCCCGATTGCAGAATCATCAAATCTGCAGCCTGCTGCAGTACCAAACTGAAGATGCCAACGAATAGCCTAAGCTTTCCCGCAACCAATGACCGGCGGTTTGAACGACGCGAACATGAACGATCTGACGCTACCAGAACTGGTTGAACGATTTCAAAAAACAATGGCTCACGCATGGATGGTCCGCACCTTCATTAAACATTGCGATGAAGTTGATGACTATCCGGAGCTAATGGGAATCGTACGCGCGGTGTTTGATATGAGTCGAGCGATCGAATCCAAGTCTGAAGATCCGCCGCTGTACTTCAAGTTTGCATCCAAGAAGATTGGCAAACTTCGCAAAGCTGCTGAGCAGTTTCAAAAAGACGCATGGGGCGCCTCGACTCATACAAATTTTCAGCAAGCCGTTTTGTCAGTGCTGTATGCGACCGAACAAATGGAAGGCTTGCTGAAAATTGCTCAAGTGAAATTGCAATCATCAAACGAACAGGCCAGCAACTAAACTTGCTGAGCAGAAGACGACTTACCGAACCGCTCCAACAGCTGAGACGATTCATAGTCGCCAGCTGTGATTTCGAAACCAAGGTCGCGAATCATCTGGAAATCTTCTTCAGCCTTCTGGCCCGGAGTCGTTAAATAGTCGCTGACGAACATGGAATTGGCTGCGTACAGCCCCATCGACTGCATTGTCCGCAGATTTACTTCTCGACCGCCCGCGATTCGCAGTTCCGTCTTGGGATTCGTCAAACGGAACATCGATAACACCTTCAGGCAGTATCGAGGATCCAGGTCTACCGGGCGTCCCAGCTGAGCACCCTCAATGGGAATCAGAAAGTTCACCGGAATCGATTCAACTTTCAGTTCCGCCAGCTTCAGAGCGACATCAACCACATCTTCGTGAGTTTCCCCCATGCCGACAATCATGCCCGCACAAAGTTCAAGGCCCGCATCTTTGCAGACATCCAAAGTCTGCAGCCGATCCTTGAAGGTATGCGTAGATACGATTTCATCATGAAACCGCTCGCTGGTATTCAGGTTATGATTAACTCGATCAACGCCCGCATCCTTCAGCTTCAATGCCTGCTCAGGCTTCAATAACCCAAGACAACAGCAAATGTGGAGTCCGAACTCGCTTTTAATCTGGGTAACCACGTTGGCAACGTGATCGACTTCGCGATCTGAAGGACCTCGTCCACTGGCAACAATGCAATAAGTTCGAGCGTTACTTTCGAACGCTTTACGAGCCCCATCCATCAGCCGTTCTGCATTCAGCATCGGATACTTGTCGATACCCGCCTCGCTGCCTTTGGCCTGAGAACAATAGCCACAATCTTCCGGGCACAAACCGCTTTTGGCATTCTTCAAATAATAAAGCTGCACGGACTTTTGAAAGAACTCGCGACGCACTTGATAAGCAGCATCCAGAATTGCCAGCACCTGATCATCATCAGCCGACAGAATTCGCAAAGCGTCGGCACGAGCAATGGATTCTCCCTGCAGGGCGATCGTGGCGAGATCAGACCAGGAGGAACTAGAAACAGGGCTGGTTGACGAAGAGATCGTGGCGGCGTCCGGCGACATCCAAGCAAACTCCAAAGGAAACTTCATTGTTCAGTAAAGCCGCAGAGTTTACCGGCGAAGCCCGGCTCTCAACAGCGTTTCCGACCGCAATTCCACGATTCACGTCAGTCCCGGCAATGATTCCGTTTGTCATCGAATATTTCACAGCCAGAATCTCAACAACCGCACAAAAATTCGCGGCGGAAACTTGATTGTGCAAAACATTGCACTCCGCTTACCGAAATTCAAAAAAACGAAAGTCGACGAATAGACGTCGCAAGCTGATCCCCACATGCCGGCCCAAACACTCAGCTGAAGCGCACTGGATCCCCGACAACACCGCGTGAATCTTCAGTCCGATTTGGGTAAGCACCAGAAACTGAACATTTCTGAGGGCCGTCTTACTTGACCGAATCCTTCCCGTTCGGCATCCTGACGAACGGGCCTTACATGTATTTGCCGCATGCTCCATGCGGGCAGCCAGAAAGCCGTGTATGTCCGCTTCAGAATCCGAATTAGGTAACTCGGCAACTGAATCAGGCAAGCGGCAAACAGTCGCTCAGCCGAAGGCTGACCAAACATCTGCCACGGACAACGAGTTTCCGCTGGTCTTGCCACCTTCCGTGGAGCCTTCTTTACCAGACGAGCCGCCGGCTGAAACAACACTCTTGCAGCTGTTGAAGGCAGCGTTTTTCACGGAAAACGATCGACTGTTCCTGCTGGTTGCGTGCGGAGTTTCAGCCGTTATGCTGGCTATGCGACATGCCTGGATTGAATGGAACCAGCCCGAACCACTGCAGTGGCAGCAAAACGCAGATAGACTGATATTTCGCGTCGATGTAAATTCAGCGGACTGGTCAGACTGGATGCAACTGGACGGTATCGGTCGTGAATTAGCCAAGCGAATCGTCGAAGACCGAAATACGAATGGACCGTTTCTCAGCATCGACGATGTGGGGAGAGTGCAAGGAATTGGGCCAACAACGCTCGACCGAATCCGCGAGCGGCTTACAATCAAACTCGCAGTCTCAGAACAATAACGCCATCACGGCATGCCCCATCCCAGGCTCCCGCTGCTCCAACCTTGCAAACAATGCACATAATTGTTGCATCAGCCAGATGTTGCGACACTCAGCGGACTCCGGGAACCACTCACGACGTCGGATTACACATTGAAACAGTCTTCGACCAACCGCCCCCGCGAAAGCAGTCGGAATCGCTTTGACACCTACAAAACCAAGTCGCAAAATGGTGAACTTCCTCGGGGCAGCATGCATGCTACAGCACCGGAACGCAGCCACAAAGAACGAATCCGTTCTGCCAAAGAACTACTACGGCGATTCTTTCAGCTGTTAGCGCCGTTCCGCTGGCAAATTGTGTGGATTCTGGCATCGCTAACCGTCGCCACCGTGCTGGCTTTGATTCCGCCCGCCGGAACGAAGTTTCTGGTGGACTATGTACTGACCCAAAAACCACTGCCGGAACCGTGGGCTACTCGGTTTCCGTCGCTGACTGATCCAAAGACACTGTTGATGGCCACCGTCATCGCCGTTGTCTCCATTTCTTTGTTGAAAATTGTCGTGCATATTCTGGGACGTTGGTACGCCACGCGCATCACCAAACACATTCAACTGAATGTGCGTCGAAAGGTTTTTGAACACGCTGTTCGGCTTCCACTTCATCGAGTTCACGAAATTCGTTCTGGTGGAGTTGCGTCGATTCTGCGTGAAGACGGCGGCAGCGTTGGCGAACTGGTTTTCGGACTGCTGTACAATCCGTGGCGAGCCATCATTCAGTTGCTCGGCAGCTTCATCATTCTGGCGTGGGTCGACTGGACTCTGTTGCTGGGAGCCGCGGTCCTGTTGCCGCTGGTGTTTCTTTCGCACAAGGCGTGGATCAGCAAGATCCGACCTCAGTTTCGCGCCATTAGAAAACAGAGAGAACAAATCGACGCTGGAGCCGCTGAAGCGTTTTCCGGCATCCGCGTTGTTCGAGCGTTCAGTCGCCAAAAACGCGAAAGTGGCCGCTTTGTCACGGAAAACAACCTCATGGTGCGACAGGAACTGTACGCATGGTGGTGGATGCGAGCGGTCGAAATGATTTGGGAGGCCATGATTCCTCTCAGCAGCGCGGCACTGCTGTTCTATGGCGGTTGGCGAGTGCTGGAAGGTGCATTAACTGTTGGCGACCTGATGATGTTTCTGGTGTATCTGTTAATGCTGCTGCAGCCCTTGGCAACACTTGCAAACAGTGCCACCCAATTCCAGAACAGCCTTAGCGGCCTGGACCGCATTCTGGACCTGCTTGATGAACCGAAGGAAATGGAATCGACTCCGGAATCCATTCGCGTTTCGCGCAACGAAGTCGCCGGCAACATCGCATTTAACGGAGTCACCTTCGCCTATCCGGGAACAGAAACCGCAGCACTGAACAGTGTCAACCTACAGGTCAAAGCAGGGCAGGTTATCGCGTTGGTTGGCCCCAGCGGTGCCGGAAAAACCACACTGTGTAATCTGGTTGCCAGATTCTATGACCCAACGGAAGGGCAGATTCTGCTGGATGGAAGAAACCTTCAAGACTATGACGTAGAATCATTTAGAAGCCTGCTGGGTGTTGTTGAACAGGACGTATTCCTGTTTGATGGCACAATTGGCCAGAACATCGCCTATGCAAATCGAGAAGCCACGGACGAGCAGATTCTGGCCGCCGCAACCGCCGCCAATGCAGCGGAGTTTGTTGAGCGGATGCCTGACGGCTTTCAGACGGTGATTGGTGAACGAGGAGTCAAACTGAGCGGCGGTCAACGTCAGCGACTAGCAATCGCTCGAGCAATTCTGGCTGACCCAAAAATTCTGATTTTGGATGAAGCCACCAGCAACCTCGACACAGACAGCGAACGCCTGATCCAGGACTCACTGGCTCAACTAATGCGGGGCAGGACATCATTCGTGATCGCTCACCGACTTAGCACAATTGCGTCAGCAGACCTGATCTGTGTTGTCGAAAACGGACACATCACGCAAACAGGAACTCACGACGAGCTGATGCAGTCGGGAGGAAAATACAGAGCCATGGTGGAACAACAGGTTCAGATGACTCTGGGAAAGGCCAATCCACAGCTTTCGAAAAACACACCGCAGAAACCGAGATCTCCACACTAAACATTAAGGCGGAACGAATTCTACTTCGCAACGTCATGACGTAATGACGCATCGAGAACGAGAGTCATGGCCACACTTACCAGAGACGTCACGTACGCTTAATCTGTGCGACAAATCGCTGAAGCAAGAATTTCGGTGAACGGCGTCAAACTGCGCCGCTGATCATAAATTCAGAGATTGCGACATTGGGCACAGCACGGCAAAATATTACTCTCACTTTGTCGTGACCGTCCCAGTCGCCCGCAATAAATTGACTCAATCGATAATCCGCAGCAGTTCCCGGTTTCAGCAAGAGAACTAGCAAGTTTCCTGAGCCCCTGGCTCATTCATTGGCAATTCCGTCTCAACGCACGAAAATCCGCAGGGCTATCGCTCGCTGAATTTCCACATTGAGCTACCATCCGCCCGCACAATTCGAAACGATTTGCCATTCAACAGGCGGAAATGAACTTCCTCCCAAAACAGAATGAACAGTGCGACATCAGCGACGGTTACTGTTGACCGAACGCTCACCCATAAACCAAAGGCTGACCGGCTCATGCGAAAAAGCAGAACGCTTGCAAAGATCAGAAACAACGAAACCGTGCGTATGTGCTGCCTGGGACATTTCGTTCCGGCGTTCGTTAAGTTTGCCGCCCATTTCGGCTACGACTGCATCTGGCTGGACATGGAACATCGCAATCTTACCGATCGAGACGTGCAGACATTGCTGGTGCATTCGCACTTGCACGATATCGACATCATGGTGCGTCCTCCCACGCTGGAGAAAACTCGACTATACCGTTACCTGGAAGACGGAGCGGCTGGCCTGATGATTCCGCATGTTAACACCGCCGAAAGAACTCAATCGCTTGTGGAAGCCGTGAAGTACCCGCCACTGGGCGACCGCGGACTCGACGGAGCAGGATTAGACGCAGACTATTTTGTAAACGGGATGGCCGGTATCGACGACTTCGTCACTCACGCCAATCAGGAAACATTCCTTGTTGTGCAGGTCGAAACACCCACAGCCATCGACAACATTGAAGAAATCGCGGCGACGCCCGGACTTGACGGAATTTTCGTCGGACCGGGAGATCTGGGTCTACGACTAAAGCGACTTGATACATCCTTAACCATGGATGAAGCCTTTGAACGCACTGCAGCGGCATGTGCCAAAAACAACGTCGCCTGGGGCTGCCCCGTCGGAACGACCGACGATCTGGCCAAACGCCAGAACCAGGGCGGACAACTGTTGGCTCACGGTGGAGACTTCGCCGGCATGATGAACATTCTGCAATCATCTGCAGCCAACTTCGACAAGACTCCCAGAACAAACACATAGTACCTGCATGGCCCTCATCAAGAGGAAACTCACATCACAGGTTCGTAGCAAGTATCGCGGAAGAATCGCTGCCGGTCGCCGGTCCTGCCAAAAGACTTTTCCAGCCAGGCAGAAATGTAACACCAACCTCAAACCTATCACTGATTGTGTAACCAATGCCACACACAATAACCGGAGCGGAAGTCTACGACATTCGCTTTCCCACATCGCAGCAGCTGGATGGCTCTGACGCGATGAATCCCGACCCAGACTATTCCGCCGCCTATATCGTGCTGAAAACCTCATCCCCCGAATTGTCCGGGCACGGCATGACGTTCACAATCGGCCGAGGAAACGAGCTCTGCGTGGCCGGCATTCGATCTCTGGCAGCACTACTGCAAGGTGTCAGTGTCGAATCACTGATGGCCGAACCTGTCTTGCTGTATCGCAAACTGACAGGCGACAGCCAATTACGCTGGGTTGGGCCCGAAAAAGGGGTCATCCACCTGGCAGCTGCCGCTGTCGTCAACGCAGTCTGGGACTTATGGGCCAGAATCCAATCGAAGCCAGTCTGGCAGCTTGTCAGCGACATGACACCCGAACAGTTTGTTGCATGTGTCGACTTCCGCTACATGACCGATGCAATCACATCGGCTGAAGCCATCGAACTGCTGCATCGCCAGTCAACCGGTAAAGCAGAACGTCTGGAAACACTGCACGACATCGGCTACCCAAGCTATACAACATCTGCTGGCTGGCTGGGCTATTCGGACGAAGCGTTAAAACAAAAATGCGGCGACCTGAAGGCCCGCGGCTGGGCTCATTTCAAAATCAAAGTCGGACGTGACCTTGAAGACGACATCCGACGTTGTCGCGTGCTACGGCACGAAATGGGCGACGACGCATATATGATGATCGACGCGAATCAGGTCTGGGACGTCCCTCAGGCAATTGAGTGGATCGGCCATCTGGCAGACTTCCGGCCGTGGTTTGTGGAAGAACCCACAAGCCCCGACGATATTCTGGGCCACGCTGCGATCGCCAAAGCGATATCTCCTATTCCTGTGGCAACGGGTGAAATGTGCCACAATCGAGTCATGTTCAAGCAGTTTATGCAGGCTGGTGGCATGCAGGTTTGCCAGTTGGACAGTTGCCGACTGGGAGGGGTCAACGAAGTACTTGCAGTGTTGCTGCTGGCAGCAAAATTCAACATTCCGGTTTGCCCGCACGCTGGTGGCGTTGGACTTTGTGAATACGTCCAACATCTGAGCATGATCGACTACCTGTGCGTTTCTGCAGATATGAACGGGCGGGTGACGGAGTATTCTGATCACCTTCACGAACATGTTGTGCACCCGGTCACAATGAAGCATGGCCGATACATGCCGCCGGCTGATGCAGGCTACAGTGTTGAATTCACAACAGATGCCATCAGTCAGTTTACCTTCACCGGATAGACATAATTCCCAATCAGGATTCCAGGCATTCAGTGATTCGCTGACATTATACGGCCCATCAATTCACATTACGTTCCACAACGGCAGACGCCTTGTGCAGCAAGACCATAAACTTCAGGTAGAAAATCATGACCGAGGAATCACCCATTGAGGCCGCGTGCGAAAATTGCAACCACACAGCAACCTATGACAGTTCGCTAAAGGGAACTGTCCAGGTTTGCGACAAATGCGGTGACTTCGTAGACGTGGGTGAAGTGGAGTGGGACGAATCCGACTATGCCGAAATCGATGAAGCAGAGGCAGCCGGTGATGGTGATATTGATTTAGATTTAGACGAGTCCGAAGCCCGGGACGAAGACGCCCAGAACTAATCCCAACAAATCCTGTCCGCACCACCTGTTCGTTTACACCTAGAAAGCAAGCTGATGAATCGCGAAGACGTCAAAGAACTGGAAGAAGCCTGCGAACACGCACTGATCCCCGTTATTCACGAAGTTTTTGAAGACCTGCCACCGCGCATTGTGCATCTCATGGCCAAGGCCGCAGTTGCCGTTGTTGAAGCCGCAATGGAACACGGCGAAGAGTAGCGAACAACTATTGATCACGCAGAATCCGCAATCTCTGCCCGAATCTTCCAGTTGCAGCAACAGCAAACACCGCAACGGCTGGCCTGTAGACGCTTTGCTGAGGCAGAATTTATTCCAACAGCCCGCCCCGAACGCCAAGGCAGCATAATTGAAAAGATTTTTCGCCCGATCTTCAGCCGCTGGCTGCGGATCGATGATTCACAGTTTTCAACGATAGGGCGGCAAGGCTAGAATAAGGTCAGCAATACTTTATTCCCGCCGACGCTGAATCCCCGCCTGAAAACAACGATATGCTCCGATTTGCTTTTGCAATGATCGTGATGTTTGCTGCCTGCCGTGTTGAAGCACAGCAAGACGTCGTTAGTAACCAAGACACAAGTTGGACATTCAACGACGCAAAGTCTCTTCCCGGAACCAGCATTGGCGCGGCAAAGCTGGTGAGCTCCGAATTGAAGAGCCCCGTTTATCCAGACTTTGATCCAAGTAACAAAGTACTGCAACTGAAGTCTCCGGCATGGATCAAAATTGCCGACACTGGTGAACAAAGCCAGTTCGACTTCGACAATGGTGACGCGGTCACATTTGAATCGTGGGTGCGGATCGACTCAATTTCCGGCAACATGTGCCTTGTCGGCAAAGGCCGCACGGCAGCGGCTGGCGAAAAGGCAATCAATCAAAACTGGGCCTTTCGCCTATCAAACAATAAAGGCCAGGCCTGCCTGAACTTCCTGTTCCGCAGCCGCAGGACTGAAGATCACGCCGGAGACTGGCATCGCTGGACTTCCACCACAGGATTCACGTCCGGCAGTCGCTGGCACCACGTCGCTGTCAGCTACAAGTTCGAGTCACCGGAATCAATTCAAGGATTCATCGACGGCAAAGCCGTTAAGGGCTCATGGGACATGGGCGGAGCGACAACTCAACCTCCCGTGGTCGACAACGATGACGTCTGGATTGGATCGACAATGGGCGGCGTCAAAAGCAATTCACTTGATGGAGCACTGGATAACCTAACGATACATCGCCGTGAAGTGCCAGCCAGTGAGCTTACCGCTCGCTTCCGTTGGTCACCGCCACCGGTGGTTCCTCCAACGATTCCCGAGGGAAAAGTCGTGGTGCAAATGTTCGGCCCGATTGATTCCATCACTTCATTCCCCGAGGCAACCGACGCTCCCATTAACGAATGGCACCAGGACGAACTGGCATTTGTACGATTGCCTTACAAATACGATTCGTGGGGCGTCCGTGACGACTGGGGAAAGACGGTTCTTGTGCGAGCATGGAGCATCCTGAACCTGCCAGCAGGAGACTATCGCCTGCTGGCACGATCGCGTGGTCGGGCACGATTGCAAATTGACAACAAGACACTTCTTACAACAGCCGTTCAGTCAAACAGATCCGGCGCTCACCACATTGTCGATGCGCTGCCCGAGCTTGCCGTTCCAGGAATGCGACCACACGCAATGAACGACAATGAGCTTATTGTGAACTACAAAAGCGACGGCAAACCGCATCGCCTGCTGTATGAAATCATTGTGGGCGGCCCAAAATACCGACTCGAATTTGGCGAAACATGTGTCGCAGTTGCTCAGGCAGACAGCATGTTTCATATCGTTTCCGATGTTTCACAGTATCCACTCACCGACGAAGGATGGATGTCGTTTCGCAGTCAACATTCATCGTTTCTAAGTGCTCTGGATCGTAAAAATCGCCAGTCAGAAAACAATGAGCTGGCGGACTATTGGAAACGCCGCCACACGCACGCCAACAGCCATCTGTTACAAAACAGCGTGGTCCCAAACATTGATACTTTGATTGCCGATCGCGTGCAGTCAATCAATTCAAAGTCACAAAAGAAACCTGATCATTCCAACACAGCCAGCGAATCAGCGCAGGCAACCTTTTTTCAACAGCACGTCCAGCCAATCTTTGACGCCCATTGCACAAGATGTCATGGCGACAAAGAACAGGGCGGATTGCTGATCGTGAACCGTGACCGGTTGCTGACCGGTGGCGATTCAGAACAACCAGCCATCGTTCCGGGAAAGCCAGAAGAAAGCTACCTATATCAGTTAGTGACCGCACACACAGACGACTATCGCATGCCTCCCAAGGGCGACGGTCTATCAGCAGCGGAAGTCGAAACGGTAAGACAATGGATCACGGATGGAGCGGTCATGCCGGAGGCGATTCCGTCCAATATTCAGCAACCGGCGATTGTCGACGACCACACGTTCCTTCGCAGAATTTTCATCGACACAGTCGGCGTTCCTCCCACGCTGAATGAAGCCAATGCTTTTCTGAACGACAAGTCGGCAAACCGTCGTGAACAACTGATTGATCGCCTGCTGAAGGACGATCGCTGGGCAGACAACTGGGTCGGCTATTGGCAGGATGTACTTGCCGAGAACCCCAATCTGTTGAAGCCGACTCTTAACAACACGGGGCCGTTTCGTTATTGGATTCATGAAGCGTTGACAGACAACAAGCCGGCCGATCGATTCGCGACCGAACTAATCCTCATGCGCGGCAGCACATGGGGCGGTGGGTCTGCGGGATTCGCTCAGGCTTCCCAAAACGATACGCCAATGGCAGCGAAAGCACACGTGATTGCCTCGGCGTTTCTGGGAGTCAACATGAAGTGTGCTCGCTGCCATGACGCGCCGTATCATGAATGGAAACAGGCCGACCTGTTTCAACTGGCAGCAATGTTAGAGCGCAAGACGCTGAAGCTTCCCACAACCAGCACAGTTCCGGCCGCCTTCTTCGAAAAGCAGGAACGACAATCGTTAATCGAAGTCAGCCTGAAAGCCGGCGACGCGATCGACGCACATTTTCCGTTTTCTGAACTTGCATCAGCTGTTGACTCGTCGTTGTTAACAAGCCCAAATGACACGCGAGAACGACTGGCCGCTCAGGTTACGGCCTCACGACGCTTTGCGGAAGTTGTTGCCAACCGTGTCTGGAAGCGACTGATGGGGGCCGGACTTGTGGAACCCGTTGACGACTGGGAAGGCAACCCCGCGTCGGACCCGGAACTGCTGGCCGCTCTGGCAGATATGCTGATTGTTGCCAACTACGATCTGAAGGAATTCTGCCGACAGATTTTCAACAGCCAGATCTATCAACGCGAAGCCACAGATGTGCCCGGACACCGTGAACGGTATTTTGCCAGCCCCTATAGACGGCGAATGTCAGCGGAGCAGATTGTAGATTCCGCCCTGCATTCCGTTGGGCAGCAAATGCAGACTGAGCAACTAACAATGGATGTTGAAGGAACGCTGCCTGCGGAGAACTTTCTGAATTTCGACTTTCCACAACGCTCATGGGAATTCACAACTCTTGCAAACGAACGCGACCGCCCCAGCCTGGCCCTGCCGAAAGCTCAGGCGATTGTTGACGTTTTGTCTGCGTTTGGCTGGAGAGACTCTCGACCGGAACCCGAATCGGTTCGAGAAGAAACGCCCAATCTGATTCAGCCAGGAGTACTTGCAAACGGTTCTCTGGGAATCTGGCTGACCCGTCTGACAGACGACAGCTCGCTGACCAGATTACTTATGGAAGACCGCCCCCTTGAAGAAATCGTCGATTCTCTGTTCCTGACAATGCTTACACGACCTCCTTCTGCCGATGAACGGTCGGAATTTATCGCGCTGCTGAAACCAGGCTTCAGCAATCGGCGCATCCCCGCCACGGAATGGGGAACACCGCCTGAACCGCAACGATTTCCATACGTTTCGTGGTCGAATCATCTCAACACGGAAGCCAACGTCATTAAAGTTGAAATGCAGGAACTAGTGAGACAGGGGCCACCCGCGACACGCTTCCTGAGCAGCGACTGGCGAGAACGAGCCGAAGACGCGGTCTGGTCATTACTGAACAGCCCGGAAATGATTCTTGTGCCATAACAAACATCCGAATCTCAATAATACCCCGCTCCTGCCACGACCGCCCCGCAGGCTTCTTAACCAGCCATCATCATTCCATCAAAACCGTTTCCTTAGCTGTCAGATATCCGCAAAAGTTGACAGTTCACAGGAAGGCACCCCAAATGCAACGACGAAACTTTCTTCAAACTTCTGCAGCCACAGCAGCACTGTCAACCGGGCTTCTAACTGCCGCTGATTCAACTCAAAAGAGTGTCGTAACCGGCGAGGCCGAACATTGCATTATGATCTGGCTGGGCGGCGGCATGGCTCAAATCGACACGTTCGATCCGAAACAAATGGGAGATGCGCCAGGAAAAAAGGCAGGATCATATTATCCATCAATAGACACAGCAGTTGCTGGCGTTCAGGTCTGTGAACACCTGAAGGAAACGGCAAAATTGATGGATCGAGTGACCGCGCTGCGAACAGTTCACCATAACGTTGTGGATGAACACGCAGCGGCAACAAACCGAATGCACACAGGCAGACCAACCAGCGGCACAGTTCAGTATCCATCGCTGGGCTCAATCATCGCTCACGAAAGAAAGGCAGCGGCCAGCGGCGTTCCCGCTTACATGCTGGTCGGCTATCCCAACCTGACACGTGGACCGGGATTTCTGGGCCAGGAAGCCGGATTCGTGTACCTCACGGACCTGGATTCCGGACCAGCCGGACTTTCGCGACCAGCTGACATCAACAGTTCCAGGCAAGCTCGACGAGAACGCCTGCTTTCAAAGGTACGAGAATCCGGATCACAGCGATTTGCCAGCGACAACCTGTTCTCGCAATACAACTCTGCCGTTTCCGAAAGCCTGAAGCTGTCTGGCCCGGAATTCATGAAAGTCTTTGACTTAAACACAGAATCTGCCGCCACTCGCAACAACTATGGAGATGGGTTCGGTCAAAGATTGTTGCTTTCCAGACGACTGTGCGAAGCCGGTGTTCGCTTTGTGGAAGTGTCGCATAACATGAATTTTCGAAACGGTACAGGCTGGGACACTCACAATGACGGGCAGCTCAATCAACATTTACTGATTCAGGAACTGGACCTCGCCCTGTCCGCGCTAATGATCGACCTTGAAGCCAGGAACATGCTGGACAAGACGCTCATCATCATCAACTCAGAATTCGGAAGACCAGCCCAGTTCGATTCCGGCGGTGGACGAGGACATCATTCGAAATGTTTTTCAATGGTGCTTGCAGGTGGCGGACTGAATCATTGCGGGGCGTACGGTGTCAGCAATGAATTGGCGATGGAAATCGTTGAAAATCCAGTGAGTGTCCCGGATGCCTTTGCAACGATTCTGGCATGCCTGCAGATTGATCCGACCAGGAACCTCTACGACGGTGACCGCCCCGTCCCTATAACTGATCAGGGAACCGCAATTGCCCAGCTGTTTTCGTAAACGGCGCCGTTACCTTCTGAAGCATCTTGCGTAGATTTCCGAATCAGAATGACGGGCAAATGCGCCAGCATGTCTTCCCGGTGCCAGCCGGTTATTGCTTGCAATAACCAACATTGCCCGTGCCTCTATTTGAGGGAGGCAATGCGATTCCTGAGGAACCTGGCCACTGAGCCCGCCGAGGAACACAGACATGCGTTGCGACACTCTCCAAATGTGAGGCTGCTGCTAACACAAGCGGCAGCGTGAAGAAGTTCGCTCACCCCATCATCAGAAGCCGAGCAATATCAGCAAGCTGGACTGTGCGAGCTGACTGCCGCTGAGGCTTCTTTTAGACTTCCGTTTCTGCCCACACCACACTCATCGCACCGGTCGGCATCGCAGCCGTTAGATTGAATAACGGATCGCCGCGAAGGGAAAGAACGCGAATCAGCACTTCGTGCCGAATTCACTCGCCCTGAAGTCCCCAATGAACGCCTGGCCGCCGGCACGTGCAAAATCTGTCAGTCTTGCTCGTCCTGAACGCCTCACGCGCCAGAATTAACAATTCAGTGATTGCTCAAATTTGAGAAGCATGGTAAAAATTCACGATAGGTTAACATAAAACACACATTTAGCGTCCCCTGACTTCACTCGCTCGACAAGTTAAATGGACGGCCAAATCAGACAAGGCTGCCGCAATGAGTGATTTAATAATCGCCGTTTCTATTCTGGCATGCCTGTCTTTATTTGCGTTTGCTGCCGGCATTAAAACCGGATGTCACCCTGCAGAAAATCATCGACGATTTATTGAGATCGTTGCTACAGCGTTGATGATGTCGTATCTGGCGTTCCTGTGGAACCGCCCAATCTTAACGAAGTGGCTGCCCACATCGGCCTTGATTATTGCCGGCAACTGGCTTCCTGTTTGGGGAAGTTTTTTCCTGGGCATCTACATTAAATCAAAGAACATCAGTCTTGCTCGGCGAGTCGTGATCGGCGGCTTCATGCTGACGATTGTCGCATATTCAGGTTGCGCTCCATTGCTTGGTCAGACGCCGACTGGGGCCTGCACCTCATCAAACGGTAACGTGCTTCAGGAACAAACCACTCCTTACACCTGCTCGGCCGCATGTGCAGTGTCGCTGCTTCGACTACACGGACTGGACGCCACAGAAGACGAACTTGCCAAACTTTGCCTCACCCGGGAAGGCACCCACTGGCTGGGACTTTATCGAGGAATGGTATTGAAGACTCAAGGCACAGAATGGATGGTGACTGTTACGGAAGTCGACAGCGACACGGTTCAGCAAATGGACGCCCCGTGCATTCTGGCGATTAACATCGACACTTCAGTTTTTCCCGAACAACTCGATCACGGTTTCAATTCAGAAGTTGGACATTCCGTGGTATACCTTGGACGCACAATGCCACAGTGCATTACGGTGTTCGACCCATCCCCCGACTATGGCATAGAAGACTGGGACACTCGCACAATTTCCTGTGTAAAAAGCGGTGTCGCGTTAAAGCTTGTCAAAAGGACAGCAACCACAGAAACCAGCGAAGTAGTGCACCGAACGGTAAACGCCATGCTCGTTAAGCGACAGTTAACAGCCGGACTTTAGATAGCCTGCCAATTGATAAGTGGTAAAACATTCGCAATGGCGTTTCGCAGCCATACCAGACATGAGCTGCTTCCCCACGTCATTTTTTCTAATACCCTCGCTGCTTTGCGTAGTCTCTCAACCGAACTCTAGCCGCGTCTAAAATTCGCGACACGCGAGATTCCGACAGCCCCAATACCTGGCCAACTTCCTTAAGCTTCAGCCCTTCATTGTAGTGCAACGCAATGGCATTTCTCATTTGCGGCGGCAGAGACTCAATGCCATCTGCCATCACAGACTGCATTTCCTCCTGTTCAACTAAAGACACCTCTTCGTTGTCGCCAATATGCCCCCGCACACGCACGGAATCACACCACGCCTCAGGCTGAGTCAACCGCGAACTTTGAATACACTTAGAGACTTCCGCCACTGGCATTTCGGCTGCAAGTGCCAGATCTTCAAGCGTGACCGTTCCCTGCAATCCTGTTCGAATCTGACGCAGATACGCAATTTTCTGCAGCATCTGCTGAGACAGCGGACAATTGCGACGCAGCTCATCAAGGATGGCCCCGCGTATTCTTTGATACGAAAACGTGCGAAATTCCACGTTGCGGCTGACTTCAAACTGAGAAGCGGCCTCAATCAATCCCAGCACGCCAGCCGATTCCAGATTTTCGGCATCAACACCAGCTGGAAGCTGGTGCAGCAGTTTGCTTAGAATATGCTTTACATAACCAAGATGTGACAACACTAAATCGTCACGCAACTTGTTGGCGGATTGAACGTTTCGGGACTTCGATCGAGTCGCTTTTCGTTTTCGTGTTGTTGTTGCCATCATCTCGCTTCACGGCCGAGAGAAACTCAGCTTAGTGCCCAGGATCTGCAGGCAAGCAAATACGCTTTACTGCATCGTTGATTCAAAGTCCCCAAACGGCGAGTTCTTCCAAGTTTACTGAATCTAACCATCCGTTCACTTTTCGCCTCTTCGCCTAATCATGCGCTCCTGGATTGCATTTGCCGGAAGATGTCGGCAAACAAATGGCTTTCACCCATTAGGAGAAACCAGCAGTTTGAAGCTTTGACCGCAATTTGACTTTGCTTGAAATCAGCCAAACTGAGCGATGCAAGCCCAAATTCGGCAAAATTGGCCGATCTGCTCTTGGCATCGCGCGGTGAGTTACCTAGATTTGGAGTAATATGCCGCCCGAGTCTTGCTGTACTGGCAGAAACGGGACGCCAGGATGGCGCGGCAATACCACGAACATAAGTCCGACCATGCGTCGGCCACTGCAGGGAGGCATTGATGTCTACGATTCGTTTTGTTCACGCAGATCACCTGCGTCTAGCTGGAAGCCCTTCGGGCATCGCAGACGCACCAGCATGGCTTCGACAACTCGCCTGCGACAGTGTTCGCTCTTCCGTTCGCAATGTCATTGAAGCAGCCGTTTCCAGTGATGCAGAGTTCCTGTTGATTGCTGGCCGCATCACAGAATCATCCGAAGACCTGGAAGCAGCAATTAATTGGCTTGATGGCCAGTTTGAAGCTCTTCGGCGCAATGGTGTGCGAGTTGTCGCCACTGCCAGAAACAGCCATGAAGCCGACTTGCTTCGCACGGTTTGCGACGTCGTCGTCCAGCATGGTGAGAGCCTGCTGATTAGTGCAGATGTCAACCAGACCTGGCGATTAGCACCTTCATCGCAGATCAACTTCGCCAATAAAGATCTGGTGATCACGTTTGACCATGTTCGACCGCCAGAAGGGTGCACGACCTACACAGTCGTGCCTTCGATGCAGCCTTCTGCCGATCGTCGCAGCGTTTCCGTCGGTGGCCACCTAAGTCTGTCTGCGGGAGCCGTTCAGCCAATCACACCCACAGAAAGCTGGGCTGGTGGATGCGTGATTGTTGACGCAAACGTGGCATCGCGAGAAATCCGCAGTGAATTTCTGGAATGCGACGTTCTACGTTACGCCACAGAAGAACTTAACCTGACTTCGCCTGTCACGGCAGAAGCACTAACAAACGAAATCGCACGAGCTTCCGAAGACTTGCGAAAGAACACCTCACAAACCGTAATCGTTGATTGGCGCATTAGCGCAGAACTGTTGACAGAACTTTCCAACGTTTCACAGCTGGACGAAACTTCGCTGCTGATCCGAATCCGTGGCGACCTGCAGGCCGGCCATCGTGGATCATGGCCTCGTAGAGTCACCTTTTGCGTTGGATCTCGTTTACAGGTTAACTCAACCGGCAGCGAAGCTGTTGAAGAATTTGTGGATGTGGTTTCCGGAGCAGTTTCCACGTTCGACGTGGACAGTTTCAATGGTCAACACATGTTTGTTCGTGGAGGAAAATGCGTGGATGCTTCATTGGTCGCTGGTCTGCAATTGTTGGGCCGCGTTGCCTGATCGCTTCCGGAAGCATCTTACGTTTTCTCCTGGTTTATATCATTGAAGATTGTTTGGCGAGAAAGAGAAGGAATTCAAAATGCGGTTACTAGACATCTTTGTTGAGCGGTTCGGCGTACTTCAGGATTCCAACCTTGCTGACCTGTCACGAGGAATGACGGTCGTCTACGGTGGCAACGGCAGCGGCAAAACTACGCTCGTCAACTTCCTTCAGGGGATGTTGTTTGGATACACAACCGACCATCAGGCATTCCAGCCGGGCGACCAGAGCTTCGGTGGCTCAGTTTCTCTGGAATCCAACGGACGTTCATACCGAGTCACTCGGGAACGCAAGCATGGGATTTCAACTGATCTTTCAACGGTGGACCTGTCGACTGGAATTTCAACCAACTTCGCCGGTATTGGCATGCCCGCGTGGGTCAACGAGTCGGTCTACGCAGAAGTATTTAGTGTCGGTGATCAGGAAGCTTCGCGTTTTGATCTTTTGACGCGGCTATGTCTGGATGGCACCGGTCGAAAAACATCTTCGGACGAAATTCGCCGCACCGAAATGGCCATCGAACAATCCGTCGCTGAACGAGAAGGCAACGGCTTTGAAGGCGGACTACGCCATAAAATGAGTTCGCTGCAACGACGCCGCGAAGAACTGGAACGCCAGCTTATTGAAATGCGACAATCGTCGCCAGAAATCCCTGCACGCATTGCTGAAATCGAAGCAGAGATTCGACGCCTGCAAGGTTCGCTGGCCAATATCGATCAGCAGATTCGAGACACTGAAGCTAAAATTCAACGACTTGAACAACAACTGATTGAATTGCGCCGCAAAAACGTAGTGACTTTGGAGCGTCGAACAATCGAAGCCAATATCGCAAGGCTTCAGGAACGACAATGTCGATGGCAAATCATTCGTGAACAGATCAGCCGCGAATTGGCAAACCTGACTTCTCACGAAACCCAACTCACCAGTCGCAACGGCTTAAAGTCGATTCGCAGATTGGTTTCCCGGCTTGAAGAACGTATTGACGCCGATCGCAACGGCTTAAGTCTGACAGAAAGCGAAAGTGGCCGCAGCCTGGTTAACGACCATCTTCGCGGAGAAGTCTTTTCACTTTGCCAATATTTAACACAACACGAAGCGGCCATCGAAGGTCACGAAGCAACCCTTGAAGCCATGCTGGGGCAGCGAACTCTGCGTGAAACCGAAAACGTGGAAGCGCTTCTCCAGGCACAAATCGCCGCACTTCGTAGCGAACTGAATCGCGCTGAAGACGTGATCAGCCCCAGTCAGAAGTTGACTCATAGTTGCTCGTCCGTTGCTCACGACACCTATTGCCGAACAAATACCGGCAGCCACGTAAACGGATCCATTGAACAATGTGAAGCGGAACTTCGACAGCTTCGTCTTCAGCTAAACGAACTGCGTCTGGAACGTGGTCGCGTCACCGACCGAATTAGTGTTCTGCAATCAGAACTAAACGGTTTGCGTTCACAGTTGAAAACGTCAGCCAGCCTGGAAGACATGGATGGCGTGAAAACGGAGATCGCCGGAATCGATGCAAAAATTGCTCTGTCGCGAGATCGCTGGAACGTTCTTGAACAAACCGAACGCAGTCTTCGAGAAGTCGTCGAACGTCTCAACCAGTTCAAAACCCCTCAAGTGCTTCTGCTTGCCACAAAGTACATTCATCGTCTGACTGATGGCGACTGTTTTGCACTGGAAAGTGATCACTCCGGAACTCAAATTCTGGCAAGAACACGACAGTCTGCAGATGCTCAATCCTTAAAACAACTAAGCCGTGGCACACGCGATCAGGTGGCCCTGGCTCTTCGCCTTGCCTTGATTCAGTGTCGTGCCGATGAAAATCGTTGCCCGTTGATTCTGGACGATGTCTTCATTTCAGCTGATGACGAACGAGCGGCAGCAGTTGCCGATTTACTCATGGAAGTTGCCGCTGATGGCCAGCAGATTATCTTTCTGACCTGCCAGAACGATGTACGCCAACTTTTCGCTCGCCGGAATGCCAGCATCCGTCACCTCGAAGAGCGAACACCGATCGTCGCAGCGCCAGTGACTCCAGCGCCCGTCGCTCCCGTGATTCCCAGGCCAATTGCTTTGGCGTCTGTCCCAACGCCACCGCCAGCTCCACTTCAACCGACGGTGGCTCCAAAGACAAACTGGTTGTTCTATCTGGAAGTTGACAATTCGATTGAAGACCTTTCAGGACTGACTGTCGCTGAAATCGAAGCCTTCCGCGCAGCCGACATGGATACGATTGACGATCTGTTGACCATTTCCGTGGAAGATCTTGAAGCTCTGTTTCTGACGCGAGGGTACTCAATCAGCCGTGATCGAATTCGAGCATGGCGTGGACAGGCGGAACTGGCGACCAAGATTCCCATGCTGCGTCGCAGCGATGCAGAATTGCTGTATGCAGCCGGAATTCAAACAACTGTGGAACTAAGCCGAATGCGTCCTGAGAACGTATTCGACGTGGTGACGGCCTTCCAGAACACTCAAAGCGGATCTCGGTTTCGCCGCTCAGGTCGCTGCATTGATCGACAGCAGGCGATTAACTGGAGTCGCTGGTCTCAGCATTCTCGAACACTGACCGAAGCACGACAATCACGTTCGCGTTTCTTTGTCAGAACGTCTGATACAGCCAATTCGCCGCACTCAGCCCCTCACGGTGTCAGCGACAGAACCAGCAGTCTTCGTCAACGCCGAGCGACAATTTCGCGAGGAACCGCAACCACACGTCGTCAACGAAGACCACGACTTTCTTCTGACGCATCACGTCAACGGGAAGCACGTATTGCTGAACGAAGACAGCGGCTCGCCCAGCATTCTTCGTCATACCGAACCCAGTCAGCCGAAGCGTCAGATTCGAGCGACGTCAAGGAACTTCGATTCTACCTAAGCCGCTCCAACGATGTAGAAGCAGCACCGTCAATCGGCGACAAGACAGCTCAACGCCTGGGGCAGATCGGCATCTATACGGTTGATGATCTGCTGAACGCAAATGCAGCCAGCGTTGCTGAACGATTGAATAACAGACGCATTACTCCAGAAACCATCGAACAGTGGCAGGCTCAGGCCCGTCTGGTCTGTCAGGTTCCTGAACTGCGCGGACACGACGCTCAGATTCTTGTCGCGTGTGGCGTCACTGAGCCAGAACAGCTGGCGCAAAAGCGTCCTGCTGACCTGTATTCCATCGTTGGTCCGTTTGCAGATACAACCGAAGGCGAACGAATTGTTCGTGGCGGTCGAAAGCCGGACCTGGAAGAAGTGACCGATTGGATTCGCTTTGCACAGCAATCACGTTCACTTAGAGCAGCTGCTTAGCACTGCCCCGTAAAACAAAACCCGTTCCAATCGTTAAGGCATCCGATAATTCGGATGCCTTTTTTCATTTGCCAAACGATGCGCGAGGCTCTCACATCGAACGAGTGATCACACCCACTTCTTCAAAGTGATTGCGAATCTCACGCAACGTTGCCGGCTGAAATGCGGTCGCTCCAAATCTGGTACTACGAATTACACGTTCAACGGCTTCTTTGTCTTCTCCAGGAAACACAGCCAGACACGGAACCTTCTTTGAACGCCCATAGGCCTGAACCTGCGGGAAGCATTCCAGTGTTTCATCTTTGAAGTTGTCTGCCAGAATCAACAGACCGTCCGGTGGTTCGTCACTTTTCAACTTCTGCAAAGCTGCCCCAGGTTGTGCCATAAAAGACGTTTTAAATCCGTGCTTGGCAAAGTATTCCTGAAGAGCCCTGACTCGTTTCTTCACAGAATCCACAATCAGCAACTCAAACGGTTCGGCTTCGCCAACTTCCAGCGTGACGGAATTTTCGACTTCGGGAGTCCAAATGCCCAGTTCAATCATCGCCTGTTTAAGGTCATAGACCACTTCGGTCGCAGATTGATATCTGTCGCTGGGATTTACCTGCATCATTTTGCCAACAACAGACGTGATGCATGTTGGCAGATCGGGAAGAATCGTCTGAATGGGTGGTGTGTTGGTGTATCGACTAAGCTGTTTTCGTTCGTCACGGTCACGCGTTCGCGCCCATGCGGATTTTCCGCAAAGCAGCTCATAGAAAATCGCGCCGGTAAAGAATATGTCTGACCTTGGATCGTTGTCAGGAGCGTTTGTGCCTCGTTCCAGCGATGCATATTCCAAAGCACGATGCACATCATCGCTGGTTCCGGCGTTTGTTGGCGATTCAGCCCCAGCAAGTCCGAAGTCTACCAGCTTCACAACACCACTGCTGCTCATTAATACGTTGGTCAGCTTCAGGTCACGATGAGTGGCTCCTAAAGTAAGTGCGTACTCAAGCCCGGAACAAATTTCATAGGTGCATTTAACAGCTTCTGCGGGAGACAACACTTTGCGAATGTTCATGAAGTCTCGAAGGTTACCACCTTCAACAAACTCCATCGTGAAGTAATGATAGTTACCTTCACTGCCAACCGTGTAAATTGGCACGATATTGGGGTGTTTGAATTTCTGGCAAATCCTTGCTTCGCGATGAAAGCTGGCGACGGCCTGAGGATCCACTGCCCAGCGATCTCGCAGCAGCTTCACGGCTACAGATGTTGTCCCATCAAGCGACTGTGCTCGGTATACGCGGGCAAAACTGCCCGACGCATTCTTGTACATCAACTTGTAATCACCCAGCACCAAGCCGTCCGTTTCGCCCTTCAGAATCCGCTTGGTCTGCAAATTTGTCAGGATTTGGCGACGTTCCATCAAAGCCAAAACCTCAGACGGACTTGCAGAGGTGCTTAGTTCTCCTTCAACCTCGCCCCATTGCTCTGGACGGATCAACCGGCTTGTAACCAGAAACCGCTTCAATTCGTGTTGATTGTTCAGGTGTACCATCGGAGGCGTGGAATTCCGCTTGGCTGACGTGGGTTAGGTTACAGAGTTGAAAAAAAACGGTTCGGCGCAACCAAAGAAAAATGTAAACGAACTGTGTCAGAGAAACTCAGCCTAACAATGATTCAGCCGCTGAACTACTGAACAAAAAGGGAACGGGGGGCAGATCGTATCAGCAAAGCTTACCGATTCAAGAGCCTTCCCGACTGAACTACTGGAGTGTAAACGGCAACAATTAGTGCCATTGTTGTTTACGTTTCGGATTCTAGCGGCTCTAAGGCAGACAACCGACGAATTCAAAACGCTACGGAAACGTAAAGACCGCAAAGAGCATCGTCGTTTCGAAGTGCGACACAAACAGCCCCAAAGCCTGCGGTTACGTCGTGTTCAGCCCACTAACAAGGCGCCCCTGCAAATAAGTTGAAATCGGCAAAAATCGGATTTTCCCGTCAACCAAATCTTTGGAAGTGCAAAACACCGACAACGTTGCTGGCTGACCAGCATCGACTGTCGGAGTTTCCATGCCCATCAATTGAGCCGGATTCGTCGTCGCCATGCGAACGGCGGTCGCCAATTCGATTCCGCAGGCCTGCATCATGTGTACAACGCAGTCACCCGTGGTTGCTCCTGAACCGGCCAAGAACTGACGCTGTCCTGCCACCACAAGTCTGCCATCGGGCAAAACTTCAACACCCACATCTCCTTCAGCATAGACACCAGGTGGACAACCAGCAAACCCGGAAACGTCGCACGTCAGAATCGTGTTTGCCAGTGTCTTGCATTTCAAGATGCACCGAAGAACAGATTCAGGCAGATGCCAGCCATCAGCGATAACACTTGCCGAAAGCCGGTCTTCAGCAAGTTGGTCCCATAAATAGTTGGGGTGTCGCGGAAGTATTCCGTGTGCACCATTTCCAAGGTGCGTGCTGAGCGTCGCCCCCGCATCAACTGCCGCCTGAATCTGTACCGCCGAAGCGGCCATGTGCCCCAAAGAAACAACAACACCCTGCTCACGAACCTTCCGAATAAACGGAACAGCATTTTCCGCCTCCGCCGCCAATGTTATCAGTTTGATCTGCCCAGCCGCTGCATCCTGAAGACAACTGAATTCTTCATAGTCGGCAGCTCGCACATGCTTCAATGGATGCGCGCCGCGAGGACCATCGTCCGGCGAAATATACGGACCTTCCAGATGGTAGCCTTCAACCGCAGCAGCAACCAACGGCACGGCTTCACGGGCGTGCCGCAGAGTACTGAACCCGTGCTGCAGCGCTTCAAAAGATGCCGTAATAAGAGTTGGAAAAAATCGAGCAATGCCGCGATCCACAAGTGCCTGCGTGATCGCTGAAACCTGATCAACGGTCAGCTCCGGACTACTAAACCAGACTCCACCGAATCCGTTGATCTGAATATCAAAGAATCCCGGGCACACAAAAGGCAAGCTGGCTGCCTCGTCCGGCGAACATTCCACAGTACATATCGACTGAATCGTGTCCCCCTCAATGATCAAATCGATGGGTTGCAGTGTTTCAAAATGACGTGCTCGAATTTGCATTTGGGCTCCTCGACAAAAAACTGTCACACGCACGCCTGCTGAAAACGCCCAGACGCTCAATTGTCAGCAAAGGGCTGTTTGAAATGGTTTGCAAAAGAACGTGATGGATAGGACCGCCGTCAGTTCAGCTTAACATTCAGCCATTGTTCAAGCTGGTCAACGTCGTGCACAACTTCCATCAGGTCTCGCGCTGATTGTTGCAGAAATCCAGTAGCGACCATTCGGTCTGCCATCTGGACCAGTCCGTCATAAAAACCGTCCAGATTCAACACGGCGACTGACGCTTTGTGAAACCCCAGCTGAGCCCAGCACAGTGCCTCAAACAATTCCTCCATCGTGCCGAACCCGCCGGGCAGAGCGATATAGGCATCGGACAATTCGTGCATTGTCGCCTTCCGTACATGCATATCTGGAACGACTCTCATATCGTCAACCAGAGGATGCATCAGTTCGACTGTGGCAAGTGCTTCCGGAATTACCCCCACCACATTCCCGCCATGTTTAAGGCAACTGTCGGCAACAGCGCCCATCATGCCAACACTTCCGCCTCCGTACACGAGAGAGTGGCGACTGGCGGCGATGAATTCGCCCAACCTGGCGGCGGCGTTCAGGTAGTGGGAGCCGCCATCGTAAGCTCCACAGAAGACACAAATTGCAGCCATAACAGTTTGTCAGTTCAAGCTGAAGTACGATTCATTCAGACACTCAGCGACTTGCGGAACGTGACCAGTTCCTGCACGTGTTCAAAACCAGCCGCAGCAAACAAGTCGCAGGCAGCCTGATTTTTCGAATCGACCTGAGCTTCAATCAGCTGAATCGACTGTTCTCGCAAACGTCGGCAAATTTCCAATACCAGCGACAGCCCATAGCCATGCCGCCGCTGATCCTCAGGCACCAGAACATTGCGTAAACCGACGGATCTGACACCCCACTTGGCCACAAAAACGTCAAGTCCCAAAATCTGCCCGCACGCAACAACGGCATCGTTGTGACGTTCCTGCAATGTAAATTTCAAGGCGTCCAAATGGCCAAAACGAACATGCCACCACCAGGGAAGATCGCCCACACGGTCAGTAATCACCAGATTCAAACGACGCCGATGCCTGATTAGCCGAGCACTTACGGGATCTCGTCCCTGCGTCAAATTGCGGTGCAAAATGTTTGTGGTGTCTGCGGGCTGATAACCCAGTTTCCCCATAAACTCAGGCCAGGGAGCGATCAATGCAGAAAACCCGGACGCCTGCAGACCACCATACATCCCGTTGTAAAAGCCATTTCCATCCAGTCCCGCACCAGCACAAACCGTAGTCGAGCCCTTGCTTGTCAGATACTGTTCGCCGCGACGCATCAAATCTGAACCGATGCCCTGACGACGAAAATCCGGATGGACGACCAGAGCAGAAATAACGCCCTGAGTCTTATCGAGTGCGGACTGCTGTTCGTTACAGGAAAATCCCGCGTGGACAAAACCAATAATGCGATCGCCGTCAACCGCGACAATCAGGCCGTTTCGATCAAAGAATGGCTGCGAGAAAACGAACAGCTCAAAGATGTCGCACGGAAAGCCCTCAGCAGCACTTGGACCAAGATTGCTGGCGTGCCACAGCTTCAACAAGCCGGGAGGATCGCAGTTGTGAAACGTACGGTAGTCAACCAAGAAAGCATCCATGTACCGTTAACAAAACCAACCGCGGCCCTTCGCGATCGCAAGGAAATTTGCAGAAATTCCAGAGGACGAACACAGACTCTAACGCTCGCAATAGTCTGTGACAAGCTGCTAAAATGCCGTATTGAAGTCTTACTGAAAATTATGCAAAGCTAAACGCACAATTGCTGCTCGAAACAACAATTCGGTTCAGCTCAACTTGCTTCTGAAACAACAGTCTGATTACCACAGTTTATAATGGCAATCGCTTACCGCTTGAACATCTCCGCCTCAAATCCTTAATCACGCAATACTGAATAATGAACTGGACTGACCGAGAACTTGCCGGATGGCTGGATGAACAACTGCCAGCAGAACGCATGTCTGAAATCGAACAGCACCTGCGAGAAAACGAATCACTTCGATCGCGGGTCGCTCAGCTGATTCACCACCGCGATCAGGGAGGACACACGGTTGGTGAAATCTGGCAAAGAGCCGGTCTAAGTTGCCCCAGTCGCAGCGAACTTGGTGGCTTCATTCTGGGAACAATGTCCGGCGAAGAAAGCCATTACGTTGAATTCCACCTGATGACTGTCGGCTGCCGAAAATGCCAAGCCAACCTGAAAGACCTAGAAGACCACGCAAATTCAACCGACGAAACACCAACTCGCCGCCGACGTTTCTTTAAGTCGTCTGCAGGACTGCTGAAGTCGAACGACAGCGACCAGTTTTAAGCAGGAAAAGAACTGGAGATTCACAAACAGGAAACCATACGGCGAGTGCGAGACTTGACCACACAATCCGCCGCGTGATTTCCGTTCAATTATTTGGAATCCGTGCGAACTCGAACCTGCAACGCTCCCAGCATCTTGGTGATCTTCTCTTCTTTGTCGTTAATAAAGAAGACGTTATCCAGCACGATCGCTCTTCGTTCCTGACTTGGGTGCAGAATCAATCGTCCCGATCGCAGCAACATGTATTCAAACACGTCGTTGATCTCTTTGTCGATACGTAGGTTCGGAGCTGAAAATCGTTCAAGGTCACTCAGCAGACCATGATGATGCAACAACTCGTTGCCTCGCACTTCCCAATAGTCAAACCTACGACTGATCATCACCACTGTATAAAGAAACAGCATGCCAAGTATATAAATCACGTAGAACGAGGCATTCGCTGCGGGAGCGATCTTCCTTAATTGGTTGGTAACTGCAGGAATCAGTCCCGCATTGAAGTAGAAGAACATCCACAATACAACGCCAACTGCGACGGCGGCGAAAAACCATGTCAGCGATGTGGCACGCGGAAAGTCGAACGAGACAACCACCAGATTGACCATCAATACGCCAAGAAAAATGCGAGCCGGAATATGGGCATAGGCTTCGTCCGGATTGTTTCCGTTCCACAGCATGAAGATTGCACCAAACAGTGCCGCAAGTACCGTGGGGTACAGAAATACAATGTTCGGATACGAAACAAGGTATACCGGTCCCGGATTGTTGCTTTCGCTTTGAGAATCAGAAGCCGAATTCGACTGAAGGGAATTTTCGGTCATTAAACTTTTCCTGTGGCTGAAATGGCCAGTCAGAGAACGGTGATCGGTTCAAAACACGGCGACGGAAGTTGTTAAAACGTGGCAAGGTGGCGGTCCGGATTCATTCAACAACCATTTGCCAAATCGAACGTCGCACGACACACTTTAGCCTCAGAACGCCTCAGCTTCCAGAGAGTGGGCATCGTACGAAGAAGTTACCGGGCGAACGCCAATTTCGCCGTCAAACGCCTGCTTCGCAAGCGGAACAACGTTTCGCAGTTCGCCATAGATTAAATTGATTTCTCAGATTCTTCAGCTCTCCGTTGATTTTCTGCAATTCAGCACTTACGCAGTTCATCACCAGCCAGCGTTTTTGCCAGCAAATTACCAGCACAACCAATTTACGACCTCCACATTCGACAAAATCCATCGGCAAACGCAGCATCCGACAATATCCGAACAACAAGTGGACTTCAAAAGATGACACACAAGGTTTTTGTGACTCGCCAAATCCCCGAAGCCGGGTTGGCCAAAATCCGCGCCGCTACTGATTGCCAGGTTTGGCCCGAACGAATGCCTCCGTCGACGGAATCGCTGATCCAGGGAGCCAAAGGATGCGACGGCATTCTGACCCTGCTTAGCGACCGAATTGACGCCGATTTTCTGGAGGCCGTAGGGCCTCAGTTGAAGGTGATCAGTAACTTTGCAGTCGGCTATAACAACATTGACGTACACGAAACAACACGCCGAGGAATTGTGGTTGGCAACACACCAGACGTTCTAACAGACGCGACGGCCGACATCGCCGTCACCTTAATGCTTGCGGCCGCTCGCTGCATTAAAAAGGGAATCGAAAACGTCAGCCAGCAACAGTGGCTAACGTGGGAACCAATGGAATTTATCGGACAGGACCTGCGAGGCAAAACGCTGGGCATTGTCGGCATGGGAAGAATTGGGCAGGCAACAGCCAGAAGATGCCATTTTGGATGGGGCATGCAGATTCTTTACACGGCCAGGTCGGGGAAGCCACAGGCTGAATCCGAAATGGCCGCATCGCACGTTTCGCTGGATCAGTTGCTGGCAGAAAGCGACTTCATTTCGGTGCATACCGATCTGAACCCCGGGACCACCCACATGTTCAGCACGTCTGCATTTCAGGCAATGAAACCAAACTGCGTTTTCGTCAACACGTCGCGAGGCGGTGTTGTTGACGAAGATGCACTTTATGAAGCCCTGACTTCCGGAAGCATCTTCGCAGCCGGGCTGGACGTTTCAGATCCTGAACCACTTGCCGGAAACAGCAAGCTTCGTGACCTGCCAAACTGTGTTATCGTTCCACACATCGGAAGCGGAACGACGTCCAGTAGAAATGCGATGGCGGAAATTGCAGCCGACAATCTGCTTGCCGGACTTTCCGGAAATCCACTTCGACATCAGGTTGAAGCCTGAAAAATTCCCAGTGCACGAATGTCAGCCGAAAGAACGCTAAATTGAACATTCGCTTTTCATCAACTTCGCAGCTGGCCTTAGTGCTGATCGGGTTTATCTCAGGATGTGATTTTCCAGCCACCAGTGAAAACACCAAATCACATACCGAAGCTACGGCCAGACCAATCGTCTACGCCACAAGTTTTGTGGTGGCCGACTTCGCACGTGAACTTTCCGGCGACAACATTGAACTGCAACTGGTGATCCCGGAAACTTCAAACAGCATCGATTGGAAGCCAGCTCTGGACGACGTTAGACGCATCCAATCGGCGGACCTGCTGCTGTTAAATGGAGCAGGGTACGAGCCTTGGCTGCAGACCTTATCTTTGCCGAAATCTCGGCTTGTTGACACTTCCGCCGGATACACCGATCAACTGATCGCAATTCAAAACTCAGTCACTCACCAGCACGGTCCCAAAGGGAGAGACGCAGGCGGCCCGAAAGTCTGGGCCACCTGGCTGGACCCGGAACTCGCGACCGCCCAGCTGCGCGTGATTGAAGGTCGGCTAGTACGGCTCAAGCCAGATTCCGCGTCATCAATCGCAGCTAATGCGGCCCTGCTTGCCAACCAGCTGGACAAGCTGAACACGCATGTTCAGCAACTGCAGAAACAAACCGCAGAACTGCAGGTGACCGTGATAGTGGATGGCCCGTTTTATGACTACTTGATTCGCAGACTGGGCTGGAAACTTCGCCCCGCTTCAACGCCAGGCATCCCAACGAATTCAATTGATCCGCCGCCTGACGCTTCGCTGACCCTGTGTTTTGTCAATCGCGCCGAAAATTCGCCAAACAGCGATACGCTGCGACAGACAATGAAGTCTGCCGGCGTCCCCATCGTCGAAATCGATCTTTGCGAATCGCTGCCCACTGATTCCGATAGCTGCGTGCAGGCTTTCGAATCCAACCTGAAACGTATTGAAGCCGCCGTGCAGCAAATCACAAAATAGCCCATCGCCTTAGCAATTATCTGCAGAATTTCGGCGAACAACGGATTTCGTTGCCTACCTTCCAGTAACTGAGGGGAAGTTATGCGCCAGATACGTGTTGTTTTGATGTTGCTGCTGTTTCCATTTTGCTCAACGCTGGGGCAAAACCTGAGCGTTGTCTGGTCGAATATTGATGCCGCATGGTCGGACTACCAACTGTCGACGGCAGACCAGGTCTTTCGTGTTGCAACCGCCAACCTTGAAGATCTGCACAAAGCCGCAGGAACGCCTTCGCCCAGAGACTGGCGAGATACAGTGATTCAGCCAACTCAGACGTTTGCTCAGTACGCACTTTCCAATCCGATTACGCCTACAGTCACGCGACACATAATCTACGTTCAGCCGGTCGGGCGTTTTTCGAAGGCTCAGCAATCGATCGTTGAGGCCAGTGCCGAATTTCTCGGCCTGTACTTTGCGTGCGACGTGACGCTCCTGGATCCGGTTGACGATAACGTCATCGCTGGCGAGGCCAGAAGACTTCATCCGGATACAAAGCAGGAACAACTTTTGGCTTCATGGATACAAAACGAATTCCTTGCGCCACGACTTCCAAACGACGCGATCGCACTTATTGCGTTAACAGCCACCGACTTGTGGCCTGATAAAAACTGGAACTTCGTATTCGGGCAGGCTCCATTGAAAGACCGTGTGGGAGTCTGGTTAATGGCACGATTTGGAAATCCGGACGACGGCCCCGCTGAATTCACTCAATGCCTGAGACGCACGCTGAAGACCGCAAGTCACGAAACCGGCCACATGTATTCCATGCAGCATTGTGTGCATTTTGAATGCAACATGGCCGGCAGTGGTTCTCTGGAAGAAGCAGACCGAGGCCCGCTGTATCTATGCCCGGAATGTCTGACAAAACGGCATTGGGCGATTCGGCCGGACACCAACGAACGCTTAACAAGATTGGCCGATTTCTGCGACAGGCTTGGACTTGGCGAAGATTTCGAATACTGCAAAGTGGCTGCCCAAACAATGGCTTCGCCCTTGCCCCATTAGCGTGCTTCTCCCGAAGACGTGGAACTTTCGAACCGCCACAACGCCAGCAGGTCAAGGGTGAAGCCCTTGTCAGGAAATCAAGACACAAAACGGGGGCACGTTCGCACTGATTCGGCTTACAGGGCTTTGTGCGGTAGTCGGCGGCACAGAATTTCGTTAACGTTCGGATTGGTGGATCGGTCCAGCTGTTTTCGTTTTCCCTCTTCGCCAGGACGTAATAATTGTCTCGCGAACCTGCCTACACAGATGCACAAGTTTCGGAGTTCGGCCTTCAGCGCGAACGGTTGGCTCGCCATATCGCCATCATTATGGACGGCAATGGACGATGGGCTCAAAAACGAGGACTGCCGCGAATTGAAGGGCATCGGCGAGGCGTGCATTCTGTACGAGCGATCGTGGAAGAATGTTCTCGCCTGGGCCTTGAACAACTGACGTTGTATTGCTTTTCCAGCGAAAACTGGAAGCGTCCCAAGCTGGAACTCACACTGCTGATGAAGCTGCTGCGGCACTATCTAATTGAAGAACGCAAACAGATTCAACAACAGGGGCTTCGATTTCGAGTCATCGGAAAAACGGACGAACTTGATCCCGCCATTCAAAAAGAAATCGCGATTACTGAAGAGGCCGCTAAAAACAACGATGGCATGATGCTGTGCCTTGCCGTGAACTATGGAGCTCGCCTGGAAATTACAGAAGCGACTCAAAAAATTGCTCGCATGGTGAAAGACGGTAAACTTTTACCGGAAGACATCACCGAAACCACTGTCGCCGAAAACCTGATGACTGCTGGCATGCCGGATCCCGACCTGGTGATTCGGACGGCAAATGAAATGCGAATCAGCAACTATCTTCTGTGGCAAATCAGCTACTCAGAACTTTGGGTTACAGAAGAATTCTGGCCGGACTTCAGAGAACCACATTTGCATGAAGCCTTAAAATCATTCGCTTCACGCAATCGACGCTTTGGAGGCTTGAATGACGGCGTGAAGTCGTCACCAACAGGATAAAACGGCAGATTTCGTTCGGACTAACGGATCGTATAAAGGTCATCAACGACCGTTGATGAAACATCAAGCCAAGTATCTACTGGCTGCCAACACGCCACTCAACCGGCCAATATCATCAATCACCTCTTAGTTTCAAAGGGCAACCATTCATGCTCGGTTGGCGACTCACGATTTCAGCGATTCTTGTTCCTTCGTTGCTCGCACTTTTCTGGTGGGATTCCGGTCTGGGAAGTGGAGCCCCCGTGTTGCTGTTGTTCTGTTTGTTTCTGACGATTCGCGGCAGCCTTGAGATGGCTCACCTGCTGAGAACTCGCCACATGAAACCGTCGTTCGAACTAACGGCAGCCTGCAACGTGCTGGTCGTGTTGGCAGCATGGATGCACACGCGACTGCCTGCTGTACCAGCAGGTCTGTACGGGCTGCTGGTGTCGTTGGGCCTGGTGGCCGCTGCTTTGGCAGCTTCGTTTACAGTATTGATGATGTACGAAGCAGCTCGTTATCGCAAACCGGGACAATCCATGGAATCGCTGGGGGCCAACCTCATCAGCGTTATGTACGCGGGAGGATTGTTAGCCGTGATCGCACAGTTTCGGTGGTTCCCCAAGGCTTCAATTGGCTACTTCGCAATCGGTTCGGTCATTATCGCCGCCAAAAGTGGCGACATTGTGGCTTACACGTTTGGTCGATTGTGGGGCAAACGCAAAATGGTGCCGCGGTTAAGTCCCGGAAAAACCTGGATGGGCGGCTTGGGCGCAATCGTGGGCAGTTGCCTGGGCGGTTGGCTGTGGCTGACATTCGGCGGACAACTGTTTGACGCGTCACCCAAAGCATCGACTTTGGCTTGCGTGCTTGGCTACAGTGCCACGATGGGCGTTGTCGGTTTGATTGGTGATTTATGTGAATCACTTATCAAACGAGATGCCGAAAAGAAGGACTCGGCCATTCTAATGCCTGGATTCGGCGGACTGCTGGATCTGTTGGATAGCCCACTGTTTGCAGGCCCATTTGCACTCGCCTGGTGGGCGTTGTGGCCACCAGCGGTTTAGTTTCTGGCGGGCGCGAACTAATAATGGTTTATTGCCTTACAACTCGAAGAATCAGGTTTCATAACTTTCATCATTTGTCACGTTTCAAATTGTAGAAGGTCGGAAGATGCGAAATGCTGCGATGAACGAACGGCGCACGATTGTGACTGACGCAACTCCCATCATGGCAGAAACGTTCTACGATCGTTCGACGTCGGCACTTTGGACTTCGATCATTCTGCTATCGATGTTGTGCGCCGGATTAATCCTCGTCTGGCAGCAGTTTCTAACTGTTCCGAAGACGGGCCACCCGAACCCCATTGATCCCCCCGTCCCGCTGGAGATCAACAGTCAGTACCACGAACCACAGTCGCCGCAATTCGAAACCAACACTTCAGTTCCGCTCGATGATGAAGAACCGATCACAGAAACCAACGCATTGAGCCTGCAGGAATTGGCGATCACAATCAATTTACATTCGGACAGCGCATCCGGTTTAACGAACGACGGTCGAAGTAATTCTAACACAGGCGAAAGCGGCTCGAGTGATCTCAGCAACCATGGCCCACTTCGAAGTAGCCGGCGTTCATCCCGGGATCATCATTGGTTCTTCGAAGTCGATGCACCTCACAGCGAATCAGCATACACGAACATGCTGCAGCAACTGGGAATTCAGCTTGCCGCCGTCTTTCCTGATGGAACCATTGTCTACCTTGAAAACAAGGGCGGAGTTCTTAGCAGCCGGAGTGAGTCAAATATCCAACAAGAACAGCGTTACTTTACCACGTGGAGTGGTGGAGACCTTCAATTGCTGGATGAAGCGTTGTTCCGGTCAGTAGGCGTCGACATTTCCGAAGCAAAGCTTGTCCAACTGATGCCAGCTGAACTTGAAGAACAACTGGCCACGATGGAAGCCGCGTACGCCGATCGCGAACCAGAACAAATTCGCCGCACATGGTTCCGATTGAGCCACACCGACACTGGCTTTAAATTTATGGTCACCCAACAAACGGCGCAATAGTAAACGGTGGGGCAAATACAGTCCTGGATCAGCCGCCAACCGCGCCGCCGATCAAGTAATTGCCAGACATTTCCGGACACAACCCAATGCTTAAACGCGGCGCGATCGCGTTTTCATCAGGAGTGACGCACTTCAACTTGACCTGACCGTTTCGCCTGGCTACAAGTCAAGAAACCTGGCAGCCAACCGTCTCAAGCCAGGAACATCTGGCCAATCACAAAAATCAAGATGTCCGGCATTCGCTGGAAATCGGTCAATAGACAAGCTATGGTTTCGGTCCGCCGATCGTTCCAGCAGCAGTGTGTGATCGACAAACCCTCCTTCAACTTCCAACTTCTCACCGTCGTCGTCAACTGCGAATATCAACGACTTCCTTTTACCGACTCAGACTTCGGAGCCGCTTATGTTTCGCCACCATCTTTTCATGGTGACATTTCTGGTCGTCAATGCAACCAACGCGACTTACGCTGCAGACGTCTACGATAGCCCGGAAGCCGCAAAAGCCGATCCGGACTTTCAACGACAGGGCGAATACAAAAAGGATGGCAGCGGCATTCAGGTGGTTGCTCAAGGTGAAGGCAACTTCACTGTTGTCATCTACACGGGAGGGCTTCCAGGCGATGGTTGGAATGGCCGGGACAAGCAAAACATTGAAGCAAACGCTGACGACGTTGCAGATCTGACAGAAGGCTACCAACGAATTGAACGGCAAAGCCCAACCATCGGCGCCGCTCCACCAGAAGGAGCTGTTGTATTGTTCGATGGTACTCAAATATCGGTCGATGAGCACTGGGAAAAAGGAGCTCGCCTAACCGATGACGGACTGCTGATGGAAGGCATCACCAGTAAAGACAAGTTTCAGGATTTTCGAATTCACGCAGAATTCCGCACTCCGTTCATGCCCAAGGCTCGAGGTCAGGGGCGCGGTAACAGTGGGTTGTACTACCAGGGCCGGTACGAAACTCAGATTCTGGATTCGTTCGGTCTGGAAGGAAAAGACAACGAAACCGGCGGCATCTATGAAATTCAGAGCCCCAATTTGAATATGTGTTTTCCACCGCTAACGTGGCAGACCTACGACGCCGAATTCAAGGCGGCTCGTTTTGAAAACGGCGAGAAAGTATCAAACGCCACTCTCACCGTTCGGCTGAATGGTGTCACCGTTCACAGCAGCGTTGAACTTCCCAGAGGAACACGTGCGGCTCCCGTAAAGGAAGGACCAGAACCGGGACCGATCTATTTCCAGAACCACGGAAATCCAGTGCGATTCCGCAACATTTGGGTCCAGCCGCTAAACCACGAAAAAGAAGCCAGACGACCTCTGATTCCGGGTTTCGAACGATTTCACGCGTCAGATCAAACTCAGGCCATCGCCAGCGGCCAGCTTCTACTGGGTGAATTGAACTGCTTATCATGCCATTCAGCAAGTGACACACTGAAAACTCACGTGCTTACCAAAACGGCGCCGATCCTGACAAAAGCTGGCAACCGACTACACGCCGATTATGTCTGGAATTTCATTCAGGACCCTCACGGTGTGAAACCTGGCACAACCATGCCTTCCCTACTGGATCGCATGCCTGAGCCTGAAAGAAAAGCCGCTGCAACAGCCATTGCCAGCTTTCTTTCCACGACTGGTGCCTTCAAGAACCAGAGCTCAAACAAGGGCTCAATCAAAAATGGTGAACGACTGTTTCATGAAATCGGCTGCATCGCCTGCCATGCACCGCGAAACGGCACGCCGACCAATCCAAACACATCGGTGCCACTTGTTGGACTGGGTGAAAAATACGCGTTAACCGGCCTTGAAGCCTTTCTGAAGAAGCCGCACGACGTGCGTCCCTCTGGACGAATGCCCGGTTTCAACCTGGATGACAACCAGACGCGAGACCTGGCTCACTTCCTGGTGGGCCCCATTGTCATCGAAGCAGGTGAACCCAATGTAAAGTACTCGGTGTTTAACAAAGGCTTCAGCGAAGTGCCGGATCTGGGCACTCTAACGCCTGATTCAACAGGTTTTACGTCTGGGCTGGACATTTCAGTGGCGAACAGGGCCCAGGATTTCTCCGTTCGCTTTGAAGCTTACCTGAAGGTCGATAAGACGGGGCAGTATCGGTTCCATCTGGGATCAGACGACGGCAGCTTCCTGTACATCGACGGCGAAGAAGTTGTTGATGCGGATGGCGTTCACCCACACACCACCAAAACCGGAAGAATCAAACTTACAACAGGTGTCCACAAAATTGTTGTCGACTACTCCGAAGTTGGTGGAGAAGAATCTCTCGCACTTGAATTCGAAGGTCCTGACGTTTCGCGCCAACCAATTGACGCCTGGCTGACACAAAATGCAGATGGCAGCCCGATGAAACCGACAATCACGAAATCAGAAAACGCGAACGCAAGTTCAGACACTTACGTATTCGACGGAGCACTGGTTGAAACAGGACAAAAGCTGTTCGGGTCACTCGGTTGCGCCAAATGTCATGAACTAAAGCGTGACGGAACGCCCGTGGAATTTGCCGCACAGGTGCCTGCGATTGCCGATTGCTCTCCAGGAAAAGGGTGCCTTGCCGAAACCAAAATGGATCGTGTTCCTGACTACGAACTAAACCGCCAACAGATTGACTCCATCAACGCTGTACTCACCAGCGCCACCGAAACAACGGCTGCCCAGCCTGACGAGACCATTGTTCATGCGATGAAGGCGTTTAATTGCTACGGCTGTCATCAACGCGGCAGCATCGGCGGCCCCGAGGCTGATCGGAACACTCAGTTCATTTCGCGGATTCCAGAAATGGGCGACGAAGGCCGATTGCCGCCACCGCTGAACGGAGTCGGTGACAAACTGAAAGAAACCTGGCTTAAGGATGTCCTTAACAACGGCGCCAAAAATCGTCCGTATATGTTGACACAAATGCCAGCCTTTGGATCTGCAGCCGGACACCTTGTGAACGCATTTATTGAAATCGATCTAGCTGAACCTTCTAAACTTGCAGCACTTGATGATGCAGACCACCGTATCAAAGCGAATGGACGCAAGCTGGTAGGATCTGAAGGATTGTCGTGCATTAAGTGCCACACATTCGGCAAGTACAAATCCGCCGGAATTCAGGCACTCGACCTGCAGACCATGACAAAACGCATCAATGAAGACTGGTTCCATCGCTATCTGCCAAAACCTGAAGCACTGCGTCCCGGAACTCGAATGCCAACCGCGTTCCCCAACGGCAAAAGTGTGGCGACCGAAATCTACGATGGAGATCCCGGTCAACAAATATCCGCCATCTGGCGATACCTGTCCGATGCAGATAAGGCCAAGGTGCCGGATGGCGTGCTTGGCGGAATGATCGAACTGAAACCCAACACCACACCGATTATCTACCGAAACTTCATCGAAGGTTTGACGCCTCGAGGAATCGCAGTTGGATATCCGGAAGGTGCCAACATTGCATGGGACGCTGACACCATGTCTTTGGCAATGATCTGGCACGGTCGATTCATCGACTCATCTCTGCACTGGGAAGGTCGAGGACAGGGGCGACAGCAACCGCTTGGTGACCACGCCATTAAGTTCGACCAAACGGTGCCCGTTGCTGTTCTGGAATCAGCAAGTTCACCGTGGCCAACAGAATCCCCAAAGCAACTGGGCTATCGCTTCCTGGGCTATCGACTTGACGCCAACGGACGACCAGCATTTCGCTACCGATCCGCTGAATTTGAAGTCAATGACAAGCTGACACCGGTGCCCCAAAAGCCGGATGCTGCACTGCAGCGAACCCTGAATATTTCGGCCGCAGCTTCGGTTAGCAGCCTGTATGTTCGAGCCGCAGTGGGTCGAGTGATCACAAAGCAGGATGACGGATCATACCTGATCGACAACGCAATCCGGATGAGGACCCAATCCTCTGGGCTACCAGTCCTGCGTCAAAGCGGCGATAAGTCAGAACTGCTGGTGCCGGTGTCCGTCACAAATGGAACCGCAGAAGTGGTTCAGGAAATCTCCTGGTAGTCTGGCAAAACCCAACTGGTCTTCCGAATTTTCAACGCCTTGCAAAGGTGATCTAATAATGCCATTTCTAAACCGCTCGATCATTTGCTTACTGATGCTTACGTCAGTCGCCGTTGCTCAGGAAGACGCTCCCAAAGCAGCAGTACCAACTGAGGGCGACTATTACCCAATTACAACATTTGAAACCCCAAAGGACGTTGTGCTTGAGGCCAGTTCGTTTCAAATGATGCCCAACGGAAAAATGGCTGTGGCGTCTCGCCGTGGCGAGATCTGGATGATTTCAGATCCGTTTGCAGAAAACGTTACCGCAAAAAACTTCACGCGATTCGCCCATGGCCTGCATGAAGTTCTTAGCATGACAGAAAAAGACGGTTGGCTGTACGTCATTCAACGACCAGACGTTTCCAGAATTCGCGACACAGATTCCGATGGTATCGCAGACGAATTCGAAGTCGTCAACGGCGACTGGGGAATATCAGGCGACTACCACGAATACGCCTTCGGATCGAAGTTTGATAAAGATGACAACATCTGGGTTGTGTTGTGCCTAACTGGATCCTTCAGTAGCCAAGTCCCGTATCGTGGCTGGTGCGTCCGCGTGTCGGCCGACGGACAAATGACGCCAACCTGCAGTGGAGTTCGTTCGCCTGGCGGAATCGGTGCCAACAGTTTGGGAGATATTTTTTACACGGACAATCAGGGTCCGTGGAACGGCACCTGCGAACTCAAGCACTTGATCCCCGGAAAATTCATGGGGCATCCTGGTGGCTTTGAATGGTACAAGGATGCTGAATCAACAATGGGCCCCCAGCCAACTCTGCCTACCAGCGGCAGTCGCATAATGACGGAAGCCAAAAGAATTCCAGAATACGAGCCTCCTTGCATTCATTTCCCATACGACAAAATGGGAAAATCAGCGGCTGGTGTTGCCTGCGACATGAGCAACGGTAAATTTGGGCCATTCAACGATCAGATGTTTGTTACAGATCAGTCTTTCAGTACCGTTATGAGATGCAGCATGGAAAAAGTTCAGGGACATTGGCAGGGAGCATGTTTTCCGTTTTTGGAAGGCTTTGACTCCGGATCATTGGGCCTGGAAATTTCAGAAAACGGAGCCATGTTTGTCGGCGGAACCAACCGCGGCTGGGGATCTCGCGGACGAAAACCCTTTGCCGTCGAACGCGTCAACTGGACGGGAAAGATCCCCTTCGAAATTCGTGACATGCACGTCAAGCCTGACGGCTTCGAGCTGACATTTACACACGAAGTAAGTGCCGCGTCCGTTGAAGATGTCAGCTCCTACAAGTTGACAACCTACACATACATCTATCAGGAATCGTACGGCAGCCCGGAAGTCGATCACACGGAACCAACGATTCTGAAAGCCGTTGTCGGCAAAGACAACAAGAGCGTCCGGCTTTATGTTGACGGACTACAGGAAGGACATGTTCACGAACTACACTCCGACGGAGTTCGATCAAAAGCGGACCTGCCATTGCTTCACAAGGAAGCGTACTACACACTGAACTACTTCCCATCAGCGGAATAGTGGAACAGCTCGATGAGTTGTCCGCCCAGCCGAACACAGGCGTGGCACCTCAAGAGCAATAAGTCGTCATGGAGCAGCCATCAGGCTCTCCATGCTGGCAACACAGAGCCTTACCTGGCACGCAATGAACCAGTGGTCTGCGGAATTCAGAAATCAGGATAGGTAGTTGTGGTTGAACTCGCCAGAGTTCAGGCCATGCGCACGTGCCCCCGATGACTGGCGACATATGCTGCCCTGAAATGCACTCGTCATGAACCGCTCGCGAATCTTCGCAGCGGCTGTTGGGGTCGCCAAGGGCAGAGCGAGGCAAGTGTGGTCTGCCGGAGTATTCGCCACCTGCTGAGTCCAGCGCTCAACACCAAATTGCAAACACATGGGCAAGACAAAAAAAGAGCCACCGTTGACGGTGGCTCGCGTTTAGGCCCTGGTTCGAAGAGTCGTGCGGACCTGGCAACAGAGAGTAGGAAATTAAGAATCAGACAAGGCGTGTCTATTAGAGTTTTCGTTCAATCTTCTTCTTCGAGTCCGAATCACGGTTGTTTGTACGATCCTTTTTCCTGTCCGACGAAGCCTTCTCGTTTACGTCAGCGTTCGCAGCTTTCTTTCCGTCCGAATGTGACTTCACAGACTTCGCTGCGTCGCACAATTCAGCAAGAGACTCGCCAACCGGTTGTTGTTCAAACGAAGAGCCCGCCGTAAAGGCACAGCAGCCCTGAACTCCGGGAACATTATAGCTTTGGTCGAGGCTGCGAATCGCGAACCCGACATCCTTTAACTCTTCGTTGACCGAGGTGGCCACGACGCTAAATCCCGTCGAAACCCCAATCACAGCAACGGTCCCCACCAACGCCGCTTCGGCAGACAAAATCACTCCCGCCTCGTCCGACCACAACTGCCGCAACAGTTTCATGTCATCAATCTCCCGTACAGGTGCTTTTGAACCCCGGTTTCCTCTCTGAAAACCAAAGTCCAGTTATGTCGATTTTGACGATTGTACGGGGTGTAGGGGCTGATTCACGCCAAAAACTGGCAGTCTGGGCAAAAGCACAGCTTTGAGAAGCCGGTTTTGGGCCTGGACATGGCTCTTGACCCAAAGTCGAGCTGACGGCTGGAAACGCCGCGTCGCCGCTCCGCAAAGACACGGGCAACCTGCACGCATCATTCTGAGATAGACTCTAAAAGCTGCATACGAAAAAAAGGCTGACCACGTACTTGACGGGTCAGCCTTTCATAATGAAAACGCGCCTCGAATCTGCCAGAAGCGGATTCCCGAACAATTATTCGTCCGCTGGCGGCTTGGCCTTATCCCAGAATGTGATCGCAAAGATCACCAGGATGATGCCCGCCATAATTGACGGGAACATCCAGAAATTCTTCCATTGCCCCATCGTCTCGCTCAACAAGGTGCCGTCAAGCGATTCCGGTAAGTTACGTGAGAACATTTGGCCAAAGGAATCAAGAAAACCTACTGCTGGTTGTTCGCCTCGAGCAACCTTCAGCGCTGCCACATACTCCTCAGACTTTGTCACCTGAGCACCATATTCACCAATGGTCCATCCCAGGTCGATTCCCAGGAACGAACCCGCTGCCATAACTTTGTAGCCGATGAACATGCCGACGCCCTGCGTCAAGAACACAAGCAACCCCTGAGCCTGACCACGAATGGCAACCGGAGCCTTTTGGTCTGTGTACATGAAACCTGTTACGAAGAAGAAGTCGTAACATATTCCGTGCAGAGCCACCGCAAGCAGAAGCATCCATGTGACCTGATCCGGAGCACCAAACGCGAACAACGCATAACGAACGATCCAACAGCCCATGCCGACCATGATCATCATCTTCAGGCCGAGTCGTCGGAAAAAGAATGGAATCAGCAGCATAAAGAAGATTTCAGACATCTGCCCGATCGTCATCGTTGCCGCAGGTTCAGAAAATCCGGTCTGATTCAGGAATGTCGAGGTCATTCCGTAGTAATAAGCCAACGGAATGCAAATGAGTGTCGAACACACAGCAAACACAAGGAAGTTCAGGTCTCCCAGAAGCTTCAACGCGTCCACCATAAACAGGGACCGAAGATCCATGGGTTTCCCCTTTAGTGGGGGCGGTGTGTTTGGCAAAGCAAAGCAGAACAAACCCAGGGCGATCGAACTTCCGGCACCCAGCCAGAAAATATTGAAGCTGTTCGACCAGCCCATAATTCCGACCAAAAGGCCAGCGGCGATCCAGCCAATCGTTCCCCAGACTCGAATTTTAGGGAAGTGTTCCTGACTCTTAATGTGAGTGAATGCAATGGTGTTGCCAAGCCCCAATGTCGGCATGTAGCACATTAAGTGAGCCAGAATCATCCAGACAATCAAGCCACCGTTCTTTTCCCCTCCGGCGGCGATGCCAGGAATGGCCAGCATGATTGCTCCACCAACAAGCATCAGTGTGCCCATAACTTTCTCGGAAGCGAACAGACGGTCAGCGATCAGTCCCAAAAACAGCGGAGCGATAATCGCCGCAAGCGGTGCGCTGGCATAGGCGTCTCCAATAATTCCGCCAAGCCCGGCATTGTCCAGGGCTGAGGCCAGAGTCGCAAACCATGCTCCCCAGGCAAAGAATTGCAGAAACATCATGATCGACAGCCGGGAAACAATCCCCGACGGCGTGCCGCTTGCCAATGCTGCATCACCGACGGTTGGTGATGCATAGGGGTCCTTGGTTAAGCCATCGCCTGATGGGGTCTTCGATTCACTCATCGTAAAAAAGTCTCCGCAGTGCAGGAATTGATGCGTACATCGTGTAGATCCCTGGAATCTACAAAGAACGCGTCAATTCGTGTACTTGCGGAGACTTATGTGGCAAAGGTTTTTCGAAGTTTTGTTGGCCCATTGCCGATCGGGGCGTCTGAACATGTGAATCTGAACCAGCCGTAACAGGATTTCAACGGACAATCAGACGGTCGAACATGCCTGATCAAGCGATCAATTTCGCAGTTGAACTTCGCTCAATCCGGTCACTTGAATTCGGTCGCTACTGATGGAATCATCAAACCACCGTTTGCCGTGTAAGCCCACAGAACGTCCTACATATTGTTCAAGATCGACTCCGGACTCGGGCTTTAAATGTGCCAAAAGTTTTCCGTCAGGCGACGTTAACAAATAGGGACTATCTGTATTTTCAGCCCCACGTTGAACAAGACCAGCGCCAGAGTACCCTCCAGTTGACGGAACAGTTAACACGCCATTTGACGCGCTGGCTGAAGCAACAGATGGTGCCGCAGGCGTGCCTTGAAAATTAGCGTCAGGGGTTGGAAATACCATTTCACTGCTTTGAAACGGTTGCTCGACCGGGAAAGACTGCTGCATCAATTCCGGTCCCATGGCGCTGGTGGGAAATCCAAACTGAGTCGCCAGAAGGTCTGCATCTCGTTTTTCCGTTGCGGATGTCAGGCGATTCAGATCTTCTATCTGTGCCTTGCGTTGACGATAGCGAGATATCGCTGGATACCGCAGATCGATCTGCCCCACCACCGGCTTGAATGTTGCTGAGTTCTGAAGTTCCAAATAGCTTTTTTCAATGGCGTCCAGATCCCATTGCGAAGGGTCAGCCAGAATCATGCTTCGAAAACGCTGGTCGATCTGCCGCAGTTCTCGCTGTTCTTCACGAATCTTCTGCAACTGAGCCAATTGCTGGCTTGGTGCAAACCGGGAGGTATTCTGCGGCTCAGCCTTCGCTGTCGCTTCCGGCTGTACAGCAGGAGTCTGCGCCATTTGTTCGGCGATATGTGACGGCACCACATAGGGGTTGCTATCGTGTTCAGCTCTAACGGACTCGCCAATCGGAACGATGGCAGTCCCTGGAATCCATCGCCATTCTCTTGATGGCGGTTCAATTTTTGTCATCAGCGATGGTCCAGCAGCGGTCAGCACTTCTTTCTGACCCAGAACCTTCACTTTCTCTCCGGCCATCAACTTTCGTTGCCAGATGGAAGTTTCATCTCCGAAGGCGCTTCCAACAAATACAACGGTATTGTTTTCAATAATCTCACCAGCACCTCCGCCGGTTTCCTGAACGTACTTTGCCAACACCCAGCTGAAGCTGCCTTGCGGTGGTTCAATCATGTACCATCCGCCTGGATCGTGCCGACGTACGGTCACCTTCGCATCTCGTGGCAGCGTCATGGTTGGATAGTATTTTTCGCCGCCAGCGCTTCTTACGTAAACTTCATCCACAACAACGCGAGCTTCATACGGAAACTGCCGCACCTGAGCATCTACAAATGGCGTGAATGTTGTCGCAAAGGCAAGCGAAATCCAAAGTCTATTCATCATCGTCTCACATCCATATCGAAGATTCGTTCTTCAACAGTGCAGGGAACTGGTCTCGCGGTACCTGAGAAATCTCATGCAACGGCGCGAGACAGCGTGCCCAAGGGATGTACATCTACCATGTCCTGAACTGTGATGGGAGATGATTCAGAGTCTGTTTCGAACTGACACACACAGGAACAAACAGGAAACGGCCGCCATTCGGCAGCAACTGCCGGACAGAGGCCGCATTTGAGCCATTGATGCGCTTTTCCGTGCGATTTTTCAGGAATCCACTCAAGGTGAACGGACCGGAACAACTGAAAAAATGCCAACAAAAAAAAGGCTCGTGGAATTCCACGAGCCTTCTTCGAGTGCGGTTCGAGTTTTGGACTAGCGGTTCAGTCCGTTTCCGATCAGGTAGGATGGCAAAAGTCCCAGGAACAGGTTGCCGACTTCTTCAGACAGCGTGTAGCGAAGCATCACAATGTCTCCAGGCTGAATAAGGACCCGATCTGAAGGATTCTGCATCGCCTTGTTCAGGTTGACCTTCATGGTGATTGTATTTCCGCAGGGTAGATTGCGAGTGATCAGCACTACAGATGGCTGGCAAAAGCCGCCGCCCTGTCCGCCACCGCCACCACCGCCAAAGCCGCCTTGTCCTCCACGCCCACCGCTGAGAGCACTGATGCCGGTGCCGGAATTTCCAAGAGGTCCACCTGCCATAGCGATGGCTCCGATCACATCAAGGTCCTTGTCACGAGGAAGCTGGTGTTCTCCGCCTCCAAGTCGGCCTGCCGTGAAAAATGTTTCCTTGTCGCGACTGCGAATAATGATAATGTCACCGTCGCTTAACAGGATATCGTCCTGAGTGAATGTTGGTGGTCTCGTCGGGTGATAACGCAACGGAATCCGCGTGACGTTTGGAGCGTCCGGCTTTGGCGATTCATTGCAGAAACATGGATCTTCGCAGTCCAGACAGTCCTGAGCACAAGCGTTTGCCAGAACCTGATCGTAGTTCACGCCGTCTGCAAACAAACCTCGGTAAATCAGAATCTCGTTCTTCGCATCCAGACCGGGCATACCGCCCGTTTCACTAAGAGCGTGAAGTACGTCGTTTTCATAGGCTGGAAGGTCAACAACCTGTCCCGTTCCACGTTTTGTGACCTCAGCGACTCCGCCCGATTCTTCACGAATCACAAGCACTCGAACGGTTCGACGACGAATCATTGTGAGACTAACAACTTTCAAGTCTTCCGTAAGAATCGGATTAACGCCATCAACATAAGCTGTGCGGACAGCTTCAGACGCTTCAATAAGAGACATGCCTTCCACGTTGATTGGGTCAACAATCGGCAAAGCCAAAGTACCGTCTTCGCGAATCGGCACGGGGAAGCCTACAGCAGGTGGCAGCGTTGAGTTCTCTGGATAATGTACTGGCGGAAGCTTATCATCGTCTCCAAGCACGCCCTTGATGTAAACACCAAGAACGTCGCCAGGACCGAGAGCATAAAACTCAGGTGAATCCTGTCGCAAACGCAGCATCGAGATGTCTTCAAAGTCGTCCTTCTTCTCCGCATACAACAGGTCGCGAGGCACTCGAGACACTGGAATGCCTGTGATCCCATAACCGCCGGGAAATGCGGAACACCCTGTCGCCGCACCGGTTAAAAGAAGTAACGCAAGGCAGCAAAATGTGCGACGTCCGCTTAAGGCCACCGTCTTGGCTGTGTGACGCTCTGGTGTATTTGAAATTATGACCGTCATGAGATTTCCTCCATCTTCAATTTGTGAAGATGTCTCGTAACTTAAGCTTCGGTCCCCGAAGCGAACCCACATAAAAAACAAAATCGCCGCAGTAAAATGATCAGTTCAACGTTATTCGTATGGCCTGACGTTTATCTGTGGGACGTTCCCACTTTCAACCGGCACCAGGTTTATTCCCTCCGCAGACACGGGAGGATCAAGCAACTGACCGTCGTTTACGTTCAGCATCTCGCCTTCTGAATACACGTTGCCATAGATATTGTTGGGAGCAGGCGTGCGAGCAACCTGAATGTTCGTTCTGGCTGTCGGAGAAATTGGAATTTCTCCCATTGCTCCATAGCCATCCTGCTTGGCGGCCAAGGCTCCGTGCGAAAAGCCATCAAACCAGGCGTTGATTTTGCAGCGACCTTCCGGAGTCTGGAACTGAGGCTTCCAATAGCACTGCGGTGGCAGCGTTGGCTGGCACCCACTTCCACCGTCAAGGACATTGCGATAGCCGTCCTTGAATCCTTTTGCAAAGTGGAAAGGAAATTCAAGCTCGTCGTAGCACCAGGACCAGTGTCCCCAGGCCTTCTGAGCCAAAATGTGGTTTCGGATGCCCATCTCACACGAGATGATTCCGTCACTCATTGAGGCACACCCTGAGAAGCCAATGGTCATCGCCAGAAGCAACATTTTGATTGTTATGCGTTTCATCTTCCCTGACTCCGCTTGCGACTTTTTACTCGCAGAAGCAACATGTCCGCCTGGATCGTTACTTGAATAGAAGTGGCCCAATAGTCAACGACTGCAAAGATCGTTGTCATTCAATACTTCACTCTATCGCTGATGCCCAGAGTGTGCCGCTGTGATTTCCGAACGAATACGATTCAAAGAAACCAAGGCCGCTTCAGAGACAACTTGCTCGTCGCTCTGCATCAATTTTTCAAGTCGCCCGGTATGTCCAGAAGCATCAGCCCCGAAGTCTCCCAGTGTCGACGCGGCGACCGCTACGATGATTGACTGTGAGTCATCCAACAGCAGGCCGAGCCCGGTAACGCAACGCTCTGCCCATTCAGTTCCAGCACAGTTGCGAAGACTCGCCGCTGCCTGAGCTCGGATATCCGGATCAACGTCGGTCAGCAGTACCATCAGTTCATCAACGCCGTCCTGGTCGATCGCACCACGTTGAATTAATGTATCGCGGCAAGTCACTTTCAGCAGCGGCGAAGCCGACTGGCATGCCTGAGTAAGCACCAGGTTAATACTTGCGTCGTTCAAAGAACATTCAGTCAGCATGGCTGCCGCAAGTGCCTTTACTCCGTCGTCTTCACCCGACTGCACCGCTCGTAGAAGGTTGTCTTGATTCTCAACAGGAGCCTCAAGCCATTCAGACAATTCAGCAAATGTCACTCGACTTCTTGCTGATGGCCTCCATTCCGACTGGACGGACGCATGGCTGACTTCTGCAGTAACAACTTTAAGCGAGTGCTGCGAATTGTCCATTTGCCCCTCGAAGCCAACTGTTTCAATTGACGAAGCCTTCGCGGCGGGAACCAACAACAGTGGAGAAGCACCTTCCTCAACAAAGTTGGTGCCTTCCATTTCTGCAAGCTCCCAACCCGTATCAACAATCTGCACCCACCCGGCATCGTCCGTGAATGATTCAGATGCTTTCGAAGCAACAACAGCCTTCGCCTGCCCGGCGGCTGCCAAGGCAACGTTCGAAGCTGTCGTTTTTGCTGCCGTCGCTTTCCCTGAAACGGTCGCTTCAATTTGTTTTCTGGACTTCAAAGAGTCAGCTACAGCAATCGCATCCTGCGCTCGCAGCTCAGAAGGACTGAAGGTGCGAGTTGAGTTCATCGATGCAATAAACTGCATTCGTTCTCGAGCAATCGAATTGCCAGGATCAGCCTTCAAGGCCTGGCGATACATTGCCTGAGCTTGATTCATTCGCCCCTGGTTCTCAAAGACCCGACCGACTGCGACAAGTCGCTCAGGAGAAGAGCCGTTAGCTACTCTTCCAGCTGGCGAGCTGACGAGTGCATCTACGGCCGCACATCCGACGCCGACGACGGACATTCCGGTTCCGAGAAGGAAAGCGTGTGCAATACGTTTCCAATGCATGTTCAATTCCCCTAAGAGCAGTTGAGATACCGCCAGCCCCAGCGATACTGCTTTTCGCTTTCGCGAACAGAAAAACGCACCGTCGTTGACAAGTTTTCAATGACCGGTACTGTGAGGTTTCCAATCGAAGACCAGTAAAACATGCACGGATGAGAGAGTTTTGAGAGTAAGTCGTATCGTGCAATGCCTACGTCCGCTGTAATGATCGGTTTCCTCACCACCGAACTATGCGTTGAAATGGAAAAATCCGAATTGATCGCTAGAATCCGTATTGACTTGCCTGAAAACACTGGGATTCTGCAAGTACGACTCAAGCAACAGCCCCGCCAACAATGAATTTCCTGCCCCTCTTCCTGTTGCTATTTGTTCTATTACGAGTCCTGAGTTGGCGGCGAGCCGTGCTGTCAACCTCTGCCGCCTCAGCAGCTAACTGGGCAATTGCCGCCGTCGCCGCATTAATTATATGCAGCGTGCTGTTGGCACTGAATTCAATCAGCCTGCGAATGATGTCGGGACTCCAATACGCTGCCGCCGTATTAATGTTGACCCCCTTTGTCGACATCCTTGGGGCACGACGACCGGCACATAATGCCTGGCCATGGTTTGTGGTTATTCCCATGATCGTCGTTCTGCAGTGGCCGGTAGCGTCCCAGCTTGCATCAGGAAATGCCAATATCGCCGTCGAACTCCCGACTCCCACGTTTTGTGGATTCGTCCTGGTAGTTGTCATGGGCTGCGGAAACTATTTCGGCACGCAATACACAACCGCCAGTTTACTGACCGCAATTTCATGCGTCCTCGTGGCACTACCCGTTACGGAATTACTGGAATTCGGCCATACGTGGTACTTCCGCGCCGCGTCTGGAACACTGGCTCTGGCAGCATGGTCCGTTCCGGGAAAGATTTCCGCCCCATCAGTTCACGCTCCTGAAGAACGGCTACACTTCGAACTTTGGGCCAACTTTCGCGACATCTACGGAATGGTGTGGGCGAAACGAGTGATGGACCGCGTGAACCAGTTTGGCGCACGTGAAAAATGGGACGTACATCTTACGCTGGACGGTTTCCAACCGGTCAACACAACCGACAATGATGCAACAGCCCCAACACAAATGCAGCCCGTTCCATCTGATGTATATGTCGAAGACCGCCCGTTAGTCATTTTGTGCTGGGTTTTGCGAAGATTCGCCGATCACGAATATCTGCAAAAATATCTGCCGAAATCGATCGTCGAGGCCAAGCCTAACAACGCAGCCGAAGTCTGAACCGTGCATTCAACCGCGGCGGAATCCCCGAACGGGATCTCAAAACACGTCCATCAAACAGGTTCATCACGCCCCGGACGCAGCAATGAATGCGGCTCACAGATTTCGCCGTACATTTCAGGGCGTCGATCTGCCATTCGATCGATCACATGCTTGCCTGGAACGCGAACAATGCGTTTTTGACGAGACTTTTCAACATCAATCACAGCTCGAATAAACCCGGCATCGGCGTGATCTGCTGAATCAACAGTGCTTCCACAAGGGCTGCAAATTCGACTGCGACCAATAAACTTAAAGCCTCGTTCTGTGCCCACGCGATCGACTGCTGCAAAGTAAATTCCGTTTTCCATGGCTCGCGAATTCACACAAAACTCCGACATCGATTCAGCCCCCGGTGGCCAGTTTGTCGGCAGCAGAACGATATCAGCCCCCTTCAACGCCAGTGCCCGAGTCGCTTCAGGGAACGCGGCGTCATAGCAAATCAGCATGCCGATCCGCACTCCACCGGCCTCGAAAATTTCGAACGGGCGGTCTCCCGGCGTCGTAAACCGATCAACGCCAAGAAACGGCAAATGAACCTTGCGATAACTTCCAACCAACCCTTCCGGTCCAACCAGCACTGCCGTATTGAAGATACGGTCGCCGTCTTTCTCCAACATTCCAAACACACAAAAGCAATCGTTTGCACTGCAGATTTCAGACGCTGCCTGAACTGATTCGCCATTAAGCGTTTCCGCGTACTGAGCTGCTTCATCAAGTGAATCGAAGCAGTAGCCGGTAACAAAGCACTCCGGAAACACCACCAAGCGACTTCCCGCAGCGACTTCCCGTTCAATCGCGACCTTCATCGCCGCAAGATTCCCCGAACGATCGCCAAGAGTCACATCTGTTTGAATACCTGAAATTTGCATGGCCTGAACCCCTTCTGTGCTTCTATGTTTCCGCCGCTCAATCGCACTTACACTGAACGTTGTCGCAGTATTTGCCGGTTCAGCAGCGGATCATAGTGTTCCAGTTGGAAAAGATTTAGCGATTAAAACAGTTTTTCGAATCGTAGGACGTTACAGCGTCGATGTAAGCTTCTGGACAGCAGACCGGGCTTTCCACTTCAGCCGGAATTACGTTCGGCAAAGACTACTTTGAGATCAACTGTTTAAGGTGCAAACCCGTGAAGGCAAACAAAGGACGAACAGGCATACTGTTGTCAATGCTGGCGGCTGCGGCGTCCAGTGTGTTATTCACTGGTTGTCAGACATCCATTGGCGGGCAAACATTGCCATCCGCAACGTATTTGGACGACGACGTTCAATACTTCCCAGCAGGGCCGGAATTCAAGCTGACAAATCAGGTAGAAGCTGGTCGCAAGTACCAATTAGAACAGGAACAGCTTCGTGGCGGCGGAATGTAAATTTCCGCAGTTCGCGAGAGCTCGCTTCAAAACTATACAAGACGGGACGAAGTTTTTGCTTCGGCCCGTTTTGGCGTTTGCAGATTCAAAAAAAACAAACACCATTGACGCACAACAGCGCCGTCGTCCAGATGGTGGAACGCGCCGGCCGTTCAGTCCTCCGCCCGACTGCCGTCTCCGCACATCTTCACAATCCGCGGATCAAAGCGAGCGACCACTTCCACAAGATCAGACTGATCAGCCATCACCTGTTCGATGTTCTTGTACACGCCAGGAACTTCGTCGGCGCCGGCTGAAAGCACCGTCACCCCGCGTTTTTCAAGTGACTTCTGAACCGCTCGAAAATTGAATTTATCCTTTGCCTGACGTCGCGACATAACTCGCCCCGCACCGTGAGACGCAGAATTCAAACTTGCTGAGCTGCCTCGACCACGAACTACAAATGCGGGATCAGCCATCGAACCTGGAATCACTCCCAGCACACCAGCGGCTGCGGGAGTCGCCCCTTTTCGGTGGACAATCACTTCTTTCCCGTTGTGAACTTCCTTCCATGCGAAGTTGTGATGGTTTTCGACGTCCGCAATCACGCGGGCTCCCAACAACTTCGACACCGACTTATGAATCACATCATGATTCGCCGCGGCATAATCGCCCATCAGGTTCATGGCCGCCCAATAGTCCTGGCCTTCCTGCGAATCCAGTTGCAGCCACGCCAAGCGTCCCAGGTGAGCATACTTTCTGGGCAACTGTCGACTGGCAATTGTTGAATATGTCGAACAAACGGCTGCCCCCACACCACGACTTCCGCTGTGACTTAACAACGCAACGTATTGGCCGGGATCCAGATTCAGCTCGTTACCAACTTCGGAAATCGTAAAAACACCGAACTCGACAAAATGATTTCCAGACCCCGACGTTCCCAATTGCCTGCGAGCTTTGTCTTTGTTTTCTCGCGTCACTCTGGAAACCGACCAATCCTGATCCATCACCGGATGATCTTTGGGAGTTTCATGACCGACGCCAACTCCAAACACCGTTCCACTTTCCAATGCATTGCGAAAATGGTCGAACTGTTTTGTCAGAGAAGCAACGGGGACATCCAGTACTGACAGTTTCATTCGGCAGGCAATGTCAACACCCACGGCATACGGCACAACCGCTCCATCAAGAGCCAGAACGCCGCCAATCGGCAAACCGTAGCCGATATGTCCGTCCGGCATCAAAGCCGCCGCCACTGCGTTTGGAAGCTGGCAGGCATCTTCCATTTGGTGATGAGCACCGTGGTCGATATTCTCGCCCCAGGTTTGGTAAGAAATCGCCTGAGGCAACGTGTTATCTGACTCGCTCAGAAGTTCGTTCGCGAATCCGTCCATAATTGGATCGCCCAAAAACAACGACGGCGATTCAACAACCTGCTTCAATCGCTTCTTGATCTCCCCCTTCGACCACGTTTTCTGCGCAGCCATCTTCTGAACGCATGCGATAGCCGCATTCGCACATTCGCGAGGGACTCCAAGTTTTTCCAATTGTCGGGCGTTCATGATATTCAGAAACTGTTCGGGCGAATCAATAACGTAAAAGGGAACCACCACGCGAAACAAGCGAGTAAATCCTCGGCCGTATCGCCTGTTGCCGTCCGGCTAAGTCAGACATGACACAAGATCACAGCATCGGTTCCCCGTTTTCTGTCACAACCGCATTTCGTATCAGCCACGACACAAAAACTTACAGAGGCAGAGCAAATGAAGCTCATTCCTGTTGCTTAAGGCGAAAGCCTCCACTGACAACATAATTCAACCACCACGCAGTTGGTAAAGTGACAGAGCAACGATAACAACTTAACGCAGATGGGAGATGACAGTCAGGGCCAGCCACAGCATAACAATCAACGGTCCTGAACTGGCAACGCGAACTGAAGCAAGGCGATTTGACGACACCGAACAAGAACGCCTCTGCGTTAGCTCTGCGACTCAGCGTCCTACGCGTCAAGAAACCACGGTGGCTGTTCCGGTGTTTGGCACCGCCGGCACCGACGTATCGTCCCTTGGGACTAAATCGCAAAAAGTGCGCCCGCCCTTCTTCCACCAGTCACACCTTCGTTTCGAGTGCGGCTGTTTTCTCTTACAGAGCAACGACAGCTCCTGGCCGGTAACGATAGTCACCGGTAAAAACACAACAGCAATCAACAGTCCCGGACGAACGACACCAGCCGGGCAGAGCAATTCAGCCGGGCAGAGCAATTCAACCGCAGAGCAATTCAACCGCAGAGCATTGAGATCGCAGTCTGATGCGGCAATGCTTTAATAAATGCTGGGATCAGAATCCTGGCTGCCATCGGCATGCAGAAATCGGAAGTCGCAGCCGACGTTGGCCTGAGTGGTTTCGTCGAAGTACAGCTTGCCGTATCCGCGAGTGAATTTATTCTGTGGTTGCGTCCACGCCGCCTTTCGTTTCGCCAGTTCTTCGTCGCTGATTTCCAATTGCAGCTTGCGAGCTTCCACGTCCAGCGTTATCAGATCACCATCCTGGACCAGTGCCAGGGGACCAGCCACGAATGATTCCGGGGCGACGTGCAGCACACACGCTCCATAGCTGGTCCCGCTCATTCTGGCATCGCTGATGCGAAGCATGTCGCGAACGCCTTCAGCCAGCAGGTACTTCGGAATCGGCAACATGCCCCATTCCGGAATGCCTGGAGCTCCCAGTGGCCCGGCGTTTTGCAAAACGATGACGTGATCCTTTGTCAGCTTCAATTCAGGATCATCAATACGAGCCTTCAGATCCGGATAGTTTTTAAACACAACCGCCGGCCCCTGGTGTTTGTGCAACTGAGTCTCTGCGGCGGAAGGCTTGATGACGGCGCCATCCGGGCAAAGGTTGCCTCGCAGAACAGCGAGGCTATTGTTCACACAAATCGGATTACTACGAATTCGAATGACGTCGTTGTCGTAAATTTCCGCTCCCTTGATAGCTTCACCAAGATTAGTGCCGGCTACGTTGGGTGCGTCCAGTTTCAGCAAATCGGAAATGACCGCCAGCAACGCCCGCAGTCCACCGGCGTCGAAGAAATCGCCCATCACGTACTTGCCCGCTGGCCGCAAATTGCCGACCACGGGAGTCGTCTGTGAGATTTCGTCAAAGCGTTCCAGCGTCAGCGGAACCTGAGCTCGACCAGCCATTGCCATCAAATGCACGATGGCATTGGTGGAACCGCCGATCGCCATCAAAGCCGTGATCGCATTATCAAACGCAGCTGCCGTCATGATTTCCGTCGGTTTTACGTTGTACCATGCCAGCTCAACGGCCTGACGTCCGGTCGCCGATGCCATCCGAGAATGCGAAGAATGAGTGGCTGGCACCGACGCAGAACCGGGCAACGCCATCCCCATCGTTTCTGCGATTGATGTCATCGTTGACGCGGTTCCCATCGTCATACAATGTCCAGGAGACGCGGCAATATGGTCTTCCAGTTCGCACCATGCATCGCAACCAAGCCGTCCCGCACCGCGTTCGGCCCAGTACTTCCAGACATCGCTGCCGCTGCCAAGTTGCTCGCCGCGCCAGCTGGTCTTGTTCATGGGACCACCCGGCATAAAGATGGATGGAATATCTGCGCTGAGAGCTCCCATCAACAGGGCCGGAGTCGTTTTGTCGCAGCCGCCCATCAACACAGCCGCGTCAATGGGATACGTCCGCAAGACTTCTTCTGCTTCCATCGCCAGAAAGTTGCGATAGTACATCGACGTCGGCTTCATGAACGTTTCCGAAAGCCCCATGACGGGAACTTCCACAGGAAAGCCACCCGCCTGCCAGATGCCGCGTTTCACTTCTTCAACGCGCTGCTTGAAGTGAGCGTGGCAGCTAATCAGATCATTCCACGTGTTCAGAATACCGATGACCGGCTTACCTTCGAACTCTTCCGTACCGAAGCCAGACTGCTTCTGGCGAGAACGGTGCCCAAACGAACGCAGGTCGTCCGGCCCAAAGTACCGGTAGCTGCGAAGTTGTTCAACGGTGCGTTTTTGTCGTGAGAACATATGGGGCGCAATTCAAAGGAAACTAACGGGCAGCAATAAAGGACTCACCACAATCAGGTTCGTCCCCTTCGCCACTGCCACTGAACTTGGCTGTTGCTGAACTTAGCTGCTGGGGAACTTGGCTGTTGCCAAACTAAATTGTGGTCGAAATAAATCCGCCATCGACCACAATGTTCTGGCCCGTCACAAAGCTGGATGCTTTCTGAGCTGCCAACCAAACCACAGCTCCAGCAAGTTCATCAGCCGTACCAAACCGAGCCATCGGCGTATGGCCGATAATCTGACCGCCTCGTTCCGTATACGTTCCGTCTTCCTTGAACAACAGCGCCTTGTTTTGTTCCGCCGGAAAGAAGCCAGGACTGATCGCGTTGACTCGCACGCCTTTGGTAGCCCATTCGCGAGCCAGAAACTGAGTCAGGTTCAACACTGCGGCCTTGGCGGCTGAGTACGCGACAACTCGCGATAGTGGAATCATGCCAGCCATCGACGCGATATTGATAATGCTTCCGCGAGCCTGCTGCAGCATGGTTTCGCCAAACACCTGAGCGGGCAACAGTGCTCCACCAACCAGATTCAAATCAAACACCGCATTCCAAGCGTCTGTCGGCAGTTTGCAAAAGTCGCTGCCCGGCGGCAAAGTGGCGTCCGGACGATTTCCGCCAGCTGCGCTGACAAGAATGCTGACCGGTCCCAGTTTCGCATTAATCGCATCCCGAGCCGTTGCCAACGAAACCGGGTCCATCGCGTCAGCAGCATGAAACATGGCGGTTCCACCAGCGGCTTCAATTTCTTTTACGCGAGCCGCACCTCGTTCTTCGCTGCGGCCCAGCACGGCAATTTTGGCGCCGTAGGCTGCCAGAGCGTCTGCCATTCCGCCGCCCAAAGTTCCCGTTCCGCCGATAACAACTGCAACATCGTTACTTAAATCGAAAAGATCGTTCTTCATCTTGCTGAGATTGCTTTCCAGAGTATTTCACAAGTAAACCAAGAGCACGGAACGTTTTCGCGCAATGAACTGCCACATTTTAAGAAACGTAGCCGCTGGGTTGCAGGTTATCGTCCTGCCGAAGACAGTTACACTGCAGACGCAAAGTTTGCGATAACAAATCCGCAACGTGAACACTTCACAAAGCTTCGTTCCGAAATTGATCGCGGATTCGCACAATTTTGGCATTTTCGACAAGATAAACACATGACGATCGACACACCCGGCTGGGTTCGCGACGCAATCTTCTATCAAATATTTCCGGATCGATTTGCTCGCAGCGGTCGAGTCAAACTGGGGGCTGAACTGGAATTATGGAACAGCGTTCCTACGGCGCATGGCTTCAAGGGAGGGGACCTGTATGGCGTAGTCGAGCAACTTGATTATCTTCAGCAACTCGGCATCACGGCAATTTACTTTTGCCCCATCTTTTCGTCAGCCGCCAATCATCGATATCACACTTACGACTACCTTAACGTCGATCCGCTGCTTGGCGGCAATGCTGCTCTGCGAGAACTTCTGGACGCCGTTCATGCGCGCGGCATGAAAGTAGTGCTGGATGGAGTGTTCAATCACGCCAGCCGAGGGTTCTGGCAGTTTCATCATGTGCTGGAAAATGGAGCAGCTTCGCCTTATCGAGACTGGTTTCATTTCGACCCGGAACGCCTGAACGGACACCGTCGTTTTGAACCATATCCGTCTGCTTCCGCAGAAGCGGATCTGGCATCGGGCGAGGGCAGTTACGAAGCAATCGGTTATGGAGCATGGTGGAACCTTCCCGCGTTGCCAAAGTTTAACACCGACTGTCCGGAAGTGCGTGAATTTCTAATTGACGTTGCCACGCACTGGATTGAATTTGGAATTGATGGCTGGCGACTGGACGTTCCCAACGAAATTGAAGACGACGAATTCTGGCGAGAATTCCGTCGGCGTGTGCGAGCAATCAATTCCGACGCATACATCGTCGGTGAAGTTTGGGGCGAAGCCAAACGCTGGTTACAGGGCGACATGTGGGACGCTGTGATGAACTACCAAATCACGGCGGCCAGCATCGGCTTCTTCGGCGGCGGAAGTCTGGATGTCGAAGAAACTCGCAGGCCGTCCAGCTTCAGCCACGTAAAAGCGTTTACGGCAGACGAATTTGTCGCTGAAGTAAATAAAGTTTCTGCCATGTACGCACCGGAAGTTTGTGAATCACAACTTAACCTGCTTGACAGCCACGATATGCCGCGGTTTCTCACCTGCTGCAGCGGCGACAAACAGGCCCTGAAAATGGCGTGGCTGTTTCTGTGCACAATGCCAGGGGCTCCCTGCGTCTACTACGGCGACGAAATAGGACTTGACGGTCGCCACGATCCGGATTGCCGCAAAGGATTCCCATGGAATCAAGCTGACTGGGACCAGGAGCTGCTAACCTGGTACCGCAACTGCATCGCTTTAAGAAAGCAGCAAACTGCCTTCCGTCACGAACCGGCAAAACTGACGGTTGCCGCTGCGGAAGTCGTTGTCGTATCGCATTCGGCAAAAGATTCCGCAATTGCTGCGTTTAATTCGTCAACCTCGGCAGTATCCATCAGTTTGGAATCGTACTCGCCCACGCCAATGGTAGACTGGCAAACCGGCGACTCCGTTCAGAACGACGCGGTGGTCATTCCCGCCAGAACGGCGCGAGTGTTACTTCGATCTTAGAACCGTAGTCGAAATGAAATTAATAAGTAGCACGTAGCACGTTGGGAAATCAACGATTTCCAGTTTAACCCGACTCGCTGAGGAGGTCGGCACAATCCGCCTTGAACCTCCCTCTGCGAGTCGGGTTAAACGAAGCAAATTAAGCCGCGTGCAGATTACATCCGCCGGAAACACCTTCATCGGAGCGACAACGGAGCCGATCGGCGTTTACAACTTTCCACTTTTTTCCATCAACCACGCCACTGGGTCAAGGACGAAGCCCGTGTTTCGTAGCGACAACGGAGCGGATCGGCGCTTACAACGTTCCACTTTCTTCCACTAACCACGCCACCGGGTCAAGGGCGCAGCCCTTGTTTTGAATGTCTGATTCCATTT
>ERZ887942.13-NODE-13-length-127006-cov-32.931178_pt1 | contig 127006 bp, 130 predicted proteins | sample MGYA00521099_ERZ887942 | MGnify/ENA primary metagenome ERZ887942 (study PRJEB32303, sample SAMEA104408605) | aquatic metagenome | biome: Brackish water; feature: Pelagic; material: water | place: Baltic Sea | collected 2014-06-07T06:48:00 | depth 16,251 m ... | reverse complement strand
TCTATAAGAATGGTGCCCAGAGGTGGAATCGAACCACCGACACAAGGATTTTCAGAATATTGCTCCACCAAAAATGCTTGTAAATAAAGGCTTTACGAGGGCATCATAATTAGTGTGCGTAAGAATGTGCGTTATGAATTATTGCAAAAGTTCATATAAATATTTGAATTGAATGCAATATTAAAAATAAAAATTTATGGAACCATTTGAAAGTCATTAAATTTGAGGCGCTAATATGACTGTGTTATGTACGACAATCTTGCGACTGTCGTGCTTCTGTCCTAGTAAGATTTAATTTTTTTAATTAAATTGTGTTTTAGATAAAAAAATAAAAGGTGAATAAATATGAAAACAAATCCTAGCTTTAGTTTTAAATGGGCAACGATACTATTTAATTATAAAGATTATCAAATCAAGTATAGAAATGGAATGTGGAGCAGCATAGAGGAAATTTGGGTAAATGACGAACTCAAACATCGACAATCTTCTTGGAAATGGAGAACACAAAACTCAGTTGAGCTATCTAATGGCGAAATGCTTAATTTTGACTTTGGATATGAAAAGATAAAGGGGAAACGTTTTACTTTTCCAAGTCAGTCTCTGTCACTTTACGTTAAGAGTGGTGAAAATGAGATTTTTAGACTAGAGCCCAAAAAAGAAATCATTGGTTGGATAGGGGTGCTAGTATGTCTGCTCATTGGATTTCTGATTGGTTTTTTTGGGCTTCATTTAATCTTTGGTTAAACAATGATTCTAAATACATCTCTTATTAAAGAGACAAGAATTAGCAAAGGTTGGACTCAAGCTCAGCTAGCTGAATTATGTGCTGTAAATGTCAGAACAATTCAGAGAGTTGAGAGCGATGCAACAGCCTCATTAGAAACAACTATGGCAATAGCTTCAGCATTTGAAATTGAGACAAAGGATCTATTTGCAAATCCTAAGATTAAAAAGAAAAATAGTTATAAAACTACATATATAGTTTTAGGTTTATTGGCAGGATTTATATTGGGCTTACTGTTTTAGCTTTTTTAAATTGTTTCTGAAAGACAAAAGAGGCCTTTTAACCAATAGTCACTAATTGCAACAGAAATAATATTGTAAGCATGGTGCCCAGAGGTGGAATCGAACCACCGACACAAGGATTTTCAGTCCTTTGCTCTACCGACTGAGCTATCTGGGCATTGAGAGGTCAAAATTATAACCGAACTGCGCGCACTGGAGAATAGTTAGTTAGAATATAAATATTATTATAAAAAAAGAGAAGTCTCATGAAGCCAGTATGTTTAGTTTTGGGTGCAGGCGCCGGGATCGGCGGAACGGTTGCTGCAAAGTTTGCCAGCGAAGGATTGCATGCCTGTTTGTGTCGCAGGTCTGATCAAGCTGGGTTAGATAGCATGGTTCGGCAGATTGAAGAAAAGGGCGGCAGCGCTTCTGGTTATTTAATAGATGCAATTCAAGACAATATACTAGAAGACCTGATTGCCTCCATAGAGAAAGACGTGGGCCCAATTCAGGTGTTAGTTTATAACCTAGGAGCTCAATCAGGCATGAAGTTACTGCATGAAACCTCTTTAAAAGAATTTGAGTGGGCTTGGAGAATGGCAGATCTGGGGCTTTTTAGAGTTGCGAAAACGCTCATGCCGCTCATGGAAGCCAGAGGTTCAGGAACCTTCCTTGTAACCTCAGCCACTGCTGCGATGCGCGGTAATAAAAACCAGCATTCTCATGCAACGGCTATGGGCGGACGAAGAATGTTGTGTCAAACGCTAAATGCAGAATTTGCATCTAAAGGCATCCATGTTGCGCATATTGTCGTGGATGGCATGGTTGATGCGCCTGATACACTTGGAAAAATGCTCGGGAAAGAAATGTTTCAGGAGCTTCGAGCATCTCGCGGCATGGAGCATGATGGTTTAATTCTTCCAGAAAAAATTGCGGAGACTTACTATCACCTAGCGCAGCAACATAGGTCTGCCTGGACTCACGAAATAGATTTAAGGGCTTTCTCTGATGTGGCTTGGTGGAACAGTTAGTCTAGGGCTTTAAAGCCAGACGCTTGTTCAACCTCTTCGTTATTAAAAAACTTACCCATTTGATCTAGCAGCCAAGCTCGATCTTCTGCCTTGGATAAATCTAGGTGCCTTTCATTAATTAACATTGTTTGATGAGATTTCCATGCTTCCCAAGCGTCTAATGAAATGGAGTCCACAAGCTCTTTGCCTTTCGGTCCTGGCATGGGCGGCACAGTCATGGCCGGTAAATCTTTTTGAAATTTTTTGCAGAAAACTGTTTTACTCATAATTGACTCATTAATTTTGTTATCGGTTGAGGGGTTCCATAAGCCTGTATTCTATCCTTTTTTATCCATTCATATTTTTGATTTGTTTTGATCTTGAATTCTTTAGGTGAAACATAGATATTAATTAATAGATTAAGACTTCGATGCGTTAATTCATGCCTGATCCGCTCTTGTTTAAGCAGCTGTAATTTCGAGGTATGCACAGCTATGATAGCATCATCAAAGGGTATCCAAAGATGATCCCAAATAGAGCTTTCTTCATTTTTGGCAAGCAAAAAAGAATGATTTGTGAGAACCAAAGACAAATCCATCGCAATCGTCATTTTGGCTTTTGCAGTTTTATTTTTTATTTGTGGTTTGACGCTAAAAGCTGATTTGCAATCCTTATTGAGAGGACACGTTTGGCACAAGGGGTTTGCTTGAGTGCATACAGTTGCTCCAAGATCCATAATTCCCTGAGTATAAGAGAAGCAATCTTCATGATTCACTAGTTTTTCAGAGAGCCCCCATAATTCTTTTTCTTTAAGTGTTGCAATATCTTTCTTGATTAATCTTGAGATCACTCGTTTGACGTTGCCATCCAAAATAGGCTGAGGCTCAAGAAATGCTAGGGACATTAAGGCGCCGGCAGTTGATTTCCCAATACCTGGCAAACTGATAATTTGCTCTAACTTTTTTGGAAATTTATTTTGATAGTCTGTTTTTATGATCTCTTTAGCTGCAAAGATATTCCTTGCTCTTCTATAAAAGCCTAAACCTGACCACATGGCTAAAATCTCATCCTCAGAAGTAGAAGAGAGTTTTCCTAGGGTAGGGTATTTTTTAATAAACGCATTGAAGTAAGGGATAACAGTTTGCACCTGAGTTTGTTGCAACATGATCTCAGATATCCATATCCTGTAGGGCGTAACTTTATGCCTCCATGGCAAATGATGTCTTCCACTCTCAAGATACCAAGCAACAACTTGATTAGAAATTTTTTTAAAGTCTTGTTTCAAAAAAGATTTTCTTTTGCAGAGGGGCGTTGCTCACCAGAAAAGCAATATAAAATTGGAGCCCCGGTTGGAATCTCCAGACTCAAGACCTCTTCTTTGGATAGCTGATCAAGTTGCATTACAAGAGATCGAAGAGAGTTTCCATGGGCAGCAATTAAAATATTTTCTCCAGCCATTAATCTTGGCATGATCTCCTCATTAAAATACGGCAATACTCTTTCTGCTGTATTTTTCAGGCTTTCTCCCCCTGGAGGAGGAATATCATAGGATCGTCTCCAGATATGAACTTGTTCTTCGCCCCATTGCTTTCGAGCATCATCTTTATTTAAGCCTGCAAGATCACCATAATCCCGTTCGTTTAAGGCCTGATCTTTGATAACGGGTATACCTGTTTGATCAATGCCCTGGAGTATTATTTGCCCTGTGATTTGCGCGCGTTGCAGTACCGAGGTGTACATTGCAGAAAATTCTATCTCTCTAAGTTTAATGAGCTCAGCTGCATTTCTAGCCTCTTCACTTCCCTGGTCAGTTAAGCCTGGATCCTTCCATCCAGTAAATAAATTTTTTGCATTCCACTCACTTTGACCGTGCCTGACTAAAACTAAAAAATTATGATCTTTCATTATATAAACCTCACATGAAAATATATTTTAAGCGATAATAGTCGAATGCTTGAATTCAATTTGTTTTTAATTGATAACTGGTACTTGTCCGTGCCTTTATTTATTTCTATCTTGCTATGGTTTCGCTCTGAGACTGGGCGTGGAGGCAACAGAGTTGACTGCGCACAGCTAACTAAATTAGTTAATAAACAATCAGCTGCATTGTTAGATGTTAGACCTAAAAAAGAATTTGAGGCGGGGTCGATTGCAGGGGCAGTTAATATTCCATTTGATGAGCTAGATTCCAGGCATGATGAATTATTGAAGCTTCAGGATAAACCAATTATCTTATTTTGTTCCATGGGCAGAAATGCAGCATTGAGCGGAGAAAAACTACAATCTCATGGCTACAAAGACACTTACATTTTAAAAGGTGGCATATCAACCTGGCAACAAGAAGGCCTGCCACTAGTTCAAACTTAATGAGCCTATGAGATCTTTTCTAAATCATACCTTCTTTCTTTTTGTTTGCATTCTTGCCAGCGATTGCTTTGCAAGCGAGCTCATTATTAACCTTGGAAACCAAGACAAATCTGGCACTTTGATGTTGGCACTCTATGATAATCCTGAAGACTATGAGAATGCCGTGAAAAAAGAGAAGCGATCAGAAGTTGGAGTGTTGGCAGGCATTGAAGCCTACATTGAATCTCAGAAGCTATCTCAGTTTACTCTTGATCTCCCAGACGGATCTTATGCCATTGCACTTTTTATTGATTTAAATGGAAACAAGAAAATAGACAAAAATTTTCTTGGGATTCCTAAGGAGCAATATGGCTTCTCCAATAATGCCATGGGCACATTATCAGCCCCCACTTTTGAGCAGGCTCAATTTATCGTAGCTGGCGCAACAGTTCAAAATATAAATCTTAAATAATAAAATTATGAAAGTGGTAACTATATACACAACTAAAACATGCCCATATTGTTATAAAGCAAAAGGGCTATTCAAAGAACTAGGAATTGAATTTGATGAGATTTCTGTTGATTTTAATTCCTCGCTGAGAGCTGAAATGGCAGATAAGGCTGGAAAAACCTCGGTACCACAAATCTGGTTTGATGAGGAGCATGTTGGCGGGTGTGATGATTTATTTGCCTTGCACTATGCCAGCAATTTAATGGATCACTTGAACTAATCTTTCTGAGAGTTTATTTTCTTTGCTAAGGTATTTCTTCCTAAGCCTAAGACTTTAGCAGCTTCCTGTTTTTTCCCTTTAGTTTTTTCTAGCGCAAAATTTATCATCAATTTATCTAGTGTAGGCTCTATGACTTCAAGCATGTTCTCTGGATTGCTCTGATAAATATCTGCAAGCCACTGCGAAAATCCTGCCTCCCAATTAGAAGATTTTTTTTCAGCAGGCGACCCTCCATTGAAAATTTCCTTTGGCAGATCTTCGAGCTTCACATTGTCAGTTGGGGCCATTAATGCAATCCAGTAACAAGTATTTTCAAGCTGCCTCACATTACCCGGCCAATCATAGGCTGTTAGAGCAAGCAATGCCTCATGGGACAGAGATTTACTTTGCTCCATCAAAGAGTCCGCATGCATTTTTAAAAATGCTGATGTTAAATCTCCTATATCCTCTTTTCTTTCTCGCAGTGGAGGCACTTCTACACGAATAACATTTAATCGGTAGTAGAGGTCTTCTCGAAATGTTCCAGCTGCAACTAGCGACTCCAAGCTTTGGTGAGTTGCCGCCAGAATTCGCACATCTACTTTGACGGGCTTATCTCCGCCTACCCGAAAAAATTCTTTATTTGATAGCACTCGCAGTAATCTAGTTTGTGTTTCTAAAGGCATGTCACCTATCTCATCAAGAAAGAGAGTGCCTCCATTCGCTTGCTCAAATCGACCTATTCGTTGCTCTACCGCTCCAGTGAAGGCGCCTTTCTCGTGACCAAATAATTCAGATTCAATCAATTCTTTTGGAATATCTGCCATATTTAATGCAATAAAAGGCATATCAAATCTTGGGCTATTTTTATGGAGTGATTTTGAAACAAGCTCTTTGCCTGTGCCTGATTCGCCTTGAATTAGAACCGTTGCATTTGTATTGGCGAGTTTCCCAATGGAGCGAAATACTACTTGCATAGAAGCTGCAGAACCAATAATTTCAGATTTAGAGATTTTTTTTGGGGCTGTTTGCTTATTTTCTTCAAGAGCCCGATTAATCGTTTGCAGCGCTTCATCTAAATCAAATGGCTTGGGAATATATTCAAAGGCACCTCCGCCATAGGCATCAATTGCAGCTTGCATGTCAGTAAAAGCTGTCATGATAATTACTGGCAGCTTCTCATAATTATTCTTGATATGTTTCAAGAGATCATAGCCGTGCATTCCAGGCATCTTAATGTCCGAGATAATTAAATCAGGCTGGGTAGCATTTAATGCCTCGATGAGTAGCTCGCCACTAGCAAAAGTAGTAATTGCCAATTTATCACTTTTTAATCCCTCCTCAAGGACCATGCGAATAGCCTCATCATCATCAGCAATCCATATATTATGCACTTTGAGCACCCTGCATAGCTTGAGAGATGGGTATTAAAATTGAAAATAGTGTTTCCTCATTTCTGCGTTCAAAAGAAATAGCTCCACCATGAATTCTGATAATATCTTGAGCTATTGATAGCCCAATCCCTGAGCCTGTTTCTTTGCTCGAAACCATTGGAAAGAATATTTGGTCATGTAGATCAGGCTCAATACCCGGGCCATTGTCACTAATAATAATTTCAGCCAGGGTGCCATGAATAGTGCCATTAATCGGTTGCCTGTATGTAATATGAGTTTTGATACTGAGCATCGGTATCTCAGAGTAATCAGAGCAGGCCTGCATGGCATTTTTTACAATGTTCATTAGCGCCTGAATAAATAAATTTTTATCGCCATAGATTTCAGGAATACTGGGATCAAAGTTTCTGCTGATAGTTAAATTTTCTTGCGTCTCAGCATCAGTAAGAGCCAATACTCTTTGCAATGCTTCATGCAAGTTGAAATACGCGAAGGTTGGTTTTTTTGCCGGGGTTAGAATTTTTGTAACAATTTCATTTAGTCTGTCCGTCTCGTCTTCAATGATTTTTAAGAACTTTTTAGAGAAATCATCTGAGTATTTTGACTTGAGAATTTGAGCGCTACCCTTAATTCCAGATAAAGGATTTTTTACTTCATGGGCTAGCGTTCGAGCTAATCCAGCTGCAATTTTCTGACTTGCAAAACTTCTAGTGGAATCAATAATTTTATTTAGATTTTCTGTATTTAATGCTTCAATGTAAATAAGGTCTTTTTTTTCAGAATAGGTCACAGTGAGATCAAGCGTTCTCAGTTGTTCAGAATGCTCTCCAATCATAAAATCTCTTCGGGTGATTGAGCTAGCATTTTTTTTGGCCTGAGTAAGCAGCTCTTTTATTTGTTCAGCCGCGGGCTCATCTAGCATTGAAAAAATATCTCCAGTGTCATTGATCGAGGGATCTGTAATCCAATTTGCAGCTTTTGCAGAATCATTCAACCACAGCAAAGAGAAATCCTGGGCATTGAGAATAATAATCTCAGTATTTAGGCTATTGAAAGCTTCGAATTCAATCTTATTCATAATTTATTTGAAGCAAAAAATAGCCCCCTATAAAGGAGGCTATGTTTAGAATTCTTAGTCTGGTTAAGCAAGATAAACCATTATTTTGTAAGAGTTCCTACAATGTGAGAAAGAATTTTATATGGATCAGCATTGGAAGCTGGCCTTCTATCTTCTAAATAGCCATTCCAATTATGCTCAACAGTATAGATAGGAATTCTGATACTTGCCCCCCTATCACTTACTCCGTATGAGAAGGTATCAATGCTTTGAGTTTCATGCAGTCCGGTCAATCTCTTGTCGTTATCGGAGCCATATGAAGCTATTCCTTCTGCATGCACTTCACCAAGTTTGTCACACATTGATGTGAAGAGCTTTTCAGAGCCGCGCGTCCGCATCTCTTCATTAGAGAAATTCGTATGCATGCCAGATCCATTCCAATCGCCAGTTTTAGGTTTGGGGTGGATATTTACACCCACACCAAACTCTTCCGCAACCTTATAAAGCAAGTATCTGCTTACCCAGAGGTCATCAGCGGCCTTGATTCCTTTTCCTAGGCATTGATATTCCCATTGACCAAGTGCAACTTCAGCATTTGTTCCGGTTAATGTAATTCCTAAATCCAGACAGACTTGAAGGTGAACATCTGAAATTTCTCTGCCGACAACATTCCCGGCACCAACTCCACAGTAATAGTCTCCTTGAGGTTTAGGCTCTCCATTTTCCCAGCCTAGAGGATTTCCTGTTTCAGGGTCTGTGAAGAAAAACTCTTGTTCAAAACCGAACCACCATTCATCAGTCACTATTTTTTCTGCTTCTGCTCTAAAATTAGATGGGTGAGTCGTATGATCTGAAGATTGCACCTGAGTCATTACTAAGTCATGCCCGTTTGGGTTTTCATAAGTCTGCACTGGTATTAACAAACAATCAGATTTGCCGCCTTCTGCTTGTTTAGTAGACGAGCCGTCAAACGACCAATCTGGTGGAGTGCTGGCATCCGTTGCCTTGACCTTGCTTCGCATTGAAGGCTCTGGTTGATATCCATCTAACCAAATATATTCATAAGTTTTATAATCTGCCATAAGTGTCTCCTCAAATTTATTTATGTAGCAATATTATATATGCAATTTATATGCCAATTTATTTGCACTTTATTAGTGCAATTACTGCTTTATTATAGAGCAAAATATATTTTTTGCACAATATTAGTGCAAATTTAGAAATAATCTAATTTTTTGAAAATAATCTTCGAAATTTTCAAATGAATGACTTCCTCCATAAGTTACATTCAGATAGGCCCCCCTATAAAAGCTTAGGGCAGCTCGATAGTCTAATACCTCATCTAAAGATTGAAGTAACACCATGTAATTAGAACCAGGCTTAATAGTTTTAATTTTTTCGGCCATGGCATCCAGCAGATCCAATTGATCTTGGTTAATAATAAATTTTTCTCCTGTCGAATAATTTTTATTTTCTCCTAAGTATTGAGACATTTGAGCTGGCGGCATTACTGCGGGATTAATCCCAATAAATTTCACGCCATATTCTTCAGCAAAATATGTTCCATAAAAGCCTCCTAATGAACTCCCAATTAATGCAGTGGGTTTTTCTGTTTGCATTAGTAAATTAATTTGGTCCACAGCCTTCAAAATATTATTTTCTATATTTGGTATGAGGATGTTAGTTTGCTTTGTGTGATGCTCAATATATTTTTTAAGCTGAAGTGCTTTAGTTGAATCGGCCGAAGACGCAAAGCCATGAAGATATAAAATCTTAGTCATTTAGAAAATCGATTTCTTGTTTCTCAATTGCTCCATGAATAAAAATATTCTCCAACCATTCGGTCAAGATTCTATTTTGTTGATACTTTTCATCTTGTGATTGCGAGAAGGGCGCTTTGATAAAAAATGGCACTGGTTTTTCTTGTTGATATGAAATGACTTCTGCCATCTTCGCATCAATATAAATATTCACTCTGAGTAAAAAATCTATTAATGCAGACTCGTGATTAAAAAACTTTGCCTCAAGTATTAAGGTATGTGGCGTCCTTGATATCACAACGAACTCAGCTTTGCATTTTGCTTCAGAGTATAAAATATCAAAAGAATATTTTTCTTTCCCAAAACCCTTCAGAATTTTTTTTAGCCTTAGAAAATTAGTAGAGCAGGTGCTTAAATGATTGCTAGTTTTGAGTGATTTATCCATCTACTCAATTCTATAATCTTTGTTAAATGGTGTATATGCCTTGCAAGCTTCAATGTAATTCTCAATTTGCCTCTTCTCGGAATCACAAAAGTTTTTAACAGCTGCACTTAAATCACTATGTAAAAAATAATGAAATGAAGAATCTATTTGAGGCTGGAAGCCTCTTCTAATTTTATGCTCACCCTGCACCCCAGGATCAAAAAATTTAATATTATTGTTAATGCAGTAATCAATGCCTTGGTAGTAGCAACATTCAAAGTGCAGGTTCTTTACTTTGGTGAGCGCACCCCAGTGTCTCCCGTAAAGAGTATTCCGACCCTCGAAGCAAAGCGACGCAGCTATTGGCATACCATCTTGGTAGGCAAAAAATATTACAGGCTTAAGTTTTTGATTTGAGGTATTTATTTGATAAAAAAAATCTCTTTTTAGGTAGGGGCTTTGACCCCTTTCAAGGTATGTTTGTTGATAAAAGGGATAAAAAATATCCCAATCTTCCAAGGTAACTTCATCGGCTTTTTTGCATCGAAAAGTAATGCCTATCTTCTCAATACTTTGTCTTTCTTTTCGAATTGTGGCTCTTTGCCGAGAGGTAAAGATTGAAAGAAAATCAGTGAAAGTAGCATATTTATTGTTTCTCCATACAAATCGATAATTAAATCTTTCTATCAATTCTTTTTGTTCAAGGATCCTCTTCCCTGCATTATTTGGAAATAGCACATGCCAGCTTTCTATTTGTTCTGTTTTTAGTTTGTCTATGCAAGCATCTATTAACTCTATTTTATTTGTATCGGTATTCCCCAAAATCCTATCACCCTCGCATGGAGTAAAGGGCACGGCAGTTAAAAGTTTTGGGTAGTAATTTCTTCCAGCCCGTTGAAGTGCATTGGCCCATTGGTGATCAAAAATAAATTCACCATAGCTATTAAATTTTTTGTAGAGAGGCAACAGACCAACTAATTGGCCGCTTTCTATTTTGCCTAAATGCTCTGGTATCCAACCAGACTGCTCAGAGGCAGATTGACTATCTTCCATTGCCTTTAAATACTCAATACTTTCGAATGGGTTGTGAAAAGGTAATGTATTTTTTATACCAGCCAATTTCCCTAGCTCTATTTTTTGAATTGTAGACTGCATGTTATTTTTCTAAAAACTATAGGAACCTAGAGCTAAAATTAAAAGAATGAGACTGGCCCAATGATTATTTTTAAATGCAGCTAAATATTTTTTCTCTCTTGCAAGCTTGTGCTGAAAGATAAAAAAACCACCTAGAATAATGAGTCCTTGAAACCAAATTAATTCAAGCCCATCAATTTTTCCAATTATTCCTAATAGACAAATAGCCATGATTTGAAATCCCATAATTATTGGTAGAGTTTTTTTGCCCCACCACAAAGGGGTAGAGTTTATCTTCAAATGGATATCATCCTCCCTGTCGGTTAATCCATAAAATGAATCAAATGCAATAGTCAGAGATGCAATTGCAAAGAATAGGTATGGCATGACAGGATTGCTTAATTGTTCTGTTAGTGCAAACACAATAATGACTGGGTTGAACGTGATGCCTAGGAATAGTTGAGGTCCGATAAAAAATCTTTTAGTTAGTGGATATAAAATAATTAACCCAGCAAATAACGCACTAATTATTAGCGTATTCATGTTCACGAGAGCCAATAAAGAAAGACTCAAGCCTCCTAGAACTATAAAAATCAGCCATGCTTCTGTGAGGGTTAGTCTTTGGCTTGGAAGCGGCCTGGCTTTTGTCCTAGTTACCTTGCCATCTAGATCTCTGTCCCAAATGTCATTGATGACACATCCTGCGGAGCGAACCAGAATACTGCCCAACACTACCATGCCTACTTGCCAGAGTAGAGGATGCCCCTCAGTACTTATTACAAGAGCTATGAGCGCAGGCCAAAGCAACAAATAGATTCCAATGGGTTTATCAAGCCTCATGAGCTCAAAGATTGCAGTAATTTTTTGCATGATCTTACAAGAATACCTCCATGATGCTAAATGGATATCCTTGAACCGAATAATTTGTTCTTCTGCCCCATACCTTAGATGGATCACCATGTTTTATGAATGGCGCAAACATTCTGCTTTCCTTGATAAATAGATCGCTGGTAAAGATTAAGTCACCCAGAGGCTTGCTCCCGATTTTTTCAAGCTCAGGATATCCTTTGCTGGAGGTTGAGAAAGGGATGATGCTTTTTGCATACACCATGGGTTGATTATTGCCAGACAGAATCACTTCACGAACTCTTACTGGTTGCGGAAAAAGGCCGAGTGCCGAGTACTCATTCATGCTCGCCAGTCCCAGTTGATCCCTGATAATCTCTAACTGAAAAATTGCCATACCAGAAATTTTCTGCGTGATGGAGCCATCTTCTAGCAACCAAGAGAGGTCCTCTGCATTATTTAAATGCATGCGAAGCTCTGGTTCAAGAAGCCATTTTCCGATTCTTTTTGTGCGCATGAATTAGATCTCTAAAATCTGATATTATAACTTGCTTAAATTTTCATTAACGTGACTTTTTAGTCCAGATCATTGAGAGAGAACATGGAATATAAAAAATGGGAATGCATTGTTTGCGGTTTAATATACGACGAAGAGTTGGGTTGGCCAGATGACGGCATTGCTCCAGGCACTGCTTGGGACGATGTGCCGGATGATTGGCTATGCCCAGACTGCGGGGTTGGCAAAGAGGATTTTGAGATGACAGAAATATCATGATAGATACGCCTACAAACCTAACTAGAAATATAATTATAGGTTTATTTCTAGGGTTTGCGGTAGGATCATTTCTTTTTTATACCAACGTTGTCCCAAGCTCAGTTGATCAATTTATAGAGCTGTACATCTTTAAGATGGGTGGAGAGATTTTCATGAATCTTTTGAAGCTGCTCGTAGTGCCGCTGGTTTTCTTTTCTTTGGTTACTGGTATTTCATCTTTAGGTAGCTCTCAATCACTAGGATCTTTAACCATAAAAACAGTTGGTTTCTACCTCTTAACAACAGCGATTGCGGTGACCTTAGCCTTATTAGCAGGCGCTTTCTTTCAGCCTGGCTCTAATTACAGCGCAGAAATTGTCATGGCAGCGCCGAGTTCTCTTCCTCAAGGACAAGGCATTTACTCAACCATCACTGGTATTTTCCCCTCAAATATTATTCAAGCCATGGCTGATAACCAGATGCTGGCTATTGTTTTTTTTAGTATTTTATTTGGGTTAGCCTTAAATAAGACAAATCATTTAACTGGAAATTTCAGCGATTCATTCGCAAAGCTGAATACGGTATTTTTGCAATTGATTGTAATGATCATGAGCTTTGCACCTATCGGTGTCTTCTGTTTGATTGGGAAATTTGTTATTGCTGATGGGTTAGATATCTTTCAAGACGTGTTGGCATATGTTGCTTTATTAATAGCATTACTTTTTTTTCATGCATTAGTTACATATTCATTTTTTCTAAAATTTGTTGGGGGCTTGAATCCCATTACTTTCTTTAAAAAAATTAAAAATGTTGCGCTCTTCGCATTTTCTACCTCATCAAGCGCAGCAACTATCCCAGTGACACTGAAGACCGTTCATCACGATCTTGGGGTGAATCAAAATGTTGCTTCTTTTGTGGTACCAGTTGGAGCCACCATCAATATGGATGGCACGGCTATCATGCAAGGACTTGCAACAGTATTTATTGCTCAAATCTCAGGAATTGATCTAACCCTATTTCAATACGCTCAGGTGGTCTTGTTGGCCGTGGCAACGTCCATAGGAACAGCAGCAGTGCCCTCAGCGGGAACTATTACCCTTATTATTATTCTGCAGCAATTCAATCTGCCTTTAGAGGCCATTGGAATTATTCTGGCTGTTGATAGAGTTCTTGATATGGTCAGAACTTCAGTAAATGTTACCGGAGATGCAGCAATAGCATGTATAGTAGCGAAATCTGAAAATCAGCTAGATGAAGAAATCTTTAATTCTGAGCCTAATCATTGATAAATTTTTATTTTATTTGTTAAAATTACACACTTTTTAATAGGAGAGAGAGAATGAATATATTGCTTGCGCCAGCTCTTGGTGCCCTCGGTTTGGTAGTTGCTTTTATAGTTTTTCGTTTAGTCATGAGCTATTCCGATGGAACAGATCAAGTCAAAAAGATTGGCGATGAAATTCACAAAGGCGCAATGAAGTTTATGAAAACTGAATACACTTATCTATTAATCTTTGTAACAGTATTAGTAGTATTAGTTGCTGTGTTTATCTCGCATGAATCTGCTATTGCAGTGATTGTTGGGGCAGCTTGCTCATCTTTGGCTGGTTTTATCGGCATGTATGCTGCGACTAAAGCAAACGTTAGAACAGCTACCGCAGCACAAGAACACGGAGCAGCCGCTGCTTTATCTGTATCTTTTTATGGAGGCTCAGTCATGGGCTTATGTGTTGCCTCATTAGGCCTCGTTGGGCTTGGCGGACTATTCTATTTTTACAGTGCAGATCATATTCATGCATTAGAAGGCTTTGGAATGGGGGCTTCTGTGGTAGCTTTATTTTCTCGAGTTGGCGGCGGTATTTTTACCAAGAGTGCTGATGTGGGTGCAGATTTAGTAGGCAAAATAGAGGCTGGAATTCCAGAGGATGATCCCAGAAATCCAGGCGTCATCGCAGATAACGTTGGTGATAACGTTGGCGATGTTGCTGGCATGGGCTCTGATATTTTTGAATCCTATTGCGGCGCTATGATTGCATCAATTGCAATTGCTTATACCCTAGGCTCTCAGGAAATGATGATGTTACCCTTGGCCTTGGCATCGATTGGGCTCATCGCTTCTATTGTTGGCATTGTTATTGTGAAATTACAGGCATCAAAAGCTCCTGCTAGCGCATTAAGATCTGGCACACTATTTGCTCCAGCAATTTTTATTGTGATGGCTTATTTCCTTATTTCAAGCTTAGCCGATGTTTCAATGAATGTCTGGTGGGCAGTAGTTTGCGGAGCAGTCGGTGGAGTACTAATTGGCCTAATTACAGAATATTATACTGGTGGTGATCCAGTGAAAAAGATTGCAGAATCTGGGGAGACAGGTCCAGCCACAGTTATGATTTCAGGCCTTTCTGTTGGCATGCAATCCGTAGTTATTCCTATATTAATTTTAGCTACCATTATTCTTATCTCAACAACTTTATCCGGTGTTTATGGCGTGGGGATTGCTGCTGTTGGCATGCTGTCTACTGTTGGGATAACGATGGCTATTGATGCTTATGGGCCCGTTGCAGATAATGCTGGAGGCATTGCAGAAATGTCCGGTATGGGCGCAGAGGTTAGAGAAATCACTGATTCTTTAGATGAACTAGGCAATACAACAGCAGCGATTGGAAAGGGCTTTGCAATTGGTGCCGCTGCATTAGCCGCGCTTGCAATTATTTCAGCATTCTCTGCAGTGGTGACACTGAATTTCGGAGATGCCTTCACCCTATCTCTTGGTCAACCTATCGTGCTGGTTGGTATGTTTATTGGAATCTGTATCCCATTTTTAATTTCCTCAATTACCATGACGGCTGTAGGCGATGCAGCTTTTGAGATGATCAATGAGATCAGAAGACAATTTAGAGAAATTGATGGTTTGATGGAAGGTACCGCTGACCCTGATTCAGAAAAATGTGTTGAAATTGCTACGAAAGCAGCATTGAAAAAAATGATACTTCCTGGTGTGATTGCAGTATCAATGCCTCCATTGGTTGGTTTTACCCTTGGAGCTATGGCACTTGGTGGAATGCTAGCTGGCGGCCTATTGGGTTGCGTGGCTTTAGCATTATTCATGGCAAATGCTGGTGGTGCCTGGGACAACGCAAAGAAATATGTTGAAAAAGGTAACTTAGGTGGGAAGGGTTCTGATACTCATGCTGCTGTTGTTGTTGGCGATACTGTTGGGGATCCTTTCAAGGATACTTCTGGTCCAGCCATGAACATTCTGATTAATGTAATGGCAATTGTCAGTTTGGTGATCGCGCCGCTTCTGACCCTGAACGGCCTGCTGTAAGTTAAGCATCTGCAAAAGCTATAGATCCTGAGATCCACCTTTCAATTAATTGATTGGCGAGCTCAGGATCTTCATCGCAGATAACCTCAGCTACTTTTTTCGTTCCCATGAGGTACTGACTGTCTCTTACAAGGTTTGTATATTTCATTGGCACTATCCCAGTTTGCTGCGCACCCATAATCTCTCCTGGACCTCTAATCTCCAAATCTTTTTCAGCGATTTTAAATCCATCTTGAGTCTCCACTAAAACATCTAATCTTTGAGAGGAGATCTCCCCAATTTTATCTTTATGCAAAAGAATGCAAAAACTTTCTTTGCTCCCTCTACCAATTCTTCCTCTGAGCTGATGAAGCTGAGCAAGGCCAAATCTTTCAGCATTTTCAATAACCATAATATCGGCATCTGGGATATCAACCCCAACCTCAACTACCGTTGTTGAAACCAGAACAGAGGTTTCGCTATCTTTAAATTTCTGAATTTCTCTTTGTTTATCTTTCGCAGATAGTTTGCCATGAAGGCATCCAATTTTTGTTTCACTAAAATATCCTTTGAGATCTTCATAAGTCTCCATCACCGCATTCAAATCTAAATTTTCTGATTCCTCGATCAGAGGGCAGACCCAGTAGGCTTTACTTCCTTTCTTAGTCGCTGCCAAAATCCTTTCTATCAGCTTATTTTTTCCGCTTAGGGGCAAGCAAGAGGTTTGTATTGGTTTTCTTCCAGGCGGCAATTCATCAATAATAGAAACATCCATATTTGCATAAACGCTCATAGAAAGCGTTCTAGGGATCGGCGTGGCAGTTAAGGTGAGTTGATGAGGAGCAGAGCTCTCAGAATCATTTTTCTTTCTTAATGCTAATCTTTGATTTACCCCGAAACGGTGTTGCTCATCTATGATAATCAGCGCTAGATTTGAAAAGTTAACGCCCTTTTGGAACAATGCATGCGTGCCTACGACCAATCTCACTTTCATCTCTTCCATATCTCGCAACACTTTCTTTCTACCTTTTACAGAAGTACTTCCTGTCAGCAAAGCAATCTTCTTAGATTCTTCGCCAAAGAAATTTTGCAAACTTACAAAGTGTTGCTCTGCTAGAAGGGTTGTAGGGGCCATGAAGGCTACCTGGAAAGATGAGTCTAGGGCTAACGCTGCAGCCAAAGCCGCAACAACCGTTTTACCTGAACCAACATCACCCTGCACTAATCGCATCATAGGAACTGCTTGAGACAGATCATGCCGAATCTCTTCTAGGACTCGCGACTGAGCCTGGGTCAGTTGAAAGGGGAAGTTATGCTGCACCTCTTTGCTCCATGAGCCTTCTTGGGTTAATGGGAATGCACGATGTCTTTTTTGTTTTCTTTTCAGGAAAGTCATGCCAGCTTGAAAGGCAATCATCTCTTCTTTCAGTAGTCGTACTCGTGCAGGATGGGAACCTCCAGGCAAAATGTCATCAATATCAGTCATTGGGGCGGGGTTATGGATCGCTTTTAAAGCCTCTAAAATATTCATATCTAAAGACGAATCATATTTTTCTAGGTTGAGGAAATCATCTTCAAAATCAAGCTTTTGGATAGCAGCCAAGACGAACCCGCGTATTTTTTTTTGCCCAATTCCTTTTGGAACTCTGTACATAGGGGTTAAGGTTTCTTGTTCTGGCGATGTGCCCACCCCTATTACCTCATACTCTGGATGAATCATCTCTAACCCAAACCTACTGAGGGTAACCTTGCCAAAGCACACAAGCTCCGCTCCAGCTTTCAATTGCTTTGTTTGCATGGGATGGAAATAAAAAAATCTAATATTGATAGGGGCAGAACCATCCGTGCACTTTAAGACCATCATTTTTCTAGGCCTATACAAAGATTGAGAAGACACTATTTTGATCCTAATTAATTTTTCATCTCCAGATTCCAAGTCCATGACTTCGGTAACCCTGGTTCTATCTTGATACCCTGAGGGCAGATGAAAACACAGATCTCGGAGATTAAAAATTCCATAGGAGTTCAGTTTTTCCACAGCAGAAGGACCAATTCCTTTTAATTGCTTGAGTTCAATATTAGCCACCTATGGATAATACTTTTAATATAGGCACTTTAGAAATATATATATGAAAAAAGTACTAATTATTGGTTACGGAGATCTTGGGCAGAGAATCTCAGCCGCTCTTCCTGGCCATCAGTTTATTGGAATTTCAAGAAGCAATCATGTGCAACATAAAAATTCTGAATGGCTGCAATGGAATTGGTTCTCTGGTAAAGCATTCAAATTAAAACATCAAGAGATTTCAACAGTAATCATAATTCTCAAGCCAACCTCCTTTGATGAGGAGGGCTATCAACTAGGATTTCTAGAAGCTGCCAATAGCATCATGACTAATCTTAATGCTCAGGTAAATTATGATCAGTTAGTTATCGTTAGCTCGACAAGAGTTTACGGAAATAGTAATGGACAAAACATTAAAGAAGAACACACACCTCAACCAGATAATTTTAGAGGCAAGGTGATACTAGACTATGAAGCATTTATTCAGGCGCAATCAAAAGTTGAGCCATTAATTCTCCGAGCATCAGGCTTGTATGATTGCAAGAATAATTGGATGCAGAATTTTGTTAATAACTTTGAGTCACAAAAATTTCAATTAAAGCTTAAAGCAGCCAATAGATTTGACCGCAACGCTCTTGCAGACATCATCTCTAATTATATTGCTAGGAAAAAGTTATCGCACTTAGCAGGGGTTTTTATTTGTAGCGAGATCTCCAAAGGCTATGCTGAATTATTTAAGGAGCAATGCCCGGGTCAAGTGTTTGAAGATTTTTTTATTCCTTCGGATCAATCTGGAAAATCATTTGATCCTCAGAAGTTAATAGACAGTGGTTTAATGGGATAATGTTCAAAAAATGAAGGAAAATTATGTTCTATAGCATGACGGGATATGGAAATGGTTCGGCGACCTCGCGAGATTTAGAGGTACTTTGTGAAATTAAATCCGTGAACAATAGATTTGTTGAAATTACTTTTAGAGGCTATAGCCTTCCTAACGAATTCGAGGAATACATTAAGGCGCAACTTAAGAAACAGTTTTTACGCGGTTCATTTGAAGTCAAAGTTAATGATAACTTCCAATCTGAACATACCTATGAAATTGATCATAAGAGTTTGCAGAATCTTAAAGATTCGCTGCATTCAAGCAAGGATTTTCAGGGCAGTGATCTTCGCTTGAGTGATCTCAAGGATATTCCCGGACTATTGGTGGTAAAGACTTCTAAAAAAGATATTTCTACTTTAGGAAAAAAAGCTTTAAACCTTGCAATCAAGAATTTATTTGAATCGAGGGCTATCGAAGGCACCAAAATAGAAAAAATTGTGTCCAGTAAACTATCTTTTTTAAGCAAAGCCCATTTAAAATTAACAAGATCGGCTCCATCACTGCTTCAGCATCGCTTAAGGTCTATTAAGAAGAAATTATTGCAAAAAAATATTAATCTGCGCAAAGAAGATCTTTCTAATGAGATTTCAACGCTGGCACTGAAGCATGATATTGCCGAGGAACTCGAAAGGATTAGTTTTCATATGGTGTCCTTGCAAAAATTATTTAAGCTTAAAACTGCACACGGAAAGAAGATGGACTTTATCCTCCAGGAACTTTTTCGCGAAGTGAATACGCTCTCTGTTAAAATAGAAAAACCTGATCTTAAGGACCTAGCTTTAACAATGAAGTTGAAAGTCGAGGAATTAAGAGAACAGGCACAAAACTTAGAGTAAATGCACAAATCAAATCTTTTTTTAGTATCAGCGCCGTCAGGCACTGGAAAATCTACTTTAATTAATTCAGTTTTGGACAAAGCTGTTCAATTTAATTTTCCTTTAGAGCTCTCGATCTCCTATACCACTAGGATACCCAGGGTTGGGGAGACTGATACTAACCATTATTTTTTTGTATCTCCTGAGGAATTTATTGCCAAGAAAGAAGCAAATTTTTTTCTTGAGTGCGCTGAAGTGCATGGTAACTGGTATGGCACTTCGGCAGACTTTGTAAAATCTAAGTTAGACGCAGGCATAAGTTTAATTTTAGAGATCGACGTTCAGGGCTTTAGATTAATCCATGATCTTGCTTTTAACTATGAATCAATTTTTATTTTACCTCCCTCAATGCAAGCTTTAGAGGATAGGATTAAACAAAGAGGTGACAAAGACCTTTCTGCAATTAATCTACGATTGGAAAATGCAAAAAAAGAGCTTATGTGCGCAAGTGAATATAAAAACTTAGTTATCAATGACATATTTGATGAGGCATCCGAGGTTTTATATCAAATTATTGCCAAAGAAACCCCTGTTAATGAGCAAAATAGGCAAGAACTTCAACTGTTTCTTGCTCAGCTATTGTCTTCTTAGGTAAATAAACACTAAAATACGCCCTCGGAGTAAAACACTATGGCAAGAATTACAGTAGAAGGTTGTTTAGATAAAGTCGCAAGTCGATTTGAATTGATTTTATTGGCCTCAGGAAGAGCGCGGCAACTATCCACAACCAGCAGGGAACCAATGGTTGAATGGGAAGATGATAAGCCAACAATAGTTGCATTAAGAGAGATAGAGGCAGGTCTCATCACTAAAGAAATTTTAGATAAAACGCTGGAAGAAGACTTGCTATTGGATGAATTTGCAATTGATCGACACAAACCGCAAGACGAATACATCGGCTAATGTTTTTCCTGGAGCTTCTAGTTGAGTGACCAGGCCATTCCCAATACAGCTTTATTAGACTTTTCTGATAAAAAGCTATTAGACCCTCTCCCAGAAAATATTCTACAAGCTGCAAAATCTTATTTCTTACCGAAGGAGTTAGACCTTCTTCAGCAAGCTTTTAATATTGCTAGCTCGGCTCATCAAGATCAATTTCGCCAAGAAGGGTCTCCTTACATTACCCATCCGGTTGCTGTTACCTTAATTTTACTGGACCTGCATTTAGATGTAGAAACTGTTTGCTCTGGAATGATGCATGATGTTTTGGAGGACAGCCTCTTTAAAAAACCATATATAGAAAAGCTCTTTGGTAAAGACACAGCTGCAATTATTGATGGAGTCAGCAATTTAAATAAATTAGATTTCGATAATATCGAAGATAGGAATGCTAACAATCTTCAAAAGATGGCATTAGCGATGTCGAAGGATATTAGAGTCATCATTGTTAAATTATGCGATCGACTGCACAACATGCAGACTATTGAGTTTTTGCCTCGAGAAAAACAGATCAGAAAATCTATTGAGACTTTGGAGCTCTATGGCCCTATTGCTATCAGGATTGGGATGCAAGATATTCGCGTGCAGTTGGAGGATTTGGCTTTTCGATGCCTGCATCCTATGCGAGCCAGAATGCTAGAGTCAGCTATTAAGCAAGCAGTTGGAGGGCGGCAGCGAATTATTTCTAAATTAAGAAAACAATTTAAATACCACCTTAAAAATAATAATATTTTGGCTACAGTGCAAGGCAGACAAAAATCACTTTACAGTATTTACTCTAAAATTAAGCACAAGAAAAAACCATTTGCAGAAATATTGGATGTATTTGCTTTTAGGGTCATAGTTAATTCTGTAGATGACGCCTACAGGTCACTGGGGACCATTCATAATATTCACAAACCCATAGAGCAGAGATTTAAAGATTACATTGCAATTCCTAAGTCTAACGGGTATCAAGCTATTCACACTTCACTAATTGCTTTGGACGGCATTCCTATAGAAGTTCAAATTCAAACCAAAAGCATGGAGAACATAGCTGGTAATGGCATTGCTGCCCATTGGTCTTATAAAACTAAAGATCAGCTTGGTTCTGAGGTTATTGGCGCAAGGAAATGGGTTGAAAGTTTTATGGACTTGAATAAAAGATCTTTAGACACCAGTGAATTTGTTGAGGCCATTAAAACAGATCTGGTATATGACGAGGTATATGTTTTTACCCCCAAAGGCAGGATTGTAAATTTAAAATCTGGTTCTACCCCAATTGATTTGGCTTATGAGCTTCATACAGATCTTGGAAATCGTGCTATTGCCTGCAAGGTTAATAGAAAATTTGCACCATTGAATATTCAACTGGAGAATGGTCAATCGATAGAAATTATTACCTCCCACGAGCAGTCAGTCACTCCGGAATGGCTAAATTTTGTGGTCACCAGCAAAGCTCGATCTTCTATTCGTTTTGCCCTGCGGCGCCAAAAGATTTCACAGTCCAGGAAGGCTGGAAAGCTCATGCTTGAATCAGAATTAAAACGAGGGGGCATGACTCTGTCCGAGTATAGAGGCAGCACTCTCTCGCGCGTCTTGGAAGTGATCGGGGTGAAGTCATTAAGTACACTCTTAACTGATTTAGGGTCTGGAAAAAAAACTGGAGCTTTGGTGGCAGAGCGATTCTTTGAAGGTCACAACGTTAGCTCTAATAAATCTCTTGATATTCAAGCCATGGTTTTGATTGATCATAAAATTGAGGGTGTAGCTGTTATTTATGCAAAATGCTGCATGCCAATTTTTGGCGATCCCATTACCGCTCATTCAGATACAGACAGAGGCATAGTGATTCATCATAGTAGTTGTAGGCAAGTAGCCCCCCATAGAAGCAATATTTTATCAGCTAGATACTTGTCTGCTATCTGGGGGACAAACAAGATTGAGAGACACTATATAGGGCATCTTAAAATTCACGCCGAAGATAGGCCGGGAATCTTGGCAGATATTGCTGCCACTTTCTCTAAATTGAACATCAACATAGTGAATATCAATAGCAGGGATATTGATGCCATGATTATAGAGTTTATCGTCGAGGCAGAGATATTAAATGCAGATTCCTTAAAGAGATTGATGTTAAAATTACGCTCATTAAGATATGTGACGAGCTGCTCTCGTATTATTAACGATAATAGATCAAAAAATGAAAAAACCAATATTTACAAATAAAGCGCCAGCAGCTATCGGACCATATTCGCAGGCAGTTCAATGGGGAGATGTAGTTTTTATTTCTGGACAAATTCCCTTGATACCAGAAACTGGCACACTCAATAATGCAACATTTGAGGATGAGACTAATCAAGTATTAGATAATCTCGAGGCTATTTGCAAAGAAGCTGGCGGCAATCTTGATAATATTTTAAAACTTACTATTTATTTAACCGATCTCTCAAGATTTGATATGGTCAACACTATTATGGCTTCAAGATTTTCAGAGCCATTCCCTGCTCGAGCAACTGTAGAGATCTCCAAGTTACCCAAAGAGGTCAATATCGAGATAGATGCCATTTTATCTATAGCAGTTTAATGTCTCAAAATCTCCTTAATTTAGCCGACTTCACTGAGAAAGATATCCTCGAGCTAATTGATTTAGCTAATAATTTTCAAACAGATGATCCTACTGGGTATCGACATGAAAATATTTTTCCTGATAAAAAAGTTGCTTCTATTTTCTGTGAACCAAGCACTCGGACAAAATTATCTTTTGAAATAGCAACGCATAATCTGGGCGCTAAATACCTAGACTTCAATCTTGCTAACTCTTCCATACAAAAAGGTGAGACCTTAGAGGATACTTTAGAAGCCATGATGCTGATGGGTATTGACCTTTGTATTTTGAGGCACTCAGACTCCTCAATTCATGCGCTAGCTAAAAAATTTCCAAGCTTACAATTTGTCAATGCTGGAGAGGGTTCTGTGGGACACCCATCACAAGCTTTACTTGATTTAATGACTATTCGTGAATTTAAAAAATCTTTTGAGGATCTAAAAATTACAATAGTAGGTGACCTAGATCATTCGAGAGTGGTCAGCTCTTTTCTTGAGGCCATTCAAATTGTAGGTTTCAAAACTATTACCTTTTGCGGCCATCCTGATCTTTGTAAAAATTATCTTGAAAATTCTTTGGGTAACTTTGAGCCTGATTTAGAAACTGCCATGGAGGATGCAGATGTTGTGATGGCGTTGCGCATTCAGAATGAGCGTCTCACTGAGAAATTAACAATTAGCGCCTCAGATTATGTGGAGCGATATCAGATTAATGTTGATTCCTTGCAAGTGGCCTCCCCTGAAACAATTTTATTACACCCTGGTCCTGTAAATTTTGGCATTGAATTAGATCAAGAGGCGGCCAAGCTTGATAATTGCAAAATCAAAAATCAAATTTTTAATGGAGTAGGGATGAGGATGGCAGTTCTAACTAAGCTTTTTTCTCAAGCATAATTTTTTTGATTGTTTCCACGGTATTGACAGTGGTTTGATCAATCTCGATATTCACAAGGTCACCTTTTTGAAGGCTCTGAAAATTCGTTACTTTAATGGTCTCAGGTATCAGGTGTATATTAAAAGAAGATTTTAGAACTTTTCCAACCGTAAGACTGCAGCCATTTAGAGCAATATATCCTTTGTAAAATAAGTATTGCATCATTGCAGCAGGAGCTTGAATTCTTAAATCTTTCGTATCTCCTCGATCATTAATGCTCTTGATTACCCCCACCCCAAAAATATGCCCAGATACTAGATGACCCCCAATTTCAGACGTCGCAACCATAGAGCGTTCTAAGTTTACCTTCTCATTTTTGTTAAGCAGTTTTAAATTAGTTTTATCAAGAGTTTCAGTAATTACATCAAATTCCAAATGATTGGTTGACCCTTTTTTAACTGTTAAACAGACACCATTGATAGCCACGCTAGCCCCACGCTTAAGATTTTGAGCAAAGCCTTTGGGCGCTTTAATACTTAGAGTGGTGTAGTTTGGTTGGTTCTGAATTCTTTTAATCAGACCTTGGGCTGTAACGATACCAGTAAACATTATGCTCCCCAGGTTTCGCGATATTCTTGTAGTTGAATTTGGTAAGCATGAAAGTGCTCACTATGCTTCGAGAATTGAATGAGCGCATCCAGATTTACAATAGACTCCACAACAATATTAAAATCTCTTTCTAACTCTGCTTTTGCCGAGATTGTGCCAGCGCCTTTTTCCTGCCTATCAAGCCCAACAACAAATAATTTTGCATTAGCCTGAAGACTTTCGATCAGATGAATAGATTCTCGTGCGGCCGTTCCAGCAGAAAGGACATCATCAATAATCATGACGTCTCCACATGGGTCTGTTCCTATAATATTTCCACCCTCGCCATGATCTTTTATTTCTTTTCTATTAAAGGAAAGGGGATATATTCTATTTTCTTGACTATATTTCATCGCTACCAATGAGCCTAAAAAAATACCTTTATATGCGGGTCCATAAATACAATCAAATGAAATTTTTAGGTTCTCAATTGCTTGGAAGTAGCACAAGGCGAGCTGTGATAAATCACAGCCGTTGAGCATTTTTGCTGCATTAAAAAAATATGGGCTAGTTCGACCAGATTTTAGCGTAAAGCTTCCAAATTCTAATGCCTGGGATTTTAAAGCTAAGTTAATGAAATTATTTTGATAGTCTTTTAGCTCAGACATGATTTTTGAACTTCAATAATATCTTTGATCCCATCAGAGGCAATCGCCAGCATGCTATCAAGCTGATCCTTGGAGAAGGGATAAATCTCGGCTGTGCCCTGAATTTCAATAATGCCACCACTTTCTGTCATTACTACGTTTAAATCTGTTTCTGCAGAACTATCTTCGTCGTAGTTCAAATCAAGGAGAGGCTCACCATCTTTTAGCCCAATAGACACAGCAGCAACATATTCTTTAATAGCCCTGTGATCACCATGAGCATTTTTAATAGCCTCAAACAATGCAACGCAGGCACCAGAAATTGCAGCAGTTCTTGTGCCACCATCTGCTTGGATCACATCACAATCTATGCTCACCGTTTTATCTTTAAGAAACTTTAAATCTACGGCTTGTCTCAATGAGCGCCCAATTAATCTTTGAATCTCCATGGTTCTTCCGCTTTGTTTGCCTCGAGCAGCCTCTCGATTCATTCTGCTGTGAGTGGATCTTGGCAACATCCCATATTCAGCAGTAATCCAACCCTCATTAGAGCCACGCATCCATCTAGGTACACTATTTTCAATGGTTGCTGTACAAATGACATGAGTATCACCAAATTTTACTAATGCCGATCCCTCAGCATGTTTGTTGACTCCTATTTCTATCTCAATAGGTCTCATTTGATTTGTCTGTCTATTATTAGTTCTTTCCATGCACATATTATATCTCTTTAAATGGCTTTATAATTCTCAAAGCGAGGAAAATCTATTATGAAAAATATTTCACTGTTATCGGTACCACTTTTACTAATCCTGGGTTGCTCAGATCTAGATGAGTCTTTGAGTGAAACAACTAAGAGTCAGAACGAATCATTTGCTTCAACCTATGAACCAATGCAATCCCAACCCATTTTATATAAATCTGCGAATATCTATGACGGCCTGGGCGGTGAATTCTTAGACTATGATTTACTCATTGCTGATGGAAAAATTGTAGAAATGGGTCAATCTCTTGCTCAATCCGGCATTAATGTTATTGATGCTACAGGGCAATGGATTACACCTGGGATTATTGATATACATTCTCATATGGGGGTTTATTCAGCGCCTGGTGTTAGCACCAGTTCGGACGGCAATGAGGCTACGTCACCTGTTACAGCCGAGGTTTGGGCCGAGCATTCAATTTGGACTCAAGACCCTCAGTTTGCATTAGCGTTAAAAGGTGGGGTGACTTCATTTCATGTATTACCTGGTTCGGCTAATCTATTTGGTGGAAGGGGGGCGACATTTAAAAACATTTCAAAGAATACCATTCAAGCTATGAAATTCCCCAATGCCCCACATTCATTAAAAATGGCTTGCGGCGAAAATCCAAAAAGAGTTTACGGCAATAGAAGGCAATCTCCAGCAACTAGAATGGGTAATATGGCAGGCTACAGAAGCGCATGGATTGATGCAGCTGATTATCGAGATGGAATGCAAGACACAGATTCTGATAAGCATCCAAAGCGCGATCTTGCTATGGATACTTTGATGGGTGTACTAGATGGAGAGATTTTAATTCAGAATCATTGCTATCGAGCAGAAGAAATGGCCATGATGGTAGAGCTATCAAAAGAGTTTGATTATAAAATTACTACCTTTCATCATGCTGTCGAGGCATACAAGATTGCTGATTTATTAGCAGATGAGGGGATCTGCGCAGCAATGTGGGCAGATTGGTGGGGCTTTAAACATGAAGCTTATGACATGGTGCCTGCAAATATTGCAATTATAGATCAAGCGCGAAATGGCACAGGGTGTGCGATTGTTCATTCTGATGATGAAGTTGGAATTCAGCACTTGAATCAAGAGGCCGCTAAAGCTATGGCGGCTGGTAATCGAGCTGGTTTTGATATCTCCAAGGCCCACGCCATGAGGTGGATTACAAGCAATCCAGCAAAAGCTGCAGGAGTCATAGAGGCAACTGGAAGCATTGAGCCCGGCAAAGATGCGGATATTGTTCTTTGGACTCACAACCCCTTTAGTGTTTATGCTCGTGCACAGCAAGTTCTTGTTGATGGCGCCGTAGCATTCGATATGAATGATCCCAAAGCTCAACCAGTAACAGATTTTGACCTAGGCATAATTCAGCCTCAAACAATCAGGGTGCAATAATATGAAATATTTATTTTTATCTTTATTCTTACTTTTTTCTTTAAATGCTTTCACACAATCTTTGCTGCTTAAGGGTGGCATGGTGCATTCTGGTAACGGAGAGGGTGCGCAGATTCAAGACATTCTCATCACAGGAAATACCATTTCACGTGTTGGAAATAATCTTGCCATCAATGGCACAACTGAAGTTATCGAGCTGAATGGCTTGCCAGTCACGCCGGGTTTAATTTCTCCAATGAGTAATTTGGGCATCGTAGAAATTAATGCGCTTGATGTAACCAGAGATGATGAGTCAGATGTTCTGAAGGCAGGCTTTAGTATTTTCAATGCCTTCAACCCCCATTCCACAGGGATTCCATGGAACAGAAGCAATGGAGTGACTAGTGCTATTACTTCACCCGGGCCCTCATCATTTCCATTGTTTGGCTTGGCATCTTATTTTGTTTTAGATGGGAGTCTTGAAATCAAGGGTCTCAAAGATATTGCAATGTTTGGACGCATGGGGTCATCCTATGGCTCAAGAGCAGAAACATTGTCAGTGCTTGAATCTCTGCTAGAGCTCGGTCAGAAAGCGTCGGCCATGCCAATAGAAGAGGTGTTAGAGATGCGCCTAGCAGATCAATTAGAGCTTCAAGCTCAGGATATCCTAGCCTTAAAAAGACTGGTTGATGATAATTTACCTTTTGTGCTGGAGACCAATCGCGCAGTGGATATTCTTCAAGCAATAGCATTAAAGAAAAAATATGGGCTAAATTTAGTCCTAGCAAGTGTGGAGGAAGCTCCTTTGGTGATCAATCAACTGAAGGCTAGTAAGATTCCCGTTATTATAGACCCCATGGATAATATTCCAGATTCTTTTGATGAGTTAGGCTCTAGCCTTATGCTTGGAAAAGTTTTAGATGAAGCAGGCATTAAGATTATGTTCAGCACTCAAAGGAGTCATAACTATCATTTGATGAGACAAGGCTCAGGTAATGCTGTGGCCTACGGAATGTCTTATGAGACTGCCATTCAAGGGATGACTCAAACAGTTGCTGAGACTTTTAATTTAGGTGCTCGAGGTACGATTGCTCAAGGCAAGATAGCAGATATAGTTGTATGGAATGCCGATCCATTGGAACCATCCTCTTTTCCAGAATTTGTTTTTATTGCAGGTCAAGCTCAAGACCTAAGCTCAAGAGCAACTAGGCTAACTGAGCGATATACAAATAAGGAGAATAAGCCGTCGGCTTACAAGCATTAAACTTAGTCTAATTTAAAAGCTCTTTGACCGCAGCGCTGACAACAGACATGTCAGCCTTGCCTTCTAATTGAGGCTTTAATAGAGCCATTAGTTTGCCCATGTCTTGCATTGTTTGTGCTGATATCTCATCAATACCTTGCTGGACAATTGCTTTGATCTCATCGACAGAGAGCTGTTGAGGTAAATACTGCAAAATAACTTTGAGCTGCTCTTCCTCTTTGGTTACGAGATCTGCTCTTCCACCATTTTTAAATTGTTCGATTGAATCTCTGCGTTGTTTTACGTTCTTGTTAATGAGGGCCAAGATGATGGGATCGGTTGCTTCTTTTCTTTCATCAATTTCATATTTTTTGATTTCAGAGAGCAGCATTCTAATAGTATCGCGCGCAACTACTTCTTTACTGATCATTGCAGTTTTGAGGTCTTGATTAATGGTGTCTAGAAGAGACAAATTAGCGATAGGATCTTTGTCTTGGGAAACTAAATTTTCTATTAGTTTTATGGGCACGCTTGATCGCTGCAGCCATTTTTCTTTTTCTTACTGCTGTTGGTTTTTCGTAAAATTCTCTTGCTCTAATCTCCGGAACAATGGCAGCTTTTTCACAAGCGCGCTTAAACTTTCGAAGTCCAACGTCAAAGTATTCGGTTTCTTTTATTATTATTGAAGGCATAATTGCTGAGTAGTTTATTCTTTTTATAGCCCGAATGCAAAAATTTTTTTTATGATTACCCTTGGCATTGAAACTTCTTGCGATGAGACTGCAGTTGCCTTGTTTGATTCAGAAAAAGGTTTAATTGGCGAATCAGTTTTTTCGCAAATTGACTTGCATAGTGAGTATGGTGGAGTGATACCTGAGCTAGCTTCTAGGGACCACTGCAAAAAAATTATTCAAATTTATAAGCATGCTTTAGGCTCAATTGATCCAGAATCAATAGATCATATAGCTTATACAGCTGGTCCTGGTCTTTTGGGAGCGCTTTTAATTGGAGAAAATTTTGCGCAAGGCTTGGCGATTGCTCTGAACAAACCTTTGATTCCTGTTAACCATCTTGAGGCACACTTGATGGCACCTTTCTTGGGTGGAGAGCAGGTAGAGTTTCCATTTTTAACGCTACTTGTTTCTGGAGGACATTCGCTGATCATTGATGTTCAGGGTCTGAATGAATATAAAATTTTAGGGCAGTCGAGGGATGATGCAGTAGGAGAGGCTTTTGATAAAGTTGCAAAGCTTATCGGTCTTGGCTATCCCGGAGGCCCTGAAATTGAAAAAATTGCAAAGCACGGCGACCCAAAGAAATTTAATTTTCCACAACCCATGCTGCACAGCTCAGATTATGATTTTAGTTTTAGCGGCCTAAAAACAGCAGTGCTCTATGCGGTTCAAGATCTAACAGAAATGACTTCAGAAATTCAAGCTGATATTGCAGCATCATTTCAGCATGCCGCAACTGAAGTTTTAGTTAAAAAAATTTCCAAAGCTCTTGAGGGCACTGGAAGGGAATCAATTATTTTAGCTGGCGGAGTGGCTGCAAATAAAATGCTAAGAGATAAAATCTCAGATTTAAAGGCAGGATTAAACATTAATGTTTTGTACCCACCATTAGCCCATTGCACAGATAATGCTGCAATGATCGCCTATCTTGGAAGTTTGAAAGCCCATGAAGCAACCCACAGCCTAGTTTCGTGCGCCAGGCCAAGATGGCCTTTGGGGCTGCATAAGTGATGGAAGATAGAATCTACATTAGCAATCTTAAAGTTCAAGCAATTATTGGTATTTTTGGCTGGGAGAGAAAGGTTCGACAGGAAATTAGCATTGATTTAGAGATAGCACTCAACTCTAAAAAAGCTGCAGAAACTGATGCTATCGAAGATACCTTTGATTACAAAGCCATCACTAAAGCGATTATCGCATACGTTGAATCATCTAGCTTTCAACTCCAAGAAACCCTTGCAGAAGGCATCGCGGCATTAGTAAAAAAGGAACATGGAGTTTCCTCTTTGAGGCTTAGAGTTTCCAAGCCTGGAGCTCTCAGGCATGCTGATGATGTCGGCATTATCATCCATCGATAATGATGAAGTATTTTCTATCGCTAGGGAGCAACATCAACGCCCCAGACAACCTTAAATTTGCTATTGAGGAGTTACACAATCTTCTCTTTGATCTTGAGATTTCTTCGACCCATCAAACTGCGGCGGAAGGTTTTGAGGGTGATGATTTTTTAAACCTAGTGGTTGCTGGGAGCAGTGAGATGAATTTTAATATTCTAAATCAGCAGCTCAAAGAGATTGAAAACTCAGCAGGGCGGAACAGGCACGCACCTAAATTCAGCGCTCGAACATTAGACATTGATATTATTTTACAGATCAACGATACCGATGAAATCATTTTTGAAAGTGAAGAGATTCACAAGTATCAATTTGTATCAGAGCCCCTTCAAGAATTAATCTAAACTTTCTTATCTATAATTTTGCTCGACCAAAGCCCAGGCTGCTTCAGCAAGAGGTGTTACCTGATTTGCGCGATCTTCAGCATGTTTACTTGCAGCAGTACCATCTCTCACTCTGCCAATGATGCCTTGTAAGATCCCAGCAAGTTTAAAGATATTAAAAATATAATAAAATTCCCAGTTACTGGAGAGATCTTTCCCCGTTGTTTCAGAGTACATTTCTCGATACTCTTTCTCACTAGGAATACCATATTCTTTGCAGAACTTTTCATCAGCCAGCTGAGGAATATTACGCCAGCTAATGCAATGATAGTTAAAATCTGCCACAGGATGCCCGAGAGTTGAAAGTTCCCAGTCCAAGACGCCCATGACGTTATTACCTTCATTAAAGACCATATTATCCAAGCGGTAATCTCCATGGACAATACATGTGTCACCATCATCAGGTATGTTGTTTGGCAGCCAATCAATCAATCGATTCATTGCTGGGATTTCTTCGGTTTGGGAGGCAAGATACTGCTTAGTCCAACGAGAGACCTGTCTGGCTACATAGTTCCCAGGCTTTCCGTAATCTGAAAGACCCACCGCTTGATAGTTCACTTTGTGTAGCTCAGCGATAACTTTATTTTTACTGAGATAAATGGATCGTCTTTCCGCCGGAGATTTATCTGCCAGCATAAGATCCCAATAAATATTCCCGTCTAGAAAATCCATCACAAAAAATTCAGTGCCTATGACATCCCGGTCTTCACATAAGCCATAAGTTTTTGGAACAGGAACTTCTGTATTTTGAAGGGCGGTGATTACTTTATACTCTCGATCAACTGCATGAGCTGACTTAAGAAGTTCCCCAGGAGGCTTTCTTCTAAGCACAAAATTTTTCTTTTCAGTTAGAATTTTATAAGTAGGGTTTGATTGCCCGCCTTTAAATTGAGAGACTTGAAGAATTTTTCCAGTCCCAGGGATTTTATCCCCAAGCCATTCTTGAAGTTTAGACTCATCAAATTTTAAGTTTTCTGCAACGTCTTTAGTTCCAGAGAAAATGACATCGTGATTCTTTGTTTCCATTAGAGTGATTTCCCTCCATCTATATTTAGAGTTTGCCCAGTGATGTATTGAGCCTCAGCTAAGAACAAAGCAGCTTTTGCTATATCACTCTCTGTCCCCATTTTTTTTAAAGGCACGGCCTTCAAGATATTATTTTTTTCTTCATCTGACCATGTTTTATGAGGCGGCTCTAGTATTGCGCCTGGCGCAATTGCATTTACTCGAATCTCAGGGGCTAAATCTTTTGCAAGTGATTGGGTGATACTACTTAGCCCAGATTTTGCAGCAAGATAAATCGAATGATTTGAAATAGAGCGATGAATATTAATGTCCGTCACGTTAATGATAAAACCAGATTGTTTTTTTAGCTCCTGGCACAACTCTTGAATTAAAAATAATGGTGCTTTTAAATTACTGCCCATTAAGGCATCCCAGTCTTGAGTGGTGAAGCTTCCCATTGGGGTTGGGTAAAAGGTCGAGGCATTGTTTACTAGGCCATCAATTCTTCCAAAAGCTGCCAAGGCATTCTGTGCAAGTAACTCTATCTCATTGGAGTGATCTAAGTTTGCTTGAATAGATACAGCACTGTTTTCTCTGATAGCATTGAGCTCATCGCACAAATAAACGGCATCTCTCTCAGAGCGGTTAAAATGAATAATAACGTTTGCACCGCCGCGAAAAAACTCTTTAGCAATCTCTTTGCCAATTCTTTTGGCAGCGCCCGTAATTAAAATAACTTTATTCATATGATAGATTTCAAAGCTTCATGATAAAGGAATTGTTTTTTTTCCGATACTGCATGATTAGGAATATCTGCTAGTTGAGTAAAATCAATATTGAGCACAGCATTTTTAATTGCTCTTAAAATTTTTACGTGCTCTTGAAAGGCCGGTAAATTAAATAATGCTTCAAGCTCTTGATTATTTCTTGGAAAATTTAAACTTTCAATCAGCCTGAGCTTGCCATCAAATTCCGAGCATTGAATGAGTCTTAAAATTAATTGCAATAAATCAACCGCTCTCTTAAAAGAGTTGGGTATGGGAAGTTCTTTGCAAAGTGAAAAATTATTTACTCTTTGAATTTCTGCCCATTTATGTTCTGGGCAAGAACCATCTTGGCTGACTGCTTCTAGCCCTATAAACCATGGCTTGAGCAGCCCATGCTCTAACAAGCTTTCAAAAAATTTTTCAGTGTTCAGATTGGACAGAGCTTTGCTCACCTCCATCCAAACTCTATCAGCCGACAGGGATGAGAGCTCACCAGAATGGACAATATCTTGAATCAGCTTTGTTGTTTTTGTTGCTGTTATGAATTCACTAAGATGAGGGTATGATTTAAATCTTGCGAGTCGCAGAGCTCTTAAAGGATCTTCAGCAAAGGCACTAGATGTATGACGAAATATCTTCTCTTTAATATCCCGTATGCCCCCAAATGGATCAATAATCAAACCATTTGCATCTTTGGCTATGGCATTAATTGTGAGATCGCGCCTTTGAAGGTCTTCTTCCAAGGTAACATTTTTATCAAAATAAAAGATAAAATCTTTATACCCTATGCCAGATTTCTTTTCTGTCCGAGCTAAAGCATATTCTTCATTCGTGGTGGGATGAAGAAAGACAGGAAAATCTTTGCCGATAGGTTTAAATCCCTTTTTCTCCATCTCACCAGGGCTAGAATTTACCACAACCCAGTCCCTATCCTTGGGCTTGACACCCATTAATTCATCGCGAACACAACCTCCCACTTCATACACTTCCATTTTAATACTTCACTGAAATTTTTTTTAAATCTTCTAAACGCACGGCTGTGAGTTTTCCCTTCCACACACAGCCAGTATCCAAACCTATAAAATGTTCGCTGTGGGTTTTGCCATTTAGCGCTGCCCAGTGACCAAAAATATAGTAGTATTTTTTATCGAGATATCTTTTAGAGTCGTATTGAAACCATGGTTTGAAATTGTTTGAACTAACCGCACTAGTATTTTTTAAATCCAGGGTGGCTGAAGAGTTAATAAATCTCATACGGGTTAAATAGTTGACAATCACCCGATATCGCTCTGATCCCTCAAGACTGTCGCTCCAGGTTCTTGGATTATTGCCCCACATTGATTCGAGAAATTTGCTTGGATTTTTCTTTAAAGCTTCTGATGTTTCTTTGGCTAATTTTTGCGCCTTATTAGGCGACCATATTTCAGGGATTCCAGCATGGGTTATAAAAAAAGTATTGCCTGATTTCAAATCTTTTTCTTTAATAAATAGTGGCTTGCTCAGGAGCCATTGATATATTTTTTTATGGTTTTTAGCCTTAATAATTTTTTTTAACTTTCCTTTGCCTTTATTGATTGATAGTAAATACAGAAGATATAGATCATGATTCCCTAGAACAGTTTTAATCCCTGGGTTATCCATGCAAAAATTAATCATAGCCAAAGATTCATTGCCTCGATTCACCAAATCACCAGTTAAGATAATTTTATCTTTGACAGGGTTGTAATTAATTTTATCTAATAGCCTGCAAAATTGACTGTAACAACCATGCACATCACCGACTACATAAGTGCTCATGTTACACAAGAGTTGCTTTAAACATGACCATAAACTCATCCAATGAAAGCTCCTCAGCTCTTGCCAATGGGTTAATATTTAGTTTTTCCAAGTTTATTGGTAATTTTTTTAAGTTATTGTTGATGTTCTTCCGTTTGTTTGCAAAGGCAGTATCTACAAAGGTCGAGAAATCTTGATATTGTTCTAATGTTATCTGAGGAGCTTTGCGAGGGATGAGCCTGATGAGAGTAGATTGAACTTTTGGCTTGATATCAAAAGCTTCAGGGGGCACATTAAATAAAGCAGTGCTTTGAAAAAATGCTCCAATTTTTACCCCCAATCTTCCCCAGTTTTTACTGCCATGAGAAGAGCAAACTCGATGAGCAACCTCCCTTTGCACTAAAAAATGGATATCAGCAATATACGGAGTGAAGTGAATTAATTTTAGTATTATTTGTGTAGAAATATTATATGGAAGGTTGCCTACAACCCTATGAATCTGTGTAGATAAGAAATCTAGTGGTGCATGGAGGATGTCACCGTGGATAAATTCATGGTTGGCATGGGAAAATTTTTTTTGAAGAGACTTGATATTATCTTCATCTAGATCCATGGCAATAATTTTTATTTCTTCGCCGATCAGTGACTTGGTAAGAGCGCCAGTTCCAGGACCAATCTCAAAAAAAGTATCTTGCATCTGCGGGTTAATGGCTCTCTCTATTTCAAAAAGAATGACAGGATCTATCAGGTAGTTTTGACCTAATTTTCGTCGGTGGCTTCTATCACTCATCTGAGCTGGATTTCAGCTTGAACAATCGCTTCTTTGAGGGAGCCAAGCAATGGCTTCGCTTTGCCTGCTATTTCGAGAGCCGTTCCATGGTCAACAGAGGTTCTAATGATTGGAATGCCTAGAGTTGTATTGATCGCCTCTCCAAAGCTCAATGCTTTAAGCACGGGCAGCGCTTGGTCATGAAACATTGCAATATACGCATCAGTATCTTTTAAAAGAGCTTTATTAAACGCCGTATCTGCAGAGATTGGGCCCAACACATTAATTCCTTTCGCTTTACAGGCTTCAACAGCAGGCGCAATAATCTTTATTTCCTCTTGGCCAATTTTGCCGCTTTCACCGGCATGTGGGTTTAAGCCAAGTACTCGAATTTTAGGGTTCTTAATATTAAACTTCTTCTTTAGCCCCTCCTCAACAATCCTAATAATATTAATTAATCTGGCTTTTTTAATATTTTTAGCAACTTCTGACAGGGGGATATGAGTTGTGGCTAGTGCTACCTTTATTTTTTTGGAAGCCAGCAACATAACGGCATGTTTTGCACGAGTCTTTTGTTGAATCCATTCTGTGTGTCCTTGAAAATTCTTGAACCCACCATCAACCAGATTACTTTTTTGAATTGGGCCAGTTACTAGAGCAATTTTAGAATTTTTGAGGGCGGCTTGTATTGCGAAGTTTAAATTAGCAATGACATAACCAGCATTATGGGGATTTAATGTTCCAGCAATATTATCCTTACAAGGTGCTGCACAATAAAATTGAATTGAGCCAATTTTATTTTTTTTAGCTTTGGTTAGGTCCTTGAGTTCTAAAAATTGTATTTGAAGATTTAGATCAGCCGCCCTAGCTTTTAGAAGTGCCAGATCAGCTATAACAATAATCGGAGCTTTAATTGCATCCCAAAAATTTAATTTTGCAATATGCAAAATTAAATCAACCCCTATACCAGCCGGCTCTCCATGAGAATAGAGTATTTGCTTCAATCTAATTCTTTGAACTCAACAAATGCTTCTGCTCGAGTTGTTCTCAAGCTATTTTCAAGCTCCTCATCATACTTACGGGCAAAGATAATACCGTACGCACGATCTTTAATGACTTCTTCGGTAAGATCTTCGGTTCTCTTGCCTAGTACTTGTAGGAAGTGAAACCCAAACTCTGATTCAAAGACTGGAGAAATTTCCTCAACAGGGGAAGAGACCATCATGTTTTCAAATGCTTTGGCTGTTTTGCCTAAGCTCAGCCAGTCTAGATCGCCACCGCGACTTGCAGAACCTGGGTCCTCAGAGAATTCTTTTGCAAGTAATGCAAAGTCCTCTCCCGACTCAGCTCGCACTCGCACCTCTTCCAGCTCTGATTTAGTGAATTGCTCATCTCTAATCTTTGTAGGCATCATCAAGATATGCCGAACATGCCATTGTTCTTCAAATCGCACTAGGTTGCCTCGTTTATCTTCTAGTTTAAGGATATAAAACCCTGCACTACTTTTTAAAGGTTCGCTGATAAAGCCTTTTTTCTGATGCTTAAGAGCTTCGGCGAATAAGCTAGGAAAATCAGCAAGATTTCGCCATCCCATTTCACCACCTGACTTAGCATTGGTATTAGTTGAAAACTCTTTTGCCAGAGCTGCGAAGTCTTCACCAGATTCAATTTTTAAGAGTATCTCTTTTGCCTGCTTTTCAGTTACCACAAGAATTTGCCTTACAAATAACTCAGGCGATAGCTCTTTTACCGATCCCTCGGTGGCTAAAAAACCTTCAAGTTCTTGCTCTGTGATATTTACTTGCCGGCCCACCCTTCCTCGTTGAACCCTTTGGATAATCATTTCCTTGCGAACTTGAGTGCGGAGATCTTCATATGAAGCCCCTTGTTCTTCAAGAGATTCTATAAAAGCTTCTAAGGATAGGTTGTTATTATTAGCAATTTCTTCAAAAGCTTGATTGAGCTCCCCATCTCCAACTCGCACTCCAGCTTGCACTCCCATTTGTAGTTGTAATTCCTCAATGATCAACCTCTCTTGAACTTGTTCAAGCATGACTTCAGCTGGAGGCAAGGCCGCACCTTGATCAGCATATCTTTGCTTGATTGTTTCTAGCATGCTGGTTACTTGGGACTCCAGCACGACTCCATCTCCTACAATAATTGCAATTCTGTCGAGAGTTTCTACCTTTGCGCTAAGGGGTGATGCTACCAAGAGGACGAGGATTAGATATATTTTTTTTTTCATAATGGGTATTGTACTGAATTAAAAGTTAGCAAAGGTACTGGAAAAGAATTTATTTAGTTGCGTTTTTGAACCTGTAATTCCTTTCAGCTCAAACTCAAAATTAATTCTACTTTTGTTTTCTATAGAAATCATATTCTCCCAAGCCTGCGCTTCAACATCTAAAGATACAGCATTCAAGAAATCATATTTTGATAATCTTTTATCTGATGCAAATAATTTTAAGGCAACGCAGCAGTTTTCATAACCTATGCCAAAGTAACTAGCTAAGTTTTTATTGCTAGAGAGATCTTTGCTAATGCCCGCCAAGAATCTGTAGCCTTGAGCAAGATTATGATCCAGGGTTACCTCGCCATAATCTAACTCATTGACCCTGCCCAGCAAAGGAACTTGCCGTCTAAATTTTCGAGAGACAGATAGCTGGGTTTCTTGAAGTTGAATTTCATAATAGGCATTCATAAAATTTGTTTGATTTGTTATATGTGAATAGTTGATCTCTATTACAGCATTAGTTTGCAAGCCGTCCCATTGTGCCTTCAGACCAGTTCGCTGGTCAGGCTTCAGATCAAGCCCAAGCATTTGATTGAAGACCTTGCTAGCCTGCAGTTCATTTTTCTTGGTAAGCTGAAACAAGACTCGATGCCGATTATTTAAATGCGCTTGCCATTTAATTTGCGCAAGAACATATTCCTGATCTGCCACTCTATCTTTACCAAAAAATATGTCTTTATTACGAGGGCCCAGGTAATCGCCGCTTCTTATATGCAGATCAAATACTGGATCTAGAGACTGATCTTGATAGTTTGTTCTTGCGTATGAAAGGGAGGGAGTGATGAGGGAGACTCCTTGGGGCATTACCTGCCTTGCAGTTGCTGAGAAGGTTGCATCGAACGAGGGGATGGTGCTTGAGTTTAACGCATTGCTTGTAGTGTTGAGGCTGTATTTTTTTGTTATGACAGAACCATTTAATGCAATATTTAAGACTCCAACTTGATGCCTAGAAGAAGACCCTATTTCTGCTACTGTTCGTGAGCCAGTAATGAGGTTGGTTGAGCCAGTAAAACTATTATAATTCTTCTGATTGGCATCAAAATCCGAATATAGAATTCTTCCAAAATAAGACAATGGCCCAATAAAAGATTGATAGGCTAATTCAACTTCTGGCTCTTTAACGTAGCCACCAGATAGAAATGGGTTCAGGGATTGATAGCCTTGCCTTGCAATACTGATGCTCAGATTATTGACGTTTGTGCTAACTTTCATAGATTGAGGGAGGTAGTGATCTTGTTGGTTGGCGACACTAGTTAAGCTTGAAGGCAAGTCTAACAAGACCATGGGATCAGAAGATTTAGCCCAGCTGATTTCTCCATTAATATTGTGCCATTGCCTGGAATCTTTCAATTTAAAAGCCCACCTTGCATCATTCAAAGCATAGTATTTTTTTGCTTTTTTATCGCCTGGAAAATACATCAGGTCGAGATAATTATTTAAGTTGTCGCGCGTCAGATATCGATAATTTACCTCTAATCCTACCCCTCTATCTCTGAGGAGTCTCGGGGCCATAGTAATATCACTTTTTCCTGAAAGGACCAAGAAATAAGGGGCATATAGATCCAAGCCATCACTCGTGATCCCTATATCTGGCTCAAGAAATCCACTCAATCGCTCGGAAGAAGTAGTAAAAGGAAAGTAGGGCAGCTTTAGTACTTTTTTATTCCGCACGTGGAGGCTTAAATCTTTGACATAGCCTCTCTGGGAGCTCTCATTAATGGCAATCGTTTTACCTGAGATTTGCCAACCTGATAATGGATCAAGGCACGAGGTAAGACGCGCATCATTAAAGAGCAGATTAGTTCCAAATTCTCCGGTTAATGACTCATACTCAATCAATAAGTTTCTTTGAGCTAAATAACTTTTACCATCCACAAAACTAAAGTTTTTTGATTGCCCATTTAAAGACCCGCTTTGAAATTGAAAATATGAATCTAAATAATACAAGGACCCTTGCTGAATCTCCTGGACGGACTGACTGTTAGAATCATAGCTAGCACTTTGAGCGCTGAGAGTACCTCCATCGATTGGAATTTTTACATTTTCTTTAAGTAACACCACTCCATTTGATTGAATATCAATCGCAAGAGCGCTGGTTTGGGTAGGCCAGAAACGTTTTTCTATGAACGGGTATTCTGGGTTAGCGCATCCCAGGAAAGCATCCTGTACAACCTGGCTTTGAGGCAATTGATTAGCCAGAGTTGCGCTTAAATGTATAGGAATAGTTGCAAGCGCAATGACACAATAAGTAGTGATCTTCTTCATGAATCTAAATTGTACTATTTTGAATTTAGAAAAGAGGAAAACTAAAAAGTTTCAGACGACTCCAAAAGCATATCTTTAATCTCCCTTAAGCTTTCTTTGCCGAAATACAACTCATCGTCAATAAAAAAGGACGGAATACCAAAGACACCTTTTTCTACTGCCTGATTTGTATTATTAATTAGTTCAGCTTTAATCTCAGGGTTAGAGATTTGCTCGATGAGTAAATCAGCAGGGCAATCATACTGCGTCAGCAATTCATGCAAGGTTTCTGCATTATCAAGCTTTAAAGATCGCTCCCACATGCCTATCATCACCACGTCAACGTAAGACTCAAAAAAATTATTTTTCTGAGCCACTATGGCGCCGCGCAGAATGAGTAAGGTATTCACAGGAAAATGCTCATTCATACAAAAATTTTTAATCTGATGTTGCTTCAAAAATCTATTGAAAGCTGTATCAAATTCGTATTTCATTTTATTGGGAATCTCGCCAAAAGCTATCATTGGGGCTTGATTATTAGTTAATTTAAAAATTCCACCCAGCAAACAAGGGATGTAGTTAAATTTAACCTCGTGATTCTTTTCAAGCTCAGTAATTGCTTTGTGACAAAGGTAGGCATTGGGACTGGCAAAATCAAAAATAAAATCTACATTCATGGCTGTCATCCGCTCAACGGCATATAATTACTCTTTAACTTGCATTAATGATTTTAAAAATGCAACAACAAGCTGTAATTTTTAAAGCAAGCTAACCAATAAATTTTTTTGGAGAAAATCGATGAGTTTAGAAGGAAAAGTATTATTTATTACAGGCGGTAGTCGAGGTATTGGACTGGAGATTGGGAAGAGGGCTGCAAAAGATGGCGCAAAAGTAGTTTTAGCAGCCAAGACAGCTGAACCACATCCAAAGCTTGCTGGAACGATTTATTCTGCAGCAGAAGAAATTATTGCTGCTGGCGGCGAAGCGCTCCCTATTATTTTAGATGTTAGAGATGAGGCAAATGTCAGAGCTGCTGTTGATGAAACGGTGGCAACTTTTGGAGGCATTGATATTTGTGTGAATAATGCATCGGCTATCTCTATGACTAATACACCTGATACAGATATGAAGCGCTACGATCTGATGCATCAAATTAATGGTCGAGGCACATTCCTGGTGAGCAAGTACTGTATTCCTCATTTAAAAAAATCTAGCCATGCCCATATTCTTAATTTAGCACCTCCCCTGGATATGAAGCCTAAATGGTTTGGACCTCATTTAGCTTACACCATGGCAAAATTTACAATGAGTATGTGTGTTTTAGGTATGGCCGAAGAGTTGAAAGGAGATAAAATTGCTGTGAATGGTTTATGGCCAAGAACGGCCATTGCCACTGCGGCAATCAAGAATATTCTAGGCGGCGAGGAGCTGATGAGTATTTCTAGGACCCCAGAGATTATGGCTGACGCCGCGTATGAAATTTTCAATCAAAACCCTGAAACTTTTTCTGGCAATTTTTGCATTGATGACTTGGTTTTATTTGAAGCAGGGGTGAGAGACTTTACCAAATACGCAGATGTGCCTTTTGATAAGCTTGCCCTTGACTTCTTCTTGCCGGATGACACGCCGTTGCCTGAGGAAATAAAAAATAGCTAATTTGAAAGAATCAGAGGTCTTGGATTTAGGTTCACGATGTGGATACCCATCCAATAGAGCTTTACCCTTAAAAAATGAAGCGAGTGGACGAGAGTATTGGAGGCTCTCTGCAACTGGTTTTAGTTGTATTTTATGTTATTTAGACCCCGCATATGGGGGTCATCAAAAATTTGAAACCATTGCAAATATTTTTCAAGCACATCAAATTAATTCACCTAAAATTCTTCATCATGCCTCTGATTTAGGCGTCTTAATTCAAGAGGATCTAGGGGATTTAGATTTGCTTGTTGCGCTAACACGCGATAATTCAAAATTACTAACCTTTCAAAGCCTTGATGTGCTGGCCGCCATTCACTCTATTGAACCGATAGATATTCCAAAATTAACCCTTGAGGGTTTAAGGGGAGAGATGGAGCTATTTTGTACAATCTTTTGTAATCAATTTTTAGGCTTGCCTGATAACCTATCATTACCAAGTTTGATTATGCACACGTCTGAACAGCTAACCCAACAACCATGGGTTAACTGCCATTATGATTTTGAAAGAAGAAATTTAATGCTATCTAGCTCTGGCCAGATACATGTCATTGATTTTCAAGACCTATGCAAGGGCCCCATTGGCATTGATTTAGCCGGCATCCTTGTTGATCATTATCTGCCGGCAGATAAATCTTTTATCAGTTTGGCAATGGAGCATTTCAGCTCTTTAGTTACTTCCAATCAAGATATTGCTTATGGGTATGAGATCGTGCGATGGGGAGCTATTCAAAGGAATATGAGAATTTTAGGAGTTTTAGCTAGATTATTCCTTGAACAAGATCGGGATTTTAGGCTGAAGGATATGCCTATGATTTTATCCAATTTGATCGCCATGGTTCCATCTGATGTGGATTGCCGAGATTATATGATTGCAGAAATTCAACCACGTTTGATCCAAAGATTATCAGTCCTATGAAAGCAATGATTCTTGCAGCAGGCCTTGGCAAAAGATTGAGCCCTCTGACTCAGCAGACGCCTAAGCCGCTGCTGAAAGTTGGAAAAAATAGCTTAATTGTCGATCAGCTGAATAAGTTGGCTGCCATTGGCATTGATGATTTTGTTGTTAATGTGTCTTATCTAGGTCAGCAACTTAAAGATGAGCTAGCCCAACATAGCCAGTCTTTTAATATTCATGTGATAGAGGAGCCGTTTCCTTATGGGACGGGAGGCGGCCTGATCAATGCGATGGAGACCCTTGGAGATGCACCCTTTATTTTATGTAATGCAGATATTTTTTCAGAGATTGACTATGCCCATCTTTTAATGGAAACCTCTCATGCTCATTTAATTGGAGTGCCCAATCCCCCTCACAATCCTGAGGGAGATTTTTCAATTGAAAACGAGACAGTAATCATTCAAACAGGGCGCAATGATCTTACATGGTCTGGTTTGTCAGTCCTTCACCCGAAGATTATGCAGGGCTACATCGATCACCAGAAGCCATTTGATATTTGGAATACTATCCTCAAACCCTTAATTTTGGAGTCTAAAGTGACGGGCTACACTGATTCAGCTCTCTGGATTGACGTGGGGACCATTGAAAGATTGGAGCTTGCAAGGCGCTCCTTAAAAGAAGAAAATTAAACTATGAAAAATCCTAAAACTTTAATAGCGCCCTCAATTTTAGCTTCAAATTTTGCTCGGCTTGGTGAAGAAGTTAGCTCAGTGATTCAAGCCGGCGCAGACTGGATTCATTTCGATGTGATGGATAATCATTATGTTCCTAACCTAACCATTGGACCAATGGTTTGTAAATCTCTTAGAGATGAAGGGATTCAAGATTTTATCGATGTCCATTTAATGGTGGAACCTGTTGATGAGATTGCAAAAAGTTTTGCAGAAGCAGGCGCAGATCTTATTAGTTTCCATCCAGAGGCTACTAAACATGTAGCCAGAACCATCGATCTAATTAAAGATCTAGGGTGCAAAGTGGGAATTGCTTTAAATCCTGCAACCTCAACTTCTGTGCTTGATAATGTAATTCAGGATATTGATTTAGTGCTCTTGATGAGTGTGAATCCTGGGTTTGGCGGCCAAAAATTTATTCCAGGTACATTGCAGAAAATTCAGAAAGTTTCAGAGATGATTGCTTTAACAGACCATCAAATTTTCTTAGAAGTGGATGGCGGCATCAACCTTGACACAATTGAAGGCGCAGCAAGAGCAGGCGCAAATGTCTTTGTGGCGGGCTCAGCAATTTTTGGATCATCTGACTATGTACAGACCATCAAAGAACTTCGTCAGAAGATTTCTTAGTCTTCCCATCATCTTTCTTGGCCTCTCGCTGGAGGCGCTTGAAATTTCCTTTGCGGGCACAGAAAAATTTCTGACTGTAAGTATTGCAAACAATGATCAGCTACGAAGAAAAGGCTTAATGCACACTGATGATTTAAAGCAAAATACGGGCATGCTTTTTTTGTGGCAGACCAGTGGACAAAGATGCATGTGGATGAAAGATACTTCATTGTCATTAAGTGTGGCCTATCTTTCAGAAGAGGGCACTATTCAAGAGATTTATGCAATGGAGCCATATTCAGAAGAGTCGGTGTGCTCAATTAGTCCTGCGAGGATGGCGTTAGAAGTGAAGGAAGGGTGGTTTGCAGAGAATGGCATTGGCGTTGGCAATACAATAATTTTTAAGTAGCAAGAGCAACATGATCTCAAAAGAAGAGTACAGTAATTTTTTGAAACAGGGTTTCTCGGTCATTCCCATGGCAAGACAAATTCATGCGCCCAATGAATCCCCAATTTCGCTATACCTAAAAAGCGCCAAGCAACATAATACTTTTTTACTTGAGTCGGTTGAAGGAGGTAAGAAATGGGCTCAGTACTCAATCATAGGTATAGATTGCTCTGATTACATCAAGGTTTATGGCAATGAAATTGAGACTTTTATTGATGGGCGAATAGACCGCTTTCATTCAGACGATCCTTTGCATGAGGTTCAGATGATGACCATGTCACACAAAGCTCCTCTAATCGATAATTTGCCTCGATTTTATGGTGGGTATGTTGGATTTTTTGCTTATGAAAGCGCCCAATATGCTGAGAAAAAAATTGCTAGTTTGCAGACAAAAGGCTCAAAGTTTCAAGATCATATGCCCGACATCTTACTCATCAAAGCGGAGAAATTAATCGTATTTGATAACTTAGATCAATCAACACAACTAATTTTCAACGCTAACCCAAAGAACACATCATTTGAAGAAGCGCAAGAAATACTTAATGGAATCGAGTCACTGATTACTCCAGAGATTGAAATACCATCTAACAATTTTAAAAAGCCCACAAATCAATTTAAATTTACCTCTAACTTCTCTAAAGACGGCTACCTTGAGGCAGTTCAGACCATCAAAAATTACATTGCAGAGGGTGATGTGATGCAGGTTGTTCTAGCTCAAGATTTTTCTGCAAATTTTGCTGGCGATCCTTTTGATTTATACAGAGCTATTCGACAGTTAAATCCCTCTCCCTATATGTATTTTTTAGATTTAGATGAATGCCAGATTGTAGGTGCATCTCCAGAAATTCTAGTGAGGCTTGAGGATAGCCAGGTGACCCTGAGACCTATGGCTGGCACCAGAAAAAGAGGCCAAGATGATGCTGAAGATCTGAAACACAAAGAAGAGTTATTGGCTGATGCAAAAGAAATAGCAGAGCATCTCATGCTGATAGATTTAGGTAGAAATGATGTCGGCAAGGTTTCAAAAATTGGAACAGTTAAAGTCACCGACAAGATGGTGGTAGAGAAGTATTCTCATGTGATGCATATCGTTTCTAATGTTGTTGGAGAGCTGCAAGATGACCTGCACTATCTGGACGTTCTAAAAGCGTCCCTACCTGCTGGCACTCTATCAGGGGCGCCAAAAATTCGAGCAATGGAAATCATTCATGAGCTTGAGCCTAGCTCTAGAGGCATTTATGGAGGTGCTATCGGCTACATTGGATGGAATGGAAACATTGATACTGCCATTGCAATTAGAACAGCTGTAATTAAAGATAAAATTATTCATGTGGGCGCAGGAGCTGGCATTGTAGCTGACTCAGTGCCGGAGAATGAATGGTTAGAATGCCAACAAAAATCTAAAGTATTTGTAGATGCGATGGAGATGATCTCATGATCCTTGTCATTGATAACTATGACTCTTTTACCTACAACTTGGTTCACTATATTGGCGAGTGCGGTCATGAAGTGAGGGTGTTTAGAAATGATGAAATTACCATTGGAGATATTCAGGCTCTTAGCCCAGATAAAATTGTGATTTCCCCAGGGCCATGCACCCCGAATGAGGCTGGAATTTCAGTAGAATTAGTTCATGCAGCAACCGTCCCTTTGCTGGGTGTCTGTCTGGGGCATCAATCAATTGGAGCAGCTTTTGGAGGAAACATTATCAAAGCCCCTGAAATCTTCCATGGCAAACTATCATCAGTTCAACATTCTGGAGAAGGTATTTTTCGAAATATTGATGAGAGCTTTGATGTTGTCAGATATCACAGTTTAATTATCGACCATAAAACTTTGCCTGATGAGCTGCGAGTTACTTGCACCGTTCAGGGCAAGCCTGAGATTATTATGGGTGTTGAACATAAAACAAAGCCTATTTACGGCGTTCAATTTCATCCAGAATCTATTGAGACTGACTATGGCATAAAACTAATAGCAAATTTTTTAACATCATGATTGACAGCCTGATTCAACAAGTCCGAGATAAACAAGACCTAGGGTTTCTGGAAATGCAAGCTGGCGTTGAAGCCATCATGACCGGAGAGGTTGCAGATGATGCCATCGAAGAATTTCTTTTGGCATTAAATGATAAAGGGATCACTGAAATGGAAATCACTGCAGCAGCTAGGGTGATGAAAGACAAATCTTTAACTTACCAGATTGGAGACGGTGATCACATTGATACCTGTGGAACTGGGGGCACTGGGATGCACACCTTTAATTGTTCTACGGCCTCTGCTTTTGTCGCAGCTGCAGGCGGCGCAGCAGTAACCAAGCATGGCAATAAAGCAATCTCAAGTAAGTCTGGCAGCGCAGATTTTTTACAAGAAGCTGGAGCTAACATTGGCCATGATCGCGAAAAGCTTACAGAGATTTTTAAAAGGGTTGGCTTCATTTTTTTATTTGCACCTTTGCATCATGAGTCCATGAAATATGTCATGCCAGCAAGACAAAGGATCGGGAAGAAAACAATATTTAATCTATTAGGCCCGCATACAAATCCTTGTGGTGCTAAAAGGCAAGTACTTGGTGTCTACAGCAAAGAGCTGGTCACAACTTTTGCTTCTGTTGCTAAAAACCTGTCCATGGAACATGCATTAATTGTTCATGGGTTTGATGGCTTGGATGAAATTACCATCACTGACTCGACGTATATTACGGAGCTCAAAAATAAAAAGATTATCAGTTATGAAATTTCTCCAAAAGACTTTGGTTTATCTCTGGCACAACTCACTGAAATTTCTGCACAATCTGCAAATGACAGTCTTCAATTAGTACGAGAAGCATTTGCAGGAGAGCAATCTGCTGTGCAGGACATGATTGCTTTAAATGCTGGCGCGGCTTTGTATGTTGCAGGTAAAACCATTTCAATTGCCGAAGGGGTGGACCTTGCTTTGAGCTTAATGAATAACGGAGCGGCAGCAGACAAACTGGCTTCTTATGTGAGGGTTTCAAATAACTCATGAGCATTCTTCATGACATCGTCATCAACACCAAAGCTAAACTTGAGAAGCAGAAGCTTCTCTTGCCTCTTGAAGATATTAAATCCCAACTGTCTGAGTTGAATCTTCCAAAAGGCAATTTTAAGACCAGTCTCATGAATAAGGATCAAGCAATTATTGCGGAAATAAAAAAAGCCTCACCTAGCGCGGGAATTATTGCTGAAGATTTTGACCCTGTGCAGAAAGCTAAGGAGTATGAAGAGTTTGGGGCAGCCGCTTTATCCATTCTCACTGAAGAAGATTTTTTCTTGGGCAGCATCCAGTATCTTAAAGACGTTAAGGCCATGAGCACTCTTCCTATCCTTAGAAAGGACTTCATGGTTGACGAGTATCAAATCTATGAAGCAAAGTTAATTGGTGCAGATTGTATTTTATTAATCGCCAGCATTTTATCTGATGCTGAGATGAGTTCATTTGTAAATCTCGCAGAGGAATTACAGCTCGACTATTTAATTGAGGTTCATGATGAGCATGAACTGGCGAGAGTAGAGCATTTTCAGAATGCAATGATTGGAGTCAATAATAGAAATTTACAAACCTTTGAGGTAGATCTTCAGAATTCAGTCAGACTCAAGACCCTTTTTAGTCAGAAAAATATTTTTGTGGCCGAGTCAGGCATCAAAAATCAGAATGATCTAAATTATTTAAAAAATAATAATATTAATGTTTTTTTGATAGGCGAAAGCCTCATGAGGAATAATTTTTAAATATAAGAGCTGGCTGAGGTCATAACCTTTGCAGTAAGACTCATTATTTTTTTTGCGGGCTTCGGCAACGACTCTCCCCCGCTAGCTGAGGCTTCTTTTGCATGCTCATCCTCGTCGGCTCTCATGGTTGTTAAGATATCTATGGTTTCTTGATCATTTTTAGAGACTTGAGCTAAATGTTTTTCTAGGTGTTTGACTACTTGTTTCTCAGTTTCTTCCACAAAACCTAAACTTGTTTTTTCACCCAAGCTTCCAAAAAGGGCGCCAATCGTAAAAGAGCCTGCGTACCAAAGAGGATTAAAGATAGATGGCCTGCCGTCGAGGTCTTCTAAGCGTTTCTTACACCAAATTAAATGATCGGTTTCTTCTTCTCCGGCTTGAATTAAATGTTTTTTGATTTCCGCATCCTTGCAGACCATTGCTTGCCCTCTATATAGAGCTTGTGCCGCAACTTCTCCTGCAAGATTAACCCTCATAAGTTGAGCAGAGAATTTTTTTTCTGTTTTTGTAAGGGCGTGTGCACCCTTGCTGCTAGGGTAAGTCCTGCCTGTCCCGCTTTTTTTATACGACAGAGTTTTTAGCGCAATATCACACTCATGAATAAAGTTATCGATTAGCCTCATTTAATTCCCTTGTATCCAATATCCTTTCTATAAAAAGCACCATTAAATGATACGGAGTTTACTAAATCATAAGCCTTAGACTGGGCTTCTTTTAAATTTATACCAAGCGCAGTTGCACAAAAGACTCGCCCGCCAGAGGTCATGACTTGATGATCTTTGAGCGTGGTGCCAGCATGAAATAACTTCATGTCTTCTGAATGTAATTCTGTGATTTGTACTTCTTGGTTGGATAGATATTTTTCTGGGTAGCCTTTGGAAGCAATGACCACGCCACAAGAATGTCTTTCGTCCCACTGAGATTCATAAGCTTCTAATCGATCTTCAATGGCGTGCAAGCATAGTTGCACCAAGCTTGATTTTAACCTTAGAAGAATTGGCTGAGTCTCTGGATCACCGAATCGGCAATTAAATTCTAGAACTTTAAGCTCTCCCTGATGAATCATAAGCCCTGCATAAAGAAAACCCAGGTAGGGTGTACCTTCATCAATGAGACCTTTCATAGTTGGCATCATGACTTCATCAATAATTTTTTGATGCATGCGCGAGTCAATAATTGGTGCCGGGGAATAAGCTCCCATGCCCCCAGTATTTAGACCAATATCACCTTCCCCAACCGCTTTATGATCTTGACTGGTGGCAAGGGGGATCATCTTATCTTTGCTCACAACCGCAATGAAACTTGCCTCTTCTCCTTGCAGGAAATCTTCAATTACCACTCGATTACCGGCTTCGCCAAACGCTTGATCTTGAAAAATATTTTTTAGAGCATCATCAGCTTCATTTTTATCAGCACAAATTATGACTCCTTTACCCGCAGCCAAGCCATCAGCCTTAATGACGGTCGGGTAATCAACATTCTCTATGTGTGCTATTGCTAACTCATAGCTATCAAAAGAAGCATAACCAGCAGTGGGTATTCCGTACTTAATAAAAAAATCTTTAGAGAAAGTTTTTGAACCTTCAAGTTGTGCTGCAGCTTGAGACGGACCAAAAGTTTTAATCCCCTTGCTTTGAAGGAAGTCAGACAGACCATCTACCAACGGCTGCTCTGGACCAATGATTACCAGACCAATGTTCTCAAGAATACAAAAAGTTTCTATTGCCAAGAAATCACTCAAGTTGATCTCGATATTTTTTAGCTTGTCTTCTAAGGCAGTGCCGGCATTACCAGGGCAAACAAACACAGTTATAACCTCTTGATCTTGAGCCGCTTTCCAAGCCAATGCATGCTCTCTGCCACCCGATCCAATCACTAGAACTTGCATGATTTTATTTAATGTCGGAAGTGGCGCGTTGCAGTAAAGACCATGGCAATATTATTTTCATCGGCAGCTGCAATCACTTCCTCATCTCTAATTGACCCACCTGGTTGAATAATTGCAGCAATACCGCTTGCAGCCGCTTTATCGATCCCATCTCTAAATGGGAAGAAGGCATCGGAAGACATCACAGCGCCTTCAACAATTAATCCCTCATTTTTTGCTTTGAGGTTTGCGATATCTGCACTGATCACTCTGCTCATTTGGCCAGCACCTATGCCGATAGTCTGCTGATTCTTTGCATAGACAATTGCATTAGATTTCACAAATTTTGCTACCGTCCAAGCAAACATTAAATCTTTCATTTCCTTTGGAGAAGGCTGTCTTTTAGTCACACATCTTAGGTCTGCTAGCGGCACAGAATAATGATCATCACTTTGAATTAAGATGCCACCAGAGACTTTCTTGATTGTTCCAGGGTAGGGATTGTCTTGCTCTAGATCCACACACAAAACCCGCATATTTTTCTTTTGTGCAAAAGCAGCAAGCGCTCCATCAGAAAAGCTTGGCGCTAAGACGACCTCAACAAATTGCCGAGCATTAATTTCTTCCGCCGTCTGGTCGTCCACAGGTTTATTAAAAGCAATAATGCCGCCAAAGGCAGACGTTGGGTCGGTTTTAAATGCCAAGTCATACGCATCATAACAAGACTGTGCTTCAGCAACTCCACAGGGATTAGCATGTTTAACGATGACACATGCCGGCTCTGTAAACTCTCTAACACATTCCCAGGCTGCATCTGCATCAACAATATTATTGTATGACAGTTCTTTGCCTTGAATAATGTCAGCGTTAGCAATATTGCGATGCTGCAATCCAGAAAAAGTTAATATTTTAGCGGACTGATGTGGGTTTTCTCCATATCTCAGAGTGCTTGATTGTTCAAAACGATAGTCTGGTAATTCAGCAGCACCTTCAGACAGATAGCCTGCAATGGCTGAGTTGTAATCTGCCATCAATGCAAAAACTTTTTTTGATAACTGCTTACGGAACTCATAAGAAATTCCACCTTGCTCGGACCACTCAGACATCAAGACGGAATAATCTTCGGGATTTGTTATGACAGCTACATCTTGAAAGTTTTTTGCAGCAGAGCGAATCATCGTTGGGCCACCAATATCAATTTTTTCGATAGCTTCTTCAAACGTACAATCTGATGCAATAGTTTCTTTAAACGGATAAAGATTAACAACAACTAAATCTATGACCTCATAACCACGATCCGCAAGAACCTCTAAATCTTTATCCCGTCTTGCTAGGATGCCAGCATGTATTTTTGGATGGAGGGTCTTAACTCGACCATCCATCATTTCTTCGAAACCAGTAAAATCAGACACCTCAATAACCTTGTCAGTAATATTTCTGATGGCTTGGAAGGTTCCGCCTGTAGAGATCATTTTAACATTCTGCTCTAATAAAAATTGCACCAGTTCATCGAGATTAGTTTTGTCTGATAGGCTAATTAATGCTGTTTTAGGCTTAATGAGATTCATGGTTTTTCCAAGATATTGTAGTGCTGAAGTTTCTTTCTTAATGTTGCGCGATTGAGGCCGAGCATGATGGCAGCTTTTGATTGATTATTATTTGCAAACTTCATCACAGCCCTTAAGAGCTCTGGTTCCACCTCTCCCATAACCATCTCATAAACGTTCGCAGGCTCTATGTCATCCAAAGCCTTAAAATATTTGCTCATAGCCTTTTTTACCTGTTCGCTTAAGGTCTTAGACTTGGAGTTTTTATTATCTGATTTATGAGCCATGTTATGCGCTTACTGCGTAAAGACTAAAGTTTACAGCTGATTAAAAATTGCTCAACCGTATTTACAAATTAATTACAGTTTTTTTATCATCACCCAGCTTTAGCTTGATTAATGAGCCACCTTTTAACCATATTTCAGTTCTAGAGGTATAACCTGGATGAAAGTAAGCAATGGTATGTTGTTTGATGAGATATGAAACTAAAGCATTAATTACCATAAAGTGCGTTGTGATAATTGCATTATCAGCGCAGGATTCAAGCCATTGAATTAAATCTTGTCTCCACACTTTGACCGATTCAGGTAACTCCTCTAATGGCAATTGAAATATATTCTGTAGCCATTCCTGCTTATGTTCGCTCTGAATATCGTGAGATGGAATCTCGCTAAAAATATCCTGAATAATAAATTCTTTTGCTTGTTCTAGTGCGATAGGTTTCATTGTCTCTATAGCTCTGCTTTTAGGGCTAGAACATAACTTGTAGGATAAAAATTTCTCCCCAAAAGTTTTACTAACCCTATCAGCCTGAGCAATTCCATCAGCGCTGAGACCAGGGTCATGATGCTCGGACCATGAAGAAGCTGCTTCGCCGTGCCTAACAAGAATAATGTGAGTTTGAGTCATATGAAAAATACCGATTATAATGAAATTATGAGAATCCCTAGAATATTATGTGCCGAGCTAAGCTCTGCAATCATCTATTGCACAAACATAAAACAAATTCATCACCTTGCCAAGGTATTAAGGGTAAAGCCTGGCCAGTTATTACAATTGTTTGATGGCCATGGAGGCTTAGCCACAGGAACAATCCTTGAGATTACTAAAATATCTATTTCTATCACTGTTGAGAATTACACCACAGAGCTTAATCCATACCATCGAGCTTATCAGGCCATTATTCCCCATATCAAAAAAGAGAATTTATTTTATTTAGTGCAAAAATTAGTAGAAATAGGCGTAAATTCTCTAATTCTTTTCAAACCCGATCATCTTGATCAATCTCTTGTAAAAAAAGATATAGATAAACTGCATGACAGAATAGACGAGGCGGTGATTCATGCCTGCGAGCAATCAGGCTGCAATTACCTGCCATCTATTCTTTACTTTGATAACTTAAATACTGCCATTGATCATGTGTTGCAGGAGACAGAGTCTAAGAATGTATTTGTACTTGATACAATTGCTGATAAGTTATCGGGAGACATGCGTGAATGTGATACTCAAATGATCAGTTTTATTACAGGCCCAGAATCAGGGTTTTCTTCACAAGAACGCTTGTTGTTAGACAAAAGAAATCTCTCCAGTTTTAGGCTTGGGCACTATGTCTTGAGAGCAGAAACAGCTCCCTTGGTTGCATTATCTAAATTGCACACACTACACGGTGAAAATTCATGAAAAATTCTACATCACTATTTATTACTGATCCCTTAAGTGCTCTCAATGCTAAAAAAGATACAACTATTCTGTGGATGCAAGAAATTGCCGTTCAGGAGGGGCAGATATTTCAGTGCGAAATGAGTGATTTAGTTTATAGCGACGGCATAACCCAAGCAAAAGTCTCTGAAATTCCAGATGCCTTATTAGCACCCCAAGTAGCTCAATCCCTAGACGGGCTAAGGCCTCTCAATGAGTTTAATTTCATATATATGCGCAAAGATCCGCCTGTGGATGAGAATTATATGAATGCTCTACATTTGCTATCTCAAGCTAAGCAAGAGGGCGCAAAGGTCATGAATGATCCGGATGCATTGAAAAAATTTAATGAAAAAATATTTGCGCTCCAGTTTAGTAAATGGATGCCAGATACAAGAGTGATATGTAAAAAGGAAGATTTACTGAATTTTAAGGACAAGCATCAGATCATTATTTTAAAACCTTTAGATGGGATGGGTGGAGAGTCTATTTATAAGTTTGAAAATCTATCCTCTGAAGACCTAGATATTTTTCAAGCGCTAACTAACAATTTTCAAACCATGGTTATGGTTCAGAATTTTCTGCCAGAGATTTATGAGGGTGATTATAGAATTTTAATTATTCATGGGAAACCATTTCCCGTAGCATTGGCACGAATCCCTCAAGGAGATAGCTTTAAAGGCAATCTTGCAGCAGGCGGCAAAGGCGAAGCGCGAGCATTAAGTGCTATTCAGCAGGAAGTAGGAGAGGAAATTGGAGCGCTGCTAGTCGCAGAGGGCATTACTTTTGCTGGCATTGATATGATCGGCAGTTACTTAACAGAAATTAATATTACGAGCCCTACAGGGGCAAGAGAAATCTTAAATCAAACGCAGCAAAATCCCATTCAAACATTTTTGGAATCCCTTTAACAATTGTGCAGCCTTTAATTTACAAGCAGCGCATCCACAGATGGGGTTTTCGTAAATCTTTATTTGCTTCTCTAGGATTTCATTTATTTGTCTTGTTTGGCATTAGCTTTGTGGTCATTCAGCAACCTTGGAAATTTCAAGAGGAGACGATCGTCAACGTCAAATTTGCAAACTCAGCATTTGATATGGCAGGCCAATCCTTTGGAGAGGAGTCAGCTTCTAAGCAGAAGATCAAATCAGGTGCCTTGGTTACTCAAGATGTAACACTTCAAGCAGATTCTCAGTTTAGCGTGAGACGGCTTGAGGCTAATTCCACGCTTAATAGTTTTGAAGCAGTATATCTAAACGCCTGGCAGCGGAAGATTGAAATGGCTGGTTACTATGAGATTGCATCTTCCAACCTGTCCAAAGGGAACTTTAGAGTGCAAATTAAATCAGTTATCGATGCAATGGGGAACTTGTTGTCCGCCGAGATATTGCAATCTTCTGGAGACTTAGCGCTAGACAGTATGGCCCTAAGAATTCTGAGGCAGTCTTCGCCGTTTCAACCATTTTCTGTCGAGATGCTCTCCCAGTATGAGCAGCTAGAAATTGTTCGAGACTGGAATTTTACAAACTCCTGATTATGCAAATTCTAGCATTTGATTATGGAACTAAACATATTGGTGTTGCGGTTGGCCAGACGATTACCAGGACTTCTTCACCTCTGACAATTCTAAATGTACAACAAGAAGGCCCTGATATTTGGCGGACCATTGTACAATTGGTCGAAGAATGGAAACCTGATCGTTTGCTTGTGGGGCAGCCCCTGAACATGGACGGTACGCCAAGCGAAATGATGAAGAAAGTAAATAATTTTTATATCAAGTTACAAGCAGAGACAAAAATTGCCTGCGAGCTCGTGGATGAAAGACTGACCTCTTTTGAGGCCAAGCAGCTTCTTGAGCCTGATTCCAAATTCACTCGCATAGATGACCTAGCTGCTAAAATCTTTCTTGATAACTGGATGGAACACAATGTCGATTCCTAGTAGTTTCATTGATCAACTCATCGATCAATCTGATATTGTGGAGGTGGTTGGCAGAAGACTGCAGCTCAACAAAAAAGGCTCAAATTTTTGGTGCCTTTGTCCTTTTCATGATGATTCCAATCCATCGATGGCTGTCAATCAAGACAAGCAATTTTTTTACTGTTTTGTTTGTCAGGAGTCTGGGAACGCGATTCATTTTCTTAGGCAGTATGAAAATTTAGATTTTGTGGATGCGATTGAAACCCTGGCTAGCTCTCTTGGTCTGGAAGTGCCCTACGAAAATGGTAAGCAAGATAAGATTAAGCCCAGTGGCTTGGTGGAGCAGGCCGTGATGTTTTATCAAAAAAATCTTAAATCAAAGGCCGCAGAAAAAGCAGTGCAGTACCTCAAAGATAGAAATATTTCAGGAGAGACGGCGCAGAAATTCCACCTTGGTTTTGCTGAAGATAAATGGGATGCGCTGGCCAATCATTTAGGCAAAGATATCCCTGTAAATGAGTTAGAAGCGTCTGGTCTTTTTAGTCATAAGGATAATAAATTCTACGATAGATTCAGAGGCCGGATCATTTTTCCAATTCGTAATATTAAAGGTGAGTTTATTGCGATGGGGGGAAGGATCATTGATCAAGGTGAGCCCAAATATCTAAACTCTCCTGAAACCACCTTTTTTAATAAATCCAATGAGCTCTTTGGGTTATTTGAGGTGAAAGAAGCAGAAAAGAAGATTTCTTCTTTGATAGTGGTGGAAGGGTATATGGATGTTATTGGTCTTTATCAGCATGGCATTAAAAATGCTGTTGCCACCCTAGGCACAGCAGTTACGCCAAGTCATGTTGCTAAGATTATGCGCTATACCAATAAAATATTTTTTGCATTTGATGGAGATCTTGCTGGCGGCAAAGCTGCCTGGAAGGCCGTGGAAAATACTTTTCCTATTATCAGGGAAGATGTAAATATTCATTTTGTTTTTTTTGATGAGAGTCATGACCCAGATTCATACATCAATGAATTCGGGCTTCAGGCTTTTCAAAAATTACTTGATGCATCCATTTCTTTATCAGAGTATTTTCTATCCAAGGTTAAAGATTTTAATTTAGAAAATTTGGAGGGTCGATCGCAAGCCGCTGCCTTTGCCATACCAGTCATTCAAAAAATTAATAATGCTGTGATCAAAGAGATTTATGCAAACGAAGTTTCCCAACTTTGTGGGATGGATGTAAAAAGCATGCACGTTCCGAAGCAAACATTTAAGCCCAATCAAGCTTCTAATCAAGCTCCGGCCACACCTTCTACGCCTGTTCGAGTGAAGGCCTTGATTAATATTTTCAGCGCCTTGCTGAAACACCCTGCGATTGCGCAGAAAAATATTTTTGAAGGCCTGAGAGCCCATGCTAAGTTTAATTTCCTATTTGATGTGATTAGTCTTTACAAGCAGACTCCAGACATTAAGCCTTCTAGGGTACTGGAGGCTCTTGAATCCTTGCAAATTCAAGGATATTTCTCACAAGCTGTCATTGCAGAGCTCGATTTATCCGAAGAAAATGCCCTAAAATTGATTGAAGATTGCATCAATGTTTTGTTAAAAAATCAAAAAGAAAGAGAGCAAATTCTGAAAGACAAGTATAATGTCAGATCGATTACATCGGCAGAGCGAAGAGATTTACAGCAAATCATCTTAAAAAAAGAAGAGATATCAGATGATGATCGAGATTGGTTACAAAAATTAAGTTCAAACCAGGATTGAAAAACTCAAGTTTGGCATCACATAGAGTGAACATATTTATTAAGAGGCAGTGAGTGGATAAGTTAAAGAAACAAGGTTCAAGAATAGCAGAGTTGATTGAGAAGGGCCGAGAGCAAGGCTATCTTACCTATTCTGATGTGAACGACCACCTGCCTGAGGATATTTCTGATCCAGATCAAGTAGATGAAATCATCGGCATGATCAACGACCTAGGTCTCCAAGTCCATGAGACTGCACCTGATGCAGATAGTTTGATGTTATCTGAGGACTCATCGGATGATCAAGACGAGATAGCTCTCGAGCAAGCGGCCGAGGCATTGGCAGCTGTAGAGAATGAGACAGGCCGAACCACTGATCCTGTTCGCATGTACATGAGAGAAATGGGCACTGTAGACCTATTGACCAGAGAAGGCGAAATTGAAATTGCCAAAAGAATTGAGGAAGGCATGAGAGATCTTCTTTCATCCAGTGTTAATTACCCTGGAATTGTTGAACACATCATCAATTTCTATGAACTCGTCAAACTTGAAGAAAAAAAATTAGGCGAGTTGCTAACAGGATTTTTAGAAGAAATGGAAGAAGTTCCATCTGCTGGACCCGGTAGTGAGAAAGCCAAGCAGCTTGAAGAGAGCGATGAAGAGGTTGATAACGGCCCAGATCTTATTGAAGTACAAAAACGCTTGACGAATTTGAAGCGTCAATTTAACAAAACACAAAAGGTGATTGAATCCAAAGGCAGACATTCAAAAGAAGCTAAAGCTGAATTTGCTAAATTAAGCTTGATCTTTAAGTTCTTAAAATTCTCGCCAAAAATGTTTGAAGACCTGGCTTTTATAGCTAGAAAAGATCTAGCGGAACTTCGATTACATGAAAAGAGAATCCAGTATCTTTTTGTCAAATCTGCAAAAATTCCTAGAAAAGATTTTATTGGAATGTTCCAAGAAAATATTACAAAAGTGAAATGGATTGATTCGTTGATGACCAATAAAAAGTATTCTAAAAAATCTTTAGAGCACATCAAACCAGACGTTGTGATTGCACAAAAATCAATTAAAGCCCTCGAAGAACGCGTGGGTCTAAACATTAAAGATATCAAAGAGATCAATCGAGCTATGTCTATGGGCGAAACCAAGATGCGTCGTGCGAAAAAAGACATGGTCGAGGCTAACTTACGATTGGTAATATCAATTGCTAAAAAATACACAAACAGAGGATTGCAATTTTTGGATCTGATTCAAGAAGGCAACATTGGCCTCATGAAGGCAGTAGATAAGTTCGAGTATAGAAGAGGATATAAATTTTCTACTTATGCAACCTGGTGGATTAGACAGGCTATTACTCGCTCTATTGCTGACCAAGCAAGAACAATTAGAATTCCAGTGCACATGATTGAAACGATTAATAAGCTTAATCGAGTCTCTCGCCAGATGATGCAAGACATGGGAAGAGAGCCAACACCTGAAGAGTTAAGTAAAGAACTTGATATGCCTGAAGATAAAGTCAGGAAAGTGCTCAAGATTGCTAAAGAGCCTATCTCTATGGAGACTCCTATTGGAGATGACGAAGATTCAAATTTAGGTGATTTTATTGAAGACACAGTGATTCGTTCACCGCTTCAAAATGCAACAGAAGGCAGCCTTCACTATGCAACTGATGATGTTCTTTCAACATTAACCGCAAGAGAAGCGAAGGTTCTTAGGATGCGTTTTGGCATTGGCATGAACACAGACCACACACTTGAAGAAGTTGGAAAACAGTTTGACGTGACAAGAGAGAGAATACGTCAGATAGAAGCTAAAGCTTTAAGAAAGCTTAGACATCCATCAAGATCAAGTCACCTGAAAAACTTTCTAGACGAATAGTTTTCGGGCCTGTAGCTCAGTTGGTTAGAGCAGTGGACTCATAATCCATTGGTCGGAGGTTCGAGTCCTCCCGGGCCCACCATTCATTAATGAAAATTACAGCAATGTCTAGTTTGACTTAAAATATGCTCTAAGATTTCTACTAAAAGAGGGACTGCATATGCAAAAAGATATAGACATTATTATTTATGGAGCCACAGGCTTTACGGGCCAGCTTTGCGTAAAATATTTTCAATCATTAAACACAGAAGTGAAATGGGCAATGGCCGGGAGAAATCATGAGAAACTCCAGCAAGTAGCTCAAGATCATTCAGTGGCAGTAGAAATTTTAATTGCTGATTCAGATGATGAGGTGGCATTAGATATCCTCACCTCAAGAGCCAAAGTTATTTTATCCACCACAGGACCATTTCATCGCTACGGCTCAAAGCTTGTCGCATCCTGTGTAAAAAATAGCGCTCATTATGTAGATATAACAGGTGAAAATTTCTGGGTTAAAGGTCTGATTGCCAAACATCACGAAGAAGCATCTGCAAAGGGCATCAGAATTATTCCCTCATGTGGATATGATTCCATTCCCTCAGATCTAGGAACTTTTTATTCAGCAAAAAAAATAAATAAGCCCATTAAGCGCATTGAGTCCTTTCATTCATTTCAAGGTGGAGCGTCCGGCGGCACTCTTGAGACGATGTTTGCGATGGGAGATTTAGATTTAGGCGATGATCTTTTAGATCCCTATTTGCTGAATCCCGAGGGCTCTTATACACAAGAGCAAAAAGATCAAAGCGCCGACAGGGTCGGCATTGCAAAGAAAAATGAGATTAATGCCTGGTCAGGTCCCTTCATTATGGCAGCTGCCAATACAAGAGTGGTTCGACGAACCGAAGCTTTGCTGGCTTTAAGACAAGAATCTTATGGCTCCAATTTTACCTATCAAGAATATGCATTTCATAAAAACTGGTTTAGTGCATTTAAGTCTTTGATGGTTACAGGAATATCTGTCTTGGTGCTAATGTCTCCTTTAAAAAGAGCGGTTAAACCCTTCTTGCCTAAACCAGGAGAGGGCCCCTCAGAAGCTGTACAAGAGAATGGATGGTTTGATTGCAAGTATATTGCTGAGACAGAAGACGGAGAGAAATCAGTGTTCCATATGCATGGAAAAGGTGATCCTGGCTATAAAGTTACCTCAAAACTGGTCTCTGAATGTGCTCTTTGTTTGATCGAAGATGCTGATAGTCTTCCTGGAGGCTCAGAGTATGGAGGAGTTCTCACCAGTGCCGCAGGCTTGGGTAGTTCTTTAGTCTCCAGACTAAGCAAGGCTGGGATTTATTTTGAAGGGCCTCTATAAGCGAGCCTATTTATTTGGAGTCATCCTTCAGGTTATGCTCTTTAACGTATTTTTCCCAGTCCTCCCAATCATGAGGAGTACCTGCTCTAGGTTTAGTTAGATTATTTGCTCTTTCAAGGGCTTTAGTTTGCAAAGATGTTTTCTTATCTTCAAAAAATCTTTTAAAGGTTTTCTTGATTTGATCTTTCATACAAAAGAGCTCTTTTTAGGCATAATCACATGATGAAGTTAATAACATACCTCTTAATAGTATTATCAATGAGCTCTTTTGCAAAATCCCTGAACAACCCTCAGACTTGGCAAGGCATCACTGATCAAGTGATGGGCGGAAAATCTGACTTGGTCATCACACATCGCGATGGAGTGTTTACGATGTCAGGAATTGTCACTACTGAAAATAATGGGGGCTTTGTCAGACTGTCTAATAGGGTAGATATTAATAGCAATGATTTTCAGGGCATTCAATTTCAAGCCAAGGGCAACAATGAAGCCTATGAAGTGCATGTCACGCTCAAGGGTTTCAAGATTCCTCCTTGGTCTTATCTCAGCAAATCATTTGATGTGACCAATGAATGGCAAGTGTACCGGATAGCATTCAAGGATTTAAAAACTAATGGATTAAACGCCGCTTCAATGAAACCTAAGAATATTAGAGATATAAGTATTGCGGGCTATGGCAGAGATTTTGAGGTTGATCTTGCAATTAAAGATATTAGCTTATTCTCTGATTAAGCTACTTCGCATCAAGATTTCAGAATCAGGTGTTTTGCTCTAAGTGCTCTAGCAACCTCTCCTGGAACAACTCTAGGATCTCTGGTTCGATGAGATGTCTCATTTTTGAAATAATTTCTAGTTTACTATCCGGTATTAATTGATGCATCTTATGTGCATTTTTTAATGCAATCATTGGATCATGCTTTCCATGCACAATTAAAGTAGCCGCTTTAATTGCTCTAACTTTTTGCAATCGATTTTTGGAGGCTAGGATGGCTAGTAACTGCCTGCCATATCCGGATCCATCCTTGGCGCGTTGAAAGTTTTCAAGGGTGTCTTGACGAAATTGAGGCGTATCTACCTCGCGACCCTTCATTCCAATCAAGGATACAAATTTTATCTCTCTCTCATATACTTCTTCAATCGTAGGATTGGGATTTTTAGATCTTTCCATCATTAATGCTCGCACTTCTTTTGAGGGAGCGTTAAGAGGGCTTGGTGTCGAGGCGGTTGACGCAATTAATGTTAATGATTTAACTCTTTCAGGGAATTGTGAGCTGATGATTTGTGCGATCATGCCGCCCATGGAAGTACCTAAAATATGTGCCTTCTTGATGTTCAAGGCATCAAGTAAATTAATTCCATCCTCTGCCATATCATCGATTATGTATTCTGATTGAATCGGCAAGCGTAAAAAGTATTTTATATAGTCCAATACAAACGAAGGCTTACCAATAAACCTTGAAGACAGACCAACATCTCTGTTGTCATAAGTAATGGGCCTGTAGCGATTCTTTTTTAGGAACTCTATTAAGTGAGGCGGCCAATGCACAAGTTGCGCCCCTAAGCCATGCACTAATAAAATGGGTTCACCTTCAGCTGGACCATGATCACGATAGAAGATCTTAACTCCCTTGTTCTCTGTGTAGCCTTCTGAAGATTGCTTCTGTAAATCCATAATATTTTTGATGATTGTCCAGTGTGTGGTATTTTTATACTAATGTACCCAGCCTTTATTACCAAGCCCACCCAAGACTGATGATAGTCATTGAGCACCTATGAACTCACAAACAGTTTCCAATAAAGTTAGAGCTGCCTATGGCATAGGCGACTATGCAATTTGTCTCTATTGGAGTGGTGTAGGCCTTTACCTACTGTATTTTTATACAGATATTATCGGCATTACCCCTTTGCTGGCTGGCTGGATATATGCGCTTGGAATCGCATGGGATGCAGTCACTGATCCGTTTATGGGGTATCTTGCAGAACGAACAAGGACAAAGATGGGCAGTTATCGTCCTTATATATTTTATGGAGCCATCCCGCTGGCCCTCTCTTTTGTTCTGTTATTTTGGGTTCCTCCTTTTGAGGGAACTCAATTATTCATTTTTTTATTGACCGCTAATCTTATTCACAGAACATGTTTTACCATTGTCAGCGTTCCCTATTCTTCTCTCACCGCAAGAATTACCGATGATAGCGACGAACGAACAAAGTTAACCACCGCAAGAATGATTGGAGCTTCCTTTGGAACTTTAACCATTTCTGCCTTGGGGTTTCCAATCGTTTTATGGTTTGGCGGGGGAGAAGAGGCCCTCGGATTTATATATCTAGGAATGATCGCAGGTCTCGCAGCTGTATTGGTATTGAGCATCACCGTTCGTTTTGTTGAAGAGCGCAAGTTTAATTTTCCCGTAGCTGAATTACCCAGTTTTACAAAAGTCGCTCGGTCAGTTGCAAACAACTACCCATTTTGGATTGTGTTTGCATCCATTTTAATTCTCATCTCAACCTCCATCATGTTTAACAGTAATTTAATTTATTTTGTTAAATACGCACTTGATCTTCATGCATACCAAGGCTTAATTCTTGGAGTGAGTAGTGGCAGTGCTCTTTTGGCCATTCCTCTATGGGCTTACGCTGCTCTGAAAATTGGCAAAAGAAATTCTTGGATGATCGCAATGAGCCTACTGATTCTTGGGTTTTTAATTTTTTATTTATACCCCATAGCCTCCCTAAGCGAGCTGCTTATTATTCTTAGTTTTATTGGGTTTGCAAACGGCGCCACCGGGGTATTATTCTGGTCAATGCTCCCAGATACCATTGAGTATGGCGAATGGAAGACGGGAGTTCGTACTGAGTCATCTTTGTATGGTTTTATGACCTTTGCTCAAAAGGGCGCCATAGCATGTGCCGCACTCTTCTTAGGATTAGCACTGACGAATATTGGCTTTGAGCCCAATCAAGAACAAACAGCAGAAACTTTGACTGGTTTAAAACTTATCATGACATGGGTACCATTGGCTGGAGTAATTATTAGCCTCATGTTGGTTTCTTTTTATCCTATTGATAAAATCTTTCATCAAAAATTAATTCAAGATATTGCAGATAGGAAGCTGGTTAATGCAAAAAATTAAATGGGGGGTCATTGGCCCTGGATCAATTGCTACTGCCTTTGCTCACTCTATTAAGCATTGCCAGAATTCAGAGTTAACCAGTGTGTTTGGAAGAAACGAGGGAAAGACAAAGATTTTTGCTGAGTTATTTGGCATTCACCCCTTTAGTTCCCTGCAAGATTTTATAGGTTCAGATGAAGTAGATGCAGTCTACGTTGCAACACCTCACAGCGATCATTTTGTCTATGCGTTAGAGGCCATTAAGTATAAGAAACATGTTCTTTGTGAAAAACCTCTAACGATGAATGCTCACGAGAGTATGATTCTCTTAGATCTTGCTCAATCCTCTAATGTATTTTTAATGGAAGCCTATATGTATAGGACGCATCCACAAACCTTAAATATTTTAAATAACCTACACCTGCTCACCGAGACCAATAAGAAGATATTGATTGAAGGATCTTTTGGATTCAAAGCAGACGTACCAGTGGATCATCGTCTCAGAAACTCACTCTTAGGAGGAGGGGCCATCTTGGATGTGGGGTGTTATCCCTTATCTATGAGCAAGTTAATTGCGGGTCACTTGCAAGGTACGGCATTTGCAGAACCTCAAAGTATCTCAGCAACTGGAAGATTTGATGCAACAGGAGTCGACCTTCAGTCAGATGCTCATCTGATATTCTCCGAGAGCATTGAGGCTAAAATTAGTTGCGCGATTGATGAAGAGTTATCCAATCAACTGGTTATTGCTAGTGGAGAGGTTAGCATTACCGTTCCGCAGCCATGGCATTGTGGGCAGTTTCAAGGCGGTCAATCCTCTATTACCATTGTGAATGAATCAGGGTTGGTCGAGGAGATCTTATGCGATGACCAGATAGGACTTTTTACCAGAGAAATTGAGCATGCCTCAAGTTGTATTCTTGATCAGAAGATTGAATCCAGATTCATTTCTCATACAGATACTCAAAGCAATATGTTCTGGCTAGATCAATGGAGACAGCAACTAAACATCGCTTGCCCAAAAAATTTAATCGCGCACTCGCCTATACTTGAGTCCAAGGCTTTTCTTAACCAGGCACCAAAACTTCAAAATGTAGCAATACCAGGATTAGATAAGCTAGCCTCTAGATTAGCTTTCGGCTGTGACAATCAAACTTCTGAAGTTCACGCGTTCACCATGTTTGATAATTTCTATGGATCCGGGGGTCGCATTTTCGATACTGCTTATATCTACAATAATGGCATGGGTGATCAGTATCTCGGGCAGTGGATTAATTCCAGGCGGCTAGAAAACGAAGTCATAGTTCTTGGTAAGGCTGCTCATACACCTCAATGCGAGCCTCAATATATAAGGCCGCAAATTCTGGAGTCACTAGAGCGCTTGCAAATACCTAAGCTCGATATATTTTGCTTACACAGAGATAACCCGGAGGTACCTGTCGCAGAATTTATCGATGCTTTAAATGAGCTCAAGCATGACGGGTTAATTGATTTAATTGGCGCCTCAAACTGGGGGATGGATAGATTCTCTGAAGCTAGAAATTATGCTCAGAAAGAAGAGAAAGAGCCGTTCAGCGTTTTAAGCAATAATTTTAGTTTGGCTGAAATGGTGGAGCCTGTCTGGCCTGGTTGCGTCGGAGTGAATGATGCCTATATGGAGTATCTCATCGCAGAGGAAATCTTGCTCTTCCCATGGTCTAGCCAAGCTAGAGGGTTTTTTATTAAGAAAAAGGAAGTGATGTCCAATGAGCATTTTGCCAATCCAACCTTAGATGAGGAGATGAGGGTGTGGCATTACGAAAAAAATTTAAAACGCAGAGAGCGTTGCTTTGAGCTAGCTAGGCAAAAAAATGTTGAGCCTATTCAGATTGCTCTTGCATATGTCTTACATCAATCCCAGTTGATCTTTCCTTTGATTGGACCCCGAACAATCTTTGAAACTAACAGTTCCATTCAATCCTCTCAAATTAAACTAACGGCTCAAGAACTCCTTGAACTAGCTCAAGCATAATTGTAGCTCTGAGATGAATATTAGACGCTGAAGATCCGATCAGTAGCTCATAAGACCCCTGTCTAATTTCCCAGCTTTTAGTGTTGATATCCCAGTAACTAAAATTTCTTGCTGCAAGAGTAAGTTCTATTTGTTTTTCTTCTTGTGGATTAAGTATTTCCTTGGCAAATCCTTGCAAGGTCTTTATGGGTTCAGCATTAGTTGAATGTTCAAATGCAACATAGCATTGAGATACTTCTGCGCCCATCACTAGACCACTATTCTTAACAATAAACTTACAAGTCACTTGATTGTTTTCAATAACTTGAACTTCAAGATTGCTGTACTGAAATTGGGTATATGACAGACCGTGGCCAAAGGGAAATAATGCTGGGACAGAGCTTCTGTCATACCATCGATAGCCAACCAAGAGTTTCTCATCATAGTTCATTTGCTGATTTCTTCCTGGATAGGATTGGTAAGCAGGCGTGTCTTCAATCTTTCTGGGAAAGGATGTTGGCAATTTACCCGAAGGGTTCACTTCTCCAGTGAGCACATCCACCAAAGCATTACCAAATTCTTGGCCTGCAAACCATGTCTGCATCACGGCATTTGCATCATCAATCCAAGGCATTTCAATGGGAGAGCCTGTGTTCACAATAACTGCTGTATTTTGATTGGCATGTAAAACGGCTTCAATTAATTTATTTTGATCTGCAGGCAAGCTGAATTCTACCCGATCATTCCCTTCAGTTTCCCAGTCAGAATTTGTTCCAACAATTAAGATGACATGATCCGCATCCTTTGCAGCGGTAACTGCTTCTTGAAATAAATCCATGGCGTCAGGTGCCTGACACCCCAGATAAACAGCAGGAAAACTTCCTTCAAAATGATATTCCATTTCAATGTTGTAGCTTCTACCTTGTTGCAAATCTACCATTCCTTTCTTTGAAGCTGAACTAAAAGTAAAGAAGGCCTCTCCTGGATCAGTTTGCGTCCAATTATCAATAACTTCCTGGCCATCAACCAATAACCTGCATTGGCCTATTCCAAAAATCTCAAACTCATGATGTCCTGATATATTTGGGGTATATGCACATGAAAACCTCACAGAAATATTAGGCCTTGCTTGTTTTGAAATAATCTCTTTTGCAAATCCTTCAAAGACCCAAAATTTATTACCTATCAGGTGCTCGGAGAGAATAAGATTCTCTCCAAAGTTGTGCCCATCAAAATATTCTACTAAAAATCCCTGCTCCCCATTCATTAAGCTCTCATTAATCCTTGGAAGATATTTATGGGTATGACATCCTTTGGCGTATGTGATGTCTATTTCTGGATCGAGCCTGCTTCTTAGAGCTTCCTCAGGGTGCACTTCATAATGAGGCTTCAGGCTTGCACTTCCTCCACCTATGATTTGAGCATGCTTTGCATTAGGCCCAATAATTGCTAATTTTTTAATATTTGATTGCAGCGGCAATAGTCCATCATTTTTAAGGAGCACCATGCCATCTGCAGCAGCTTTTCTGAGCAGCTTTCTATGTGCGGGCTGATCAATGGCTTCTTCTGGATTGAAATCATGTCGCTCAAACCTTTTGGAGAATTCAGCCACTGTTAAAATTCTTTTGACCTTGTCATCAATCAATTCTTTATCTACCTTTCCATCCTTGATGGCGCTCAATAAGCTATCACCCCAAACATTGCCCGGTCCTGGCATCTCAAGGTCAAGGCCGCCATTAGCATTAGCTTCTGTTTCAAGGGCTGCCCCCCAATCACTCACCACATAGCCATCAAAACCCCATTCTGCTTTTAAAATATCTATTAATAGTTCTTGGTGTGCACTGCAATAGATATTGTTCAGCTTGTTGTATGCGCTCATGATTACTTTTGCCTTGCCTTGCTTCACTCCCATCTCAAATGGAAGCAAGTAGAGTTCCCTAAGAGTACGCTCATCAATATTAGAGCTAATAGCATGTCTATCAAATTCAGTATCATTGCCAACAAAATGTTTTAAACAGGCTGCCACATTTTTAGATTGAACCCCTTGAACATACTGAACAGCAATTTTTCCAGTCAACAATGGATCTTCTGAAAAACTTTCAAAATGCCTGCCTCCAAGAGGGTGCCTATGGATATTAATGGTGGGTCCGAGCAGAACGTCCACATCTTTTGCATTTGCCTCTTCTCCCAAGGCAATTCCAAGCTGATGAACCAGAGCAAGATCCCAAGTTGATCCTATAGAAATAGCGCATGGAAAGCATGCAGAAGTTTTACCGGAAATAGAGTCACCCCTGACCCCATTTGGGCCATCGGACATCTTGATGGATGGAACACCCGCATGATCAATTTTATTTGTATACCAAGAATTAAAGCCGCTAAGCAAGGAGACTTTTTCCTCTAAGCTCAGTTGCCTGAGTATTTGATCTATATCTGACATAGGTTAATCTTAATTCCTTTGCGAATAAAAGCACACATTTTACGCCCTTGGATTATGCCCTTGGAATTGATTTTTTTAAATCGGATGTCGTCTTGGTAACAATTGTTTACATAGACTGAACCATTAAATAATTTGCCCTTCTCCTTGCTGTTCATTAATATGGTGATTCATGCGAGATAATGGATTTGGTGCATGACAATATTTTTATTTCAAACCTGTAAAAGAAAAGGAAGGAGCAATGAAATTAGTCTTAGGTTTATTTGGTCTAGAAAATTTTTATGGTGGCGATATCAAATCTTATATTGAAATAGCTCAGATGGGAGAGGAGCTTGGATTTGACTCTGTCAGCGTTACAGATCATGTGGTCATGGGCAAGAATCTTCATAAGTATCCTTTTGGGCAATTCCCAATGCCATCAGACGCGCCATGGTATGAGCCCCTAACTCTCCTAACCATGATAGCAGCCAATACAACCTCGATTAATCTTGCAACGGCAATCTTGATTGCCCCCCTTAGAAGTCCAGCGCTCCTTGCAAAGACGGCCGCAAGTCTTGATGCTATGTCCAATGGAAGGCTAGAACTTGGTGTAGGGTTAGGCTGGCAGCAAGAAGAATATGAGGCATCAGGTATTGCCTTTGAGAATCGCGCAAAAATTTTTTGGGAAACTTTAGATATCTGCAAACTACTGTGGGAGGGCGGCCCTGTTTCGCATCAGGGAGAGATGTTTGAGTTTAATGACATTTGGTGCCAACCAAAGCCCGCTCAAGGCAGGGACATACCTTTGTTGTTCGGCGTTAAGATGACCGAATCCAATGCTCAAAAAATAGCAAAAGTTGGTCATGGATGGATACCGATCAAGACCAGTCGAGATTTTATCTCTGAAGGCAGAGCAATGCTTGAGAAAGCTTTTCAAGAAGAGGCCAGGCAAGATAAGCCAAGGATTAGGGGTCAATTACCAACATGCCTCGACTCGAACGGTGTCCCCAGCGTTGACCTTACATTAAAAGAATTAGAGAAATCAATGGATGCCGGCTTGGGGGAGATAGAGGTTTTTCCAATTAACTTTGCGCAGTCACCAGAGCATTTGCGTGAAGTTTTAGAATTAATTGCAGAGCTAAAAAAATAATGAGTAAACAGAATATTGCGACTCAAATCATTTACCAATATGCATCTATGCTTGATGCAAAGAATTTCTCCGACCTGCCAACCATTATGTGGAATGACTTTTCTCTTACAGGACCTTATGAATTAAATAGCCTAGAGATTTTCATGGGTGCGGTTGAACAGAATCTTGGTGCCTATCAAAAAACCATGCACTTTATTGGTAATATTGAAGGGGGATGGAATGGGGATATCTATACCGGCAAGACATACTGCATCGCCAGCCATATGTTTGAAGAAAATGGTCAATCCAAAAAGCTAGATATGGGAATTATCTATGATGACACTATTGAGTTGAGAGAGGGCGTTGCTAAGTTTATCAATAGGCACTTTAATCTTCAGTGGCAAAAAACCGACCTTTTGAATTAAGCAAGAAACTTACTTTTTTGAGCTCAAGTGTTGAGACATTGCATCTTTAAATAAGTCTTTAAGCAATTCCGCACCTTTCATTCCAGAATATGTTGGCCTCATAATCAAAGCAATTTCTCTATGAGGACCAGGTTCATTTAAGTGCGATCTTAGCAAATCTTTGTTGGAGCTGAGAAGTTGATCCAGCGCCATATGCGGAACTAATGTAGTGCCCATATTTCCTTGCACCAGCTGAATTAAAGTTACCAAGCTGGATGCTTTAACAACATGTTTGGAATGAGAAGAAATTTTACATGCATCAAGGATGTGGTCTTTTAAGCAGTGACCATCCTCTAATAGCATTAATTCAGAATGCTCTAATTGAGTTGCTCGAATCTCTTTTGTTCCGGCATGCTTCGTTTCATGATGCGCTACCCAATAGAAGTCTTCTTCCCAGAATTTTAAAGAAATGAGTCCATCTAAGTTATACGGCAGCGCTAGTATGGCCATGTCTAACTCCCCATTTTTTACCTTGTCTACAAGCTTATTTGACTGACCCTCCTCAATTTTTAAGCTTAGTCCAGGAAAATCTTGTTTAATTTTTGGCAGCACAATGGGCAAGAAATATGGGCTAATGGTTGGAATAATTCCAATAGACAGCGCTTTACCAAGAGGTTCAACTTGACTCTCTGCCAATCGTTGAATATCGCGGACTTGCAAATGAATGGATTGTGCTTGTTGCAAAAACTCCATCCCCAAGGTGGTGACAAATACTTTTTTATTATCTCTTTCGAATACCTGAAATCCTAAATGTCTTTCCATTTCAGTGATTGCATTGCTGAGAGTCGATGGAGAAATAAAGCAAGCTTCAGCTGCTTTTTTAAAATGCAGGGTTTTCTTAACTGCCAAAGCGTAGTCCATTTGTTTAAGTGTCAACATTTCATTTTCTTTATTTTAATAATCGATAAAATCGAATATAACATCCTTTTTTTATGTATTTACCAATACATATATTAACTATAAACTAATTTGTACGAAGCATTTTGAATGCATTGAAAAATTTTCATATTTAATTTCGTTTAGGAGGTAAATTACTGTGAATAATGAAACTGAAGGCAAATGTCCTGTAATGCACGGAAGTCTATCAAGCAATAGCTCTTCTGGCACATCAAACAAAGATTGGTGGCCCAATCAATTAAATCTCAATATTCTCCATCAGCATGATCAAAAAAGTGATCCAATGGACGAAGGCTTTGATTACGCTGAAGAGTTTAAAAAACTTGATTATCAAGCTTTAAAACAAGATCTAAATGACTTAATGACAGACTCACAAGAGTGGTGGCCAGCAGATTATGGGCACTATGGTCCATTTTTCATCCGCATGACTTGGCATGCAGCTGGAACATACAGAACGGGTGATGGAAGAGGGGGTGGAGGCACAGGCGCACAACGTTTTGCTCCTCTTAACAGTTGGCCAGATAACGGTAATTTGGACAAAGCTAGGAGATTACTTTGGCCGATCAAGCAGAAATATGGCAAGCAAATTAGCTGGGCAGACCTATTGATTCTAGCTGGAAATGTTGCAATTGAATCTATGGGTGGAAAAACATTTGGTTTCGGAGGTGGTAGAGCAGATATCTGGGCTCCCGAAGAAGATATTAATTGGGGTGCTGAAAAAGAGTGGTTAACGAATGAAAGATATTCCGGAGAAAGAGATCTAGCCAATCCTCTTGGCGCAGTGCAGATGGGTTTAATCTATGTAAATCCTCAAGGTCCTGACGGAGATCCAAACCCTCTTGCTAGCGCAATTGATATTCGTGAAACATTTGGTCGCATGGCAATGAACGACGAAGAAACAGTTGCTCTTGTTGCTGGCGGACATACTTTTGGTAAAGGCCATGGGGCTGGTCCTGACAGCAATGTAGGAACAGAGCCAGAAGGTGCAGAGCTATACGAAATGGGCTTCGGGTGGACAAGCACTCATGCTTCAGGAAAAGGCAGTGACACTATTACCAGTGGTTTTGAGGGAGCTTGGACTGCCAATCCCACACAATGGGATAATGGATATTTCGATCTATTATTTGGTTATGAATGGAAGCAAGTAACAACGCCTGCTGGCGCTATTGTTTGGCATGCGATTGATCCCAAGGAAGAGGATCTTGCGCCTGATGCTGAAGACGCATCAGTGAAAGTTCCAACCATGATGACAACAGCTGATATGGCTCTTCGTGAAGATCCAATTTATAACAAAATCTCAAAACGCTTTCATGAAAATCCAGAAGAATTCGCAGATGCATTTGCGAGAGCTTGGTTTAAGTTATTGCATAGAGACATGGGGCCTATTGGCAAATATCTTGGACCAGAAGTTCCTTCAGAGGAGTTAATTTGGCAAGATCCTGTTCCTGCCGGCAATGTTGGCTATGATGTCAGAGCCGTGAAATCTAAGATCGCAGAAAGCGGCTTAACTATCCAAGAAATGGTTGAAACTGCTTGGGCTAGCGCGTCTACTTTTAGAGGCTCCGATATGAGGGGTGGTGCTAATGGTGCGAGGATTCGTTTAGCTCCACAAAAAGATTGGGAAGCCAATAAGCCAGAGCAATTAACCCGAGTTCTAGCTGTTTATGAAAGCATTGCCTCAGACTCAGGTGCCTCCATAGCTGATGTCATCGTACTGGCTGGAAACGTTGGTATTGAAAAAGCGTCTGGTATAACTGTGGACTTTACTCCAGGAAGAGGCGATGCATCTCAAGAGCAAACAGATGTGGAATCCTTTGAGGTATTGGAACCTATTGCTGATGGCTTTAGAAACTTCCAAAAGGCTTCATCCACTATGCCTGCTGAAGAAATGATGCTTGATAAGGCGCAACTCTTAGGCCTCACCGCTCCTGAAATGACTGTCCTTTTGGGCGGCATGAGATCTCTCGGGATTAGCAATGGTGACCATGGTATTTTTACTGATGATTCAGATAAATTAACCAATGGTTATTTTGCAACACTCCTTGATATGTCTGTGCAGTGGAAACCTACCAGTGATGGGAAATCATTTGAGGGCATAGATCGTGTCTCTGGTGAGAAAATGAGGACTGCTTCAAGAGTTGATCTTGCATTCGGTTCTAACTCTCAACTGAGAGCTCTAGCAGAGGTATACGCCAGCAACGATGCGCACGATAAATTCACCAAAGACTTTGTTTCCGCATGGAATAAAGTGATGAATAACGATCTTGTCTGATGAACTAGCTTAGGCTTATTTTAAAAAAGGGCTCATTTGAGCCCTTTTTTTGGATCCACAAATAATAAGTAGTTTAGAAATGTGGAGGTTTTTCATAATCTATTGGCGGGAACTTAAATTTTTGATCTCTCAAGTCAATCTTTTCTCTTTTTTTAATGTATTTGGACATCACATCAGCGGCATCATCAGTAGCGGATGGAAGCTCCTTTTTGTCATTATCCAGCTTATCTTTACTCATAATCTCTTTTTCTAAATATTGATACAGTTTACCTAATCTAAGGAATATTTTGATGAACCATAAATATTTAGTATGATTCATTGATGAAAATAGCAATCTACCCTGGTTCGTTTGATCCCATTACTTTTGGCCACATAGATATTACTGAGCGAGCGTGCGCACTGTTTGATAAAGTCATAGTCAGTGTCGCTGAGAGCAAGTCTAAAAACCCGCTTTTTACCGTTGCTGAACGAATTGATTTGGCTCAAGAAATTTTTAAAGATAATCGAAAGATTGAGGTCATAGGTTATGCCAGCAAGCTGACTGTTAATCTCGCAAGAGAGAATAATGCTATCGCAATTATCAGAGGGTTAAGAGCTGTTGCAGACTTTGAATATGAATTTCAGCTTGCAACCATGAATCGCAGTCTTGCTCCAGATATTGAGAGTATTTTCTTTACTCCCAAGGACACTCTGATATATGTCTCCTCTAGTTTGGTGAAAGAAATTGCTAAGCTTGGTGGAGATGTGTCTCGCTTCGTTAGTCCGAATGTCAAAGATGCACTTGCTAACAAATACTCCGCTTAACTCTGGCATTTGTTGCAAAAAAAAGAGGCTCGCTGGGTCTGAACTATTCTTTGAATGATGCCTGTTTTACATCTTAAGCATTCTTGGCCTTCACGATCATAAACTGCTAATTCAATCTTAAAGTAACCTTGATTGCCATCTGGTCGATAGAAATCTTTCAGCGTTGTCCCCCCAACCTCAATAGCCCTTTGAAGAATTTTTTTTGCTGACTCTACAATGGCCACAGATTTTTTCTTAGTAATTAATCTGGATCGTTTGGTGGGGCGAATACCAACATCAAATAGAATTTCATTGGCGTAGATGTTACCAATGCCAACAACATGGGATTGATTCATTAGCGAGATCTTGATTGGAGAGTTCACTTTTCGCAGCCTTTTAAATAGATACTCGCCATCAAAGTCTGCTGACAAGGGTTCTGGTCCGAGTTTATCGAGTAAAAAATGATGTTGAGGGTCTGATACAAAGTGCAGCGATCCAAATCTTCGAGGATCATTGTAAATTAACTTGGCATCTTGAAAAATAAACTCAACATGATCATGTTTTTTATAAAAGTTAGATTCCTTTTCAGCTATTCGAACTGTTCCAGTCATCCCAAGGTGAAGCAATATTTGAGAGCCATCAACATGAAATAGAATATATTTTGCCCTTCGGCTAATCTGATCAACTGTGACCCCTTTAAGATTTTTAAATGCTTCTAGATCTACTGGCCATCTAAGATTTGGGTTATGAATTTCTACAGATTCAAGAATGTGATTCTGAAATGACTGTATTGCTCGAACTGAGGTTTCTACCTCAGGTAATTCTGGCATTATCCGAGTAAGTTATTTATCTCTATAAGGTTTTCTGGGCTCAATGTTCCAGCCGCTAGATGTAATTTAAGGGTTGTGATTAAGTAGTCATATTTCGCATTAGCCAGATTTCTATCTGCACTGTAAAGATTTTTTTCAGCTTGGAGCAAGTCAACAATATTCCTTGTTCCAACTTCGTAGCCAACCCGAGTTGCTTCTAGGGCACTTGATGCAGAGATAACAGCTTGTTTTTGAGCTCTTATATTTGCTACCAATGTCATCACATTGGAGTACTGACTTCTAACATCTTGGATGACACCTCGCTCAGCAAATAAAGCATCCTCTGAAGATTTATTTGATTCAGCATAGGCTTGCTTAGTTCTGGAGATCACTGCTCCGCCTTGAAAGATGGGCATAGAAAGTTGCAAGCTATATGTATCTCTTTGAGTTTCATCTGGGACAGTAATATTGAAAGCCCCGCCAGTATTCAGACCATCATAGGCATATTGGTTAGTCTCTGATTCAGATTGAGTGCCGACAATATCCACTTTAGGCAAATGGTTTGATGCAACACTGCGTGCATTATTTTTAGAAGCATATTTTCTTAGGTTAGCTGCTTTTAATCTAAAGTTATTCTCTACAGCTTTTCTTGCCCATTCTTCTTTAGAGGCTGGAACTGGATTCGAGACGCTCAGATCATTTACTAGGCCATCTAGCGATAAGACCTCTCTTCCAATCAAGGCATTTAAAGCTTCTTGAGCCGTATAAACACTGCCCTCAATTCTGATCCGCGAGGCCATGCTAAGGTCAAATGCCAGCTGAGCTTCTTGGACCTCGGTGATGGCTGAAAGACCTACTTCGTATCTTTGGCTGGTTTGATCTAATTGTTTTTGGATTGCCTTTTCTTCCGATCTAGCAGCATTGAGATTATCAATAGCCCTCAATACATTGAAGTAGAGCTCAGCAGTCCTAACAATTAATGCTTGCTGAGAGTATGCAAAATCTGCTTCAGCAGCATCAGTTAAAAATTTTGATTGTCGATATTTAAACCAACTATCTAGACGCAACAGAGGCTGCGTCAGCCTAGCTGAGGCATTGAAGTTATTATATTCGTTCTGGAGATTGCCACCCTGGTAGTATTCATTCCAGTTAGTTTGAGCGCTTATACTCAGGCTTGGCAGAAGACCAGCGCGACCTTGAACCTTAATTTCTTTTCCTGATAAGTACGAAAATTCAGCCGATCTATACTGCGGATCATTTTCTAATGCATCATTATAAATATCTAGAAGGCTATCTGCGTTTGCAGCAGTGCTAAAGAGCGCAAGAAGTGTAATAAAATATTTTGATTTCATAATATATCTGAATGTTTACAGTGCTAACATTAAACCTCTTTTAGGCTCCCAATGTCAATTCCCATATTTTAATGCATTGCCAAAAAATCTCCTAAATTAATGCATTTGTTTCAATTTAGTTAGAGTAGAATATTACCTAAAAGTTCACCAAGATTTAGCTAGATATTTACAGGACAGTTTAATTGGCAAAAGATTACGATTCACAATCGATAGAAGTTCTATCTGGCCTTGATCCGGTTCGAAAAAGACCGGGTATGTACACAGACACAACATCCCCAAATCATCTAATTCAGGAGGTTGTAGATAATTCTATTGATGAGGCATTGGCAGGCCATTGCTCAACAATTAAAGTTATTTTAACTAAGGATGGAGGCATCTCTGTTGGCGATGATGGTCGCGGCATGCCTATTGATATTCATCCAGAGCACAAAGTCTCTGGTGTCGAGCTGATCATGTGCAAGCTCCATGCGGGAGCTAAATTCTCAGGCGAAGACTATAGTTTTTCAGGGGGACTTCATGGGGTCGGGGTATCAGTGGTAAATGCTCTTTCACAAAAATTATTAGTCGAAATTAAGCGTGGCGGCAAGCAGTTTGAAATGACTTTTGAAGGCGGAGAAAAGAAATCTGAACTCCAGGAAGTTGGGGAAGTAGGGGTTAGAAATTCTGGAACGACTATTTATTTTCAGCCTGATCCTCAATATTTTGAAACAGTAAAAATTCAAACAGATCCTCTCAAACATCTTCTTAAGGCTAAAGCAGTTTTATGCCCAGGCTTAAACATTCAATACACGGATGAGAAGAATGGAGAAAAAATTTCATGGAATTATGAGAATGGCTTAATTTCATACTTATCCGAGGCCTCTGAAGGCATTGATTTGCTGTTAGAGGAGTCAATTTCTTGCAGCAAGCTGACCAAGGACAATGCGCTTGATTTTGTTCTGAACTGGTCGACGAATCCAGCAAAAAATTTAATGGGTGAATCATATGTGAACTTAATTCCAACGGCTCAGGGTGGCTCCCATTTAAATGGTTTTAAAGCAGGGTTACTTGATGCAGTGAAGGAGTTTTGTGAATTTAGAAATTTAATACCCAAGGGGCTAAAAATTACGGCTGATGATGTTATACAACATAGCACTTTTGTGGTTTCCTCAAAGCTGACCAATCCACAGTTTTCTGGGCAAACTAAAGAGAGATTGGACTCCAAGGATCATCAGGGTTTTGTGAACTCAACCACAAAAGATGTTCTAAGCATTTGGTTTAATCAGCACACCGAAGAAGGAGAAAAATTAGCAGAACTTGCCATTGCTTCTGCGCAAGCTAGAACCAGAGAAACTAAAGTCGTGGATAGAAAGAAGACCTTTCAAGGTCCGGCACTGCCAGGCAAGCTGTCAGATTGCAACAGCACAAATCTTGAGGAGACAGAGTTGTTTTTTGTTGAAGGAGATTCTGCGGGCGGCTCAGCCAAGCAATCAAGAGAAAGGAAATTTCAAGCCATCATGCCTTTACGAGGCAAAATACTAAATACATGGGATCTTGAAAGTAGCGAGATCATTAAATCTATAGAAATTAAAGATATCTCTACTGCCATAGGCGTGAATCCAGGCAGTCCTGATATTTCATCGCTTAGATATGGCAAGGTCTGCATTCTGGCAGATGCTGATTCAGATGGTTTACATATCGCTACCTTGTTATGTGCTTTATTTTTAAGACATTACAGACCATTAGTTCTTGCCGGCCATATCTATGTAGCCATGCCCCCATTATTTAGAATTGACTGTGCTAAGGAAGTTTTTTATGCCCTTGATGAAGACGAGAAAGATTCCATCATTAAAACTTTACAATCCAAGCCCGGTAAACCAAAAATAGATATTCAGAGATTTAAGGGTTTAGGGGAGATGAACCCCTCTCAGTTAAGAGAAACTGTCATGGACCCTAAGACAAGAAGACTGGTCCAACTAACGGTCAGCCCATCTGATAATGTAAATAGCATGATGGATCTTCTGCTTTCTAAAAAGAATGCAGGAGCTCGAAAAGAATGGTTAGAAAAAAGAGGAAAAATTGCCACAGTTTAATTATGGAAACTAATCAAAATATCAGTTCAATTAGCCTCAAGGAGTATGCAGAAGAGTCATATTTAAATTATGCAATGTACGTCATATTAGACAGGGCATTACCTCATGTTGGAGACGGCATGAAGCCTGTGCAAAGACGAATTTTATATGCGATGAGTGAATTAGGCTTAAATGCGGGCTCTAGATATAAAAAATCAGCCAGGACTGTTGGAGATGTTATTGGTAAATTTCACCCTCATGGTGATAGTGCTGCCTATGAAGCCATGGTGCTTATGGCTCAGAACTTTTCTTTTAGATACCCACTAGTAGATGGTCAGGGGAACTGGGGCACTCAAGATGACCCCAAATCTTTTGCTGCTATGCGATATACCGAATCAAAATTAACAGGATTTGCAGATCTGCTTTTATCAGAGCTTAAATTAGGTACGGTAGACTGGCAGCCTAATTTTGATGGTTCATTATTAGAGCCAACAATCTTGCCAGCAAAAATTCCAAGTATTCTATTGAATGGCACAACTGGAATTGCTGTGGGTATGGCCACTGATATACCGTCTCATAATATTCAAGAAGTGCTGGATGCTTGTATACATCTTTTAGATAACCCCAAAGCCTCAACCAAAGAGTTGATGAAGTTCATCAAAGGCCCTGATTTTAGTAATAATGCACCTCTTATTGCGTCTGATGAAGAGTTGTTGGAAATGTATGAGACTGGGCGAGGTGGTTTTAAAATTCGAGCTCAATGGGTTACTGAAGGCAGTGATATTGTCATCAATGCCTTGCCTCATCAAGCGTCGGGTTCAAAGATTCTAGAGCAAATAGCCGATCAAATGCACAAGAAAAAAATACCCATGGTGGTTGATCTGAGGGATGAAGGAGATCATAAAGAGCCGGTTAGATTAGTGGTGACTTTAAAATCAACTAGGGTGGATGCTTCAGAGGTCATGAATCATTTGTACGCAACCACAGATCTTCAAAAAAATTACAGAGCAAATATCAATCTTATAAGTCTCAAAGGCTCGCCGCGTGTCTTTGCTTTGAATGATCTAATTTCAGAGTGGCTCGCTTTCAGGCAGCACACAGTGATGAGAAAGCTTGTGCATCGACTTGATCAGGTGGATGATCGAATCCATATTCTAGAAGGACTTCTGATTGTATACCTTGATCTGGACAAGGTGATTCATATTATTAGGAATAGTGATGAGCCAAAAAAAGAGTTAATGAAAGCTTTTAAAATTTCAGAGATTCAAACACATGCAATTTTAGAAATTAAGCTTAGACAACTGGCTAAGCTTGAACAACTTAAGCTCGAAGAAGAAAAAGGCCATTTAGAATTAGAGCGCGCAGAGCTAGAAAAAATTATTAAGTCTAAAGCTAGGCTTAAAACCTACATTAAAAATGAGCTGTTAGAGATTAAACAAAATTTTGGAGATATTAGGAACTCTCCTATTGAGTCTATATCGGTAGCAAAAGCATTTTCTGAAGAAGAGATGGTTACCTCTGAGCCAGTGACAGTCGTTTTATCGAAAGGTGGATGGATCAGATCTGCTAAAGGACATGATATTGATCCAACAGGATTAACGTTTAGGGGTGATGATAGTTTGCAGCATTTTGCAAAAGGTAAAAACAATCAATCTGCAGTTTTCTTTGACTCTGGAGGCAAAGCTTTTGCTCTTGCTGCACATTCTTTGCCCTCTGCACGAGGCTTAGGAGAGCCGTTAACCGGAAGGGTGGCCTCTGCATCTGGGGTAACTTTCATGGGCGCAGCGATTGGCGCAGACTCATCAAAAATCTTGATTGCAAACTCTGCAGGCTACGGTTTTGTTAGCGAGCTATCGAATGCCATATCCAATCAAAAGAAAGGCAAAGCTTTCATGAAGTTGCCAGAGAAGGCTGCATTATTACCCCCGGTGCCTTTAGAAGATTCGCATAAGCACATTGTTGCGATCTCATCGATAGGGCGCATGTTAATTTTTGATGTGTCTGAGCTACCAGTCCTTCCGAAAGGTAAGGGCAATAAGATTATCAATATCCCAAAACCTAAACTGCTAGCCGGCGAAGAATCAATGAGCTTTATCTGCTTGCTATCAGATTCTAGTACCTTGCAGATTCATAGCGGCAAACGGTTCATGTCTTTAAAATTGAAAGATTTGGAAAATTATATTTCTACCAGAGCAAAAAGAGGCATGATGCTACCTCAGGGCTACAGAAAAGTGGATCAGGTGCTTGAGATCACTGCTGATGCTGAAGTTGCTCCTGAATAGCAGACCTCAAAATCTTAAGACCTTGTCGAATCACCTTATCTTCAATAATTAGACTAGGCGCAATGCGAATCGTATTGTTATTAGCTTTTAGAATCATCAACCCTTTGGCATAACAGGCACTCATCATGGTGTCCAAGTTAAAGTTTTCTTGAACATTTAATTTGCATCCTATCCACAAGCCAGAGCTTCTAATTTCTTCAAAGCATTTAAATTCATTATTAATATTTTTAAGCTCCTCAACAAAGATGGCTTCTTTCTTTTTTACACCATTCAGCAAAGTTTTCTTTGAAAGAAGTGTCATCACTTTTTCAGCAACAGCACACGCCAATGGATTGCCTCCAAAAGTTGATCCGTGAGATCCAAGTTGCATGCATTCAGCAATTTTAGTGGAGGTTAAGATTGCTCCTATAGGAATGCCACCTCCAATTCCTTTAGCGCAACACATAATGTCAGGCTTGATCCCAAATTGCTCATAAGCAAATAAAGTGCCTGTTCTGCCAGCACCAGATTGGACTTCATCAACAATAATGAGGGCTTTGTGCACCTTGCAGAGCCTTTTAATTTTTTGAATAAAGTCTCTTTTTGCTTTAATTATGCCCGCCTCTCCTTGTACAAGCTCAATCACAACTGCAGCTGTATTTTTATTGATTGCCTTCTCAAGATTTTTTATTTCATTATATGGATGATGTGTAATCCCTCCAGGCATAGGCCCAAAACCCTCTACAAATCGATCAGATCCATTGAGCGCTATTGCCATCATTGTTCGCCCATGAAAGGCATCAGAAAATGCAACAATACCATTCTTCTTTTTACTGATATTTACATAAGCATGTTTGCGAGCTGTTTTTATAGCCCCTTCAATTGCCTCTGCACCAGAATTTGAGAAAAATACTTTCTCAGCAAAAGTTTTGTTGCATAAGATTTTAGCTAATTTTAGCGCCGGTTCATTTGTTAGTAAGTTAGACAAGTGCCAGATTTTTTTTGATTGTTCGAGCAAGGCCTTGTTGAGCTCAGGATGGCAGTGACCAAGGCTAGAAACAGCAATACCTGAGGCAAAATCTATATATTTTTTCTTTTGTTTATCCCAAACAAAAGATCCCTTAGCCTTTGAAGGAATAAATTCTGCAGGCTTGTATACCGGCATCATATATCGGTTAAAATCTTTGCGAGCTACCATAAATACCATTGTAATATGATTCAGATTCAAGAAACTAGCGAAAACAACTTTTTAGTAGAGGTGACGCCTAATAGCTCCCTTGAAGGCAAGGCAAGATTCATTTTTCTTAGCAGCTTAACTTTTGTATGCTTGATGGTAGGAATATTTTTTTTCTTTATGGGGGCAATTTTAATTCTACCCTTTGCCGCGCTAGAGATCACTTTGGTTTTGACTTGCTTTTACTTGAGCTTTCGCTGGAGCCAGCAACGAGAGTTAATCTTTATTACGAACGAAAGAGTTAAGCTAGAAAGAGGGCGCCTCATAAAAGAGTTCGAATGGGAGGAGTTTAGAAGCTTCACTACTTTAAATGTGGAGGTAGATGCTCGTGACATTCGATATTTCTTTTTTCAATCTAAAGGCAAGCAAGTCCCTTTCGGATATTTTTTAAATGAAGATGATAAATTAGAGCTGCAGCAAGAATTGAAAAATATTATTGGCAAGCTTAATGCCCTAGGCCCAGGGCTTTAATTTCTTCTCAACCATCTGCATTCTTCCAGGCTTATAGGCCATTGTTTTTCTAGGACCTGTTTCGCCTTCTATCAATGGTCGAAAGTAAGCCTTAGCTTTGCTTGTTAGGCTGAAACCATCTTGACTAATAAAGCTTGCGGGTAGTTTTTTTTCAAGGTTAGCAATTTTCTTCAAAGGAGCAGGGATAACTTTCCACTGGTAAGGCGCATCATTTATTCTTTTGATGATTGGCATGACGCCATTCATCCCCTCAGCTGCATATTGAACCGCTCTTTTCCCAACTTCATAGGCATGTTTTCTATCAACCCCTGATGAAAGATGACTGGCGCTTCGTTGGAGATAATCAGCAACGGCCCAGTGGTTTTTAAGCTTTAATTTTTGCTCAATGAGCTCTGCTAACCTAGGAGCAACGCCGCCAAGTTGACTATGACCAAATGCATCTTTGGAGCTTGATTCTGCTAAGAATTTACCTCGAGAGTTTTTAATGCCCTCTGATGCAACGATCACACAAAAACCATGATCAGCTACAGTTTTTTTGACCTTCGCAAGAAATTTTGACTGATTAAAAATTACCTCAGGTAGTAAAATAATGTGCGGGGCGCCAGGATGACTCTCTTGGGCCAAAATACTGGAGCCTGCAATCCATCCAGCATGTCTCCCCATTACCTCAAGCACGAAGACCTTGGTTGAGGTTTCACACATAGACTCAACATCTAACGCAGCCTCAATGGTCGAGGTAACCACATATTTTGCTACAGATCCAAATCCCGGGCAGCAGTCCGTAACTGCCAAATCATTATCAACAGTTTTTGGGATTGCAATGCACTGCAAGGGGTAACCTAGCTTCTTGCTGATTTGAGAAATTTTAAGCGCAGTATCTGCAGAATCATTTCCACCATTATAAAAAAAATATCCAATATCATGAGCCTTAAAAACTTCAATGAGTCGTTGATATTCTTTGAGGTTTTCATCAATACCTTTAAGCTTATATCTGCAAGAGCCAAACACTCCACCTGGACGAAACTGCAAATCTTCTATAAATTTTTTTGATTCCTTGGAGGTATCAATTAACTCCTCCCTTAGAGCACCCAGTATTCCATTCTTGCCAGCAAATACTTTTCCAATTTGTGGATATTTTTTTGCCTCCAGGATTACCGCGCTTGCCGAGGCATTAATTACAGAGGTTACCCCTCCAGACTGCGCATAAAAAGCATTTTTTTTCATTGGTTTATAAATCAATTAATTTGGTCTATGGTAACAAATGTTAGCTAAAAATATTTAAATATGAAAATTCATATCCTTGGGATTTGCGGAACCTTCATGGGTGGCTTGGCGCAAATATTAGTAGAGAAAGGGCATCAGGTTTCTGGGGCAGATCAACAATTTTACCCACCTATGTCTGATCAATTGCAACGTCTTGGTGTTGAGATGATTCAGGGTTACGATCCGACTAACCTTCCAGCGGCAGATTTATTTGTTATTGGGAACGCCTTGAGTCGAGGTAATCCTAGTGTTGAGTATATTTTAAGCTATAAACTCCCTTTTACCTCAGGCCCTCAAATGCTTGGTGAGCTGATAGAAGGCAGACAAGTCATTGCAGTTGCAGGAACTCATGGCAAAACATCTACTTCATTTATGCTATGCGAAATTTTTCAACATCAATCGGTAGATATCGGTTATTTGGTTGGAGGCGTTAGTCAATCCATTAAATCATCTGCGCAATTGGGGAGTGCAGACATCTTTGTTATAGAAGCGGATGAGTATGACTCAGCATTTTTTGATAAGCGCTCAAAGTTTGTTCACTATCATCCTGATACCTTGATTGTGAACAACATTGAATTTGATCACGCGGATATCTTTTCCAATCTTTTGGACATTTTAAAGCAATTTCATCATGTCATTAGAACCATCCCAGCTGATGGCAATATCTTAATTCGCCCTGAAGGTGATAATATGAGCGCATTAATGGATATGGGTTACTGGTCTCATGTGCATAAAATTGGCACTATAGAAACCATCGCAATAGACATGACAAAAAATATTTTAAGTTTTGGCAATGAAATATTTAACCTAAATACACTACCCTTCAACGGCATGCATAATTATCAAAATGCTATAATGGCAATGTATGCTGCTTTTTTGCATGGTGTGGCTCCCCGAGATTCATTTAAGGCACTTGAGAGCTTTACAGGAGTTAAGCGAAGATTTGAAACAATCTATCATGATCAAGATTTCATTGTTATTGATGATTTTGCACATCATCCCACAGCAATAGCCAGTACCACGGCCACGGCTAAAGGTTTATTTGATCAGAAAATTTTGGGGATCATTGAGCTAGGTTCCAATACTATGTCAGGGGGATTTCATGGCACAGATCTCTATAAAAGTGCTGAGTCTTTAGATAAAACATTATGGCTCAATCTCTCCAGCACCTCCAATGACCCTCATGAATTAACCTCTTTAGAGATGTTGCTGGAAGAGTTAAAACGTCACCTTGATAACTTTGGTGTTATTCTGATCATGAGTAACAAAGACAGTAAAAAAATATCGGACCCATTAATTGAACTCATTAAAGCTAAATAAATTTCCCATTTTTCCAATCGGTATAGTAGTTCTCCCAGGAACTATTCAATCTCTGCAGATCTTTGAGCCAAGGTACCTCGCAATGGTCAAAAAGTGCATGAGCACAGATTCTGGTTTCGTCATCACCCTTAGCAAAAACAATGAAAATGGAGATAGCTTTTTATCTCAAGGCACTTATGTTGAAATCATTGATTTTAATCAGTTGCCGAATGGATTATTGGGGATCACAGTGAAGGGAGCTCAAAAAGTTTCTATTAAGTCAGTTGAGCAGGACGAGTCAGGCTTGCATTCTGGGTCGATAGCACCAATCACACCACCTGCGGTTGACGACCAAGCAGTTCTAGCTCAATTCCCCGATCTAATTAATGTGCTCACTCAGCTCAAAGAGCATCCATCCATCAAATCTTTGCCATTAGATATAGATTTATTATCTGCAGAATCTGTTAGCTATCATTTGGCTGGTCTGATTCCATTGTCTGCCGAGCAGAAACAAAATGTACTTGAAGCTTTCGACGCAACTCAGCGCATGAATATTCTTTCGAAGTTAGTGAATAAAATTTCAGAAAACTCTACTTAAATTTTAAGGAGTTGCTTGCCTTTATTGTCACCAGTAAATAGCCTATTTAAAGTTTGCGGACAGTTTTCAATCCCCTCTTGAATATCTTCTCTATGTTGCAGCTTGCCCTCTAGGATCCAGGACGCTATGTCCTCTAAAGCTTTCTGTGATCGAGGAAGATAATCAAGCACTAGAAACCCTTGCATGGTTGCTCTTTTAATAATTAGTGAAAAAAGGTTTCTTGGTCCATCTGGTAAGGTCGATGCATCATAGCCTGAGGAAATTCCCCCGCACAGCAGAACCCTGGCATTTATATTGATGTGAGACAATACCGTCTCCAAAATATCGCCACCGACGTTATCAAAATATATGTCAATTCCATTTTTTGCTATTTTAGGCAATTCTTCATGGACATTAGAATTTTTATAATCAATCACATCATCAGCCCCAGCTTCTTTAAGCCAGTCACATTTTTCTTTGCCGCCAGCTATTGCAATGACATGACATCCTTTGAGCTTGGCAATCTGTACAACAACTGATCCGGTGGCTCCGGCAGCCCCAGAAACCAACACTGTTTCTCCTGGCTGAGGCTTTCCAAGTTCAAGCAGGCCATAGTAAGCTGTTATTCCTGTAGTGCCCATCACATTTAACATGGTAGGTATTGGAAGAAGCTCAGGAATAACTCTAAACCTGTCATCGTCTTCTGCTTTTGTAATGCAGTGGCTCTGCCAGCCTACAAATCCAAATACCAAATCGCCAACATTGTATGCCGCATTCTTTGATTCAATCACTCGACCCATTCCACCGGAACGAACCACTTCCCCTATTTGAACCGGAGGAAGATAGCCTGGCACATCATTAAGCCATCCTCTTTGGGTTGGATCAAAAGAGAGATACATGTTTTCAAGAAGAATTTCACCTTCATTTATCGCCGGGAGAGTTTCAGCGATCAATTCAAAATCTGAATTCTTTACGAGACCCTGAGGCCTTTCTTTTAAAACCCATTTTCTATTCTCAATTCCCATAATTACTCCCTTTCATCTATTTGATTAAATTATTTTTCTCTATTGCCAATCACAAAAAATATATCTTACTTGATTAGATATGAGAATTTCTCTTGAGCAGAGGTTTTTTTGCTTTTATTCTAATCCAGTTCAAAGTTCTCAATACCGACGGCATGGAAACTATTTTTTGCTCCAATTGAAATTTTCCTGGGTAATCGATTAGCAACAGACCAGTTATTATTGTTATCAAGCCCTGCCCAGGCAGCACAAGCATAAGCAAGCCACCTGCAATCAGGCAAACTCCAAGAAAGTTTTTCCCAATTAATAGCAATAATCTCAGGACAGGAGCCTTCTTTTCTAATCCGCTAGGACTTCTTTTTGTTGTTAAAAAATAATCTTCTGGTATCTGCGCTATGAACCAACTTACCCCGAGCAGACTTAAGATAAAGATAAAGATTGAAGAAACCCCTAATCCAACCAATACGGAGGGATGTGCTGCAAACCATAAAAAAAGAGCATTTATAAAGTCCATATTTATATCTTAATCAAAAGATTCACCGAAAGAACATATTAAAGTAGAAATTATTAATAGATTTATTGACGTAAGTTAGATATTCTGAACTTAAGCTTGAACCTACAATCAATATATATTTTAACAACCCCAAAAGACACCAGACGGTGAATTATTTTTATGAAAAATTCTGATTTAAAACTTATTTGTCTTGATACGCTGGATGATATGAAGGCAAAAGATGTTTTGGCCCTTGATATTCGTGGTGTCTCAGGTTTTGCTGACTGGTTCATTATTGCAACAGCCTCCTCTTCAAGAAATGCTAAAGCTGTTTCCAACAAGATTATTGAGGCAGTAAAGAGCAATCAATTACATGTCATTGGCGTTGAGGGACAGGAAGACTCAGAGTGGGTTTTGATAGATTGTGGCGATGTAGTGGTAAATGTTATGCAGCAAGATACTAGGGAGTTTTATGATCTAGAAAGCTTATGGGGTGAAACAACACTGATTTCAGCTTAATGAAATGTAAGATTCTTAGCATTTCTCACAAGCCTGCCGATTGGGAAAAAAAAGCATTAGATTTTTACTGCAAACAGATCCCTGGCAATATTAAGTTATCCTTTGTAGAGGTTAAGCCGACAGCTTCTAAAGCAGCCTCAAGAGAACTTATCCTTCAAAATGAGTCCCTGGAGATCATCAACCATATAGATCCTGATTCCTATGTCGTCTTATGGGATAGGAAGGGCGACCTAATTTCGAGCAAGGCTTTGGCCACACTATTTCAAGAAAAAATAGATCTTGCTTGCAATATCACTATGATTATTGGAGGATCTTATGGGGCTGCACCCAGCCTTCTTCAAAAATCAGATTTAATTTTATCGGCGTCAGCTCTCACTTTTCCTCATAGGCTGTTTAAAATTTTATTGATAGAGCAAATTTTTAGAGCCAGCACAATCAATCGCAACCACCCTTATCATAAGTAATGATTTTTGAAGAGCGACAAGTAGAAAAGAATAATTTTTCATCTAGAGCGATATTTATTTTTCTGTTTATTGGCTTGAGTTTCTTGGTTGTGCTAAATCAAGTTTTTTCATTACAGGTATCAAGTTACTCAGATTATGAGCTTGCAGCTCTGAACAATAAAACTTACTCGGTTCCCATCCAGCCTCTCAGAGGAGAGATTTTTGATCGAAATGGACATGGCATTGTTAGAAATATTAAAACTTTTGATTTAATCACTAAGCCCAATTCCATTGATGATGTTGAGAGTTTTCTGCAACTGATAAAACCTGTAATTCATCTTTCAGAATCAGAGGCGACTCAATACCTTGAAAAATTTAAAGAGAAGGCTTTTGTGAATAAAGAGCTTGTTTTGAAAAAGAATTTATCATCTGAAGAGATTGCACGATTTGGTGTTCGTCGATTTGCATTCAAGGATGCCTTTATAGGCGAGCGATATAGAAGAATGAGTGACCATCCTAAAATTTTTTCACATGTTTTGGGCTATACATCGAGAACAGGGGATCGAGATGGTTTATTGCTTAATATACCCCGAAGTCACTGGCAAGATACTGAATTAGTTTATGCGAATGGCTTGATTCAAGGAGTCACTGGTCTTGAGCAAACATACAATCAAATGCTCTCAGGCACTTATGGCAAAACAGTGTATGAGATTAATTCTCGCCGCCAGTTGGGTAAAGTTTTAGAAGTTGAGCCTGCAGTGCCAGGGGAGGACATTTATACTCACTTAGATATTTCAGCGCAGATGAGCGCAGCAAAGGCTTTTGGGTCGAGAAAAGGCGGTGTTGTAGCTATTGATTTAGAATCGGGAGGCATTAATGTATTATTTAGCGCTCCCAGCTATTCGATTAATAAGCTCGCAAATGGAATGACGGCAGCTGAATTTCAAGAGATTATTACAAATCCCAGTAAACCATTTTTTAATAGAGCTTTGCAAGGGCGGTACCCTCCTGCATCGACAATAAAACCAGCGATAGCAATGTTTGGCTTGACCAAGAAATTAGTTCGATGGGAAGAAGAAATTGATGATCCAGGATTTTTTATGCTTCCTGAGAACGGGCGAATTTATCGTGGCTGGAAGAAAGGCGGGCATAAAAATGTAAATTTAAAAAAAGCGCTTTTAGTTAGCTCTAACACCTATTTTTTTAAATTAGCCTATCAATCTGATATGCAAGAGTTAGCTTCTTATCTTGCATCTTTTGGTTTTGGCGCGAAAGTATGCGGCGATTGTTTTGATGAAGATGGGGCTTTTCTTCCTACACCTGATTGGAAATACAACAATCTAAACATCCCTTGGTTTACCGGCGATACAGTTAATATTGGAGTTGGTCAGGGGTATTTGGTTGCGACTCCAATGCAGCTTGCAAATTACGCCTCAATTCTTGCGAATAAAGGAAGAGCAGTTACCCCCTCCATTGTTCAGTTAGCGTTATCGGATGGCGTCATACAAAATAATGATCAGGTTTTACTTGATAACAAGGATTGGATTAATCTACACGATGCTCTCACAGGTGTTATTGAGAGTGATCTTGGAACAGCCAGGAGCATCAGAGATCTAAAAAATTTTAAAGTTGCAGGAAAGTCTGGTACAGCTGAATTGGTGGGCCTTGATAGCAAGGAAGCTTATCAAGATTTAAGGGGTTCGGAACTCTTGCGAGATCACTCCATCATTATTGCCTTTGGGCCAATGCCTAACCCTAAATATGCTGTATCAGTAGTGATTGAGAATGGCGAAAGTGGCGGGGCAGTTGCAGGACCAGTTGCTATAGAAGTTTTAAAGAGTTTGCTAAATGAACAATAAGCTTACAAAAATATATTTTGACCCGTATTTATTTTTTAGCATTTGCTTGCTTTCAATTTTGGGTTTATTTTTTTTATATTCAGCATCTAATGCTGATTTATCTATCATTCTCAGGCAATCAGCGTATGTCTTATTAGGTTTACTTATCATGATTGCAGCCAGCCAACCAGATCCTGATCTATTTCGCAGGACGTCTTTTCTTTTCCTTGTTTTTGCTGTTTTACTTCTTGGAATTACTTTTTTATTTGGTCCAGAAATTAATGGCGCTCAAAGGTGGGTTAGGCTTGGGCCTGTATCATTTCAATCATCTGAGCTTTTAAAGCTCGCCTTACCTATTTTTTTAGCTAACTTCCTCGGCGATAAAAAATTACCTATTCAGGCGCGAGAGGTGAGTATCACATTGAGCATTATTTTTTTAGCATTTTTTTTAGTGGCGCGGCAGCCAGACCTAGGAACGGGGTTGATTGTAGCTCTATCAGGACTATCTGTACTATTTTTATCTGGTTTAAGCTGGTCTTTTATTGGAGGTGCGTTTGTTCTGCTGGTCATTAGCTCTCCATTCATATGGAATGTTTTATTGGAGCCCTTTCAAAGGCAAAGAATTGCCACCCTCTTTAATCCAGAATCTGATCCATTTGGTGCCGGCTGGAATATTATGCAATCAAAAATTGCTATTGGTTCAGGAGGTATTTTTGGCAAGGGCTTTGGAAATGGCTCTCAGACTCAGTTAAATTTTTTACCTGAAACAAAAACAGATTTTATTTTTTCTGTTATTGGTGAAGAGTTTGGTTTTATCGGTGTCTTGTTATTGCTAAGCATTTATTTTTTTATCTTAATGAGATGCCTCTATCTAGCTTTGACCGCCAGAGATAGATTCTGCAGACTAGTGATTGGCGGCTTATCGCTAACTTTTGCTGCAAATTTAATCATTAATTTATGCATGGTTGTTGGTTTGCTCCCGGTAGTTGGCATGCCCCTACCTTTTATTAGTAAAGGGGGCTCCTCACTGATGTCATTATTTTTTGCTTTTGGCATAATTACATCTATGGCAACCCATAAAAAGTTCTTACCACAATGAAACACTTGCTATTTATATGTATTTTCTTTGCTAGCTTTAGCTTTGCTGATTATTCAAAGCATCCAGAAGCAGTGGATGTAATTAATTTATTGGTAACCGAGCATGACTTTGATAGAAATTATGTGATTCAAGTCCTTAAGTCGGCTCAAAAGCAAGACAACATTCTTGAATCTATATCATCACCAGCTGAATTTACTTGGACATGGGACAGGTACAGAAAACTCTTCTTAGAAGAAAAAAGAATTGCCAATGGCAAAGCTTTTATCTTTGAAAATGCAGATCTATTTAAGAGGGTAGAAGATGAATTTGGAGTACCCAAAGAAATCATCACATCTATTCTTGGTGTAGAAACAAGATATGGAAAAATTAAGGGCAGTTACAGAGTTTTGGATAGTCTTGCAACCTTAGGTTTTGACTTTCCAAGGCGGTCCAAGTTTTTTAAGAGTGAGCTGGTTCAATTTTTTCTACTTGCTCAAGAAAATAACTTAGATATTTTTTCTATCAAAGGTTCATACGCTGGAGCTATGGGGTATGGCCAATTTATCTCTTCAAGCTATAGAGCATATGCCATCGACTATGACGGGGATGGATATGCTGATCTATTTAACTCAGTTCCTGACGCAGTTGCGAGTGTGGCAAATTATTTAAAAGTACATGGTTGGAAAAGAGATGGAAATATTGTGGAGGAAGTTCAGCTCAATAATGTTAGCAAGCCATATAGCACGGACCATCAGTCATTAAAGTTTATGCCATTAATGTTTATTGAAAGCGAAGATAAAGAATATAAAGTGCAAGAGGGTGATTCTCTGCTAGATATCGCCCAAAAAAATAATATGAGTCTTGACGAGTTAATGTCTTTGAATGATCTTCGCGATCCAGACCATATCAGGGTCACCCAAACCCTTCTGTTAGCAAAGAAAAAAGATACTTATTATATTGGCGATGATAATTTTATTGCAATTACAAAATACAATCGCAGTCATTTTTATGCCAAAGCCGTGTATGATTTATCCTTAGAATTCTAAGCCTTATATTATGAAAAACTTAACTTGCTTCCTACTCCTTCTTCCGCTTTGCATTGATTTAGCAGCTCAGTCTATGGTTCCTCAGGCACCTAAATTAGATTTAAGTAGCTATATTCTTCTTGAGGCTAGCACCAATACTGTTTTAGCAGAATTTAATTCAGACAATCAGATAGCTCCTGCCAGCATGACTAAAGTGATGAGTGGTTATGTAATCGCTGATCAGATCGCTAGCGGTGCTATTAGCTTGGACGATCAAGTTTTAATTAGCGAAAAGGCATGGAAGACGGGCGGATCAAAAATGTTTATTGAAGCTGGCAAAAGAATTTCCGTGAAAGATCTTCTCTCCGGGATCATCATTCAATCAGGCAATGATGCAACAATCGCTATGGCTGAGTATGTTGCAGGTTCCGAGGAAGGCTTTGTAGATTTTATGAACGCATATGCTGCAGAATTGGGGTTAAGCAATTCTTTGTTTCAAAATTCAACAGGATTCTCTGATCCCAATCATTTTACCTCCGCCAAAGATTTAGCAAATTTAACCAAAGCGTTGATTAATAAATTTCCTGATCACTATGCAACATATAGAGAAAAGGAGTTTACCTTTGGAGGAATACGCCAATTAAATCGAAACAAGTTGTTGTGGAGAGATGATAGTGTTGATGGGGTGAAGACTGGTCACACAGACTCCGCTGGATTTTGCCTTGTTTCGTCCGCAAAAAGAAATGACATGCGCCTTATTGCAGTTGTCGCTGGCAGCCCCTCAGAAAATGATAGACTCACGGCATCACAGAGATTGTTGGAATATGGGTTCCGGTTTTTTGCAACCCAAAAATTAGTTACTAAAAATACAAAGGTTACTTCTGCCAAGGTTTGGGGCGGCCAAACTAGCGAGGTTTCCTTGGGTTCTCAGGAAGATCTCCATCTGACTCTCCCAAGATCAGAATTTAATAATATTAAAGCTAACTATAAATTTAAAAATAACATTCAAGCACCCATTGAGATTGGTCAAATCATTGGGAGTATTGAGTTTACTTCTAATGATAGGGTTGTGTTATCAGCTCCACTTGTAGCGATTGAGAGCGTCGAAGCGAAAGGTTTTTTTGGTAGGCTGATTGCAAAACTAATTTACTGGATCACAAGCCTATTTTCTTTTAGTTGAGATGAAGAATATTCCTGCTATCTACCAAGGCCAAATGAGTTCCTTGGATGATATTCGTGTATCCCCCTTATCGCGCGCCTATACTTTCTCGGATAGTGTATATGAAGTAATCCCGTATTTCGCTGGTCGACCACTATGCTTTCAGAGCCACATAGAGAGACTGGAGAGGAGTCTGAAACTTTCTCATATCAGCGTTGATATTGATTTGATTGTTGCAGAATTACACCAACTCGGCAGCGAGTTACTGGATCAAGATGGATATGTATATTTTCAAATATCAAGAGGCGTGGACCAGGTTAGAGCCCATCTTTATGCTAAGAATCTTGTTGCTGAGCGTTTTGGGTACGCCTTTCAAACTATTTTCTCAGCGCAGCCAATTGCAGCCATGTTATGTGAAGACAATCGATGGGCTCATTGCAACATCAAATCCACTTCGTTGTTGGGCAATGTCTTATCCATGAATCAAGCGCAGCAACATGGATGCGATGAGGTTGTGATGCATCGAGGAGGCTTTCTCACAGAAGCAGGTGCAAGCAACGTTTTTTATCTAAATGACCAGGGGGTAGTCAGGACCCCCGCATTAACAGAAAATATCTTACCTGGCATCACAAGAGAGATTCTTTTAGAGGCCTTGGCCGCTAGTGAATTTAGGGTTGAAGAAGGGGAATGTGATATTAAAGATTTTAATGCTTCTCCAGCTATTTGGCTTACAAGCTCAACCAAAGGTCTATTGCCGCTTACTAAAATAGTTGGTAGCAATTACTCTTTTCAAGAGAAGGATCAAAACTACCTCGGTATTAAAAAGATTTTTACTGAAGCGGTTGAGACGCATCTCGCAGCTGTAAAATAATTTTTTCAATTTGCTCCCATACATTAGCATTAAGCACTCCTTTGTTCATGAGATCTAATTTCAGCATCTCTTCGCTTAATTGAAAAAAATCTTCAGATTTAGCATTCTGAATCAAACTTAGATATTTTGAAATCTTAGAAGACCAAACCCCGCTTTTAATTAAAGCAGCTTTTTTATTTGAAGATTGAATGGACTCAAGACACGAGTTAATAATTTTAGCAATCACCCAGATTAAAGGTGCAGAATTTTGCCTGTCATGCTCCTTTAAAAAGTTAATTGTTATCAAGGCCTTCTCAAAATTTTGTTCAATAATGACATCTTCGAGCTCAAAAGCGCTAAGCCCGGAATGGAATACAATATTTGATGAATCATTTTCTTCAACATCTTGCTCATTAGTAAAGAGTAATTTTAATAAGTTCACCTCATTCATTTGCCCAAGCAAATTACCCTCATTATTTTGAAAGATTGATCCGCCAAATTGAGGCAGCAAATTTTTGGGTAAGAATTCTAATTGTCTTTTTAACCAAAGCTTTTCTTCAGCAGTTTTTAGTTTTCCGCAGTCTACAATGAGCCCTTTCTCATCAATGTTTTTAACCCACATACCGCTAGCAGGAGTTTTTTCAGAGCTAGATTCAATGATCAGGCTAATGTTCTCTGATCGATAGAGATGATTACTTTCTAGTATCGCTTTGATATTCTCAGGAAATTTTCCCGAACTATGTCTCAGGTGAAGAATTAATTTTTCTTGAAATAATGAACCGCCAATATTTCTCATGATTATTTCTTCTGCTTGCTCTAACTCATCTTGGGTTAATAAAATCTTCTCAAGGAACCCATCGGTCTCAAGAGATTGGCAGATGCTGTCAGCAATGTTTTGTTTGAGGATTAATTCGCTTCCGTGCAGCAAATAATGGCGGTATTTTTTTGAGTTAGAAAAATTTAGGCAATTAATTCTCAACTAACTGATACTCCATTATTAGAGTCTCTAGCAAAAGAAATTCTAGCTCGCCTTTCAGTTGGGTGAGGGCCACCATTTCACCTTGCGGGCTTGCTTCATTGGAGGGTAATTGCGCTGATGCTGATACCGATTGTGCTCTGTGCTCCAAAACAGTTCTAGTGCTATATTGAAGCTCTCCTAAGACTTCAATTTCTTGAGATCTCGCCGAAGGACCGCCAAAGAAATTTTTCTTCTTAAAGGTTAATTTAGTGATGGAAAAGATAGGCCCATCCTTTTTAGAATCAACAGAGAAGTATTTCTGGGATTTAACCTGGAATGACTTGGGAATTTGCTCACTAAACTCCAGAGCGCTAACTGAAATCACCGTGCTATTGAGAAATTTGTGCTGGCATCCAGCAGCCAAGAGACTAACTAGAATAATTCCGGCAAAGTAAATTTTTTTATTTAGCGCCATCAAAGAAATCATCAAAGCCTGACGGAGAGTGTCTTCCAATTACAAGGTTTTCAAGAGTGCCGAACCCTGTTTCATCGCCAAGGGTGGCTTTAACAATTTGATGGGTGTGAAAGAATGTGTAATCACCTGCATTGATCTGGTCTAAATCCCAAACCTCATAGCCTGTTTCAGCTTCACCCTTCCAGACCCCATGTTTCCATTCATCATGTTGGTATCCAATGCCTTTGCAGTAAAATTTTGGACCCATGGTTTCAAGCTCCAGTTTAAAGTCTTGACCGTCTTCTGTTACACCATTTATTTTGGCTCCTTTCGCCCAACGGGTTCCCGTATTCCATTCAATAGAGTGGCTTAGAGCAGAGAGCGACTTTGCGGTTCCTTGCTCAGGCATCTCAGAATGATGCTGATAGAGGGGGAGGATATCTCCCGAAAGCTGTGTTGATTTCCCATCTCGATCTTCAAAGGTACCAAAGTGAGTACAAAAGTTTTTAAAATGTATTGGAGCCCAGCACCAATAAACTCCTGGCTCGCTCGTGAGCATCCCTGGGGCACCCGCTTCAGGCTCACCAATTGGTCTGACTCCCCATGATCTATCACGAGTTCCATATATCTCTTCTGGAGTAATTTTTCCTAATTCTGTTTCAATTACCCCCGACCACTTCCCCATTTGAGTAAAGCGAATAGTGTCCATAATTGTTCTGGCGCCTTCTAACATTGTTGATCTTGGTTCTTGATGTGCAACGGAGGTTGCAGAAAACTTAAGGCTGCAATTTAATTTATTTTCTGGGTCTGTGAGCGAGAAGGTTAGCTCTTTCATTGGCTCATCTATGCTTAAGGTCATAGGACCTATTTTAATTGGCGTTCTATTGGGATTTAATCTTTGACTTGCATGATAAGAGAACTGTTTGCCATTATAGGAAATGCTGAAATGTGCATCCATAATATGTCTATTAGGGTAAATGCCTATTCCAATTTCAAAGATGTATCCACTATTGGGATCCAATCCATTAAACCAATACCTGTCATAAAAATTTCTATCAGTTGTGCTGGGAATTGCTATTGGTGCAATAGCTTGGTGGATTGGGTAGTCATCAAAGGTTGTTATGTAGCTCATTTATATTACAAAGTTAATTAATTTTTCTTTGATGTAGATTACCTTTTTTATTGATGCGTTTGCCAGTATTTTTTTAACATTCTCATTGTTTGTAGCTATTTCTTCGATAGACGCATCACTTAAATTAATGGAAATATTTTCTTTCCCCCTAACCTTGCCATTGACCTGAATAATTAATTGAAAGTTTTCTACTTTTAAAAATTCTTCTTTTACTGCCGGCCAGCTTAGCTCAAAGTCTCTGCCATCTGAGCCTGAAAGCTGTTGCCAAATATGCAGAGTAATATGAGGCGTAATAGGCGATAGCATTTTAAGGGCAAACCTAATTGCCTCATCCAGGCAATATTGCTGGCCTTGCGTTGCAGTTTCAAGCTTGAAGGTTTCAGGGATTGCATTAAGCAACTCCATGACTCCGGCAATAGCCGTATTAAATGATTGCCTGCGTTCAAAGTCATCAGTAACTTTGTGTAATGTCTTATGACTCTTTTGCCTCAAAGCTAACTCGTCGTCTGTAAAATGAGATGGCTCATCTTCTATGAACATGGATCGCCCGGCAGCAAGGTGCCATAATTTTTTTAAGAACCGGGAGGATCCTTCAATCGCAGTATCAGACCATTCCAGCGACTGTTCTGGTGGAGAGGTAAACATCATATATAGCCGGACCGTATCAGCTCCATATCTATCAATCATGGCGTTAGGATCAACCCCATTCAGCTTAGATTTACTCATTTTAGACATACCATCTTTCATGACATCTCTGCCATCAGCAAGAGAGAACTTATCACCTACCTCTGTTACAAGACTCTTGTTGACCCATTCGGGGTTCGATTTTTCATCTAAAGCGTAGTAAGCATCAGCCAGTACCATGCCTTGTGTGAGAAGCTTTTGGAAAGGTTCTGATGACTTGATTAGCTTTTGATCCCTTAGCAATAAATTAAAGAATCTTGCATAGAGTAAATGTAAGATTGCATGCTCGATTCCGCCAATATAATGATCAACAGGAAGCCAGTAATCTGCTTCAGAGTTAAGCATGCTATTTGTTGGTTGAGATGCAAACCGTGCAGCGTACCAGGAGCTTTCAAAGAAGGTATCAAAGGTATCTGTCTCTCTCAGCGCAGATTTAGAGCATCTTGGGCAAGTGGTTTTTTGCCAGTCCTTAAAGCCACTCAAGCTCAGACCTTTGGAGGTAATTTCATTAATTTCTGGCAGTTCTATAGGCAAGTCTTCAATTGGAACCGCAATATTTCCACAATCCGCGCAGTGAATCATGGGGATAGGGCACCCCCAATATCGTTGTCTAGAAATTCCCCAATCCCTCAGTCGATAATTTGTCTGAATCCTTGCATTACAAGAATCCGGCAGATCAGCAGAAATTTTTTCAAATGCAGCTTCAGAGGTCAATCCATTGTATTGCATTGAATTGATCAAAATACCTTTTTCCTCGACAGCTTGATCGGCAATAGTGAGATCAGATTTTACCTGCACCACTTGAACAATTGGCAGTTGGTATTTTTTAGCAAATTCATAATCTCTTTGATCGTGGCCAGGTACACACATAACAGCGCCAGTGCCATATTCCATTAAAACAAAGTTAGCAATCCAAATTGGAAGTTCTTCGTTGGTGAGAGGGTGAATCGCTCTAAGCCCTGTGTCAATTCCAATTTTTTCTTGTTTAGCAAGTGCAGCTTCAGTTTTTTTGGCACTTTGATTCGCTGAAATAAATGACTGAATTTCAGGGTTAATAGCCAGTAAATTTATTGCAAGAGGATGGTCTGATGCAATAGCGCAATATGTTGCCCCAAACAGTGTATCTGGCCTTGTGGAAAAAACTTCTAAGGTTTCATTCATGTCCTTAATAGAAAAATGAAAGCCTAATCCACGAGATTTACCAATCCAATTTTTTTGCATCAACTTTACTTGACTGGGCCAATCATCTAGTGATTCTAGGCCCTCAAGCAGTTCTTCGGCATATTGAGTAATTTTTAGAAAGTACTGGTTAATTTTTTTGCGCTCGATCAAAGCCCCTGAACGCCATCCCTTGCCATCAATCACCTGTTCATTTGCAAGAACTGTTTGATCTACAGGATCCCAATTCACTTCTGCTTCCTTCCTCTCAACTAGCCCAGCCTCTAGAAGTTGAATAAAAAACCATTGCTCCCAGTGGAAGTAATCTGGTGAGGAGGTATTTATTTCTCTACTCCAGTCATAACTGAGGCCCAACGCATCCAGCTGCACCTTCATGCTGGCTATATTTTCATTGGTCCATTTTTTGGGAGAGACATTATTTTCTATGGCCGCATTTTCTGCAGGCAGTCCAAAAGCATCCCACCCCATAGGCTGCAGCACATTAAAACCTTGCATTCTTTTAAATCGAGAAATGACATCACCTATGGTGTAGTTTCTGACATGCCCCATATGTAATTTTCCAGAAGGATAAGGAAACATCGAAAGACAGTAAAATTTTTCTTGGGTGCTGGATATTTTTGCCTCATAAGCGCGAGTTTCCCTCCAAGCTTTCTGTATCTCAGCTTCAATTTCAGCCGGGGCGTATTCTTGGGTGCTCACGATGCTAGGAAAACCTCTTCTAAATAGTTAATGTCATGCTTGTTATCGCAAAAAGTTTGATCTTTCATCAATCTTTGATGTAAGGAGTGATTTGTTTTTATACCATCCACAAAAAATTCATCTAAAGCGCTAACCATTCTTTTGATACAAGACTCCCTAGTATTTGCAGTAGTAATAATTTTAGCTAACAAGGAATCATAGTGAGGAGGGACGAGATAGCCAGAGTAGATATGTGAATCAAATCTCACCCCAAAGCCTCCAGGAGGATGCATTTTACTAATGAGGCCGGGAGAGGGAACAAATGTTTCAGGATCTTCTGCATTAATTCTACATTCCATGGCGTGACCTCTAAAAAGGATCTCATCCTGATTAAGAGTTATACCCATATCTAAAGCTATTTTAAACTGAGCTTTGACTAAATCAAATCCCGTAATCATTTCAGAGACTGGATGCTCTACCTGAATTCGGGTATTCATTTCAATAAAATAGAATTGATTATTCTCATAAAGAAATTCAATGGTGCCAACCCCTGAATAATAAATGCTTTTACATAACTGCAAGCAAGCATTCAAAGTTTTCTCTAGCGCCTCAGGGTTAACATCTTGTGCAGGAGCTTCTTCAATTACTTTTTGATGTCTGCGCTGCATGCTGCAATCTCTTGTTCCAAGGTGAATAGCATGCCCTTTGCCATCTGCAACAATTTGAATTTCTATGTGACGAGGGTTTTGAATAAATTTTTCTAGGTACAAGGTATCATTGCCGAAAGCATTTTTAGCTTCTTGTTGGGTTAAGTTAATAGATGAAACTAGATCAGTTTCCTGGTGTACTACTCGCATACCCCTTCCTCCTCCCCCTGCTGAAGCTTTAATCATCAAGGGATAACCAACATCATTAGCAATTTTCTTCAGGGCTATTTCATCTGATGGAAGGACCCCACGATAACCTGGCACAGTAGGGATGCCTGACTGCTCTGCTAGATCTTTAGCAGTAATTTTGTCTCCCATTTGCCTAATCACAGATGAAGAAGGTCCGATGAATACAAAGCCACTGGCTTCACATTTTTCAGCAAAGTCCGCATCCTCTGCGAGGAATCCATAACCAGGATAGATAGCATCTGCTCCAGTAACCTCAGCAGCAGAAAGAATTGCTGGAATATTCAGATAACTTTTTAGGGGGCTAGCGGGCCCGACACAAACTGTCTCATCAGCCAAGCGAAGATGTTTAAGCTCTTTATCACCAGTTGAATATATTGCGACAGTTTTGAGATCTAATTCTTTGCACGCTCTTAAGGCGCGCAAAGCAATTTCTCCTCGATTGGCTATTAGAATTTTGTGAGTCATTACTCTACTATGATTAGCTGCTGATCAAATTCTACTGGCTCACCATCTTCTACTTTGATTGCAGTAACGGTCCCAGTGAACTCTGATTTAATCTCATTCATCATTTTCATTGCCTCAACGATACATACAACATCACCAGCTTCTACACGGTCACCAATTTCCACAAAGGATGGCTTGTCTGGAGCTGGTTTTCTATAAAAGGTTCCAACTATTGGAGATTTAATTGATGAGCCTGATTCTTCAGGCACTTCCAATGGAGCAGGAGTAGAGTCGAGAGATGTATGATTGGAGCCGGAAGAGACAAGTGTTTGATTTGCTCCGCTCAACGATTGGCCGCCTCTCATAATTCGAACAGATTCCTCTCCCTCTTTAACCTCTATTTCCATAAGGTCAGATTCTTGAAGCATCTCAATTAATTTTTTTATTTTTCTTATATCCATTGTTAACCCTTCTTTGTATTAATAATATGATCCATTGCCAATTCATAGCCGTGAGTCCCTAAACCGCAAATGACACCACTGGCAATATCTGAGAAATATGATTTTTGCCTAAACTCTTCTCTTGAGAAAATATTAGAAATATGAATTTCATAAAAAGAAATTCCCACGCCCAATAATGCATCTCGGATAGCAATACTGGTATGGGTCAAAGCACCAGGATTGATAATAATATAATTAATATTATTCATTGCTTCTTGAATTTTTGAGACGATCTCATGCTCGGCATTACTTTGGAATGTTTCTAATGCAATATTATTAGACTGAGCCTTCGCTTCTAACCCAGAGTTAATTTCGTTAAGCGTGGTTGAGCCATAAACATCTGGCTCTCTACTTCCAAGTAGATTTAGATTTGGTCCATGGATTACTAGTATTTTCATTTTTTAAGATTTTATAGGGTTTTTTTTAGAATATAAACGATTTTATATGGTTTTAAGTTGCTTAGGGTAGCAATATTTGCCCTCTGCGCAACCCTGATATGCAATTTTAATAACAGAATTGCTTAAATTATCATTTGTGGAGATAGCTTGAAGGGCAACAGTATTTTTTAATACTACTGACTTACCAAAAAATTCATCCACGATTATTTCTTCATTTACTAACGAAATAAACTCATGCTCTATCAAGCTATTATTGACAAAAACCTTTATTGAATTTTTATACAGATAATGATTAGGCGCAATCTGCCATGTTACCTTGATAATATTTTCTGAGTGAAAGCCACTCAATGCAAAAGCTTCCTCGGCCTTTAAGATCACATCTTTATCATTAAATTGGCTGTGAGCATCCATCGCGCCGACTATCAAGATAAGTGAGTATAATAAGTTACGTAAAATTATCATTATCTACATAGTATAAAATAGATGTTGCTCAGCCAATTAAAAATATTCCACTTATTATTAATATGACTCATTTAATCTTAAAACTATTTTTCTTTGCTCCAACCTGGCTCCTGAGACTGGTGACCTGGAGAAAAAACATTTTAATTAATGGCCAAATTTTAGACTATCAGACTCAAATTTTTCTAGCCCTGCAGTCACTTCAGGGTAATGCATTTGAGTCTATAGAATCTGCTGCTCACCTTAGAAAAATACTTGATACAGGCAGAGATGGCTTGCCTTTAAATGCATCCCCTGTATCCCCTGTTCATTCTCAAGACCACATTATTAGCAGCAATGGTTTGGAAATATCAGTAAGAGAATATCTTCCAGCCAATGCAAGAAATCAGACGACCATTCTCTATTTTCATGGCGGAGGATACGTGATTGGGAACCTGGATTCTTGTGATGGTTGGCTTAAACTATTTTCATCTTCAATGGAAGCTAATATTTTTTCTCTTGACTATAGGCTCTCTCCAGAGAATAAATTTCCGGCATCACTGGAAGATGCAAACTTAGCCTTAGAATGGATTGCCTCAACTTACGATCTTCCGATCTCTGCTATTGGTCTATGTGGAGACAGTGCAGGCGCACATTTAGCCGCATCTTTATCAACATATAGGTCCATGAATGGTTTAGAGCTCCCTCATTCTCAGTGTTTGATCTATCCCATGATAGACCCAGCTTGCTCCTCTGGCTCACAGAAAGATTTTGCAACAGGTTACTTTTTAACTCATGACATCATGCGATGGTTCTGGGAACAATTTCTTCAATCTCAAGAAAATTTATTGGATCCATGCTTCAATCTTCTGCAAGATCATTCTAACCCTTTGCCAAAAACTTTAATTATTACAGCGGGCTTTGACCCTTTATGCGATGAGGGAGAGGATTACGCTAGAAAAATTCATGCTGCTGGAAATGATGTAGAGCAGATACATTATCCCCACCTAATTCATGGTTTTGTTAACATGACAGCATTAAGAGAGGCTAAGAAAGCTTCAATGGATCTGAGTAAAACTTATAAAACCTATTTTAAATCATGACCCCTTTGCTTCAAATATCCAATCTATCTATAAATTTTAAGATTAGAAAATCAGACTTTAGAGCTGTGAAGAATTTCAATCTTTCTATCCATGAAAATCAGGTAGCCGGTTTAGTGGGTGAGTCTGGTTCTGGAAAATCTGTTACAGCTCTGTCAATTATGAGGTTGCTCCCTGAGCCTAAAGCACACTTTTCACCAGAATCATCAATTGTTTTTAATGGGCTAGATGTTCTGAAAGCTGAGCCAAAGCAGCTAAGAGAGTTAAGGGGCAATGAGATTGCTATGATTTTTCAAGAACCCATGACATCCCTTAATCCCTACCATCGAGTTGGCAATCAAATTATTGAATCGATTCAGCTGCATAAAGCCCAGTCAAAAACTGAGGCTATTGCAGAGGCTAAAAAATTAATGTCGCTCGTAGAAATCCCTGATGTAGATAGAAGATTTCTCTCTTATCCGCACGAATTATCCGGAGGTCAGCGACAGAGGATTATGATCGCCATGGCTCTGGCCAATAAACCTAAATTATTGATTGCAGATGAGCCAACAACAGCCTTGGACGTAACTATCCAGGCTCAAATTTTAGATTTAATGACTAGATTAAAGGATGAGATTGGCATGTCCATTTTATTTATCACACATGACCTAGGCTTGATCGAAAGATTTTCTGACACTATCACTGTTATGCAGGAAGGGCGGGTGGTGGAGCAAGGTATTACAAGAGAGGTGTTTGCCGATCCACAGCATGAGTATACTCAGAAATTAATCAATGCTGAACCTTCTGCTAAACAAGTAATGGCGGAGCCTGATCAGCCGATTATGGAAGTGAAAAACTTAAATGTTTTTTACCCATTGCCAAAAAAAAGCCTATTCAAGCAAGAGTTTTTTCATGCAGTTAAAGATGTAAATTTTGTCATTCCTAGAAATTCAACCATCGGCTTGGTTGGAGAGTCAGGGTCGGGTAAATCAACCCTTGGTAAAGCTTTAGCAAGCCTGATCAATTATGAAGGATCTGTCACATATCAAGGAAATAATGTGGCAAATTTGACCGCCAAAGAATCAAAATCCCTTAAGAAAGACATCCAAATTATTTTTCAAGATCCATACGGCTCTTTGTCACCACGCATGACCATTGGCGAGATTGTTGGAGAGGGGCTAGATGTTCATTTTTCACTGAGCGCACAAGAAAAAGAAGAGCGGATAGCAGACTGCTTGCATGCTGTGGAGATTAATCCAGATCATCGATTTAAATATCCACATGAATTTTCAGGTGGCCAACGGCAAAGAGTTGCGATTGCCAGATCATTAATTTTAAATCCTGCTTTTATGATTCTAGATGAGCCAACCTCTGCCCTAGATCGATCGATTCAAATACAAGTTATTGAATTGCTGAAAAGTCTACAAGAAAAATTTCAGTTAACCTATTTATTTATCAGCCATGATTTAAAAGTGGTGCGCTCCATGTCTGATTATATTTTTGTAATGCAGAATGGAGTGATTGTAGAGTCTGGTCTTGCAGATCAAGTTTTCTCAAAACCTGAACAAGACTATACTTATAAATTATTAAACGCAGCTTTAAAATACTCAACAGTCTAAAAATGTCTAATAGAAAGTTTTCAAAAAATTTAGTAGATGGCCCTCATCAAGCAGCGTCCCGAGCCATGCTCAGAGGCGTAGGCTTTGAAACAGAAGATTTTTCTAAACCACTGGTTGGTATTGCTTCTACTTGGTCAAAAGTCACGCCATGCAACATGCATATTAATGAATTAGCTGCTTTGGTTGAGACTTCGATTGATCAGTCGGGATGCAAAGGAGTACTTTTTAATACCATCACCGTATCTGATGGCATTTCCATGGGAACGCAGGGAATGAAATATTCGCTGGTCTCCAGAGAAGTTATTGCAGACTCTATTGAAACAGTTGTTGGTTGCCTTGGTTATGATGGTGTTGTTGCAATAGGGGGCTGCGATAAGAATATGCCTGGTGCCTTGATTGCACTTGCGAGACTGAACAGGCCATCAATTTTTATTTATGGTGGATCAATTAAACCAAGCTCAGCTAACACAGACTATGTCACTGTATGCGAGAAGGTTGGCGAATATGCAAAAGGTAGCATCTCAGAGGCCGAGCTGATCGCTGTAGAGAAAATCTCAGTGAAAGGTCCAGGATCATGTGGCGGCATGTATACCGCTAACACCATGGCATCAGCGATAGAGGCTTTGGGCATGAGCCTGCCTGGAAGCAGTAGTCAAGATGCTGTTTCTCAAGACAAGAAGTTAGATTGTCAAAATGCTGGCGCTGCTATTAAAAATTTATTGGATCTAGACATTAAGCCTAGCGATATCATGACGAAAAAAGCATTTGAAAATTCAATTGCTGTAACGATTGCCTTGGGAGGCTCAACTAACGCAGTGTTGCACTTACTGGCGATGGCTCATTCTATAGGTGTTGATCTAGAGCTTTCTGATTTCACTAGAATTGGAAAAAAAATACCTGTCTTGGCTGATATTAAGCCTTTTGGCGGTCACTTTATGTCAGAGTTAAATGCAATAGGCGGCATTGCTCCTATGATGAAAACCATGCTTGCAAGCAACCTTCTGCATGGAGATTGCTTAACTGTTACGGGAAAAACTTTGCGAGAAAATTTAGATCAAATTGCCCCTTATCCAAGCTCTCAGAAAATTATTCTTTCTCTAGATGCACCCATCAAAGATTCTAGCCATCTTAGAATTCTATTTGGAAATCTAGCGCCAGAGGGATCAGTTGCAAAAATTACTGGCAAGGAAGGAACATTATTTACAGGCAAAGCCAGAGTCTTTGATTCTGAGGAAGAGGGCATGGAAGCTATTCTATCGAAAGTTGTGCAAGCTGGGGATGTAGTGGTTATTCGTTATGAGGGACCTCAAGGCGGTCCAGGGATGAGGGAGATGCTTAAGCCAACCTCTGCAATCATGGGTCAGGGCCTAGGTGATCAAGTGGCTTTCATCACAGACGGAAGATTCTCTGGAGGAACCCATGGCTTTGTAGTTGGTCACATTAGCCCTGAAGCTGAATTGGGCGGACCCATTGCATTAATTCAAGACGGTGACGAGATTACGATTGATGCTAATCAAGATATTTTAAATCTGAATATTACTGATGCCGAGATGGAGCAGAGAAAGCTCAATTGGACTAATCCAAACTCATCTCCAAGCCGCGGGGTGTTGGCAAAATACAAACGCACGGTTCAATCAGCTTCGAAGGGAGCAATAACAGATTAATATGATAAATAGAAATTTCCCATCAACCAGACTAAGACGAACACGCGCCAAAAGTTTCTTGCGAGACTTAGTTGCAGAAAATAAGCTCTCTTCTGATGATCTCATTCAACCAATTTTTGTAGCGGATCAAAAGGAATCGCAGGTAGATATTCCATCTATGCCAGGGATTTTTAGACATAACCTTGATTCCCTTTATTCTGAGGCTGAGGCTTTATTGAATGCAGGCGTCAAATCCATCGCAATTTTTCCAGCTATTGGCCCTGATAAAAAAAATGCTGAAGCATCACATGCATTTGATAGCGATAATATTATCTGCAAAGCCCTTCAAGGCATTAACGAGAGATTTCCAGAGATTGTCACCATCGCTGATGTGGCATTGGACCCATATACAGACCATGGCCATGACGGGTTATTAATTAATGAAAAAATTGATAATGATCGAACGCTAACCTTGCTCTCTAAACAAGCCCTGCTGCTCGCAGAAGCGGGGGCTGATATTATCGCTCCATCTGACATGATGGATGGAAGAGTAAAAATTATTCGCGAGGCCCTGGAGGCGAATCAGTTTAACGATACCGTTATCCTATCTTATGCCGCGAAATATGCTTCGAGTTTTTATGGACCATTTAGAGATGCTGTAGGGTCCTCTACTAGTCTTGGAAAGGGCTCAAAAAAAACGTATCAAATGAACTTTGCGAACACCCAAGAAGCAATGCATGAAGTTGCAATGGATATCCAAGAAGGTGCGGACATCGTTATGATTAAACCTGGAACCGCCTATTTAGATATAGTGCAGAAAATTAAATTACAGTTTCAGGTCCCCACTTTTGTTTATCAGGTAAGCGGGGAGTACTCCATGCTAACCCTAAGTATTGAGAAAGGGTGGCTAGATAAAAATGTTATGTTAGAATCCTTGGTATGCTGCAAGAGAGCTGGCGCTGATGCCATCCTCACATACGCAGCAAAACAAATCGCATCGGAGTTAAATTCATGAGTGACAATGTCAAAGAAATTACAGCAGCAAATTTTAACCTAGAGGTTATTGAATCAGAGATACCTGTCTTGGTAGATTTTTGGGCTGAATGGTGCGGTCCTTGTAAGCAGCTTGCTCCCACAGTAGCTGAGGTTGCAGATACGGTTGTTGGCAAAGTGAAAGTTTGCAAAATGGATGTTGACAGCAATCAAGATATCGCGGTGCAGTATGGAGTGCGATCCATCCCAACTCTACTAATCTTTAAAAACGGCGAAGTTACAGCTACTCAAATAGGCGCTATTAGCAAGCAGCAATTGGAGGGCTTTATAGAATCAGAAGTGTAAAACTTTGCATCTTTTAGAAAAAGGTACTATCATTTTCCCATCTTAGCTCGATAGCTACAAATCAAAAATTTTTTTACTCCCTAATACAGGCATCAATATATGAATCTTACAGAAATGAAAATCAAGCCAATGAATGAATTGGTTGAAGTTGCAGAAGGCCTTGGACTGGAAGATGTAGGACGACTCAAAAAACAAGAAATTATATTCCGAATCTTCAAACAACAAGCAAAAGAAGGTGTAGATATCTATGGTGGAGGGGTGCTAGAAATTTTAAATGATGGTTTTGGTTTCTTAAGATCCCCAGAAGGATCTTATTGCGCCGGCCCAGATGATATTTATGTTTCTCCTGCCCAAGTTCGTAAATTTAGCCTTAGAAAAGGAGATGAGATTCATGGAAAAATTCGCCCTCCAAAAGATGGTGAGAGATATTTTGCACTTGTGTTTGTTGATACAATCAACGCAGAAGCTCCAGAGAACACTAAGAAAAAGATTTTATTTGAGAATCTCACCCCATTATTCCCAACTTCACGCTTAACTTTAGAGTTAGGGACTGGGTCAGCGGAAGATTTATCCTCCAGAATTATTGATCTAGCCTCACCTATAGGTAAGGGCCAAAGGGGATTAATTGTGTCTCCCCCTAAGGCAGGTAAAACTTTAATGCTCCAAAGTATTGCCCACTCAATTACAAAAAATAATCCAGAGGTTGAGCTTATTGTTCTGCTGATTGACGAGCGTCCAGAAGAAGTAACAGAAATGTCGAGAACAGTAAGGGGAGAGGTTGTTGCAAGTACTTTTGATGAGCCGCCATCACGCCATGTTCAGGTTGCAGATATGGTCATCGAGAAAGCCAAGAGATTGGTAGAGCATAAAAAAGATGTGGTTATTTTATTAGATTCGATTACCCGTTTAGGACGAGCCTACAATTCAGTGCAACCAGCATCTGGAAAAATACTTTCGGGGGGTGTTGATTCCAATGCACTGGAGAGACCAAAAAGGTTTTTTGGCGCTGCGAGAAATTTAGAAGAAGGAGGTAGTTTAACTATTATTGCTACTGCCCTAGTTGATACTGGTTCTAAAATGGACGAAGTGATTTATGAGGAGTTTAAAGGCACGGGCAACATGGAAATTCATCTAGAAAGAAAGATTGCTGAAAAACGCATCTATCCTGCTATAAATATTAGACGTTCAGGTACCAGAAGAGAGGATTTGCTGACAACCCCAGAAGAGTTACAGAGAATGTTTCTCTTGAGAAAAGTTCTTGATGGCATGGAAGATGCGCAAGCAATTGAATTTTTAATTGAAAGGTTGAAGTCTTCTAAGACAAATGAAGAGTTTTTTAGCGCCATGAAGACTGGCGTCAAGGGCAAGAAAAAATAACTAATTACTTGCTAGCTCTATAGCAGTTTTAATCATCTCGGCGTCGTGCGGGCCTTCTGCAATCTCGCAATCTTTTATGCCGTATTTGAAAGCACTATCTCGAATTCTAGCCGATGCAGCTACCAATCTTAGTTGACTTAACCTCTCATTGCTAATGTTGTTCACCAGGACCTCCAGGGTCTGAATGTTGTAAATCAAAATAATAACCCCTGCATTTTTTGTTATCTGATCTAGCTGAGAGGGTTCTTCATTGAGCACTCTGTAGCATGAAAAGGTCTCCAGGGAAGATGAAGTATATTGGGTTAGCTGAGGGATCTTGTCCCCACAAAAAATTAAACATCTCTCATACTTGGCTGTGTCTATGAGTCGAGCTATTCCCGCTGAATTAAAATCGGGTGGCACATTGGAATTCAAACCATATTCAGCTAATGCTCTCTTTGTCGCAACTCCAATTGCTATAATCGGAAGATCAGAATTAGTGGGCAGGTATTGCTTCAGGTATGAAGCTCCAAATTTTACGGCTGACTGGCTAGTAAAAATAATGGCATCATAACTCCCTATGTTACTTAACTTGTTCAGGGCATCACTGGAAGGCAATGAACCTTCAATCCTAGTTAATGGTTGATGTATAAATTGCTGACCAGATCTTTCTAACAAATCATTGCTGTGGTTAGCAACCGCAGTCGGCCTAGTATTAATAATCATTTATCTTTGGATTAGTTCCTTGGCTCCAGATTTCATAAGCTCGTCTTTAAATTTCTTTAAAGCACTCTCTTCGTCTGCTATTGAGAACACACACTCTTTTTCAATAGTATGAGAGCCATCTTGATTAGAGACCCTGACTTGCAAATAAAGCGTTTGATTGGCAATGGTTCCTAAGGCAGAAATTGGAGACAGGCAGCTACCCTCTAAGGCTGCAACAATCTCTCTTTCAATCCTCGTGGCTTTAAACGTTTCCTGGCAATTGATGTTGCTCAATATTTCTAAGATGCCTGGTTGCACATTGGTGTTGCAAATTTCTATACCTATTGCGCCTTGCGAGGCAGCAGGCAGCATTTCACTTTCTGAAAAAACATGAAGATTAGGATGTTGAATTTGCAATCTATTGAGCGCTGCTTTGGCAACTATTAGTCCATCTAAATTTTCGCTCATTATTTTATTAATTCTAGTTTGAATATTCCCCCTGATTGGCACAATACTTAAATCTGGATTCAGTGCCAGAAGCTGGGATTTTCTTCTTGGCCCCGACGTACCAATCTTATGCCCTCTCTTTAAATCAGGGTATGCCAAACCTTCTCTAAGAAGGATCACATCTAAATAATCTTCTCGCGGAAGGGTTGCAGCAATTTTAAATTCCGGAGCGAGTATGGCTGGAACATCTTTCAGGCTATGAACCGCAATATCAGCATCTTGATTTGCTAGAGCCGCTTCAAGCTTAGAGACAAATAACCCTTTGCCGCCAATCAGGTGAAGAGGAGAGTCGTTTAAATCACCCTCTGACTGAATAGGCACAATCGCGCATTCGTAATTACCTGCCAAGGATTTGATCAAGTCAATCACTTGATGGGTCTGCAGTAATGCTAGGGGCGATACCCTGGTTGCGATTTTAATCTTCATTGTAAAATCATGAGCCTCACATCTCCAATTATCTTATCTTTAAGTATTGTTTGATTTTTACCTAGCGCCACTTCGGTTCGCTTGTCTGTTTCGAGATAAATCCTTCCTCCTTCACTTAGCAGCCCCGCTGTCTTAATGGAGCTAAGTAAGCCCTCATAATGCACTTGATCAAAAGGCGGATCTAAAAAAATAAGATCAAATTGACGTTTATTAGTTTTTATCCATTTGATGGCAGCACTGCATGCTACTTCACTGTTATTTTGATATTCTAGATGCTCAATATTTTTAAGAATATTTTTAAATAACCCCTTATCTTTTTCAACAAAGGTTACGTGTGCAGCACCTCTGGAAAGAGCTTCAAATCCCAAGCTCCCTGTCCCAGCAAACAAATCTAGACAAACTTTATGTTGTATTTCAAACTGCAGCCAGCTAAATAGAGTTTCTTTCGCTCTATCTGACGTGGGTCGTAGGTTCGGAGACGCTTTAAAAACTATACGATAGCTCTTGTTTCTGCCTCCAATTATTCTTATGCTTGTTGTGTTCAATCTAGAATTTTTTTTTATAGAGTATAAATTATAACGCCAATGCCAAAAGAACAATTTTTAATTGCTATGAGATATTTAGCAGCCTCTGTCAGCGTTGTTTCCGCGAAAGATTCCAATGGAAAACTATATGCAATGACCGCCTCATCTGTGACCTCCTTAACCATTGAGCCGCCATCAATACTTGTTTGCGTGAATAAGAATGCAAGCATTCACGCCGCCCTGCAGCCTGGCTCTGAGATGTGCATCAATATTTTAAGTAATGCCCAGCAAGATATTTCCAATCTTTGTAGCTCCAAAGACTCTGATATAAAGCGATTTGATAACGACTACTGGAATAAAGATGAGGCGCCCTTTTTAAAAGACGCCCAATCTAATATTTTCGTTCAAGTCGATGAAATTGTTGGCTACCACTCTCACTCCATCATTATTTCTAAGGTGCTAAGTGTTAAAAATGCAGAATCATTTAATACTTTAATTTATGCAGATGGCGGCTATCTAGGCTAATGCGCTTTTTCCTTCTAATATTTTTGATGGCCTGGAATGCCGAGAGTGCTCTTGAATATAGCCCGGGATCAAAAAATGCATCCCTTTATTTTATTTCCCCAAAGCATCAAGAAATCATCAATGGAGAAGTCAGCATTAAATTTGGACTCAGGAACTTTGGAGTATCTCCAGCCGGAGTTGAGGTCCCTGGTACAGGACACCACCATTTAATTATTGATGCCGAGCTGCCGCCGGTTAACCAACCCATAAGATCTGATAAGAATCATGTGCATTTTGGCAAAGGGCAAACTGAAGTTCAGTTAAAGCTTGAGCCAGGATCCCATACCTTGCAGTTATTGCTTGGTGATCATCGCCATATCCCACATAACCCAGCAATTGCATCAGAGCAAATTACGATCTTGGTTCACTAAAAAAGAATATCTGCTTGAGCTAAGAATTTTTTAACATCCTTTTTAATGAGCTCTATTGCACGATGAGCAGAAGAGTCTAGATTTGTGGAATCTTTGCGAAGAATTGTAACAAGCCCCCCTATCATCGCCCAGGCTTTAATACACTCACTCATTAACTCCTCTTCACTAAGCTCTGGCTTAATTCCGCTCACCGCATTAACTAGCAAGGTAAAGGTGGCCTCTGAGCTCTCAATTAAATCAGGATAATCGCCAAAATGTATACTGGTGTGATTCATCAAATCATAGGTATTTTGCTTCTCTAGTCCAAATTCTAGATATGCTAGGCCCATCTCCAGAAATTGCTCTTTGCCATCAAGACCATTAGTTTTGTGAGCTGATCGCTCCATCCTTTCTCGGAGTTCATCAAAACCACATTGTGCTACAGCAGCCAATAGGTCTACTTTAGTTTTAAAGTGCCTGTAAGGAGCTGTTTGAGAAACATTCGCTTCTTTTGCAATAGATCTAAGGCTGATTTTTTCAAAACCATTTTCTTCGCAACAAGCGCAGGCACTTTGCACTAAAGCTTCTTTTAGATCTCCGTGATGATATTTCATAATTTATATTGTATGTTGACAGTGCTAACATTAATGTTGTATGTTGACACTGTTAACATTAGTTACTTTTTTTAACTTAGTCAAATTTATGCAAAAAATAATTTTTACAATATGCTTATGCGGCTTTTTGCCCTTACTAGCTGCTCCCGGCCCATCTCTTGAGATTACCACTATTGAGATGCAAGGCTCTTATCAATCTACACAAAGATTTCCAGGCAAGATACTGCCGTTAAATTATTCAAAACTATCTTTTGAAATCCCAGGGAAATTATCACAAGTGGCGGTCGACATTGGCGATGCGGTTACAGCCGATCAAATCCTAGCTTTCTTGGATCCAGCAGAAATGCAAGCAAATTTAAATCAAGCATTGGCTAAATTTAATTTAGCCTCCCAGGCACTTACTAGATTCCAGGACCTTAAAGAGCAAGGCTTTATCTCTAACCAAGAGCTGGATAGGGTGAACTCAGAATATTTAGTGGCCAAGGCGCAAGCTGATCTTTACACAGTTAAATTAGAGCAAACAAAAATACGCGCTCCTTTCACAGGCTTCATTCAAAATAGGTTTTTAGATTCAGGCACTGTGGTCAGCCCAGGGATTCCTATTATTGAAATTATTGATTCAACAAGTGTCGAGGCGCATGTGTCGATTCCAGGCAATATCATTGATAGTTTAGAGATAGGCGATCAATACAATTTTTCTATTAACGAAGAGAGATATTCCGCTACCTTAAAGCGTTTTTCTCAAATGAGCAGTCAGGGCTCAAGCAACAGACTGTGTATTTTTGAGTTTGAGACATTTATTAATCCTGGCTCTGTTTCGTATTTAGAGCTTCAGCAGACTATAAAAAAACAAGGTGCCTGGGTACCCTTACAATCATTATCCCAGGGAACTCAAGGGCTTTGGAATTTATACACAGTGAGCCAAGATACCAACGGTCAATATGTGGTCTCCAAGCAGATCGTTGAATTGATTCATGTGGAGCGCAATGCTGCATTTGTCACTGGCACAATTTCTGAGGGCGATATGGTTGCTACAGGCGGAGCCGCGAAAGTGATTGATAGCGAAATTCTCAGGGTTAAATAGCACTATGTATTTTCTGAATGTTCTATTTGATCGACCAAGAATATTCGTTCTCTTGTTGGTTTTTATTTTCTTATCAGGAATCTTTTCTTTAAATACTGTGTCTCGACAAGAGAATCCAGAGCTTGCAGAGCGCTGGGCCAGTATACAAACCATATATCCTGGCGCTTCTCCTTTAAGGATGGAGACGCAAGTTCTAGAACCCTTAGAAGCTAAGTTAAGAGAAATTTATGAACTGGGAGAAATCATATCCTTTGCTCAACAGGGTTTTTCTACAACGGTCATGGAGATCAAAGATGAAGTTTCTCCAGGCCCTTCAATTGAACAGGTCTGGTCTCAAGTTCAAGATAAATTAGACCAATCCAGTTTTCTTCTGCCTCCCGGCATTAAGCCTCAACTTCTAAAGAGTAGCGGACCTCCAACCACCTTACTATATGCATTAAGTTGGAATGGGGCAGGGGATGCGCCACTCATCTTGCTCTCTAGGGTGGCTGAAGATCTTCGCCAAACACTGGCGTTTATCGGAGGATCAGATAGAAGTTTTGTTTTTGGGGGCGCTGATGAGGAAGTGCTGGTAGAAATAGACAATTCTAAACTTTCAGCTCTGGGATTAAGCTTTCAAGAGATTTCGCAAGTACTATCATCCTTAGATTCTAATAAACCCATTGGGCAGATTTCACAGGGTGGGCAAGAGCTTTTAATCAAGTCCAAGGAGAATCTAACAAGTCTTGATCAAGTCTTTAATCTTCCAATCAAAGTCATGAATGAGTTTGAGATCATTCGCCTGGGCGACATTGCCACTATTTCAAAAAGTCCACGCAACCCTCCGGAAGAGCTCACTTTATATAATGGCAAGCCAGCAGTGTTAATTGAAATTAGAGGTGCGTTCAATCAAAGAGTAGATTTGTATGTTGATAGTATTTCTAGTGCGGTTGAGGCCTTTAAATCTGAATTGCCTACAGAAATTACTGTCGACAAAGTCTATGACGAATCATATTATTTTAAAGAAAAATTTAATAATTTATATTCGAGCATCATCTTTGCAACTTTAATCGTTATTGCAATTAGCTATTTTTTACTTGGCTTTAAGCCAGCCCTGATTGTGGGTTCCGTTATACCATTAACGATTTTTTTAGTTTTACTGGGATGCAAATTACTGGGTCTGCCCCTCCACCAAACTTCTATGACAGGTATTATTATTGCGCTAGGTCTGTTAATTGATAATGCTATTATCGTTGTCGAAGATTACAAATATAGGCGACGTTTAGGGCATGATTCTAAAGAGGCTGCTTTTAAAAGTGTCCATCATCTATGGATACCATTGGCAGCTGCAACGGCCACAACTGCCTTAGCATTTTTTCCTATTGCCGTTGGCAGTGGTCCCAGCTCTGAATTTGTTGGCGGAATGGCTAAGACCGTTATTTTATCGATTACATCATCACTCTTTCTGGCTATATTTGTTGTCCCTATTCTTCTTTATTACATGGAGAATATTAAATTTTTTGAGAAGGAGAAATATTCTGGAACTGGGTATTCTAATGAAAAGCTCGCAAAGAGATACAAGGAATTATTAACCTGGTCCTATGCTGTTCCAAGAAGAGCTATCATAATTGCCCTGGCTTTACCCTTATTGGGATTTCTAATGTTCCCCTTTTTAAAAGCTGATTTTTTCCCTGAGTTAGATAGAAATATGTTCAAAGTATTCATTGAGCTTCCTCAAAACTCTAACGTGAGAACAACAGAAAAAAGGGTTAAACAAATCAGGGAGTCCATCGCTCAATCAGAAGTGGCTGAAGATGATTTCTGGTTTATTGGCAGAAGATTACCAAGAATTTTATACAACGTGATAGGCGGTGATTCTGGGCTAGGCAGCAATAATTTAGCACAAGGGGTTTATTTCGCCACCACCTATAAAGATATGATGGCCTCCTTACCAGCTCTTGCAAGACGCCTAAACGAAGAGAATCCAGATTTAAAAATTATTGTAGATAAGTTTAGCTCTGGACCACCAGTTGATGCTGCAGTCGAATTAAGTATTGATGGACCAGATATGGCAATTCTTAAAATTCTTGGAAAAAAACTGGAATTAATCTTAAGGCAAGCGCCAGATGTATTTTTAACTAAGAGCGAGCTGTCTTTGAGCTCAAAGAGCCTCGAGTTTAATTTTGATGAATCTGCCCTTATGCTGAACTCTGTTCCAGGTGAATATTTTTCTAATGAGCTAGCTATAGCGAGTCAGGGCTTAGAGATAGGAACAATGCTTGATGGAAATAAAGAGTTGCCAATAAAAATTAGAGGCATGTCTGATAATTTTATTGAGTCCACGCAATTCCTGTCCATGCCTTCTAAGGATGGTTTTGATTACCCCTCAAGTTATGGGGCGTTTGAGGTTACTAATCAAGCAAACTTTATCTCAAGAGATGCTGGCAAGAGACAAAATGCTGTGCAAGCGTGGATTTGGCCTGGGCTCTTACCATCAGATACTGAGAATTTTATCGCAGAGAAAATTGAAAAATTTAAAGCAGAATTACCGCCCGGCTATATCCTAGAGATTGGAGGAGAGGCTGAAGCAAGAGGCAAGTCACAGTCAAATATTTTCTCTTCTGCAATTCTATTCTTTGTTCTCATTATTATTGCATTAGTTGCAGCCCTTAATTCTTTCAAGCAGGCAGGGTTGATTTTAAGTGTTGCGATATGGTGCACCGGCTTAGCATTCATGGGTTTAACAATTGGGCAAGCAAATTTTGGTTTTATTGGATTGGTTGGAGCCATTGGTCTGATAGGTTTATCAATCAACGATTCCATTGTTGTTCTCTCTCATATCAAAGAATCAAATGCCAACTCCCCAATTAATAAAGAGGATTTAGTGGATGTCGTGATGCGCTCCACACGCCACGTTATCACCACATCCGCCACAACCATTGGCGGGTTTTTGCCACTTCTCTTGACGAGCGTATTTTTTCAACCTTTAGCCTGGGCTATGGCGGGTGGAATTATAGGCTCAGCAATTATTGCATTATTTTATATTCCTGCTTGCTATGCTATCTCAAAAAAATTATAAAATAGACTTTTGAAGAGGAGAATCAAATGAAATTATTTATGGTGCATGTTGGGTTTTATGACGAGGAGATGGGCGAGGGCCTTTATGAGTCTCATATTAATTTTTTTATTGCAGCAAGCAATGCCAAATCTGCAAAGAAGAAGGCTTTTAATATGGAACAATTCAAAGAAAAAAAAATGCACATAGATGGCATTAAGGAGATTTTAGATGTTGAGGGTTACAGAGTTGTCTTAGAAAAAACCTCTCATACAAATAAATCCAAGGTATATTCTTACAATGAATCAAAAAAATTATAGTGAATTGAACTCGCTAGGATTGGAGGATTGATGAGAAGAATTGTCACAGGTCACAACGAAGCAGGCAAATCCATAGTGACAATAGATGGTCCCCCAGCTTGTTCCATTGGTGAGGATGTGGGCGGCTTATTTGAGCTCTGGAATACTGATGGTGATAGCATTAATACCACGGATGGAATTGATAGAGCTGATTCAGAAATTATTTTGTCACCCCCAGCTGGCGGCACAAAATTTAGATATTTTCAAATTAATCCAACTCCAGAAGGCATCCCCTTAGAGCTTTTACAAGATGCGACAGCCGCAGCTTTTGAACAAGTAGGTGCTGGCCATCACAGAGTGGATACCTCCAAACACCCAGCGATGCATAAGACAGACACCATTGATTATATTATTTTATTGAAAGGGGATGTGACACTGCTGCTAGATGAGGATGAGGTGAGGATCCAGCCGCATGATGTGGTTATTCAAAGAGGCACAAATCATGCCTGGGTTAATAACGGGAATGAGCCCGCTTTATTGATTGCTGTTTTGATTGATAGTGATTTAAGATAATTCTGTTACAGGATAAGAGGAGCAATGTTTAATATAAAGCCAATGGCCGGTGCGCTCGGCGCGGAATTGCATGGAGTCAATTTATGCGAGAATCTTTCTGTGGAAACTTACGCAGAAATTAGAAGATTATTAATTCAGCATCAGGTAATTTTTTTTCGGGACCAAGACATCAGTCCCCAGCAACATAAAGCTCTGGCTGAGTCATTTGGGCCGGTTCAAACTCATCCAGCCTATGAGACAGTTCCAGATTTTCCAGAGATTACTGTTCTAGAGAGCACCGCTGATAAACCATCGAAAATTGAAGTATGGCATTCGGATATGACTTTCAGAAAACACCCTCCATTGGGATCCGTGCTTCGTTCAAAAATTTGCCCCCCTCAAGGAGGAGATACTATGTGGTCAAGCATGACAGCTGCTTATGATGGCTTGTCTACTTCCATGCAGCTGTACCTATCTTCTCTTGAAGCTGAGCATGATTTTAGCTATGGCTTTAAAGAGAGTCTAGCTGAGCCTGGCGGTCAAGAAAGATTGGCTCAAGCCGTTAAAGATAATCCGCCAGTCACTCACCCGGTGATTCGCGTTCACCCCGAGAGTGATAAAAAAGTGATTTTTGTTAACGCTTTATTCACCACCAAAATCATTAACCTGCCAGCCAAAGAGAGCGAGGCAATTTTAAATTTTCTGTATCAGCATGTTGTGACGCCAGAATACACATGCCGCTTTCACTGGGAACCAAACTCCATAGCAATTTGGGATAACAGAAGCACCCAACATAAACCTATCAATGACTATTTTCCCGCCCATCGACTTCTAGAGAGAGTCGCTATAGATGGAGATAAGCCTTATTAATCTTGGCTAAGAAACTTTAAAATCCACTTGATGACTCGGGTATCTTCTGGCCTTGTCTTCAGAGATTCCCAAGCTTTTAGGTATTTTTTTTCTCCAAATATATCCCTTCGCATACTGAGCAGGTCTTTTGCATACCTAATATCAAACTCAATGTGGCCCTGAAAGCTCAAGATATGACCTTCAATTGAGTACATGGCGACCTTACAAGCGCTACAACTGGCCAGCAACATGCTGTTTGGAGGCATTTGAACGACTTGGTCTTGATGGTTATAAATCAGATTAAATTCTTGATTGGCGCTTCCAAAGAAATCGGCGTCTTGCTGCAGTTTAGCTGCTTGGATCCCTACGTGCCATCCTGATTGTGATCGCTCCACTGAGCCGCCCAGCGTTTGTGCAATGAGTTGATGGCCAAAACAAATACCAATTAATTTTTTTTTATGGCGATGAAGAGATTGAATAAATATTTTTAATTCATTGAGCCAGGGTAGGTCATCATAAGCACTCACTTTACTTCCAGTAATTAAATAAGCGTCACACTCATCTATGTCTGCTGGGAACTCACCAGCTTGAACTTCATAGCTATTAAGTTGCAGATCTGGATCAGCGCCTAAGAGTGCTTTACTAAACATAGCTGGATATTGGCCATACTTTGTGGCAAATTCAATCTTAATAGTATCTGTATTTAAAATTCCAATTCTCATGCAAATTACATTTCTTAAAAAAAGCAGTTACGTTTCTTTCGCAAAAAACTTGAGAATATTAAACGCCTTCTTACTGTCCCTATCAAGTCTTTTTGCTCTCCCTACTTCTGCAGCAGGGGTAGATGAAACGATTAATAATGCCATTGCGCCATTAAGCATGGCCATTTCAAATTTTATTTTTTTTGAAATTACTGTTCTGGGCAGCTCATTGCCTTTAATTGTTTTATGGCTCATTGGAGCAGCAATTTTTTTTACATGCTATTTTAACTTTATTAGCTTAAAGGGCTTTAAGCATGCCTTTCAATTGCTACGAGGAGATTTTGTCCAGCCAAATACCAAGGGTGAGCTAACTCATTTTCAAGCTCTGGCCACCGCTGTATCAGGCACTGTCGGCATTGGCAACATTGCAGGCGTTGCAATTGTTATTTCTGTAGGTGGCCCTGGCGCAACATTTTGGTTAATCATTGCAGGATTTTTAGGCATGTCTACAAAGTTTGCCGAGTGCGTTGCAGGCGTCATGTATCGCAAAATTAATTCAGATGGAAGCATCTCTGGTGGCCCTATGTATTATCTTGAGGCAGGCTTAAAAGAAAGAAAGCTTAGTTGGCTCGGTAAGCCCATGGGGTATTTCTATGCTGCTTCTCTTGTGATTGGCTGTTTAGGTATCGGCAACATGTTTCAATCCAATCAAGCTTTCCAGCAATTTATTTTTATTACCGGAGGAGATGCTAGTTTTTTTGTTGATAAAGGCTGGTTGTTTGGATCTTTATTGGCTTTGATAGTTGGGCTTGTGATCATTGGTGGAATCAAAAGCATTGCTCGAGTGACTACTAAACTAGTACCCTTTATGACTCTTGCATATGTTGCAGGCGCTGTACTTGTGATTGGTTTAAATGCTGAAAAAATTCCCTGGGCATTGTCTGCAATATTCTCAGAAGCATTTAATCCCAGTGCCATGACTGGAGGTATGCTGGGAGTCATGATTCTTGGGTTTCAGAGAGCAGCCTTTTCCAACGAAGCAGGCATTGGATCAGCTGCAATAGTTCACGCAACAGTTCAAACGTCTGAGCCAGTGACCGAGGGTTATGTGGGTCTGCTGGAGCCCTTTATTGATACGGTGGTTATTTGCACTCTCACAGCATTAGTTATCTTGACGACTATCTATGAGCCTGGATTAGCAGGTAGCGGCATTCAAGGCATCGCTTTGACGTCAGAGGCTTTTGGCAGCACTCTTGGCTGGTCAGTCTTGCCATTATCATTTATTGCAATCCTCTTCGCATTCTCAACTATGTTATCTTGGTCATATTATGGATTAAAGGGATGGACCTACTTGTTGGGAGAATCCAAGGGAGTTGAAATAGTGTTTAAGGTTTTCTTTTGTCTCTTTGTTGCTCTGGGCTGCATGATTAGCTTAGATGCAGTCTTGGAGTTCTCTGATGCATTGGTTTTCGTGATTGCACTTCCCAATATTTTAGGCTTATATATTTTGGCCCCAGTCATCAAGAAAGAGCTCATGAGCTATCAAGCAAGATTGAGTAATGGCTCTATTGTAAATTTAAGGAAGCATCATGATTAATGGCCACTGCGATCCTCGTTTCCTTGAAGTTAAAGACATCTTCACTCAATCAATTGAAAGCCACTTCGAGGTTGGAGCTGCACTAGCCATTGAGCACAAGGGTGAGCTAGTTGTAAATTTATGGGGCGGCCATAAAGATGCCGCCAGAACATCTGCCTGGGAAGAGGATACCCTTGTAAATGTTTGGTCTGTAACTAAGGGGGTTACAGCAACCTGCATTGCCAAATTAATTAATGATGGTTTATTGGATCCCAGTGAGAAAGTTTCCAAGTATTGGCCAGAATACGGTTGTAATGGAAAGGAGCATACGAAAGTCAGCGATATTTTATGTCATCGAGCCGGCATGTTTGGATTTCAGGATGGTCTGCCAGAGGGCTCATGGCAGGATTGGGAAAAGTTCGTTCATCCACTTGAGCTTCAAGCTCCTATCAGAGAGCCTGGATCTTCTCAGGGTTATCATGCATTAACATTTGGCTGGTTGACAGGAGAATTAGTTAGGAGGGTAGATGGTCGAACAGTGGGCAACTATTTTAAAGACGAAATAGCCATACCCCTTGGTATTGATTTTCATATCGGCCTAGAAGAGTCTAATTTTGCAAGGTGTGCAGATATGCTGATGCCAGAGATGGATCCAGATACTATGAAAAAAATGCCTGGAAATGCCGTACGCTATTTACCAGATTTCTTATTACCGCGAAAATTAAAAAATTTTAAATCTGCTATTACTGGAGCTGATTTCCTTACTGCCTTTCAAGGCAGATCAGGAGATGGAGTTGCTTACCCTAATACCTCTGACTGGAGAAAGGCTGAGGTGCCTTCTGCAAATGGCCATGGATCAGCCAAAGCTTTGGCAAAACTATACGGCATTTTAAGTAATGGATGTGCCAGAGATGGAATTTCAATCATGCGCCCAGAGATACTCGAGGGCTCAATTACCCCTTATTCATCTGGCCCTGATACTGTGTTATTTGGCTCAGATATTCAATTTGGCTTAGGCTTTGAACTAGCTAATGGCATGACTTCAATATCTTCTTTGTCTCCAACATTTATGAATAAAATGTTTGGTCATGCTGGAGTTGGTGGAGCTTTAGCTTTTGGTGATCCAGACTTGGGCGTGGGCTATGCATTCATATGCAATAAACAGCACGAAATTAAAAATCTTTATAAGACCAACAACCAATTAGTCGATAAGTTGTATTCTATTATGTTGTTTAGCTGAGCGCTGGGGACGGAGCATTCCTAGAAAAAAAATTTCTATTTTTTGCAGGCTCTTCATTTTGCAATACATCCTTGTTAGCATCTATGACAGCATCGATATCATCCATAAGCTCGAAATATCCCAGCTCTTTATAACAGTCTCTTACTACCTTTAATGCCCTCATGGTTTCCGAGGTATTTGGGATGTTTTCAATCACATATTTTGCTCTTCTGAGAGCAGCAACGTAAGCTTTTCTTTTCATATAGTAGTCGGCTGCAACAAGCTCATTTTTTGCAATGAGACTTCTGAGATAAATAAGTCTTTGGGAAGCGTAAGGAGCATATTGGCTTGTAGGGAAACGAGTCAAAAACTCTGATAGCTCACTAAATGATTGTTTGGCTCCCGAACTATCTCTGTTAGAGAGATCAGATTTAAACACTCTTGCAAAGAGCCCCTTGTCTCTAGTGTAGCTAGCGATGCCTCTCATAAAGTAGGCATAGTCAATATTTGGGTGTCGAGGGTTCAATCGAATAAATTTTTCAGCTGCCTCGTGTGACGCTTCATCTTCTCCATTCATAAAATATGCATAAATCAACTCAGATTGCGCTTGCTCCGCATATCGCCCAAAGGGGTATCTTGCTTCAATTGCTTCCAGTGACTCTATTGCAGAAAAAAAGTTATTTGCCTTCATGCGCTTTTGAGCAAGATCATAGTAAATCTTTTCAGGCTTCTCAATTTCCGGCCCATCAGAATTGCAGCTGGTTAAAAATAAGAGTGGGAGCACCAATGTATAAACCGCAAAGGCCCTAAGATTTTTTTTCATTATTTTCATCCATGGTATTTTACATTTATTAACAGATTTAGGTTAATTACAGTACATTAGATGAAAAGAACCCAAGAAAGTTTCCAATGACTCAGTTAATTCAGACAATCAGTATAGATTTTCATAATTCCAGGCTAGATCAGGCCGCCACTTCTTTGTTCGCAGATTACTCGCGCAGCCAGATTCAAAGATGGATAGAATCAGGAAATTTGCTGGTTAATGGTGAGACCTTAAGGGCAAAAGATAAAATACAGGAAGGGGATGAGCTTATTTTGGAGCCCATCTTGGAAAATCGAGTCTCATGGGAGGCTGAGGATATTGCTCTTACTGTGCATCATGAAGAAGAGAATTTTCTTATTATTAATAAGCCGCCGGGTCTGGTCATGCATCCAGGTGCAGGCTGTAACAATGGCACTCTTGCTAATGCGTTGGCTTTTCATTACCCGCAATTAACAAAGCTCCCTAGATGCGGAATCGTTCATCGCTTGGATAAGGATACTTCGGGCCTGCTTGTGATCGCAAAAACTGAAAAATTTAGAAGTTTCTTTGTAGATAAATTACAAAATAGGGAAGTGTTTAAGCAATATGAAGCGCTGGTTGTTGGTCAAGTCATAGGAAGCTTTTCTATTGATCTTGCCATCGAGCGAGACCCGCGGAATAGGATCAAAATGCGAACTACAGACTTTGGCAGGGATGCCTTGTCCCATGTTTCGTTGATTAAATTTTATAATGGCTACTCGCATATTGCGGTTGAGATAGAAACTGGCCGAACCCATCAAATCCGAGTGCACCTGAGCCACCATAGATTGCCAATAATCGGGGATAGAGTTTATAACCCGCGAAATTTAATTGCAAAAGACACCAATAAGGAAGTTATGCCTTTGATTCAGCACTTTCCTCGTCAAGCTTTGCATGCATCTATCATTGGCTTTCAATCAATTGATACTGGGGAGCAAGTACAATTTGAATGCCCTCATCCTGAAGACATGAAGTCCCTGATTAGCTCCTTAGCTACACTTTAAATACCCTGAAAACTCTATGAATACCTTGTTTTTCATTGTAATTGATGTATAAAACTCATTAGTTTTCAGTAAAAATATTCAACCCATGAAACTGTCTGGTGGAGATCTCCTAATGCGCGCCCTCAAAGATGAGGGTGTGAAATTGATTTTTGGTTACCCAGGGGGCGCCGCACTACATATTTATGATGCAATTTTTAGACAAAAAGCCCTTCAGCATATTTTAGTTCGCCACGAGCAAGGAGCTACGCATGCAGCTGATGGCTACTCGCGCGCTACTGGCAAGCCTGGTGTTGCGCTTGTAACTTCTGGTCCCGGAGCTACAAATGCTATTACTGGCTTAGCAACCGCTTACATGGATTCAATTCCCTTAATAGTTATTTCTGGTCAAGTGCAGAGCCATCTTATTGGCACGGATTCATTCCAAGAAACAGATATGATTGGTATTTCTAGACCAATAGTTAAGCATAGCTTTATGGTTCAGGATGCTGAGGATATCCCACGAATTATTCAAGAGGCATTTTATATAGCAACATCGGGAAGACCTGGTCCTGTAGTGATTGATATTCCCAAGGATAAAACGGATCCCTCTAAGTTATATCAATACAAGCGGATGAAGCAAGTTACCCTTCGCTCATACAAACCAAGAGTTGTGCCGCACCCTGGTCAGATCAAAAAAGCATCTAAAAACCTTTTATCAGCTGAGCGGCCAGTAATTTATGCTGGAGGTGGAGTGATTCTTGGTGATGCGCATAAAGAGCTCATTGCCTTAAATAAAATTTTAAAGGCGCCTGTGACTAATACTTTAATGGGCCTGGGCGCTTATCCAGCAGCTGATAAGTATTTTATGGGCATGCTTGGGATGCATGGAACCTATCAAGCAAATATGGCCATGCATAATGCAGATGTAATTTTAGCCATTGGGGCTAGATTTGATGATCGGATTACCAACACCCCATCCCTGTTTGCACCGAAAGCACACATCATTCATATTGATGTAGATCCAGCCTCCATCTCAAAAATTATTAATGCCGATATTCCAATTGTGGGTCAAGTCAAAGAATCCTTGGCTGCACTGACAAAAGAAATTAAACGTTCGAAGTTAAAAATTGATTCAGATGCTTTGGATTCATGGAATGCACAAATTGCTTCATGGAGGAAAACACATGGATTAAATCATGATCTGTATCTGCAAAAAACAAAATCTAAAATGATTATTCCTCAGGTTGTTGTTCAGGAGCTTTATCACGCTACCAAAGGCAATGCTTATGTCACTTCTGATGTTGGGCAACACCAAATGTTCGTTGCTCAGTATTATCACTTTAACAAACCTCGACGATGGATTAACTCAGGAGGGCTAGGCACCATGGGCTTTGGGTTGCCTGCTGCCATGGGTGTGAAGCTTGCATACCCAAAACAAGAAGTAGTTTGCGTAACTGGCGAAGGCAGCATTCAAATGTGCATTCAGGAACTTTCGACCTGCCTGCAATATAACCTACCCATTAAAATTATTAATATAAATAATGAAGCATTAGGCATGGTGAGGCAATGGCAAGATATGAATTATGGAGGAAGGTATTCCGCAAGCACCTATGCTGATTCTCTTCCTGATTTTGTAAAGCTAGCTGAATCTTATGGGCATGTTGGTATGAAAGTAACCAAGCAATCTGAATTGCGACAAACCCTTGATAAGGCATTTGCTATGACTGATAGACTAGTTTTTATTGATATATATGTAGATCCCAATGAGCACGTTTACCCGATGCTTGTAGCGCCTAATGGCAGTCTTCAAGATATGTGGATCACTAAGAATAAAAAAGCATGAAAAGAATCATATCAATTTTAATTGAAAATAAGCCTGGGGCACTTGCACGAGTGGTAGGCTTATTTCATCAGCGGGGATACAACATTGAGAGTCTAAATGTGGGGCCAGTCTTTGATGGTACTTATTCTAGAATGTCAGTCACCACTAGAGGCTCAGAGAATGATGTAGAGCAGATCACCAAACAGATTAATAAAATTATTGACGTTATTAAGGTCGCAGATTTAACCGAAGGAGAGCATCATGAATATGAGTTCATTTTGATTAAATTTAATAAATTAAAGCTCGCCATCAAGATTCAGAAAATACTGAAACCCTTGAGCGGTAAGGTGCTAGAAAAAAATACCAAAGTTATCGTCATGTCTGCTTTTGGCCCCTCCTCAGATGTTGAGGCTGCTATTAAGGAAATTGGCAAAGCTAATTTATTGGAGGTTGTAAGATCAGGAAGCCTTGGCTTACATGAGGGCGAAAAGGTTTTAACAATATAGGAGAAAAAGAATGAAAATTTTTTATGACGAGGATGCAAATCTTGAAATTATTCAGAGTCTGAAGGTAACTATTATTGGATATGGCTCTCAAGGACACGCGCATGCTAATAATTTAAAAGATTCTGGCGTTGACGTAACGGTAGGGCTAAGAGAGGACTCTTCTTCTTGGAAAAAAGCAGAGGAAGCAGGTCTAAAGGTTGCGCCTGTAACAGAGGCTGTTAACGGTGCAGACTTAGTTATGATTCTTGCACCCGATGAATTTCAACAAGCAATTTTTGAATCCCAGATTCAGCCAAATCTAAAATCCAACGCAGTCTTAGCATTTGCCCATGGGTTTAACGTGCATTTTCAAAAAATAGTTCCAAGCGATGATACTTCTGTAATTATGATAGCCCCTAAAGGTCCTGGGCATACAGTTAGAAGTACCTATGTAAATGGCGGAGGAGTTCCATCTTTAATTGCTATTTTTAATGATGGAGCAAGCTCTTCTGAACATACAGCAAAAGATATTGCCCTTTCATACGCCAAGGCAAATGGTGGCACGAGAGCAGGAGTTTTAGAAACTACATTCAAAGAAGAGACTGAGACAGATTTATTTGGTGAGCAGGCTGTTCTTTGTGGCGGAATGACAGAACTTATTAAGGCTGGATATGAAACGCTTGTAGAGGCTGGCTATAGCCCTGAGATGGCATACTTTGAATGTCTTCACGAAACAAAGCTCATCGTTGATTTAATCCACGAAGGTGGAATTGCCAATATGCATTACTCCATTTCAAATACTGCTGAATTTGGGGATTATGTAAGTGGGCCAAAAGTTATTACTGCTGATACAAAAGTTGCGATGAAGGAAATTTTATCTCGCATTCAATCAGGGGAATTTGCAGATAATTTCTTAAATGATTGTCGTCAGAGCAATGATGGATCAGGTGGGCCAATCATGAAAGAAAGGCGTAAGAATACAGCTTTACACTCCATTGAGAAGGTTGGATCCGAGCTCCGCTCCAAGATGAAATTTCTTAACTCTGAAAGACTTGTAAATAAAGATAAAAATTAGTTACAAAATCGTTGATATTTAGATTTAAGGGTATACAATTCTTCGTTCCGGCCTAGAGCCGGCATGTTCTTTTAACATATTTGGTTACTCGTGTGGGTGTTCGAAATACGAGATTTAAATATTTTTCGTTACTTTTAATATTTTATAAAAGTAACATAACATGATTATAATTGAAGAGTTTGATCATGGCTCAGATTGAACGCTGGCGGTAGGCTTAACACATGCAAGTCGTGCGAGAAAGTATCTTCGGATATGATTAGAGCGGCGGACGGGTGAGTAACGCGTAGGAATCTACCTAGTAGAAGGGGATAGCCCGAGGAAACTCGGATTAATACCGTATACCTCCTTCGGGAGAAAGAAGGCCTCTCTTTGAAGCTTTCGCTACTAGATGAGCCTGCGTAAGATTAGCTTGTTGGTGAGGTAAAGGCTCACCAAGGCGACGATCTTTAGCGGGTCTGAGAGGACGATCCGCCACATTGGGACTGAGACACGGCCCAGACTCCTACGGGAGGCAGCAGTGGGGAATATTGGACAATGGGCGCAAGCCTGATCCAGCCATACCGCGTGTGTGAAGAAGGCCTTAGGGTTGTAAAGCACTTTAAGTTGGGAAGAAAGGTTATTGGCTAATACCCAATAACTGTGACATTACCATCAGAATAAGGACCGGCTAATTCCGTGCCAGCAGCCGCGGTAATACGGAAGGTCCAAGCGTTAATCGGAATTACTGGGCGTAAAGCGCGCGTAGGTGGTTTATTAAGTTGGATGTGAAATCCCCGGGCTCAACCTGGGAACTGCATTCAAAACTGGTTCACTAGAGTACGATAGAGGGAGGTAGAATTCACAGTGTAGCGGTGGAATGCGTAGATATTGTGAAGAATACCAATGGCGAAGGCAGCCTCCTGGATCTGTACTGACACTGAGGTGCGAAAGCGTGGGTAGCGAACAGGATTAGATACCCTGGTAGTCCACGCCGTAAACGATGGATACTAGCTGTTCGGCTTTATCTGAGTGGCTAAGCGAAAGTGATAAGTATCCCACCTGGGGAGTACGTTCGCAAGAATGAAACTCAAAGGAATTGACGGGGGCCCGCACAAGCGGTGGAGCATGTGGTTTAA
>ERZ887942.12-NODE-12-length-127979-cov-46.486164_pt1 | contig 127979 bp, 80 predicted proteins | sample MGYA00521099_ERZ887942 | MGnify/ENA primary metagenome ERZ887942 (study PRJEB32303, sample SAMEA104408605) | aquatic metagenome | biome: Brackish water; feature: Pelagic; material: water | place: Baltic Sea | collected 2014-06-07T06:48:00 | depth 16,251 m ... | reverse complement strand
GTTGCAGGTGGATCTGTTGCAGGTGAAACTGTGTCAGGTGGGCTAGTTGTGTCTGCTTCGGGCTTTGCTGAAGCATCAACGACAGGCTTCGTGACACCGATTTCCGGTAGCAATGGCAGTCGCTCAGTTGGAAGGGGAACTCCATCGACAGGGCGACTGCCATCTTTCATTCCTCCAGAGTTAACCTGCTCCGGCATGGTTCGTGCCGTTGGAGACGATCCGTCATCCGGCCCCGGTATCGGCGGCAAAAATGGCGATGTTCCTGAATTGAACACGTTGTCTGAAGTCAGCGGTGGTTGCGAATTCGCAGTTTCACAGTGTGGTCCGACCTGCAGCACCTGCTGCAGTCGGCGACTGATTTCCTGAATCTTAAGCTGCTTCTGTCGCTGCAATTGTGCTCTAAGAGATGGCTCGGCTAGCTTGCCGGAAGCGTCCGTCGGTGCCTCACTGTATTGCTGAGAAACAACAGGTGTGACAGGCCGCAGCCGATTACCGGCAGGCACTGGCATAAGTGATGTTGCTGTTTCGGATTGAGCAGGTCTGGCTGCAGAACGCCATTGTGCGGGAGGAAGTGAATCGAACTTTTGCAAAGGCTGCGCGAAGACGCTGGTATGCCATATCAGCGTCGTGCAGCAGATTGCCATCGCCCTGACGATGAATCCATTGGCGGTGGCATTAGGATGGTAAGTCTGCGAAAGGCTCATTCGGGACTCCCTTCTGCAGCAGGCACGGTTGACTCGTGGTTGATGGTCTCAATCATCGGTTGATCTTCGGTGGTTGGCACCATTCCCGCATAGCAGTACACGGCGGCTCGCGGATTGCCTTGTTGTTCGTAAGAACTTCCCAGAATTCGAAGAGCCGCCTTCTTGATGCTGTTATTGCTGGAACTCATGGCCAGAGCTTCAGAGATCGTCATCGCCTTTTGCAGATTGCCTTGTACCTGAGCAATCTCAGCACGTTTCAACATAACCTCATGTTGCAGTGTTTCGTTCTGCAGATCCGGCACGGCTTTCAGGATTTCGTCGGCCTTAGCAACTCCGTTGTCTTCCAGAAGTATCTGAGCAAGTCTTAGGCTGCAATGAGCCAACAGAAATTCTGAAGGGTTGTTTTCCAGACAGTCTGTGTAGGTTTTGGTTGCGTCCGCTGTCAGGCCTACGTCTTCGTATGCAGAACCGAGCAACGCGAACCAGTGGTTTCCATGCAGCAGCGATGGGCGAACATGTGATAAGGCGGTCACCAGAGTTTCTGCTTCTCTGGCCACTCGATTAGGCGCGGCGGCTCGCCGGAAGCCGCAGTAGGCAGAAATGAATGCTGCTGCGTCAACGTGCGGCTTTTGTTGAATGGAAGAACGGCGTTCCATAAGAATGCTGTTGGCCGCTTGAGGATTGTCTGCCAACAGATAGGCGCTGGCCAGCATCAGTGCGGTATCGACTTCAGACCAATGACCGCGAGACTGAGAAAGGCCTCGCACAAGCATTGAGATTGCCGCCTTTGTGTCTCCTGCACCGAGCTGCAGTTGTCCAAGATTGACGTAAGCACAGATACGCAGGTCTCGAGTTGTCTTGTTGTCGTCGATGCATCTTAGAAAGTACTGACGAGCTTCCTGCGGCTGACGCAGCTTGATGGAGCTTTTTGCCAGATTGAAGGCAGCCAGCCCGACCAGTTCGGCATGTGGCCTGCGTTCCAGGTACACGCGAAAAGTGTGAGCTGCGTCGGCATACATCTGTCTGTTAAACAGCATGGCCCCCAATGTTAACTGGCTTGCTTCTGATTGTGAGGAATCGGGGGCGGACATGACGGCAGCTCGCAGAACCCGTTCGCCAACTGTTTGACTGTAGAGTTCCGAAGCTTTTACTCCGGCTTCGTCGGCAGACGTAAAGCGGATGACGGTTCCATTTTGTTGCCAGACCAGGCCGAATCTAAGGCAGATTCCATCCAGGATCAGGCTTAAGCTGCGGTCGGTTACGTAGAGAGTCTGGCCGTGTTGGCCGATGGCAGTTTCAGCGGCGTTGGATACATCCGCGGTAAAGCCGCATTCGTTAAGGATTGCATCCAGCAGAGATCGAACGGCTACGTTTCGTTGCTGCAGTTGCAGATAGCATCCGTCCGGCACGCCTCCCGTACGCTGCAGGAGTCGAAACAATGGTGGGCCATTGTTGGCGTAGGTGTCGTTACGGCGAGAATCCATCAATGCAAGCAGTTCTTCGGGTTCTACCTGCATGCCTGGAATGGCCAGCCCGTCGTCGGTCAACAGACGTTGTCGAGACTGCAGCGACGTCATATCAGAAAACTCAGGAATGATGGAGCGCCCGGCAAGGTGCATCATTTCCCCAACAATCCAGACCGGGAATGCGGTTTCGTCCAGAATCGCCATCGGCAGCATTTCAGTGCGCAGTAGTTCTGTTCTTCCGGTGGCTGCCAGGCATCGTGCTTCGCCCAGACGTGAGGCACTGCTCCAGACGGACGAGGTGGATCGCGTTGACAGCGTTTGGTATTCCGACAAAGCCTGCGGATAGTCGCCGATCAGTTCTGAACACAACGCGATGCGAAACATCAGACCATCGATTGCGTGACCGGTGACTTCTGGAAGAACTGCGTGGTAGCCGGCTTTTGCTCTGGGAAAATATCCAGTACTTAACCATTCGTCAGCCAGTAAAATCTGACGGGCGATAGAATCGTTGCTGCCCGGATCGGCTGTGTCAGCAATATCACCGGTAGTGGATGTTTCGGTCTTCGCTTCAAGTGACAAGTCATTCGTCAGAAATGGATTTGAATCCAGAGGCGACAAGGGTGTTGAAGTCTGTGAAGAATCGCCGCTTTCAGCTTGAGGGATTTCACTCACGGATGAGGCGGTTTCCTCAGGGTTGCTGGTTTCTTCCGGTGCAGACTTCGTTAGCCACGTACCGACGCCAACACCGATCGCCAAAGCGGTCAGTACTGCGAAACCTGGTAATAGCCTGCGAATATTCAAAGCCGTGTCCTTCCTGAACGTGCTCTGGTGCGTGATCGTTAATCGTTATAACCATCTTCACCTGCGAACCTTTCCTGTTCGTTACAGGCTCATCGGTCAGGCGGCATTCAGAAGTGAATCAAAAAAGATTTCGCAAGCCCCGGAAACAGTCCTCGATAGAGACTGCGAGTCGGAAGGATTCGGCTTCTACTGGTTAGGACATACGTAGTTTCCCTGAAGCGTTGGATGGGGGTAACTGTCCTGTCAGCGCGGCTTTCACATTTTTCCGAAAGCTTCGAAACATGGACGCATCGTAAGGCAATCGGTGGCAAACGTTACGAGATCTCCCCTCAGACCGACGTCTACAAAACTAATTCGAAATCATGGAATTGAGTCCGCGATTTTAACTGGCAAGGAAGCCAAAGCAGAGAATAGGCTCTTTGTTGTTAACGACGGGCCTGATAGAAAAACCACCACACGAGAGGTCTGATTAATGGCTCTGTCAATTGCGAACAATGTTTCATCTCTAAACGCCCAGCACAATCTTACGCGGGCATCGTCCTCCGTTGCGAAGTCTGTCGAAAGACTTTCCAGCGGCCTGAAGGTTAACCGCGGTGCAGACGGCCCTGCTGCACTTGTGATTTCTGAAAAGCAGAGAGCTCAGATTGCCGGTCTTCGTCAGGCAATCGACAACTCGGAAAAAGCTGTCTCGCTTGTTCAGACTGCAGAAGGTGCTCTTAACGAAATCAACTCCCTGCTGACAAAAGTTCGTAGTCTTGCAATCGACTCAGCGAACTCCGGCGTTAACGATGCGGATGCATTAGCAGCGAATCAAGCTGAAATCGCTAATGCTCTGGAGACCGTTACTCGAATTTCAACGAATACTCAGTTCGGTTCCAAGAAGCTTCTTAACGGTGATGCAGCCGGCCTGAGCACAACTCCTTCCAGTGCAAATGTCACAGATGTGTCAGGCACCACAGATACACAGGCTGGCACTTACGCCGTGGAAGTGACGACTGAAGCTGAGCGAGCCACAGTTGACGCAACTGCTCAAACAACAACTCTGGCCGCTGACGAAGTTCTGACGATTAACGGCGTCACAATCAACTTGACGACCGGTGATGACCAGGACGCTGTTGTTGCGAAAATTAACGCGGAATCTGCGAACACCGGCGTGATTGCAGACAAAAATGGTGCTGGTGGCGCAACTCGACTTTATTCATCTGAATTCGGATCTGCCGCAACAATCTCCGCTGAGTCCGACGTGGCAGCGGCTGGTGACACCAGTGGCATTGGAACGACCGCACTCACCGATGACGGCGTTGATATTGAAGGCACAATTGACGGTGACGCGGCAACAGGACTCGGCACTACTCTGACTGCCAATACAGGTGATGCAAATGGTTTGACATTAAGCATTGCCGAAGACGGCACAGACCTGTTGAAGTCCGTGACGGGGGCACAGGGCAATGTTGTCGTTGAAGACTCATCATTGGTGTTCCAGATCGGTGCGAACCAGAATCAAACGGCTAAGATCAGCATTGCCAATACCAGTGCAGCATCGCTGGGAACAGGCGTGGCTGATAACCAGTTCGCAAGTCTTGCTGAAATTGATGTTTCCACGGCTTCAGGTGCTCAGGATGCCATCGGAATCATTGATAGTGCCATTAACACTGTTTCAACTCTTCGCGGTACGTTGGGTGCGTTCCAGCAAAACACGCTGGAATCGACAGCCAACAACCTGCGTTCAACTTTGGAAAATACTGTGAATGCCGAGTCGGTAATTCGCGACACAGACTTCGCAGAAGAAATTGCCAACTTTACAAAGAATCAGGTACTCGTTCAGGCTGGTACATCGGTTCTTGGAAACGCCAATCAGTTGCCACAGCTGGTGCTGTCGCTGCTTGGTTAGTAGTGGAAGCCGCCGCCTAAATCGGGGAAACAGGTTTCGGTTTGCAGCAATGATTTGATGTAGACGCGAAGCTGACTCTGGACAGTCGGCGAATGAAAACGATTGAAGACACGTCCGGTTGATCACGCGATAAAACGTGTTGATCAGCCGGACGTTGTTGTGTAGATCGAAGGGGCATTGGCGAATGAACAGGTTGACGCGTCGCCTGGTCGCAGGGCTGAAGACTTCCGTCTGCGGCGAAGAGTGTCATATTGATTTTATCGGCAGCGATACGGTCGTGTTTCTGAACGGTAGCGAATGTGTTTTGAGGCACAGTCTCAAAACGTGTGTGCGGGGATTGATCCATGCCAACAATTGACGGACTTGTTACCGGAATCGACAGCGAATCGATCATTACTGGGTTGTTGCAGATTCAGCAGACGCAGCTTGATCGCATTGAATTCAATCAGAGTGAAGTTGTAAAGAAGCAGTCAGCATTTGCCACGCTGGAAGCGAATCTGCTGGGGCTGCGTTCTACTGCGACAAATCTTTCGCGCCCCAACGAAAACCCGTTCTCACGCAAGACGGCAACTGTAAGCGACGATAGCAAACTGGTTGCCACAGCCAAAGAAACAGCGGCCAACGGGATCTATCGACTAACCGTTAATAACGTGGCGCGTGCTCATCAGGTTGCTTCTCAAGGTGTTTCTGACGCCGACGCAGAGATCACGACTGGAACGCTGGAACTGCGAGTCGGTTCCGGGGACCTTCGAACGATCACCATTGATTCATCAAACAACACTCTGGCAGGGCTTGTTGAAGAGATTAACAGTTCCAATTCCGGAGTATCCGCGTCGATTGTTGTCGATTCCTCAGGAGGGGCGAATTCGCATCGCATCCTGTTATCGTCTTCGAAGACCGGGGCGGACAACGAAATCAGCATTACAAACAATCTGGCTGCGGCTTCGGGCAGTGCATCGAAAATTGAATTCGATCTGGGCACTCCCGTACAGGCTGCGTCCAATGCTTCGATTACACTGGGAAGTGGAGTTGGGGCAATCAGCGTTGAAAGTTCAACCAACGAATTCAGTGATCTGATCGCGGGCGTTCGACTTGACGTAATTAATGCGACGGACGGAGACGAGATTTCAGTTACCGTTAAGGGCGATAACAAGTCGGCCATTGACGGCGTGAAAAATTTCGTGAACTCATTCAATTCTCTGATGGGGCAGATTGAAACGCTGTCGAAATACGATCCGGCGTCCAATCAGGCGGGTATTCTACAGGGGAATCGCTCAGTCTTTTCGCTGCAGCAAACAATTCGTGATTCTGTTTTGGGTTCAGTTCCGGGCGTGTCGCAATCCCTGAACCGCTTATCGGCCATAGGCGTATCCGTCACTGACACCGGGATGCTGTCGTTGAATGAAGCAAAGCTTCAAAGCGTCTTGAATGGTGATGTAAGTGGAGTTGGCTCCGAGCAGTTAAAAGACTTGTTTGCGACCCAGGCGGATGCATCAATTTCTGGTATTCGCTTTGTCAGGGCCAGCACAAAGACTCTGCCTTCGGATACGTCCAGCTACAAGGTAAATATCACTCAGGCCGCGGAAAGAGCTTCGATCACAGCCGGTACTGATCTTGCCGGTTCGATAGTTATCGATTCCAGCAATCGAGAGTTGACTTTAAGTATTGATGGGGCAGACGCTACAGTCAGCCTTGGGGAAGGAACATTCACCAGGGCGGAGCTGGCTGAAAATCTTCAGGATACGATTAATCAGTCATCCGAACTGAAGGGGCGAACTGTTCGAGTTGGACTTGTCGGCGACAAGCTGTCGGTTACGTCTGCGGCCTACGGCTCTACGTCGTCGGTTAAGATTGACAGTGGAAGCAGCCTTGCGACTCTGGGATTTGCCGGCGGCGAAGAAGATCAGGGTGTTAACGTTGCCGGTTCTTTCCTGGTTGATGGTGAAGTTGAATTGGCTACTGGCAAGGGGCAAACGTTAACCGGCCGTTCCGAGAATTCTCACACCGCCGACCTGCAGCTGCAGATCACACTTGATGCCTCGCAGATTGGTGCTGGCGTTGAAGCTGACCTTTCGGTGACTCGGGGAATTGGAGCTACGCTGGATAAGGTTATTGGTGGACTGCTGGAAGCAAAGACAGGAACGCTATCGATTCTGGACGATAGTTTTGATGACGAGATTAAAAGCCTGCAGACTTCGTTTGATCGGCAAAAAGTCTTGTTTGATCTGCAACGAGAACAGCTGGTTCAGCAATTCGTTGATCTGGAAACAGCCATGAGTGAGCTGACATCAACTGGGAATTTTCTTAGCACGCAATTGCTTTCCCTGCAGAACAAGTAACGAGTTTTAAGACGCCTGAGAATTGGTTGCAGGGGTTAATGTTGACGATCTGAAATGCCGTCACCGGTTCGTTCGGCTTCGCACAAACTAGTTTATTTCAGAGTAGTGACTTATTTTTTTATCCAACCCCGCGAACAAGATTCGTCGGCGTTGACGACACAGGAGAATGGATCAGTATGGACCCTCGCCTTCGGTACAAGACAACTCAAGCTCAATCATGGACCCGAATCGATATGTTGATTCACATCTATGACCATGCCATCAGCTCACTTGAAGCCGGTGCTGCAGCCCTGAACGCGGGTAAAAACTTGAACGAAGGTTCGTTTCGCCGCGATGCCAGTGAAAGAGTCATGCTGATTGTGGATGGTCTTGCCCTGGAAGCTGGCGAACTTCCTCAAAACATCCTTCGACTGTGTACTTTCGTCATGGATCGAATCTACACAAACGACGCAGCAGCGTGGAGTCATTCCGCGCAATTGCTGGCGACTGTCAGAAGCGGGTTCGAAGAAATCCGCGACGAAGCCAATGCGGCGGAAGCCTGCGGACAGATTCCAGCGGTCAACTTTGCTGGCGTTGCTTAAGGCAGGCGAACTGCAAGGTCTAATCAGTTAACTCGCGTTGGCTTTCGATTTTGTTCTGCCCATCCGGTACTGGGAAAAATCAAAACGACACGACTTCCTTGCCAGCCCGAGATGACATTGCCTTGTAAGTGTTGAAATCCATGTTGTAGCTGAAAAACTGAACGGAACCGTCTCCCATAAGAAAGTGGGTGCCGCCGGGATGCCAACTCCAAAAACGACGTAGCGTGCCCTGCCACGACGGAACATTCTGTCCGGGGCTTAAGCCGCGTTCTGTGCTGACATAGTGCTCGCATTCTGTGCCACCGCACAGATACCAACCCCAGCCGAGGTCGCTGGGGATTCCGCGTTCACCAATCACCATCGTGTTGGACGTTCCGTCTGTTATGTTGCTAATACGAATTTTGCTGAGCGAATAAAACGTACCGTTTCCCTTTATGATGCCGGAGCAGCCGGGCGAGCCCTCTTTGTCGCCGCTGATTCCAAGGTAGTCGCCTGAATATAGTTTGCCGCATGGATATGTGTTGGGATTCGGTCCCAACGGCCCGCTTAGCAGTTGTTGTCCGGAATTGAAATCGCTTGAACAAAAGAACACATTCATCGGATTCGACGACGGATCTTCTTTGGGCGGCAACGCTTCCTGAAGTGACCTGACTGAGTCACAACATCCTGCGGCTTCAAAGTCGATCAGATTGTAAGCGTTTGCCATTTCAAGGTACGGCAACATCTGAGCCATCATGCCCCAGGCTCCAGGCAGCGATTCTGTTGTGCTGCCCATGGGGAATACTTTGTGTACATCGTGATAGCCGTGCATCGCGATGCCAATTTGTTTGAGATTGTTTTTGCACTGGGTGCGTCTGGCAGCTTCTCGTGCCTGTTGAACGGCGGGAATCAGCAAGGCAATTAACACGGAAATCACGGCGATCACAACCAGCAGTTCAATCAGTGTAAAACCGCCGCTGATTGCATTGCGTTGTGATGTCCACTGCCGTTTTGCTTTGGCAGTGTTTGAGGTCGTGCTTATTACGCGAAAAGCGGCGACACTCTGTTCGTTCGGCATCATTTATTCTGTGTCCCGAATAAGTTCGAAGTCGAATAAGAATGGCGGCGACTCCGGCACATCGATATCGAATTCGAATTTCCACTGAACCTTCGCGGCGGCTGAGTTATCCATTTTGCCGCGAGGCGGTTCGATATCAATAATTACGTGGTGAGTTCCGACAGTTGGGCCGTTGTCGCTGGAAAAATGATACAGCCCGTCGTTGATGGTTCCATTTGCAGCTGGCCCTTTTGTCGACCCCGCAGGAAGCACGGCAATTGTTCCGTTCAGTTTTTCGGTAATGGCAGTAGCTGTGACAGTGCCGTTAATCGGCATTCTGGCTGGTCCGGAATTTCCGCCACATCCGACGGCGACGCAGGTGACTGTTATGCAAATGAGACAGATTCTGATTTGCGAGCGAAGTGGTTTCATGATATTCCATCGATTCGGGGGCAATCGATTGCCGTCGTTTTGCATTTTGAAGAGTTGCAGCATGATCTGTTTTAGAAACTGCATTGCTTGTTGAAACGGCTTTGTGGCTTAGGTATCCGTTTCCGCGAGTTCTTTTTCGGATCACATTTTTGCTTGTCGCGGCAAATTCCGGGAATTGAAGAACTGCTGCGGTAGGTTTGTGATCGACGTGGATCGCCTTCGGCAGTGTATCAGTTTGAGTGAGTCCCAGGGGTGATTCAATTGCTCTACGCGGAATTATTTCAGCGCCTGGCCGAGCCTATAGGGGAATGTGGTCTGGTGAGTTGGGGCTTCGGTATTTTGAAAACGTCAACCCAATATGCCAATAATCGGGTTGAAGCTCTGACAAATTTTGGCCGCCGGGTTCTGTCTGAGTTCGTGTTCTGCAGGTTCGGAATCCCATTTTCGGCTCTTATTGAGGATTGATTGGTGGTGGCGTTGAGGACTTTTTCAGACACGCTTTAATAGCTGAGCTGAGGACATTTGCCCTGAATCGTTAGTCGCCAAACATCCAGCGATTTGTCGTAATTCCTTGGCAAATACTGAACGGAATCAAGAAAACGCAGAAGTTCGACGCGGTTTGTCGAACTGCATCATCAGGGAAATCAGAACGACATGACTCGGCATATTTTCGTAACCGGCGGCGTGGTCAGCTCTCTTGGCAAGGGATTGACGTCCGCCTCCATCGGCATGTTGCTGGAACGTCGCGGTCTGACTGTCCGCATGCAAAAACTGGATCCGTACATTAACGTCGATCCGGGCACAATGAGCCCCTTTCAGCACGGCGAAGTCTATGTGTTGGACGACGGGTCTGAAACCGACCTGGACCTCGGGCACTACGAGCGATTCACGTCCAGCATTTTGAATCGTGACAGCAATTATACTACTGGTCAGATTTACCAGTCGGTTATCAACAAAGAGCGTCGTGGGGAATATCTCGGTCACACAGTTCAGGTGGTGCCGCATATTACCGACGAAATCAAACAAAGCATTCGACGCCTGGCCTCACCGGATGTTGACGTGGTGATCACTGAACTTGGCGGCACAATTGGGGATATTGAAGGCCTGCCGTTTCTGGAAGCAATACGCCAGATTCCGTTGGATATCGGCAAAGAGAACTGTTTGTTCATCCACTTAACGCTGGTGCCCTACTTAAAGGCCGCTCGCGAAGCGAAGACCAAGCCGACTCAACACAGCGTGCAGCAACTGCGAACAATCGGTATCCAACCAGATATCCTGGTTTGTCGGACAGAACGCCCGATCGGTAGAGAGCATACCGACAAAATTGCATTGTTCTGTAACGTTGAAAAACGTGCCGTTATCGAAGAAGTCGATAAGGAGTATTCGATTTACGAAGTGCCGATGGGCCTTGTTGAGCATAAGCTTGATGAATTGATCATTGAGAAGCTTGGAATGGAAGCGGGGCCTCTTCAGCTCGACGACTACCGCGACCTTATTCATCGCATTCGCAACCCACGCCACGAAGTCACGATTGCTGTTGTTGGCAAGTACATTGAGCACCGTGATGCGTACAAGTCGATTTACGAATCATTGGACCACGCCGGCTTTCACCATTCCACGCGAGTCATCGCCAAGCGAATTGAAGCGGAAGACTTCCAGCGTCATGACGCGGCTTCGCTGCTGGCGGGAGTTGATGGGCTGCTGATTCCTGGCGGTTTCGGAATGCGTGGCGTTGAAGGTAAGATTCAGGCGATTCGGTTTGCTCGTGAAAACAAGATGCCTTACTTCGGAATCTGCCTGGGAATGCAGTGTTCTGTGATTGAGTTTGCTCGCAACGTGATGGGCATGACAGACGCCAACAGTACGGAGTTTCAGGCGGACACGCAAAACCCCGTCATCTGCCTTCTGGAAGAACAATCAACGGTTGAAGACAAAGGCGGTACGATGCGGCTTGGTTCGCAGCCATGCTTGTTGGCAGATGGTTCTCGTTCTCTGGAAGCCTATGGCATGCAGGAGATTCACGAACGTCATCGGCATCGCTACGAATTCAATTCACGGTATCGCGATCAGTTCGTTGCGGCTGGCATGTCACCAGTGGGAACAAGTCCCGACGGCAGTTTGGTTGAAATCGTCGAAGTGCCCGATCATCCGTGGTACGTGGCCGTTCAGTATCACCCTGAGTTCAAGTCGCAGCCGCACAACGCTCATCCGTTGTTCTGTGGCTTCATCGGTGCTGCTCTGGAACAACGTCAGTTGCGGACGAAGTAGTCGGCGTTTGGCGCGGCAGGTTGGCGACGGGCGGCAGTGTGGCAGATAATCGCAACTCAGCGGTTGCGCCGGTGCCGCGTTTGCTGTGGTGGCATCATCGACGGGCGTTGCCTGCCGAGAGTTTGGTGAAAGCCTCGCGTGTTTGTTGAAGAGCGCTGACGGCGTTGCACAACACAGCCTGAGCACGACGCCTGAGTTCAGTTGTTGGCGACATCAAACATCGCCACGCCATGATGTCTGTCGGCGCTGTTTTCGTTCTTCGTTACTGCCAGCGCAAGCAGAAGCCCGACATCTTTGGGAAATGCCGGGCTTCGATCGCCTTGGAAAGGCGTTCGCTTTGACGCGAATGTTTAGTTTTTCGTGTAGCGTCTATCCAGAATATCGATCGCTCGAGCGACGTCCGGGTCGACTCGAATCTCGTCGCTGGTACGACCTCGGAAAGCCGTGACACGAACGTTTTCTGGTAGCGGGACGGTGACGTGAGGTTGAATGCCAACACCCGCATAGTTTTGGTGGCTTGGCGAATAGAATTTGGCGGTTGTCAGTTTTAAACCTGTTCCACCAGGCAGGTGAATGATGCTTTGCACCGACCACTTACCATATGTTTTGCGTCCTACAATCTGACCGCGTTTGTGGTCGTTGATGGCTCCGGCCACAATTTCACTGGCACTGGCACTGTTTTCGTCAACCAGCAGCACTAGTGGCATGGTTAATGTGTTGTAGGTTTTGGCCGTGAAGGTTTGGTTTTGATCGTAAGATCGACCTTCTGTGGAAACCAGTACACCGTTGTCGATGAAGCGGTCAATCACCGCCGCAGCCGTATCCAGCAGTCCGCCTGGATTACCGCGAAGGTCCCAGATGAGTGATCGCATGCCCTGTTGTTCCAGGTCGCGTAACGCTGCATCCAGTTCCTGCTCAGTCGAGTTCTGGAAACCGGTCATTTTGATGTAGCCGATGCCTTCTTCAGCATCCAGAATCAAGGTTCGAGTAACGCTTCGAACCTGAACAGGTCGGCGTGTTAAGGTTGCTCTGCTTGATTTTCCTTCGGGAGATTCAAACACCAGGCCAACCTGACTGCCTCGCGTGCCTCGCAGCAGTCGGGCTGCTTCGTCGGTGGTTTGGTTGCGACAGTCATGTCCGTCGATTTCAACAATAAAGTCTCCCGGTAAAAGTCCGCCAGCTTCTGCAGGGCTGTCCAGCAGAACGTTGACCAGATGCATTCCCCGACCTTTTTCGGCTTCCATTTCGATACCGATTCCCACGAATTCGCCCTGAATGCTTCCGAACAGGTCGTTGTAGCGGTCTGGCGTCAGGAAGTTGCTGTAGTCGTCTAAAGCGTTGCAGCCCCCAAACAGATATTCCATAACCACGGCACCTGCAGGAATACGAGCTTCTGCGGCGGCAGCTTCGCAAACTTCAGTCACCAGCATGCGAGCTTCAATCCGAGTTGACACGCGTCGATTCCAGTATTTTTCGATCAGCATTTTTCGAAGTCGCTCTGCCGCAGCCGACTGGTCGCCGGCCATGTGAGCCTTCAGGAAACGGTCGTTGCCAAGAGCCATATAAAAGCTCTCAGTGCCGTGAGCGATGAATTTTGTAGCTGCGATGGCGTCAACGTATTCCAGCTGCACGCGAGTCATCACGTCTTCCAGCAGGTCGAGTGCTTCCGATCGGCTTTGCCTTAGCATCTGCTCTTCGAAGCTGCTGTCGGAATATCGTCGGTCGATCCCAAAGTGAACTCGAGTTCGCCGTAACGCGTAGGTCAGTCCTTTGGCGTCAGGATAAACGTTGTCTTCTGTGGCGGCTTCGTAAACGCGAATGGCGTTGACCCATTGTCGAGTCTGTTCGAAGGCTTCTCCGACATCCAGAATTTCTGATTCTGTCCACGACTTCTCTTCGATGGTTTTCACCAACGTTGTGATATCGGGCACGTCGCTGGAATTCAGAATCGAATAGATCGTTTTCTGCGACGAAATCTGCGTGTCTGCATAAGCAGATGTCGCAGAAGACAGTCCCACAATTGCTGCCAGCAGGCCTCTGGAGATTGCGGATTTAGCAGAATTAAGTTTTGAAGCGAACGTACAATGCATGACGATTTTTCCCCTCAAGCCCCATTCAGTACTGATACAGCCTGAAGTAAGACCTGCTTCAGCGGATGTCCCGCGAGTTTTGCGTCATGCAAACTTAATGTCGTCCGTAACCAACCTCAGCGAACCGCATCAGCGTTCCGTTGTTGTCCATTTGGCGTGGTAAATTAAACCACAGCAAAGGGCGAAAAAGTAGTAGCTCCGAATGTGTGGTGCAATAACATCATTTGATCTTCACCTCACCGGGCCGACGTGTGGAAGACACCATTCTTCCTGGCGAACAGGTTGCCAAGGGGCAGCATTGCTGTTCGATACCTCAACCCTTTCCGAAACTTGCCCCGTCAGTCTATGGTTGCGTTCTTAGACTTTCCGGGAACAACTCGACTATATGGCGGGTTTTACAGATGGTCAAACAGTTGTTTCCGTCAAGGTTTAGCCGAATGGTCAAATGGACATAACGGTCAGATCTGTAATATCTTACCAAGCTTACCAAACGGGGGTTTTTGGAGAACGACGTTGCCTCCTGTTCGAAAAACGCTGGGAAAATCGTGCTCCAGCGTGTCGTTGCGAGCGGTCAGAATGAAATTGTCATTTGACGTGGTCCCATTTGTTGAGCCGTCTGTCACGAATATTCAGTCGGTGAACATCTTTGGAATTTTTTGCAACATCTGTTGAAACTTTGCATTCCGGCGGGCTTCATGGATTCAACGCGATTGCCCAACTGTACAGAATTGGCACCACCACAGAATTCCGACCGCGAACTGCCATGAACTGATATGCCAGCGAAAGGCCACAGCGATTTTCGCTGACTTGTGGCTGCGGAGAACGCGAATTGGACTATGTGGGCGGTTGCCCACGAGCCAGAACCGTCCACAACAATAAGTAAGTTGCTCTAAAGGCTCTGGTATCATGTGTGCTATGCCTTTTCTATTGAGCAACGTTGTGGCGCCAGTGGCAATCGGTTTCTGGCAACTCGCAGTTTTGCTGGAAAGGGTGACGAAGGTCGCCTCAATGTTTCAAATGATGTTTTCCTTAAATCTGATCCGGACCTGAAATGACTGACGGCACTTTGGCAATCGACAGACCGACAATTGACCCCACGCCGATTTTTGAACTGTACCGCGGAGTCTACGGCTCGGAACTGCTGACTGCAGCCGTTGCTCACTTTGACGTCTTTGGTCGGCTGGCCAGACAACCCCAAACACGTCAACAGCTTGCAACATCGCTGCAGCTGTCAGAACGAGCAACTTCGGTGCTGACGACGGCGTTGTTGGCGATGGGCTTCTTGAAGCATGGCAGCCAGCAGCAGCTTGAGTTAACCGAGCTGGCTGCTGAGCATCTTGTGCCCGGTGCAGCCTTCGATGTTGGCAGCTACATCGGCCTGGCAGCGACGTCGCCAGGTGTTTTGGAAATGGTCGAGCGGCTGAAGACGTCTCGGCCAGCAAACCACGATACTGATGGAGCAGCCTTTATTTTTCGCAGCGGTATGAAGTCGGCCATGGATAAGTCGCTGTTGGCTCAGCACTTCACCCTGGCGCTATCGGGGCGAGCAAAAAATGTTGCTCCTTACCTTGCGGATGCCGTTTCGCTGGACGGGTGTTCAACACTGCTTGACGTGGGGGGCGGCACGGGAATCTACAGCATCGGGTTGCTTAAGAAGAATCCCGCTTTGACGGCCGTTGTGATGGACCATCCGGAAGTTCTAAAGACTGCCAGGCAATTTGCTGAAGAATATGAGATTGGTGATCGAATGTCGTTGCTGGCTGGCGATATGTTCACCAGCGAACTTCCCAAATCAGATGTTGTTCTGCTTTCCAATATTCTGCACGATTGGGATGTGAGCGAATGTCAGACGCTTGTGCAACGTTGCGTGGATGCTCTTAACCCTGGCGGGCGATTGTTGATTCATGATGTTCTGTTGAACGATGAACTAACCGGGCCTCTACCCATTGCTCTGTATTCAGCAGCCTTGTTCACTTTAACTGAAGGTCGAGCGTACTCCGCGGCGGAGTACTCATCGTGGATGACAGAAGCCGGGCTTAGCGTTTCGTCACCCGTACCGACTCTTGTGCACTGCCATGTGATCAGCGGTCAGAAATAGTTTCAGATGACGCTTTTGACGGGCATCTGCTGTTCCGCACGATCATTGCGGTATCACGATCATCCACTGAGCAATCCCCACTGTGACGGCTCCCGTTAACAACAGGCCGATCAGCAGTCCAACGCCGTACAGCGTGCGGATGCCGTCGTCGGGAACTTCATTTTTACCCAGAACGCGTTTGGCCAACACGCTGCACACCCATGTCCAGTGCAACATTACGTGCAGCAGAATACCCAGTCCCAGAAATGCCAACACTGCAAATTGTATACTGCACCATTGGCCATAATTCATGCCCCACAATGTGACTCCCCTGGCGGCGATGCCCGGTGGAAAAACGAATTGCACAATTACGGCGATGATGCACAGATTCACAAAGACAATGCTCAGCAGACCGTCCAGCCAGAAGTTGACCAGCGTCTTTGAGATGCGTCCAGCGGATTGATTTGCGGGAGCATGAGTGTGTTCGTGGTCGTCATGGTGCAGCAGTGGCTGCTTGCGACCGCGGCTGCTGGCGGCAATGCTGTTCAGTGGCGTCGCGGGCGTTGGGGCTGTTTCGGTGGGAGACTCTGGGTTTTCAGACATCAGGCTCGGTAATCCATAAAATTCATTTTCTGCGATTCGGTGAACACCGTACCGAATGGGCGTGCACTTTTCGACTCAGGGAGCACTGTCTTTCGCCGCGCAAAAGGGGCATGCTTCCTGTGGTTTTTCTGAATTCGAATTTGCGGCGAACGCGATGCCACGGCCAACCGCCAGAACGCCTGTCACCAGCACGCAGACAGCGGCGGCTTTCATCAGTCGTTGCCTCATCTTCAATGACGCCATAGTTAATCCGACTCCTGTAACCAACATCACGGGCACGGTTCCCAAACCGAAGGCGGTCATCAGAAGCGGGGCTTTCCACACGCTGGCTGTGGCAGCTGCCAGAGCCAGAAATGAATACACCAGGCCACACGGCAGAAAACCAGTCAGGATACCTGCAACAAACACGCCCACGTTGGAACCTCCTCGAAGAAAGGAGCCGAAAATGCTGGCAGTCAGGCAGGACGTTTGTCCGCCGATTTGCCTGATGTTCTTTCGTCTGCGTATCCAGCCCGTCGCGATTAGACCCTGCATCATCAGCAGCAAGCCCGCCAGTATTGCAAACGCGGCTTGATAGTTAATAACGCTTGTTTGTGCTGACAAGTAGTCGGATCTGGTTAAGCGAGCTCCTGAAAATCCGGCCAGCATTCCCAAAAACGCATAGGTAAATGTTCGCCCGATGCTCCACAGTATCTGCCGTATCAGCGCTCCCTGAATTCCTTTGGCGCCGATGTTCATCGTCGCGGAAATTGCTCCGCACATGCCGATGCAATGAGCCGAACCCAGCACGCCACTTACGAATACAAGTGGCAGTTCATAGACAAGGGAATTCACGGCAACACCTCGGCCATCGCCGTTTTGGTCTGACTATCATTCAGGTTTGTGTGAGCCACAAATGTTATTTCGCCATCAGTTGCGGTGGCTGTGTTGCTTTCCAGGGGCTGTTGATCGTTTGCCGTGCGCTGCCCGGAATCATCATTGTCTTCTATGCCTTTCGGTGTTTCCCCGGTGACCGTTGTTTTTGCGTTAAGCAGTCTTAGTGAATTGGAAATCACCAATAGGCTGCTGGCAATCATCAAGCCCGCGGCAGTCGCTGGGTTCAGGCGTCCTGATGCAGCCAGGCAGACACCGATGGAATTATATCCAAACGCCCAAAACAGATTTTGGCGAATCACGGTGCGGGTTCGTCGAGCTAAATCGATTGCCCACGGAATACGAGACAGGTCGTTGCTAAGCAGGCAGACCTGCGCTGAATCTCGCGAGACATCTGTACCGCAACCCATCGCAATGCCGACGTCGCTGGCGGCCAGCGCGGGAGCATCGTTGATGCCATCACCCACCATTACCGTGGTGCCGAATTTACTGCGTGTTTCCAGTACCTTGTCGACTTTCTGTTGTGGATTCAGGCCACATTCGACCGTCAGGCCGGCGACGTTCAGCTGTTCTTTCAGAAATCGACCCTTTGCCGGACGATCGCCTGACAGTACCAGCAGTTCGTCAACCTGCTTCGACAGTTCCTTCAATGCGTTTGTCGCGTCGGGGCGAATTGATTCTGCAATTAGAAAGCCTACAGCGGGGGCTCGATCAATGGACAATAGTACGATTGACGCGGCCTGCTGATCAGCCGCCATCCGCAGTCTATCCAGTTGCACTCGCACGCCCAGCGGCACACCCGACCTGCATGTGACGCAAAGTTCCGGAGCGGCAACGGATGACTGCTGCGTCTGGTGAAGGCTGCAGCAGCTGAATTCCACGCTTCCCAAACGGAACAGCCGACCATTGTCACCAACGGCTTCCACGCCTCCACCACTGATTGTACGGACTGACGAAATCAGGTTTTCGATTCCCACGATAATTGCGGGCAAGCTGTCTTCTGAAGTTTGCTGGCTGATGCACGTCGCAACAGCTCGCGAAAACGGATGAGACGAAAGGTTTGCCAGATGTTCCGCCAAAGCCATTGCCTGCTGGCGGTCAGAGCCGGAAAAAAACGCAGTTTGAAAAACTCGTGGATTGCCGGTTGTCAGTGTTCCTGTCTTGTCGCAGCAAACAGCTTTGACTTGGGCCAGGCGTTCGATTGCTTCTCCGCTTCGAAACAAAACCTGATGTTTCACTGCAGTGCTTAACGCTGTCCATACAGCCAGCGGCGTAGCAAGTCCCAGAGCACACGGGCACGCAATTAACAGTACGGACATTGCAACCTGCAACGCGACGTCGATTCCGGCCGACAGGTGCCACGCAAAGGCACTAGCTGCAACAAGCGTGATCAGCGGGAAGAAAACAGAAGCCGCTTTGTCAGCCATGCGCTGGTAATAGCCGCGTGCGTTTCGTGCTTCTCTTAGAACATCAAGCAGGCGGCCGAACGAACCCTCACGAAGTGCGGAAGTCGCCTGCACCAGAATGTCACCGTCGAGGTTGACTGTGCCTGCTAAAACGGAATCACCTGCGGATTTGGGTACTGGCAGACTTTCTCCCGTAAAGACCTGTTCATCAACCGAAGTTTGCCCACGCAGAATCTGTGAGTCAACGGCGAAGCGCTCTCCGGCTCTAACGTGTAATATGTCGCCTGCAACAACGTCCGTTGCTGCGATGGAAATTTCCTGATCTGCTTCAGCATCACTTACTTTGGACACAAAGTCCGGCAGCAGCGCCATCAGCTTGTCCAGAGCTTCCGTCGCTTTCTGTTTGCCAACTGCTTCAATCCAGCGGCCAAGCGTGATCATCACCAGAACAGTGGCGCCGACTTCGAAATAGATCGTCCCGGTTTCTCGAACAACGTTGACAGCAGAGATGACGTAGGCGGCAGCAACAGCCAATGCGATCAGTAGGTCTGTGGAATAGATTTTCTGCCGCCAACTGGCGATCGCGTTTTGCAGCAGCGGAATTCCCAGCAGCAGCAACACCGGGAGGGCCAGCACCATGCTTAGCCAGCGAAACACTTCAAACAGCGTTTGCTGAAACGGATCGGCTTCCACGTTATAGACATCCAGCGACCACATGGTCATTGTGAATGCCATCAGATTCATCGTGAAGAATATGGCCAAACCAAGACGAATAACGGTCCAGCGAATGGCGCCTTCAGCCCCCTGCTCTTTTACAACTGCATGAGCAAATCGGCAGCCGTAACAACAATAGATGTTTTCTGGATCAGGCTTTTGCCGGTGCTTTGGTGCATTTTCATCAGCAACGGGTTTGGCGACGCCAGCCGGAAGTCCGCACCAGGTACAGCAATCTGCCGCGACCGCTTGTTGAGTCTGCGGTTTGTTGATTTGCATGTCTGTCCCGGCGTCGCTCATTTCAAGTTCTCCCGAACTGTTTCAAAGCTAAACGGCGTTTACGGAGGCGAAATAAGCTCGATCTGCATGGCCGGAAAAAAGTAGGTAATGATGTAGTAGACAGCGAATATCCAGAAGCCCAACCAAATGGCTCGCACATACCATGGAATGGCGTTGCCGCGATAGTGGTGGAATGTATGCTCGTGTTCCGCAGCTGGTTGCTCAACGGTTTCGCTGTTTGTGACTTCAATCATGGCTGATCGCAGGTTTCTGTTTTGAATATGTTTGATTCGATTCCGGCCAACTGTTCAATTCAGTGCTGCACGCTCACTGATGTATTATTGAACTGACGGCGATCGTGGTGGTTCAGCTAATTTCATTGCGCCGGTCGATGCAGGTCAACACTTTGGGCAGCTCACAAGTTGCATGGGGAAAGCAGTTCGTTCAATGCGATTCGGTGAGTGTGTCCGCTGTTTGTGGGAAATCAGCGCTCGACGTAGTTGTCCAGTTCGTCCAGTCGGCTTTCGTTTTCGAGCATAAAGTATTTGGGTTTTTCGAGGTCGTTAAACATTCCGTTTGCTCCAGCCCACAGCAGCATGAAGAAAAATCCGGCGCTGGCAAGCAGGTAGTTTACAACCGGAGTGATCGCGAATCCTCCGTCCGTTTCTCCCTGAGTCAGGTGGATGAGTTCCATAAACTTCATGACGAATCCCAGCATGCTGGGAATCAGAATCAACACCGCAAATACGATCGTAATGATCCACGCGACACCTCGCCGACGAGGCGTCTGTTGGGGATCGGTACTCTGCGTGGTTTCAGTATTGCCGGACATGATTTGTCTTTACGAGTACGTAACGTTTTGGAATGATTTCAGATGTGTTGCGGCAGCCGATAAGACCCTATGGGTTGCCAGTCTGGAAGTATCGCTAGGCGTCGTCTTCAGCGGCAGCATCTTCGTTATCCGCCTCGGCGTCTTCTTCTTCTTCAGGACGCTCTCTGGATGGAACGTAGTCTTCATAGTATGGGTAGCTTTCCTGCCATGATCCAAGCCATTGCACATAGGTGATAATGGCCAGCCCACGAGCGTTCGGCTTATCGGGCGATCCGTCAAAGAACCACGGATATTCAGGCATTGGCGATCCTTCGGACAGATCCAGTGGCCGAAAGAAGTGTACCGTGTGCCAATCGTTGCTGCGTCGTCCGCCTTCACGCGACAGGTCTGGACCGACTCGGCGTGTGCCAAACATCACGGGTCGCTGCAGTTCGTTTTGATATTCTGCCGAACGCGATACCGGTCCCCAACGCTGTTCTTCGTTCGATACCGGTCGAACAAACTGGCTGTGACAATGCCAGCAACCTTCTCCGACATACAGCTTGCGGCCATATCGCAGAGCTTCTGCACATTTTTCGTTCCACCAGGCATCGTGTTCGGCTTCACCGCCAGGTGATTCTCCGTACGCTTCCTTGAATGAATCCGGATAGCGGCGTGCCAGATCTTCAAACTGATATCGCAGGTTACTGTTAATCAGTTCTTCGACGGTTTGTTCCGGAAGGTCGTTGTACATCAGTGCCGGCACCAATGCGTTGGACACGAAGGCCAACACAAAGAAGCCGATCCCGGCGATGTAAAGAATGCCTGCTTTGCTTTCGAACATGACTGTATTTCAAATCTGTGAAGACGAATTGATATTACGCGATGGTTTGTAGTTAACTGGTTGCCAACTGTTCTTGGAATCTTATTCGATATGATGCACACTCGGTGCGGATCTTTTCGCAGCGACAACGGAGCGGCCTGGCGACTAGAACTTTCCAGGTTCTCACGCAGGCCACGCCACTGGGGCAAGGGCGAAGCCCTTGTTAGGCTGTTGCAGCATTTGAAACGTCAGCGACAGCCGTTTGTTCAGGAACTGAAGTCCATGTCTTCAGCAGGTTCCACAAGAATACAAGAAGCCCGGCGAACATCGACAAGCCAGCGATCGTCCGCAAAATCCAGAATGGATAGGAGATTTCAACGGATGCGTCCCACGGCTCCAACGCTGCCCACGACCATCCTTGAAACAATCCCAGTAAAAACAGGTCTGCAGACATGACTGCGATTCCGATTGTGGACAGCCAGTAGTGCCATTCGCAGGCTTTGAGGCTGTACCATCCTCGGTTTAACAGTCGCGGAAACAGGTAAGTCATCATGCCCATAATCCACATTGTAAATACGCCAAACATCACCATATGAGCGTGTCCGACCACCCAGTCGGTAAAGTGGATGATCTTTTGAAATGTCAATGTCACCTGAAACGCACACTGCAGACATGTCAGGAAGTAGAAGATCATTCCGGTATAGAACCAGCGAATGGGAAGATTGGTTTTTACTGCACTACCAGATCCCCACAGTGTTCCAAAGAAGTTGACAATCACTGTGGTGACAACCAGTTCCACCGCGATTGTGGAAACCACGGCTCCATACTGCAGAAACATAGGGATGGGCGTGTATAGAAAATGGTGAATGCCCTGCAACGGATAAAAGAAGGCCAGTCCCCAGAAGCCAACAAGCGAAAGCCCGTGACTCCAGATTGGCTTCTTCAGCAGGATCGGAACGAAGTAGTACATCATGCCCCATCCCAGAGGCGTTACGAACAAACCGACAAGGTCATGGATGAACAAACCACCCACGGCACCAGCGCTGGTGCCGGTGACAAAGTATTCAGGCACAAAGTTGCCCATGGCGTATGTCAGGAATGTCCAGACAAACATGGCCATGAAGTACCACAGCGTGACATAAATCGGACCTTTCATGCGAGCAATCGGTGGCATGAAGTTTAATGCCAGCAGGCCAAGTCCAAGCTGTGCAAAAGGGTCCACCCAAACAGGAGTTTCGCCCCACTCAAGCCCCTGAGCTTCACCAAGCAGAATTCCAACAGCGGTTGCTCCCACAACTCCCTGCCAGGCGGCATAGATCAGCCATGACAGCTTTTTGCTGAAAACAGGCTGCAGAGTCAGGCGGGGCACAATCCAGTGCAACGCTCCAATAAATCCGTTTGCCAGAAAACCATACGCAATTGCGTTGGTGTGTACCATTCGCCAGCGTCCCGGCGAAAACAGTTCAATGCCTCGCAATGGGTTATGGCGAATCAGCTGAAAGGCCATCAACAGCCCTGCCAGCATAGCAACCGTAAGAAACGTAAGTGCTGTACAGAAGTAGAGTTTGACCAGCGTCTGGTCTACCAGTTCTTCGCTGGACTTCACTTCTTCGTGACTGGTCGTCACAGCTTCGTTTAATGCTTCAGACATGAATCGATTTCAAATCTCTTGAATGAGTTCAAACCAGCAAGAGAATGGCTCTTGCTTTTGGGGGGCGAGCTGCCGCTCGGAATCACTCTGTTGACGTTCTTTAAGCCAGTTTACATGCCAGTCACTGCCGGCGTTTGTTCGGTTGGGCGTTTATAGGGCTCAAACGCACCCAGTGGTGCAATCAGGGCCATCGTCCAGCCGAAGACCAGATGAGTTGCCAGGGCCACCCACCATTCCATGTATTCACCGTTTGTGATCCAGTTGCCACCGAATAATGCTGGCTGCAACCAGGACAGGATTCCGTAAAAATTCACAATCCACATTGCGCCGGCCAGTGCAGTGCCCCACAACAGGCGAGTCGCAAGTGAAGCTTTCAGAGCGAAGCGACAGATGACCCAGTGAAACAAAACGCCCAGCACGGTTCCGGTGCCGATGTACAGGCAACATCCCAGTGCCAAAATGACTCCATCGCTGATGACCATCTTGGTTCCTTCAGAGGTCGCCAAAGCCAACGCTTTTTTGCCCAGAGGAAAGGTCATGTAAACGCGAATGATTTCCAGAGGATGCTTTCCAGCGATCGTTGATCCAACAACATTGAACAGCAGCGAGGCCATTGCCGCAAATCCGCCGAAGACGAAGCCTACAGTTCCATAATACGTTCCGTAGAACTTGTCATGGTTCCATTGGTCACTGGCGGTCGCTGTAGACACTTCGGCCTCCAGCGATGCCACCTTCTGTTTCAGCTGGGTTAGCTCAAGCTGTTTCTGTTTCAAGTCTGTTGTCATAAACCTGTCTCGAAAATATCTGTTGGCAGCGATCGGCGAATGAAAAGGCTGAAGCGGAAGGCGAAACTATTCTTCTTCTGACGTGCTGTCGAATTCACCAGTGGTCTCAGGCTCGCTCTTTGCCATGTTCGCCTTTGTGTCATACGGCTTCATTAATCCAGCCGGAATTTTTTCCCCAAACCGACGGCGATTGGAAATTTCCAGAACGTACGACACCAGATTCCAAATGGTTTCAGGCTCATTCTGCAAAGCACTTTTGAAGCCTGGCATGGGAGTTCCGTTGATCCCGTTCAGGATGCGACGGTAAATGTCAATCGGTTCCTGTCCGCCGTGCAGCATGCCGGATGTGAGGTCGGCGGCTCGCGTCGGATTGCCCCACGAATCTTTGCCAATGTTGTCTTTGGTGTGTCCGCGACCGTCTTCGCCGTGACATTTGCTGCATCCCTTCTGCAGAAATGCTTCTCGCCCCAAAACAGCACGTTCTGGTGTTAGTTCCGGTTGAGGAGTGAGAGGCTGCGTGAGGCTGGTTTTGGCAACCGCCCATCTGTTGATGACGTCATCTACGAAATCCGGGATGTAGTCAGGATCCAGTTCTTCGGCGGCTTCTGCTTCACTTGCAAGTTGGTATTCCAGTTCGCCACGTTGAGCAAGCACCATGACGTATTCAACAACAGCATTGACTTCTTTGTCTGGAATACGATTAAATCGCGGCATTGACGTTCCGGCAATGCCCTTGCGAATTGTCGAAACCAGGTCTTCATGGCGAGGCTTGGTGCCGTACGGCGTTGATGTGAATTTAAACATTCCACGGGTGTAGTCACGAGGCCGAGGGTACAGCGAATCCGCAATGTGTCCATTGCCGTCGCCGTTGATTCCATGGCACTGCACGCACCGCTTCATGTAAACAGCCTGGCCCAGTTTTAGCTGTAACTCGAAATCAAAGTCTTCTTTGGGGTGACTCACAAGGCGAGGCTCTGCAGCAGTGCCTGAATTCTCCTTCACGATCCCGTTCAGTTGATCCTGCAATTCCTGGTCAGGCAATTCGCCGACCAGAGCGCTGGGGGTCCACCGAATCGGTTCAGCACGCTCGCACCCGACCGCTGCAAACATGCACAGTGCAAGTGACAGCTTAGTGAATGCTGAACTGACACGCAGGCGACGACATGTTGTCGCTGAAGCGTTCAGTGACAGGTCAGAGGTTGTCTGCAACCATGAAGCGTTGAGTCGCCCGGAAGCGATCGAATTTGAATGAAGGGGCATCATCTATCCTGTGTACCGGAAATTCCTGTGCGGAATCTGCATCTGCCAAAACAGACCTGAAGCTGAACCACGATCTCACAACGTCGTCGAAGCCGAAAGTGGCTAACGATGTATGCACAGTTCTACAATAGCAAATTCGTGTCGATAGCAAACTCGTAACGGGTTTTGACGTCGATCACGGACTTATCCTCGATCGATTGGCTCTAAGCAGTCTGTGTGCCAATTCCTGCACAACTTCCTTCGATTCGAATTGGAAATCGATGCTTGTCGCGTTTGGTGGAAATTGCCATGTCGCTTGAGTGATGCTGGCGGGCATGCAGCGGGCATTTTTCGGTCTGAGTGTCGTGCTTCGTTGCGCATCGCCTGATGCAATATTTGTCAGCGTTTGCCGTGGCATCCAGATGATTGACCGCGAACGAGCCCGGTCCAGCAGACTTTGACCGGGCTCGTTCGCGTTCTGGCCGTCAGCGGCGAATGCCGACGATTCACGCAACAGGCCTCGATTCAGCAGTTGCGTGCGCGACCGCCAATGGAAGCATGTCGTGTTGTTTACTCAGTCGTCGCGAAGTAAAGGCGGAAGCACGGCGTGCAACGATAGTGGTTTAGCAAAGGCTTGCAGCGTAAGTGTGTTTGGGGCGCCGCATTTGCACGAGAATTCAGTTGAATCGAACCAATCCGATTCGAAGAGTTTCTCAGCCGCAATTGGCCGCATCCTGGTTCAGGATCTCCGGTTCTCATTTGCCAGAACAACGTCGACTGAAGTCGCGGGAAGCATCGGCGGCGTGCGTATTCGCACGGCGGGTGTGGGCTCGCACAATCAAGGCGTGACATATCGCACAGAGACAAGCCAGATGTTTCGCAATTTTCGTACATCGGCGCACAAAAAAACACTGTCGAAACCGCAGGGGCTCGACAGTGTTTAATTCGTTGATCGGTGGATTGCCAGTTTCGCTTAGCGGACAGTTGCTGAGTACGACTTCGCGGATACAGGGCTAACGCTGTATGAAACAGGACGAATTGCGTTTTTGTTTTGGTACCACTGAATAGGTGCGCTAGGCGTTACTGCCGACTGGCTGGGGTATTCGTGATCGCCGTGAACGTCGCCGGAATAGCTCGGGGTCGCAACGTTAGGTGACGCCTGGAAAATGGTTGGGGCAGAATACATCGGAGCTGGATAGGTTGGTGGCGTCATTGTTGGAGGGTAGCTGGTACCTTCTGGCATCGGCATCGGCAATGCCGCCGTGTTGTAGCTTGGAACTCCATAGGCCAGAGAGTTTTGACCATAGGCGTCGTACGCCACCGAAGGTTGTGAGTAGGCGATTGATGGTTGAGCGTAACTCATCGTCGGCTGAGCGTAGGCAACCGCTTGCTGGGTCGAATACTGGTACTGCGTTTGATAAGTCGTTTGAGGCACATATTGCGTGACGGCTCGATAGTTCGTCACGGGAACTCGAACGGCAGACATGGTTTGCTGAGGCTGAACGGCACCTGTACATCCGCAGCCCGGAGACGTTGGGGCAACTGGATAGTTGAGCATCTGAGGAGCAGCGTACATTGGCTGCTGATAGCCGCTATAAATTGGCTGCTGATATCCGTAAGTCTGATAACCACAACCGCCGTAGTTGCCGCATCCATGAAATCCCAGCCAGTTAAACGGATTTAGCCACGGCATGCAAAAGCATGCATGTGAAGTTGAAGCGGTTGAACAGAGGACAATCAGCGTCATTGCTGCGATAGATGTCGTGCGTTTCATGTTTCCAAATTCCTCGTCACTGGACAGCGGGTTGCGGTGTCTGACCAGATCTCACAATTGAAGGTTACCTTGTCGTCCTAATCGGAATCGTGGCTGGTGAACCTGAACCGAAAGCAAAAAAAACTCAGAAATCATTCAAGTTGTTCCACTCGGCGATTCAAGTACTCTGAGTCTGCCACTTTTCTGCGGCGGGATTCGCCGAACGTTTCGGACGCACCGGCAAAAAAATGCGAAGAACTCAAGCCCGTTCCTTTGCCGACGTGCGATTGCAGACGGTCAGTAGATCTGAATTTGACGCCTCGTAGCAGGTTGTCGCAGCTGACTCGCCATTTTCAATCGCGGCGGCAGGATTTCACCGGCTGTCGTGAAGTTTGGAGCACAGCGTGTACAATCAGAAAAATTCGGGCGCTGCTGGCGGACTATTCTTCGCAGGGCTTCTGCCAATTGCGTGTTGCCATGTGGGCTACTCCACGATTGATCCTGTTTTGCTATCGGAAAGTTCCTGATGACCACATCGAAGATCATTCAACCAAACTTCGCAGTTCGCTTATCACTGCTGGTTGTATTGTTGTGCTTCAACTGGGGGCAGCCGACGTTCGGTGAGGATGAGCCCCGGCCGCCGGCAATTGGTGACAAGGCTCCCGCGTGGGTCGATCTGCCCGGGACCGATGATAAGGTTCATTCGCTGGAATCACTGCGCAGCAAGGACGTCGTCGTGGTTTGCTTTACCTGCAACAGTTGCCCATATGCGTCTGACTACGAAGATCGATTGATCGCATTGCAGACTAAGTTTGTGAAGGAAGGGTTGAGTGCTCAGCTGGTGGCGATTAACGCCAACACCGTTCCGGCGGACAGGATGGATAAAATGAAAGAGCGAGCTGCGCAGAAGAAGTTCAACTTCCCATATCTTTGGGACGAATCTCAAACCGTGGCCAAAGCCTACGACGCAATTTACACGCCGGAATTCTATGTGCTCAACAAGGATCGAGTGATTATCTACCGAGGTGCGTTGGATGATGCCACGGTCGCTGACAAGGTGCAGGTGAAGTACGTCGAACTTGCTGTGGCGGCTGGCTTGATGGGTGTCCGGCCTGAAATCGAAAAAGCTGGAGCACGTGGTTGCGGCATCCGTTTCAATAGAACGCGACGTTAAGTTTATGGTTCATTTTCTGTTTGGAATTTTGCCAGTACCTGAATTGATGCGTTCCAATGGATCCCTGTGTCCAAATCGTATCGTAGCGATTCGTCAAGTTTAATGTCGTAGCGACACCGGCGCTGTCCGTTGATCAACGCGTCCCACGTCTTTCCTTATGCCACGCCACCGGGTTAAGGGCGAAGCCCTTGCGAAGCCCAGCGAACGCCTGCAGTCATGATTGTTCGTGGGCCGCCGCTGGATTCCGGGTGCGGACTAAAGCAGATGACTCGGCCTTTGCCAAACATGGTTCGTACGATTGCGTGAGTACCCGTCATCGAACCTTCTTGAGCTCCCTTTGTAGCGACTTCTGTTTTGAAAGTTGCCAGCACTTCATAGCCCGGCAGTTCAGCTTTGTTGTCGGGGACCAATAGCGGTCCCTGAGCGTACAGCACGTCCAGTTCTGCTTGTTCAGCGTCCAGAAGCTGACACCCTTTGTCGCTAAGTGCAAGCGTGACTTCACCATTGCCGCGTGCCCAATGGGTTCGGTCCCAGACTTTTGCATTCAACAGTCCCAGAGACCATGAATAATGAGTCGTTGCCAGGTACGAGCCAGCGCAGATTCCCACGTAGCCGCCGCCATCTCGGACAAATTCCTGAACGTGCTTTAGACCTTGTTCTCCCAGTTTGCTTGACTGCAAACTGCCCGAACCTCCTGGCATGATCAAAGTATCGAAGTCTCGCAATACGCCTTCCTGGATTTCTTTCGGTGTCACCCGCTTACATTCGAAGCCGGCTTCAGCAGTCAGAAACTGCATCAGGTTTTTTGGGCCATTGGCACTACCATCCGAATGGTCGTAAATTGCGATTCGTGCAGTCTTCGGCGAAACGGACGTCTGTTGTTCGTCGGCCGAAAGGACACAAAATTGTGCACACAAGCTGAGAGTGAGCCCAATTGCCAGTGATGGAATTCTGTAGTTCATGAGTGGTTGCTTTCTCAGAGAATCAGCGAATGCTTCAGTCGCCCGTTGTCTCGTTGATCGAGCCGATTGGTTGAGAACGTCTGTTGGGCGACTTTGGCTATTCAATAGTCAATGCCGGCTGATGCGGTTCGTTCGTGGACGGGCGGTCGGCGAACGTTGGCGCTGCAGGAGCGTTAAGCGACAGGGCGGCATTCTTGACTTGAATCAATTCCTGTTGCATGGTTTTCATTGCCAGTGCGGCCGTGTGATGGCTGAATTCGGCGAGCACCTTTGCGGCGACGTCAGCTTTGCTGGATGCGTCTTTTATTGCTCGCGCGTCAAGAAGTACTTGGTCTTCCACGTTCCACACGTCTTGCCAGATTCCCTGAAGATTGGTGGTGTCGAGAGTTTTGTCTTCACTGGAGTCGAATCCCCATTCTCGCAGTGTGAGAGCGACTTCGCCGATTTCTCCGCCACTTTTGTCCTGAAGTGCGTCGGGGATTTCCGAGACGGCGGCCCAGCATGGTACGGCGATCGAAAATTTTGGATCACCCAGAAAAACAAACATCGTCGTGAGTGATGCATCTTCGCCGTCCTTGACTCCATGAAAAACGGCGGCCGAAACGGTTGTGAAGCGGCTGATTGTTTCGGCTGTGGGAATCTCGGTCGGCAGATCTGGCTCCGTGGAATTCACTGTACCCGAATAGCATGTACCATCAGGTCCAGCCAAGTCTCGAGCACAATTTCGAATCAGGAATTCCGCCGAAATCTTCGCGTCTGTTTGAGAATCCAGCAAACTGCAAGCTCTCAGGTATCGCCCGGCTGATGAAATACCTGCCAGTTGCGACGGCGTCGGAAGTGGAGGAAGCTTTTGTCCTGTTGTGGAAAAATTTGCACGTACGATATAGCCGTGAGGAGCCGTGTTGGGATCGTTGGCGTCAAACATGGTGTGTCCGGTTCGACTGACTTCGAACATTGCCGCTCCACCATTGGCGTCAATGACGCCGAAGTTGCCGCACGTGACTCGCCCCGTCTTTTCTGTTTCGTTCAACAGCTTAATGAAGTCATCAATTGTGGCACAAGATTCCAGGGCACGACGCATCAATGATCCGTTGCCGGGGCCCTTTGTTGTTGTCTTGCTGTTCAGGTCGAGCGACAGAGAATTTTCAATGCAGAAGCCAGCGTCATTGGTTCCCATCCAAACGGACGTTCGACTGCCTGCGTTAACGACACCGATCGCGTTGTAAGTGCCACCCGTGAGTCGGATCACTTCGTTGTGCTTTTGCGAAAAATCTCGATTCTTCCAAAGCAAGGGCCGTCCATCGTTGGTGACCCGCCCACTGACCACAGCTGTTGTGCATGCCGAAGCTGTGGTCGTGAGCACTTCGCCAAGCGAAAACAGAACAACGCAGGATGTTATCACGCATGTTCTCACAAGGGCAGGGCCCTTGACCCAGTGGCGTGGTCCGCAGAAAGGCGTAGAGGGCTCGAATCGCCGAGCCGCTCCGTTGTCGCTATGACCAACATGCGCGCACCGTGCTCGGCTTATTTTAAGTAAGACCATAATGAACGACAACGGATTGCATTTCATGGTTTGTTCCACAAAGTCGGTTGTATCTTTGACGCTACCAATTGTTGCTGCGAAGGCTTTCGCCTGAAATTTGCTTTACGATAGATGTGTGGCGACGCTTTCTGCGGATGGATTTCGAATGATGCCTCGTTCTGTGATGATGGCTGTGATCAGGTTTGCGGGCGTCACGTCAAACGCGGGATTGTAAACGTCAACATTGTCAGGAACAGTCTGGCGTCCAAATCCCAGGGCGACTTCATCCCGTGATCGCTGTTCGATTGGAATGCTGTCGCCGTGAGCCAGGCTCAGGTCAAATGTGCTGGACGGAGCTGCAACGTAGAACGGGATGTTGTGTGCTCTGGCCAATACGGCAACTCCATATGTGCCAATTTTATTGGCCGAATCGCCATTGGCGGCGATGCGATCAGCACCGGTCACCACCGCGTTGATCTTGCCTTCTTTCATGACCTGAGCGGCCATGTTGTCGCAAATGACAGTCACGGGAATGTTTCGCTGTTGCAGTTCCCAGGCCGTGAGTCTGGCTCCCTGAAGCAGCGGTCGAGTTTCATCGGCGTAGACGCGGATTGTTTTGCCTTGTGCGGCTGCCGCAAAAAATACCGACAGCGCGGTGCCTTCTCCCGCAGTGGCCAAAGCTCCAGCGTTGCAGTGAGTCAGAACTCCGGTACCATTTTCGATAAGCTGGCTTCCGTGACGCCCGATCGCAAGGCACATTTCACGGTCTTCGTCGTTGATGGCATTGGCTTCCTGGAACAGTCGATCATGCATGTCAGCTGATGTCAGATGCTGGTTCGCTATGGCGACGGCTGACATGCGGTCCAATGCCCAGAACAGATTCACGGCTGTGGGGCGACTGCTGGCAAGATAGCCTGTCACTTCGGTCAGTTTTGCGTCAAAAGCCGAACGGTCTGTCTGGCGGAATTCCTGCAGGCCAATAACGACGCCGTAAGCTGCGGATACTCCAATTGCGGGAGCTCCCCGAACTTGCAGCACTTTGATGGCTTCCCAAACATTCTGGGCCGTTAGGCATTCAATTTCCTTGAATTCCGTTGGCAACAAAGTCTGGTCAATTAAGAACAGCGACCCGTTTGCGTCGCCCTTCCAATGCAAGGTCTGGTACATCCTGGTTTCGTTTTCGGATTGGCTGTCTGAGGAATCGGTGTATTAAGTAGCCTGAGCATTTCGCTGCACTGGCATATATGGGCGGCGAGCTTCTGCCCTGCCCTGTTCAGGCTAACATGCCAGCCTTCCGCAGACAACAAACAGCGTCCGTTCCGGTTTAATGAAACCGACGGAATTGAGTATGAACGATTAAGCCGTCATAATGCCGCCTGTGAAACCAGAGTCAGATTGTATCCTGGCTGGTGCAAACGCCTGTTTGTTGTCGTGATTGGCGCGTTTGAAAATTTCAGTTCACAGAAAACAAGTCCGCAGCATGCTGTTCGCTGCAATAACAAGATCAGGAAAGAAGTTTCGATGCTTTCGCATACCGTGTTTTTTACTTTGAAAGATTCGTCAGACGCCGCGTGTCAATTTCTGGTTGATGCAGCTCACAAATTTCTGAAACCTCATGATGGTATCGCCTACTTTGGGATTGGGAAGCTGGCTGCGGAATATGATCGTCCCGTTAATGATCGCGAATTTCATATCGCACTAAACGTGGTGTTCGACACCAAAGAAGCTCACGATGTTTATCAGGTGTCGGAAAAACATCTGGAATTTATTGCGTTGGGAAAAGAGAACTGGGACAAGGTTCGTGTCTTTGATGCATACGTCGATTAGTTGTTGCCAAAATAAAAAAGCCCGCAACACCAATGATGTTGCGGGCTCTCGAAACGGGGTTAACTGTCGAACGAGTTTATTCTTTTTCGCCGTCAGCCGTTTTGTTAAGGCTCTGCATCTGCTTTTCCAAAGCATTCAGGCGTTGTTGCAGGCGTTCAACTTCTTCCTGCAATTGGCTGGATCGTCGCCTGGCAAGTTCGGCGTGTACTTTGGCAGGCTGTTTTGCCGTGCCAGCCGCTTCGGCTGCTGCCTTTTTCAGAGCTTCAATGCTTTCTGCATGAATTTCAAAAGGCTTGCCATTTTCGACTCGAAGTCCAGGACCGAAACGGCGGAAGACGATATTCTTGTCGGTGAGCGAACCACTGTTTTCAAGATTCTTTAGTTCAACGATTACATCATCGTCAACTTCAAAAGCAAACGCCTTCATGGCGTCTTCGTCTGTCTGTTCTTTGGGTGTCACGGACACCGCTGATTTTTTGCCCTTCTTCAAAACGTAGAATTCCAGCGGTTTGCCTTCTGATTTCGTGACCGCCGTAACAAGGTCATCAACCTTTGTCAGCTTTTTGTCGCCGATGGAAAGCAAAATGTCCCCCTGAGCTATTCCAGCTTTTGCGGCAGGCATTTCGTCGGAAATGCTGGTGACGACAAGTCCCACGTCGCCAAGTTCCATGTGAGCTCGCAGAACTTCATCGGCCGGTTCACAAATGACTCCAATCATGTATCGAGGCCCCTTGGACAAGCCGTTCCACATCATGACGGAAGACTTGTCGCCGTCCTTTCCTGAAAAGTGCATTTTGATTCCTTCAGGAAGCTCAATGCCTTCAGGCAACTTATCGCCAAGGTTGATCTCTGTTTTCTTGCCGTCAGGTCCGACGATGATCATCTTGCCGGTGATTTCCGTCTTTACGTCTTCGCCTTCACCGTTCGATACGCTTGATGACTTAACGCTGACTGACACGCTTTGCGACTTGGGTTCTGACGTTGTCGTCTTTTCAACCTTGGTGTCTTTCGGTTCATCTGCGTCAGCACGCAATGCGGTCATTGGCGAAACGGCAAGCAACAGGGCTGCCAGTGAGTATGTGAACTTAAGATTCATCCTTGTGTTTCCTTGAAATTCTACTTGAGCCGTGGGAGTGGGTTATTGGAATCTTGGAGCAACCTGAAATTCCTGAACAGGAACAACAATGCTGTGGCCTTCGTCTGTTGGAACTCGCAGAAATTTTAATTCAGATTGTCGACCGCCAGCGTAACGCAGGCTGGCCGGAATTTGCCGTAGGTCTCGTTGTTGAAACTGCTCGTAGACAGAAAAAAATTCTGCAACGTCTTCGTAGACCGGCAGCTGTTGAGGTGCCATGCCGTCTGATTCAAACTGCATGGTATAGGCAGGTGCCGCCTGTGCGGACCGGCTGTACGTTGATGGCGGCGACTGATTGTTGTTTGTGACCAACGGTGAACGCGAATCCGGTGGTTGAAAACGGTCACCAGGCAGAAGTTCTCCCCGAAAAATCACGCCAATTAAAAACATGACACATGATGTCAGCGCCAACGAAACGTAGGGATGATAAAACCAGTGACGCGTGCGAGCATTGGGCGTTCTCGCTTGTTGATCGGCCTTTTTTAATGTGGCGGGGGCGGCGTGAAGTTCTGCAACACAGGCGGCGGCGAACAGCTGTTCTTCCATGTATGTGCATGCCAGGTTTTTCCAGCCGTCCGGAATTTCGTCAAGACGCTTCAGCAGCTGCTGGCGTTCGTCTTCCGTGCATTCATTGTCAACACAGCGTTGAATCAGTAATTCATCACGTTGATTCATCATGACCTTCAGACCTCACCCAGAGACGAAGAAAGTATTCGTCGAAGTTTACGTCGAGCTTTCACAAGTCGATATTCGATTGTGTCTTCCTTGACTCCCATATGTTCAGATAGTTGCCTGTACGACCAGCCGTCGGAATACTTTAGCATCAGAATTTGACGATCCAGTTCATCCAGCTGATTCATCGCCGATTGAACGTGAGCTTGCTTTTCTGCTGCCAGAACTCGTTCAACGGGCCCCATGTCCTGAGCAGCAGACGCCACCGACGGAGTTTCGTTTGCCAGGCGATCTTCGAAGCGTCGGCGTCGCCCTTTGGTTCGCCGATACATCAGCACCTGCTTTACGGCGACCTGGTACAGCCACGCTCCCATGCGGTTGATTTCTGCAATGGAATCTCGCTGCCGAACCAGCGCCAGAGCGATATTCTGCATGATGTCGTCGACCGCCTCAGACTCGCTGACGCGGCTGCGAACAACCGTTCTAAGCCAGCTTTCGTTTTCGAGGAACAGCAGTTGAGGGCTCATGAGAACAACGATTTAGGGCCGAAAATTGCGAACGAAGACAGGCGATAGGCCTTCAGTTGCCGAGAATTGTAGCTGCCGGAATGTTTCCTGGAAATTCGCCCCACATTTGTGGAATATTCAGTGTCCGGCGGCAAACCAGCATTCATCCGGACGCATTAAGGCACGATAGCAGCAGTATGGCTCCGCTAATCAACAGCGAAAAGTTGACCCATGCGGCAAATTTCTGGCGTGGCAGATCTCGGGTGATGAATTGGCCCAAACTGGTAGCCGCTACAATCAGGGGGGCAGCAGTGGCGAATTGTTTCAGCAGGCTTAATGTCAGCAGTCCGTGTAAGGAATGGTTGCACACGATCCAGATGCTGCCAATAAGGCAATAGGCCTGCAACATGGCTCGCAACTGTTGTTGAGGCCAACGTCTCAGAGTTCCGTAGATGACCAATGGCGGTCCTGACGTATTGTAGGCTCCACCAAGCAGGCCCGCAGCAATGCCGAATACCGGAGCCAGCTTGTCCGACTTCAGTTCCAGGCTCGTCGGTCGCCACAAAGACCAAATGGAATAGACAATCACGACGCAGGCCAGTATCGGTTTAACTATCTGCTCATTTCCGAACTTCAGAATCCAAACACCGACGGGAATCGCCAGAAGCCCACAGGTTGTCAGCACAAGTGTTGTCTGGAATTCGATGTGCCTCCACTCTTTAAACAGTATGACAATGGCAATCAGAAGCCCCGTCATCGCTACCAGTGGCGCGGCCGACTGTACAGGTATCAGCAAGGCTAACAAAGGCATTGCCAGCAACGCGTCACCAAATCCTACAGCACCGCGCACGAATCCCGCCGCAATCAGTACTGCCCCCACAAGCAATTGAGTTTCCGACAAGTTGCCGCTTTCGTTTCATCGTGTTGTGAGGATGCATTGCCTGATTGCCGATTATTCATTTTCGGCCGAGTGATGGTGTCTTCACGGCGGCTCTCGAAAACGGGATCGACACTCGTTTAAGAGTGATTGTCGTTGCAGTGATGTTTGTGGCGGTGACGCGACTGCTTGCCAGATACACCAGCGGAATAACGTAGGCAGCAATTGAAGTCAGAATGAAGCCCACCAACAATCCCGGGTTGTCGTTTCCGTGCCCGAAGAAGTTGCCCAGCCAGAGTCCCGCAAAGACGCCCACCAGAATAATCAACCAGCCAAGGCCTGCGAACCAGCCGAGTTTGGACCAGTGGTTACGATCGTTGACGCAGACTGGCAGTGTTGCGAGGACCTTTTTTGTCATCAATACGGCGCACAGGATGCCGATTGGAAAAAAGAGGATCATGAAAATAACAATAATCACACCGGGCAGTTCAGAAGTATGGTTGAACTCTTTGCAGACTCGCCGACGTGTTTCCTTTCCGCAAACGACGCACACATTGGGAAGCTGGTCGGAGGTGACTTGTTCAAGGTCCAGGACAACATCCGTGGAACCGGAAACTTCCTCGTCTACGTCTGCAGGACTCCACAGGCCTCGTACGCCTGCAACCACAGCAGCGACTCCGTTTTCCATAATTGTTGATGGTCCCGGCGTGTAAGCTTGCTGAGCATAGCCATCCTGGCTGCTTAACGTGCCGTCTTCAATACTTGAAGAAATGCTGCTGATGTGTCGGCCAACATCGCTGGCACGCTGATATCGGTTGGACGGATCACTGGCCAGAGCTCGCATGACCACTTCATCCAGGCGAGTATCAATAGCGGCACGTCGTGATGGAGGTTCGAATGCGCCAGCCGGAATTTCACCAGTCAGCATTTCGTACAGTACGACACCTGTGGAATAAATGTCGGCTCGATGGTCAACGGTTTTTGACTGAGTCATCTGTTCCGGAGCCATGTACTGCACGGTTCCAAGAATCTGCCGCGTGCCCGTGAGATGCAGGTCGGATCCGGCGTCACCGCCAAGTTTTGCGAGCCCAAAGTCGGCAATCTTCAGCTGCCCTTTTGAGTCCAGAAGAATATTTTCCGGCTTGATGTCCCGATGCACAATTCCCTGATCGTGAGCATATTGCAACGCCTCGCAAATCTGCATCACAATCGACAATGCCTGAGGTGCTTTTGTTGTTCCCGATTGGATTACGCGACGGAGATTGACTCCGTCAACGTACTCCATCAGAAAGTAATAAAGTACTCCGTTTGGTTGTCCGTGCTCGTCAATATAATCGACGTCTCCAAAGTCAAAAACGCCAACGATGTTTGGGTGATTCAAACGCGCCAATGCTTTGGCTTCTCGATCAAATCGTTCCGTAAACATCGGGTCATCCGATGTGTCCGGGCGGACAATCTTCAACGCGACAATTCGATCCAGTTTCTTTTGACGGGCTTTGTAAACCGCTCCCATTCCGCCATAGCCAAGCGTTCCCAGAATTTCCAGATGCGGAAATGACTGAGCCAGAGATTCAGCGGTTGGCGGTACAAATTGTTGCTTCGATTTCATGGTTTGTGCGTATTCCGGGCCAGACGGGAGTTCGTCGTCGTCCTGCATGACAGCGGCCATCAGGCATCGAGGGCAGAGCCCATCGGCGGAATCACGCGATACGGAATTTCCACATTCAGGGCATTCGCTGGTAGCTGACATTGTGATACTTCTTAATCTGTGTTTACAGTCGCCCTGCAGCGACGTGACCATTAGTCACAAGTCGTCTTCGCAAAAAAAACGAGCCCCGTGTTGGCTTTCGCAATGGGCACATTCAAAAAACGACTGCAATTGAAACGATTGGAAGTTGTTCTTGGGCCTCGCCTGTGTTCGCGAAGTTTTCGAGCGTTTCAGCTTCCGTTTTCCGCGAAGACTGAAGCCTCTGACTATCTCTACAGAAGAGTTCACCAATGGTTACAGAAATTTGCCGGATTTTTCTGACAGAACTTCGAAAAGCCGCCGAATCTCGTCTTCGACGTGTTCCGACGACTCAACCGTTTGTTCAATTTCCGCTCGAATCAGTTCGCGATAACGAGTTCGCAGACGATGAACGGCCACCTTCACAGAACCTTCCGTAGTTCCCATTTCAGCGGCAACTGTGGAATATGTTGCTGACTTGTTGCCCTGAAGAAACGGCTTCAGCAGGTCAAAATCAGCCTCTTTGCCTCGAACTCGGTAGTCCTGTTTCAATAAGTCTAAAACCGAATTCAGTAAGGCAATCGCCCATTCCCGTTCAAAGATGATCTCCGGAGTGATTGGGTCGGATGGTTCAATGCGGTAGTTGGATTCGGCATACTTAAAGTCCAGTTGAAGTGTGCCGACGTCGCCGCCACGCTTTTTAGCGTTTTCACGATCCCATTCGTTCGTAATGAAGTGTTTGCAGGCGGTCAGCAGAAACGATCGAAATCGTCCTCGCTGTGGATTGGCGTCTGCCAGCGTTGCCTTATCCAGAATGTGATGAAAAAATGCCTGAGTCAAATCCTGAGCCTGATGTTCATCTCCGCAACGCCTTCGAATATACGCGTATAACGGAAACCAATAGGTTTGGCACAGTGTTTCCAATGCCTGACCAGCCTTGCTTCCGTGTTGATCGTCGCTGTTTCCTGCGGCCAGCACTATGCTCCATCGAGTTGTGTGAAATGGGTCTGACATAAATGCTTGCAACGAAAAGCCCGGAAGTGTGAGTTTCGTTTCTTCTGCTTGATAAGCGTCTGCTAAAATGCCAGTTTATGACTAAGCATGGCGATGGAAAGTATACCGATTTGATCACATCGTTGCTGAAGATTTCAGCCTCGCTGTTTCCGGTACTCTGAGTAACGATTAGACACAAACGATATCGTGACTTGATTGACAATAGATATGAATCAATTCAAACCAATCATTTCAAGAATTTTGATGGACTACCGCCTGCCAATTGACGGTGATCATGGTGTCGCACACTGGGCGCGAGTGCTGGAAAACGGTCTTCGGTTGTGTGAACTTACCAAGGCGCGCGTAAATGTCGTTTCTCTGTTCGCTTTGTTTCACGATGCCAGACGAGTTAACGAATGTACGGACCCGGATCACGGTTTGCGAGGCGCAGAACTGGCCGCCGAACTGCGTGGCGTTGCATACGAGCTTTCCGATGAAGAATTCGACCTGCTGTATAAAGCCTGCGAAGGGAATACTCATGAACGGACGCATTCTGACGTGACGATTCAAACCTGCTGGGATTCCGATCGTCTGGACCTTGGACGCGTGGGTATTACGCCTCACCCAGACAAGCTTTGCACAGAAGCGGCCAAAAGGAAAGATGTTTTACAATGGGCCGACGGTCGAGCCACGTTTGGCATTGTGCCGGAATTTGTGCGGAGCGACTGGGTAATTGAACTGCCGAAGCAAAGCGTGTGGTGAGTTCCGCTGCGTTGACTGATTTCGACGTTTCACGGTGCAGCGTGCTGGATTGGTCACGCGGTCAGAGCAGGCAGGCAGAACGCGCGATTAGACTTCTTATTTCACGAAACTTGTTCTCATTGAGTCAAGTTTTCCGAGCGACAGCGGAGCGTTTCCGAGCGGCAGTTCGAATGGTCTGAGGCACTGCCTCGTTAGAGTCTTACTCAAAATAATGCGAGCACGGTGCGGGCATGTAGGCTGTAGCGACAATGGAGCGGCTCGGCGATTCGAGTGTTCTACGTCTTCCTGCGTGCCACGCCACAGGGGCAAGGGCGATACCCTTGTTAGGTTACTCAACGTCGAACAATTCGGTTGTGGAAAACCGGCGGTTGGCACCAAGGTCCAGTGTGCATGTCACCAGCAGCTTGTTTGGCTGGACGCTACTGCTGACTTCAGCGGAGTCGGGAATTTGCAACCGCAGGTGAAAACCAGACGATACCAAACCGCGAGTCCACAGTTTTCGGCTTTCAGTAATCGACCACGATTGGTCAGCCATGGATACTGACGAACCATCTTCCTGCACTGCGGACACATTTAAGGTTAGAGCTCCAGCAACTTTAACAAGTTCCGCGTCTTCATCGACGGGTTGCAGCACGACGTTCAGCAGGCTTCCGTTTCCGGATGGGTTTTGGACAAGTCCCGATGTTAGTCGGTGTATCTGCAACGCGTTGACACTGCCCCAGTTAACCTGAGTTTCTTCGGTGGCTGAGGCCAGCTGAATTGCCTTGCCGGATGTCGTTGATAATGAATCAGCATCAGCATGGCGGAGCGCTTCGATTTCGCGATCCTGCTTTGCCAGCATTTGTTCCGTTTCTTCAACTTGCAAACGAAGCTCGCGGATGGTTGCTTCCTGCCGTCGGGATTCTTCCTCGATGGCAGCCTGTCGGGCATTCAGTTGACAGCCGCACAGCATGCAGGCTGCGATTGTCAGTAAAAATGTGATTGAAAGCGACTGTTTCATGGTAGTGAAATGCCTGAAGCCTGTGGCGATCAGTCGAGCTTGTCTTGTTGAAGTTCCAGAAGCAGGTCGTTGTATGAAACGCAGAAGCGGAATCGCGGTGAAGCGGTCATTTTTCATTGAAATGGGCAAAGAACGATTCCCTGGAAGGTTAGCAGATTGGCCGCAACTTAGGCCACAGCACTTTGTTTAGGCGTGGTTTTTTGGCCGTTTGTCGATTTTTTACCTGAGGCCGCTTACACTGATGAGCTGCCGGTCGGCAAATGTCGTTCATTCCAATTGATGTAGCTTGAAGTGTTCCCAATGAGTCTTCCTCGACCCCGACTTCTGATATTTCTTCTGTTGGCCGCCGCTCAATGCGTTGTGCAGGCGGAACAAAAACAGCCGAACATTCTTTGGCTTAGCTGCGAAGATATCAGTCCGCACCTGGGATGTTATGGCTATCCCAACGCAACCACGCCCGTGCTGGACGACTTTGCCAAAGAATCCGTTCTGTTCGAACACGCTTACACAACTGCCGGAGTTTGCGCTCCGTGTCGGTCGGCCATCATTACCGGCATGTACCAAACGTCCATTGGTACTCAGCACATGCGTTGCGAAGCGTTGCTGCCCGAACACGTAAAACCGTTCACTGTCTGGATGAAGCAGGCTGGCTACTATTGCACAAACAACAGCAAACAGGATTATCAGTTCAAAACCACTAAAAGTACGTGGCACGAATCCAGCGGCAAGGCAGACTGGCAGAATCGCCCCAACGATGATCAGCCTTTCTTTTCTGTATTCAATTTCACGGGCTGCCACGAATCTGGAATCGAAAGCACGACGAAGTACAAGCAGGTTGTTGGCGAAGGGAAGGTGCACGATCGAGACGTTGTGGCTGCAAGCCTGCCGCCATACTATCCGGATACTGCCGTTACTCGTGACGACTGGGGGCGATACTACGACGTCATTACCGCCATGGATACATGGGTCGGTGAACATCTGCAACGACTTGCCGATGCTGGCCTGGAAGAAGACACAATTGTTGTTTATTGGTCCGATCATGGAGTCGGGCTGCCACGAGCAAAACGCTGGCTGTACGAAAGTGGAACTCATGTCCCTTTGATTATCCGCGTCCCCAGGAAATGGCAAGCACTGGCTGGCCCCGATATGTTGCCTGGTACTCGCAGCAAACGCATGGTGAGTATGATTGATCTGGGGCCCAGTATGTTGAGCCTGGCTGGCGTTGAAACTCCAGCACACATGCAGGGCGAGGCATTTCTGGGGCCGTTTGCGACGGAACCTCGCAGCTATATCTTTGGAGCTCGCGATCGCATGGACGAACGCTACGACATTATCCGTATGGTTCGAGATCAGCAGTTTCGCTACATCCGCAATTATGAGCCTTACAAGACCTGGTATCAGTATATGAACACGCCGGAGAAAGGTCGCACGATGCTGGAAATTCGCGAGGCCGAACGCGGCACCGCTGCTCCGGAAGTAGCGCAGTTCCTGCAACCACGGAAACCTCTGGAAGAACTGTACGATGTGAACAACGATCCTCACGAATTACACAACCTGGCCAACGAACCGGCTTACGCTGAAAAACTGGATGAATTGCGTCAACAGCATTTGAACTGGGTTGTGGAAACCCGAGATCTGGGGCTGATTCCCGAAGCCGAACTGCACAGGCTGCGAAAGGTGTTGGGTTCTGAATGGGCGATCCTGAATTCCGGTGAAGGCGCGACTTCGAAGATGGAAGAAATCAGAGATGCTGCCGTGCTGGCCGGAGGCACAGGCGATCGCGATCAAGCTCGACTTATTCAGTGGTTAGGTCATTCCGATTCCACTGTCCGGTATTGGGCAGCGACGGGAATTGGTAACCGCGTGGCAGCAGGTGGCGACTGGTCAGCGGCCATCGGCCCGCTGCAGAAACTTCTAAGCGACGAATCGGAAAACGTTCGTGTCGTTGCAGCTCGAACACTCGCTGGAGCTGGCGAAGCACCGGCGGCTTTGAGTGCCTTGGGGGATGTGCTTGATAACGGCACTCAGTGGGCTCGCGTGCACGCCGCCATTGTGTTGGACGAAATGGAAGAAGCGGCCCGCCCCGCAATTGGCGTGATGAAACGCAATAACGTCAACCGCAAAGGCTTTGTGGCGGACGGAAAGTATGCCGTCCGAGTCCTGAACAAAGCTCTGAATGACCTGGAAGGCACATCCAACGCTGTGCCATAATCACGTAGGGCCGGTTCCCACCGGCCACTTGATACAGATGGCCGGTAGGAACCGGCCCTACAGATGCGTCAGACGCTGATCATTTAGTTTTGGAAACGCACGTTACATGCCAGCTTGAAGTGCTCGCAGATGGCGTTCGAAGTGGTCGGCCAGAACTTCGGTGTAGGTGTCGGGGTGTGATTCCAAAACCGAACGAACGGCTGGCCCCAGTTTGGCGTCGGTCAACGTCGAACCGAATGTGCAGTGCAGAATCTGTCGCCCCGGCTTGGTGAAGCCCTTGCCTTCTGGCACTTCCGACCACAGTTCCAGGTATTCGCGTTCCAGTTCCAGAACACTGCTGACATCGGCAGGAGCCGGTGCCGAAGCCAGAGTTGCTGAGACGTGATAAGTTGCCTTGTCAACGTCGTAGCGGGAACGACCGAAATCAATGATTTCGCGGAACAGCGATTCGTCGTGCCGAGCGACAACTCGCAAAGCTTCCAGGTAACTGGTGCCAGCCGTCTTGACGTGGAACTGGCCCTTCGTCTGCTTTGACAACAGCGAATACATCGACACTTTGTCAGAACCAGAATGCAGGCTCATTTTGTAACCGCCCAGAAGGGCAGCGATGGCGGAGTGTTCTCCCAGTGAGGCTTCCAATGCTTTCAGGTCGCCTTTGTAGTCGACACCCTTTTCAAGGTCGCCGATGAATCGTGGGGCCAGGCTGACCAGCTTTAAGCCGCCCTTCAGACATTGATCGGCGATGATGTAGTGTTCAGCCAGAGTTGTCGGTTGTTCTGTTTCGTCGACAGAAAGTTCGATTTCATAGTCTTTTCCGGCAGCTTCGTGAACCTGCTTGATGTAGTCTCCCATCGCCAAAGTTCGAGCGATCGCTTTGCCGTATTTTACGGCGGCTCTCATGCAGGCTTCTTCGGTCAGTTCAATCGAAGTGCCAGTGGATAGCCCCACGCTTTTGCCAACGTAGTCGCTGTACCAGCTGACGATATCTCGCACGCCTTCGAACTTTTCGCGGACCACGGCTTCGGAATAATCGTCGGCGGCCTGATCGACATCGTCAGACGGGTCGATTGTGAAAAACGTGAATCCCACAGCGGCGGTCACATCGACATCGGCGGGAGTCTTCAGGTGATCCGCGTCAGCTCCGATTTTTCCTTTCCAGCCAGCCGCTTTTGCTCCGTTGACAGCGTCGTCCATGACCTGTTGAGCCGTTCTTTGGGTGCGAGTCATTTCGCGAATTGACTGCTGCGGATAAATCGGTTCGATTCCGCTGCCTGCTCGATTCATTGACTCAACATGGCCAGCCGTGGCAAGGCCGATACGATCTCCAAAGCCAAATGAAGGTGCAAGTCCGAGTGGTTGACATGACATAATCGTTTACAGTTCTGTTTTGCTGGTCAGGAAGAAGCCTAGCAAGGGCATCGCCCTTGACCTGGTGGCGTGGGATGGGGAAATACGTGGGCGCAACCGTGTCGGCCTGGTCTGCGACCATGGGTTAAACGGCTGTGTTGTTTTTGAATAGAAACAGGTCGCGTTGTTGGTACATGAAGGTGTTAGTTGGCCACTTCAATGACAGCCTTGATCACGCCGGTTTCCGGCTTGGTCAACGTCTCGAAGTCTGCGATGACGGTGTCGAAGGTTGTTCTGTGAGTGACCCATGGATCGGTGTTGATGGTTCCGTCTTCGATTAATCCGATAATGCGACCAAAGTCGGCAGGCAAAGCGTTGCGAGACGCCTTCAGTGTGATTTCCGGGCGATGTAATGTGGGATGCAGGAATGTTACGTCCTGAGTTGTGATGCCGACATACACCAGCGATCCGGTGTGGGCCACATAGCTGAAGGCAGTTGACATTGACTTGTTGCTGCCGGTTGCGTCTGTGACGACAGAATATTTATCTCCGCCGGTGATGGCCAGGGCCTGTTCCAATTCGCTTCCGTCGCCTTTGAACTGAATTGTGTGTTCGATGCCATAATTCTTTTTGCAGAATTCCAGGCGATCGGGATTCATGTCCATCACGGTGATGGTGGCACCGGTAAGTCGAGTGAATTCCAGGGTTGAAAGTCCGATTGGGCCGGCTCCAATAATCAAGGCATGTTCGCCCTGCTGCGGGTTACCTCGATCGTTGGCGTGGCAGCCAATGGCAAGCGTTTCAACAAGAGCCAGTTGTTCCATGGTCAGCTTTGCCGAAGGATGCAGCTTTTCGGCGCGAATCATAAAGCGTTCGCACAATCCGCCGTCGACCATCACGCCGATGACGTTAAGTTTCTCGCAGCAGTTTCCTGCGTCTTTGCGACAGGGAAAGCACTTGCCGCAGTTCATGTAGGGTTCGACACTGCAGCGGTCTCCCGGCTTAACGTTGGTAACGCCTTCTCCGACTGCGATCACTTCCACACCAAGTTCGTGGCCCGGAATTCGCGGGTAACTGAAGAATGGCATTTTGCCGAGAAAACCGCTGATGTCGGTTCCACAAATTCCCATTCGGTGAGTTCTCACCAAAGCCTGTCCCACGCCCGGCTGTCCGGGATCGTCAATTTCGATCTGTTGAAAATGTTTTGGTTCTGTAAGTTGAATTGCTCGCATCGGATTACCTGCTGTGCTGAGAGGTCGTGAGTAGACTAATAGGTGGTCGGGTTTGGACTGAGCGGAACAAAGGAAGGTGCTGTTTTACTCGTGCCTCGCTTCAGCTTTGGCCATCCTTGCCAGATCTTAAAATTAATTCAAAGCCTCTCAGCGCCTGTTCGTGGAACTTAGATTTTTACTCAAAATGATGTGCGCACGGTGCGCGCATGTTGGTCGTAGCGACAACGGAGCGGCTCGGCGATTCGAGCGTTCCATGTCTTCCAGCCAACCACGCCACTGGGTCAAGGGCGAAGCCCTTGTTAGGGCGGATATTATCAAACCTTCGTTTGCGATAGTATCATGAAGAAGGCGGGCGTTGATGTCTTGTCAGCTTCGGTCAGTTTTTATTAACAATCGGACATCCTGCGAACGGTTTGTGGGTTGGGTGTTTGTTGTTGGGATGCAGGAAACGTCATGAAACACGTGTCGATCTGGTGGCGACCGGTCTTGAGACCAAGCTGCCGTTTTCATGCTTTTTGCGTCGTTGTGGCGGTCGTACTTTTCTTGCGAGGCGAATGGGCCAGCGGTGATGAGCCACGTCCGTCAGCAACAGTCGCAGTCGTTACGGTCGTGAAGACCAGCGTGGTGAAGACCGGCGAATCGGCGGGTGAAGTTCGCGGCAGGGTGATTGTTGAAGCACAGGACGGCGGCTTATTGCTGGAAGACGCGGCTCACCGAATTCACACGCTGACCAAACGCGATGTCGTGGAACAGGTTTCCACGCAGCAGCCGTTCCAATATCTTTCAGACGACGATTTGGCGGCGCAGCTGCTGCGAATTGCGGGGGCAAATTTCAGCATTCGTCAAACAGAACACTTCACAATCTGTTCTGATGCGTCGGACGTTTATACCAGCTTCTGCGGGAAGCTGTTGGAAAAGGTGTTAGTGGAATATCTTGAGTTCTTCGAAGAAGCTGAGTTCGTTGTGAAGGCTCCTGATTTTCGACTGCCAGTGGTGATCTTTCGAGATTCTTTAGCTTTTCAGGAACACGCCAGGCAGCAGCATCCGGAAACAGATTTTTCCACGGTGCCTGGCTATTATTCTATCCGAGACAACCAGATGTTTATTGCCGGGTTGTCCGGTGATCGGGAGTTTCGGTCGAATGGCGAATTGATTCGCGAGTTACGGAAACATCCTCGACAGGTGGAAACAATCGTTCACGAGTCGATTCATCAGCTAACGTTTAATACTGGCGTGATGGTGCGTTATGCTGACAATTCGATGTGGCTGTCGGAAGGACTGGCCGTTTATTTTGAGCAGGCTTCCGGACGAGGTGCGACGTTTTGGAATCGACCGGGCGAGCCCAGCGGCGTGCATCTTCCGGGGTTGAAGGCGACAATTGATGTCAGGTCTGGTCTGGGATTGCCGCTGGCTGACCTGATCGCTTCCGATCAGCCGTTTCTGTCGGCGAATCAACTGGCGGACGCATATGGCGAGAGTTGGGCGTTAACCCATTTTCTGATCACAAGTCACCGGAAAGGTTTCGATCAGTTGCTGCAGAAAGTCAGCCATCAACAGCCACTTCACGCTGTGACGGCAGAAAATCGACTGAAGAATTTTGCTGAGGCGACGAATTTGTCAGCAGAAGAAGCGGAATCAGGCCTGATACGGCATGTCAGCCGTTTGCGTCTGCGATAGAGGCGAATTTGGGATTGTCTTACAGCAAAATTCCCAAAACCGTCTTTGTTTTCTGGAAAAACCGGACGTGTTTACTTCAACTTTCTCTTAGGCTTCGCTCAACTGTTAATTGCCGGATTAGATTTGATGAAATAATCCCCAGAACCCGTATTTTTACGCAAAACTGGACGATCATTAAAAAGTCGTCAAAAAAAAGCCCGTTTTTTGACGGTATAGTCGCGTAAATGTTGATTATGCCACCAGGTTGCAGAGTGTTCGGTGTTCACATAAAGAAGCAGAGATAGAAGATTTGCATCACGAAGGTTTTGCGGCGAAACTTGGTAGTGAGAATCCTGATACAAAAATAATACTGCATTTATCTTTTCTTAACCCTCTGGGCAGGTACGTCCCTTGGGCTGATTTGCTGTCGGAGCGCGTTTTTTAACATGGCCACAACGTTCCAGAGCTGCCCCGGATGCACGTCCCTGATTTTATCCGACACCGCTGAGTGTCCGGAATGCGGGCATGTATTCGATGAAACTCGCGCGAAAATCAGCGTCGCCAATCGCGAACAACGCGAACTGAAGAATCAGCAGATGTACGACACCTGCCGCAACTGCGGAGAACAGGTGCGTTCAGGTTTGGTGCGCTGCTTCAACTGCAATGCCTTCATGCGTGCGGACGTTGAAGCTCGCTACAAGAAGATGCAGTCGACTCCGCAGCAGATCATCTTCAGCGATATTCCACAGGATCAGCGGACCGAATATCTGGATGCTGAAGAGCGTGCAAAACAAGGATATCGCGCTCGCGTGTTTGATGCGGATATTAATGAATTCAGTCTCCGGGCCGGCGAAAGTGAGTTTCAGCTAAGCGGCGGACCGTCATCTGCGCAACCCGCCACGGGACAGTCGCCCGCAGCACATAACCCATCTGCGAATAAGACTCCGGCAGCCGAAATTCCGGCAGTCACCGCAGCTTCGGCAAATGGCACCACTGTGCCTCCAAACACAGCCGCTACAAATACAAATGGTGCTGACATCGCTCGGCCAGCACAGCCTGAAGAAAACAAAGCTAAGCCTGCTCCTGCGGAATCAGCCACGGACAATAAAGCGGAATCTCAAACGGTTCAGAAAGCTGTCGAGAAAAAGTCATTAGACGATTTTGGCGTCGACGATCTTGTGGGGATTGCTCTTCAGGATCAAAAAGAAACACGGCGTCGCAAGCGAGATAAAATCGAAGAAGCTCGCAAACGCCGCATCCTGCTGCCGTGCAGTTGCGGCGCGTGGGTGCGAGTTCGCGAAGACCAGACCGGCCGTGTGGTTCGTTGCACCCAATGCAAAAAGCCAATGGTTGCGCCGGTCATAAAAAAGAAGGAAAAGTCAGAAAAGAAAGATGCGGAATCGACTCCACAAATCGATGTGAAGTGGTTCGATGACTTGCACATGCATCTTGTTGTACCAACTCAGATTAAGCTGACTCCCGGCAGCCTCAAGAAGTCTTTTCAGGCCGTGGATGTCTGTGTTCTGGAATCAGGCGTCTTCCTGATCAAATATTCAGCGCCTAGAAAACGCCTGTTCGGCAAAAATTCCGGCGTTATTCCAAACATTGCGGGGCAGAAACAAGCCGTTCGCCAGCATGTTCAGAAGACGGGTACCGTCACAAATCTGCCTCATGGCGAATTGTTTTCAATCGCTGCAGCCGACGTCAATAAGTTGCGGCTGGTGCAGCCTGTCGCCAACGCCCACGAAAGCATGTTTGCCGGAGTGTCTGTGTTTGGCGAATCGCAGATCGCCATCTACCTGCCTCTGGAACTGCCAGACGGCAAGCAGGCTTATCTGTCGTTTCCGCTAAGTACTTATCGCGGCGTTGCCGAGCAGTTGGAAGATCGATTCGACTTGAAGCTTGGTGCTGAGGACAACGGTGTTCCTGCGACGGAAGAGTACGATACATTGAAGTGTTTCTTAAGCGAAGCCAGGATTGAATCGCTGAAGAATGTGAGCTACTACCAGATCGATCCTGCGTACGAATTGGAAGTCAGCGGATTCATTTGTGGTACCTGCGGTTCCGCAATTACGGAAGAAGCCAGAGCACGCAAGAAACTTGGCGGTGCAAAAGGCAAGGGGCTGCCCAAGGCAAAGTGCCCGAAGTGTTCTAACAAGTTTGGTCCGTTGAAGGCCTGGAAGATCACCAAAGCGCCAAAGGACGACGTTGAGGCTGCAGAAGACGAGGAAGACGTCAGCGAGGTATTGCGACCTAAAAAGTCGGCAAATGCAACGGGCAGCGAAGCTTCGGGATTGTCTCCAATCGATTTTCAAGGAACCTGGAGAATGGTCTCCGTAGCCAAAGCCGGTAACTTTGCTGCAGCGGAAGACATGAAGTCGGCAGATATCAGTTTTGAGATCACAGGCAACGACTATAACGTCTCCGTTGGCGGGAAAACCGTTGAGGCAGGCACGCTGAAAATCGACCTGCGAAAAAGTCCGGCTCACATGGATCAACACGTGCAGGAAGGTGCCGACAAAGGCAAGAAACATCTTGGCCTTGTCCGCTTTGTTGACGGCAAGCTGCAAAATTGTCAGGGAGACATCGGTGCTCCAAGACCAACAACGTTCGACAGTTCAGATAACAAAGCTGTAAGCCTGGCGATCTTTGAACGAGCGTAAGTCGCGGTCGACCAGGAAGCTGCCGACCTTTATCGCATGTCGGCCTTATCTCATGCCGACATCGTCCGTGAAAGCGGGCGGTTCGGTGTCGTCCGGCTTCTTGTAGAATCTGGTCAGGTCAATGCCGCCCTTCTGTTCCATTTCAACGATCTTCATGCGCTGCTCAATCTTGGTCAGTCGAGCTTCCAGAAATGGAGGCAGCTTTTCGTCGAATATCTGTTTAGACAGCGGCACCTTGGGATAATTCAGCTGACGCTGTAAAGCGGAAAAGAAGTACAGCGGATCACGTCCAATATTGGCCCTGGCAATTCGCCCTTCCTGTTCCCCAAACAATGTGCGTGGGCGAGGTGCGTTCGGATCGACGGGCACGCGGCTTTCCAGTTGTTGCCGCGTCCAGATGTGGTCTGAGACACGGTAAATCAATTCGGAAAGTTCAGAAACTCCCAACGCGTTGCGCAGGCTAAGAATCCATTTCTTCCAGTCAGCGTCATAGCAGGTGTCTCCCGCCATCGCCTTCAGGCCCTCGCTATAGCCCAGCCGGTTGCGCGAAAGGCATTCCAGTTGATACACAAACACGCCAGCAGGCATGCCGTTGTCGGCTCGGTATCGGGCTTCTCGCTCCAGAATTTCCAGAGCGGTGATTTGGTCAAAGCGAGAAACTTCTTCCTCTGCCATTGAAATTACGTAGGTTTGAAACGGCGTAAAGTAGTGGGCCAGGCGAGCCATTGCCGTGCCGATTCTTCCCGTATGCAGAATTTCGGCACGCATAAAGTCGACGGCCATCGGCAGTCTGGTGGTGCTTAGAATTTCTTCGTGAACGGTCTTCAGAATATCCTGCGACGGCATGTTCTGTTGCAGTCTTTCACGATAAACGCGAAAGAAGTATTCCTGTTCGATGTACTCTTCCCGAGGCATCGACATCGAGTTTGAACTTGTCATAAAGGCCTCAGGCGTCCTGAATCATTTTGATCAGCATTTGTCGCACTGTCTTCGGATCAGCTCCCGCGACCTGCTTCATGATCATTCCCATCATCGGTCCAATGGCCTGCATCTTGCCTTCCTTCACGTCAGCCACAGCAGCCGGTTGAGCGGCAATGGCGGCGGTGATGGCTGTTTCCAATGCACCGGTATCGTTGACGATTTCTCGTTCGGCAGCCAGCTTTTCCACCATGTCTAAAGACAGAGCTTCACCGTCTGCGGCGCGTTCTTTTAGAATCGCGTAAACGTCGCGAGCACTTTTGTTGGTAATGCGTTCGTCGACAATCCACTTCAGCAGGTTGCCCAGCACTTCAGACGTGACGGCAAAGTCGCCCACAGCAGTGTTCGTGGCGTTCAGGTCTCGAAGGATTTCCTGAGTGACCCAGTTAGCTGCCGTTTTTCCATCGCCGCAGTTGCTGGAAACGGTTTCGAAGTAAGCCGTAAGTTCCGGTCCCTGTCCGATAATCACAGAAGCATCGTATTCGGTGAGTCCCAGTTGCGATTGAAAACGGCTTTGTTTCAATGCGGGAGTTTCGGGCAGTGCATTTTTCACCGCGTCGATTTCGGACTGACTAAGCGTGACGGGCACAAGGTCCGGGTCGGGGAAATATCGGTAATCGGAACTGTCTTCTTTTTCGCGTTGAGCGAACGTGACAGATTTGTCTGCATCCCAGCCGCGCGTGACTTTGGGAGCATCGTTGATTGTCTTGCCTGTTTTTGTAAATTCCTTGAACTGTCGTTTCACTTCGTATTCGATTGCCATTTCGACGTTGCGAAAACTGTTCATGTTTTTCAGTTCGACGATGGGTGTCGCCGTCTTGCTGCCATCCGCATTGTGGATGTGCAGGTTTACGTTGGCATCGCAACGCAACGAGCCTTCCTGCATGTTGCAGTCTGAAACGCCGATAAACAGCAGCAGCGTTCGCATTTCTTCCAGATAACGCCGAGCTTCCGAAGCGCTGCGCAAATCGGGTTCGCTCACGATTTCCAGCAGCGGGGTTCCCGTGCGATTCAAGTCGACACAGCTGTCACCGCCTCGACCACTTTCGTCGTGAACATTCTTGCCAGCGTCTTCTTCCAGGTGAGCTCGCGTAATGTTGATTCGCCGAACGGGTTCGCCCTCAACGTCGTTAGCGATTTCCAGCCAGCCTTTTTCGCTGAATGGCAGGTCGAACTGGCTGATCTGGTAGGCCTTCGGCAAATCCGGATAGTAATACTGTTTCCGGTCCCACTTGGTGAACAGCGGAATATGGCAGTTGAGCGCTAAAGCCGTCTTCAAAGACAGTTCAAAGGCATGGCGGTTCATCACCGGCAAAGCACCGGGAAGTCCCAGGCAAACGGGACAGGTTTGTGAATTCGGATGGTCAGGATTAAATTCGTTGGCACAGCCGCAAAACAATTTCGATTGCGTTTTTAGCTGCGTGTGAACTTCCAAACCAATGATGACGGTGTAATCAGACATGTCTGTTGAAACAAGTTAGAACCAGTGCTGAATATTGGGGGCGAATTCTTCCATGTGCCTCACAGGCCACGAATTCACCACGTTGAGCGAGCAGTGTACTGAATCGGCTCGAAATCACCACGCTTCGCCCTGATCTGCGCGGTCAAGGCAGTATTTGACGTTGAAGAGCCTCGCGGCAGAGAAAAAGAGCTCAGGCAGCAGTCACGAACAGTCACCAATGCTGAGATCTGAAACGTCCCGATGGTGCAACAATTGGCGATTCTCTATCAGGTTGATCGCAATTTCGCCGAATTCACTATTCCCTGTTTGGAGTTTTGCGATGTTCATCTTCACGAACTTCAACAAGGCGTTGCTTGTGGGGGAGTCTCAGTCGGCATTACACAGCCTTGACTAAGTCCCACGCGGAAGGTGCAATGGAGCAGAAGTGCTTAGTGATGCGATTGTCTCTGGATCTGTTGTGACCCGTGTCTCAGATTTTATGGCTTAAACCTGACTAGTTTCAAATGCTTCGACTGCTGACCTTAATCTGCGTGTTCGGATTCAGCAGCGTCTTCGCCGACGAAGTGCTGATCGACGAGCAACAGCGACGCGATGAATATCAAGCAGACGTGCAGCAGTGGTTCGAGCGGTTGAAGAAAGAACCTCGTGCCATCGACATTGCCCCGCTGAATGAAATTCCCGGTGATATCCGTGGTGATGTTTGCTTGAAGCTGATCAGAAACCACACTCGCGTGGCTGAGGCGTTGGTTACTCTTCAGCGATACAGTTACCGAAGCGATTATGAATTCGACACAGAGTTTGAGGATATCTGCAAGGCACTTGGGCCGCATCTGAGACTTGCCGCGACAAAGGATTTGTTAGGCACAGTTGAAGGCAGCCTTCCGCTACACTTCCCGCGCTTCATGAAAGTTCTGGAGCAGTTTCATGAGCTGCCGCAGAGTTCCGAAACGCAACTGATTTTGCTTTCCACCCATTCAGACTGGATTCACGTGGAAACAGCCTTCCATTTGATGGCGAAGCTACCGTCTGCAGGTCCTCAGGTTTTGACTTGTTTGAAGCAAGGTTTACAGCATGTGGATCACCCTGTTCGTATCGCTGCTCTACAAGCCGCAGAAAAGCTGATGACGGTCGATTTGCTGGAAGAGTGCCGACCATTGTTGCTGGATGCCAATACTGACGTCGCGATTACGGCGGCCGGAACGATGTTAATACTTGACGAAAACGAGATGGCCCCGATTCATGTTCTTAACGACATGTTCGTCGAGTCAAGCTCTGACAGCTTACGGAAAAATATCGCGGAAGCCCTGAAACACAGCGGGCCACGAGCTGCAGCTGCATGTGACGCTCTGTTGATTGGCCTGCAGGCAAAGCCCGAGTTGCAGGACGGAGGATTCTTTCAATTCGATACGGGCCTGAATACCTACATCGGAAGGGTCCTGCCGAACGCCGGGCCAACGCTACTACCTCAAATCGGAACATGGCTGCGGTCCAGTCAGGTTGGTCTCAGAGCCCGCACGCGGATTCTTGGATATTTACAGGTGTGCGAATTTCCCATTGACTCTCTGTCAATGGAACTCTATCAGCAACTGGATTCACCTAAAGAAGAAGTTGTCGAAGCTGCTCTGATTGCGTTGGGGAAATGTAAAGAACTCGATGCCCGCAAGCTGCAAAACCTGACTGATCGCTCTGTGGAAACTCGCCGGGCACTCGCGAGTGTTCTCAAGAAGTCATCTCCGGATTCCAGAACGTCGGCAGCGGGCATGTTGCTGTCCTTGATGAGCGAGCTGAATACGTCTGTTGCAATCGCAGCATGTGAGAGTCACTGGCAGTTGTTTCAACAGCAGGAACAAATAATCCCACACCTGAAACGAATTCTGGCGTCTCCCGTTGAATGGCATACGGGGCGAAACTGGCCCGAACGTGACTTGCGCAATTTGCTAAACCAAATCACCAATCCCCCAGAAGTCCTCATTGAACAGCTCGTTGAGAAAGCAACCTCTGGTAGCGAGAGCGAAAAATACGTTGCTGTTGATCGACTTGGCTGCTTCGGCGCGGCGGCGGTTAGTGCATTGCTGAAGTGCGTCACTGACAAGGACTCCCAGATTCGATCTGCGGCTGTTGGCGAATTGGCCGGGACGGGCGACGCTCGGGCGGTTAACGCGATTGCATCCTTGCTGGAAGACCAGGAGCATTTCTCGTACGCCATCTCAAATCACTTTTACGGCAGCACGACGGTCAGTCAAGCGGCGATTGCTGCGTTGGCAAATCCAAAGCTGGATGCATCAAGCGTCCTTCCGCAGTTGATACAGCTTTCCTCCGACAGGAACCTGGGAGCGAATGCGGTTGTCGCGATCAGGAACATCGGATTGCCAGCTCGGTCTGCTCTGCCAAAATTGCGTTCTCTGCAAACCCCGGAAGCAAACCAGCATGCCTGCGAAGTGCTAAGAACTCTTGCAGTTCTTGAACCGTCCAGAAGCGACCAGCTTGCCGCAATGTCTAGATTGATCGACCTTGCCGAAACCGCTGGCCTGAAGCAATTGTGGACAACATTTGATTTTGACCTGACACTAACGGAGCTGGCAGATAAGGGGCAACGCTATCCAGAACTGGATAGCCGCCTGAGAGAACTGGTGCTGGCGAATGAATTTCTGGTTGAAGAATACCGAGTTCAGGCAGCTTATGTGCTCGCAACTTTCTTTCCCGAAGAAACTCGCTGGCGAAAGTACATTCAGGACCGGGACGACGGCGTCCTGGGAAATCTAATGGCCAATCATCGCTGGCAGCGACTGACAACCGGCGTGGGAGTCGAGGGAGAACATTAGACTGTTTGTTGGACCTGACTTGTTCACTTTAGGTTAAGGAGTTCAAGCCAAATCAATCTGCGGGCCATCCAGCCGGCCGTGGCGAATTGATCCCTATGCTGTGTTTGCGGGAAGTAGGATTGGCGGGCAGGCAGGGGCACCCTCGAAAAACAGCAGCAGGCAAGAAAAACGGTTTCCTGCGGACTAACGCTCGGCTGATTTCCGCAAGCTACCAAAAGCCCGCGGCTTGCAGCACACTCTATTTGTTGTTCTTAGGGTGGATGGCCCACGTCTCTTGCCCACCACGAACCACCGTCACCAGAATTCTTCCACAAAAGGCTGTGTTTCATGCTGAAAGCCACAGCCCAAACAATACAGAGGCTAGTTCAAATGCATGTCCTGGTGCTGCGTCTGCCTGGTGCTGTGTCACAGCTCAATCTTCTGGTAGTGGATCTTGTTAAAGATCCTGCGACACGGGATCTATCACAAGATCCACTGCGACAAATCTGAATTCCTGGCGGTGACGCAGCGATGGTTCTTCCGGGCCTACACCAGAATATCATGAGCCACATTTCCGGCGACGTCTGTTAAACGGAAGTCGCGGCCAGCATATTGGAACGTCAAACGTTCATGGTTCAAGCCCAGCAAATACAGCATGGTGGCGTGCAGGTCATGGATATGCATGCGGTCGACGGTGGAATAATATCCGTAGTCGTCAGTCGCTCCGTAGGCATAGCCACCTTTGACTCCAGCACCGGCCATCCACATGGTGAAACCGTGAGGATTGTGATCGCGACCGTTGTTGCCCTGAGCTGTGGGAGTGCGACCAAATTCGCCTCCCCAAAGCACCAGAGTGTCTTCCAGTAATCCGCGAGCTTTCAGGTCTGTCAGCAGCCCGGCAATTGGCTTGTCAACTTCTGCGGCATTCTTGGTGTGGCCGTGATACAGATTGGAATGCTGATCCCACTGCACTTCGCTGTCGCTGTGAGTCACCTGAACGAAACGGACATCTCGTTCCAAAAACCGCCGAGCCAACAAACACTGACGTCCAAAGTCTTCGGTGACGGCATCGTCGATGCCGTACAATCGCTGTGTCGATTCTGATTCGGTCGAGAGGTCCTGCACTTCAGGCATCGTTGCCTGCATGCGAAAGGCCAGTTCGAACGAATTCAGCCGTCCTTCCAGTGCCTGATTACGTCCGGCAGATTCCATATGATGTTGATTTAGCGACCCGATGAATTCCAGCTGCCGCCGCTGCTGGTCTTCAGAAAGACGACTGTTGCGAATGTGCTTTACCGTCGCCTGCGATGCGGCAAGGCTGGCGTTTCCGATAGGCGTTCCCTGGCAATAAGCTGGCAGGAATGCCGAGCCCCAATTGTTCACTCCACCGTGAGCCAGAGTTGGACAGATGGTTACGAAGGCCGGCAAATTTTGGTTTTCCGTTCCCAAACCGTAAACCACCCACGACCCCATGCTTGGCCGCACGAACTGATCCGTACCGGTGTGTAGTTTCAGAAGCGCACCTCCGTGAGCTGGATTAGTTCCGTGCACCGAACGCAGGATGCACAAATCGTCGACGCATTGGGCCACGTGGGGAAACAGTTCACTCACTGGCAAACCGCTTTCGCCAAAACGTTTGAACTTCCACGGCGACTTCAGCAGATTGCCCTGCTTGGCAAAGGTAACTCGCGGAAGATCAAACGGCAGCGGCTTGCCGTGATCGCGAGTCAGCAGAGGTTTAGGGTCGAAAGTGTCAACGTGCGACGGACCACCTTTCATAAACAAAAACACGATCCGTTTGGCTCGTGCGGCCAGCATTGGAAGTTTTGCTGCCTGCGGACCCTCCACCTTAGTTGCCGCCTGAGCTTCACCGCCCAGCAATGCATTCAACGCGAGGCCGCCGAAGCCCACAGCCGAGGTCTGCAGCATCTGTCTTCGGTTTTGGAGTTGGCGATCAAACATCGGAATCACTTCACGTAAATGAATTCGTTGCTGGCAAACAGGCTATGACAAAACGTCGCCCAGGCCCGGTGTTCGTCATTCGCATCAAGACCAGCCGCCGTAAACGACTCAGCCTTCAATAACGCAACAAACGCCATCGCCTGTTGGGTTTCGATGTCTGTCGGATGTCGTCCGAAAGCGGCCTGATAAGCGAAGGTGATGCGCTGAGTATTATCCGATGACTGGTCGATCAGCTTTCTGGCAAAGGCATCCGCTGAGTCCATGACCAGTTCAGAATTCATCATCAACAGTGTTTGAGGAGCAACCGTTGTGGTGTTTCGATGCCCCGTCGGCATGGTTGGATCTGGAAAGTCGAACTGCTCGAAAAAGGTGTACAGGTTGTTGCGAATCACCGGCAAAAAGGCGGCTCGCCGCAGGCTGTCGTATTTGGTGTGGTCTTCGGACGTGTGGTTGAACACAAACTGCTTGTTACGCAACGGCACAGACTTCCCGCCGATCGATGTGTCCAGCCGACCAGATACCTGCAGCAACGAATCGCGAATTTGTTCGGCAGAAAGCCGCTGCAATCGAAACTTCCAAAGCAAACGGTTTTCCGGATCCACGGCTTCGGCTTCGGCTGCAGTGGCTTCGGAGGTAGTGGATGCCATTTGCCATGTGCTGGAATTTAGAATCAGGCGGTGCAAATGTTTCACCGACCACCCGGATCGCATAAATTCGCGAGCCAGCCAATCCAGCAACTGCGGATGACTGGGACGGTCTCCAAGTCGGCCAAAGTTTTCTGTTGTGCCAACAAGTCCTTTACCAAAGTGCCACGTCCAGACTCGATTAACGAATACTCGAGCCGTCAGTGGATGTTGTTCGCTGGTCAACCACTGCGCCAGTTGCAGGCGGCCGCTTTGGTCTTCCGGAAGCGACGTGCCGGATTCCGATCGCATAACGGCAGGAAAATTGCGAGCCACAGGTTCGCCCAGATTGGTGTGACTGCCGCGAATATGAATCGGTAGACTGGTCAGTATCTTTTCCTCACCGACGGTCATCACAGATGGTTCGTCCATCGCTCGGCTTTCCACCAGTCTGGCTTCTTCCTGAAGGCGGAAATATTCCAGAAGTGTTTCAGTATCAAATGCGTAGTCGGCTTTGGGGGGAACGGCCAAAAAACCGGACGCGTCCTTCACGGCCGCACGAGCCGCTTCAATGTCCTGGGATGTAAACGTTGCGGCTTTTGCTGAGGACTTGTCCGCAGACATCGCAGCGCTGATCAGTGCGGTGTAGTACGTCCGCAGTTGCCCGTTCTCACCGGCTTCGTGAAGCCGATGCCATGCGTGGAAGAAACCATTGTGATTGAATTCCAGATGTTTGCGGCAGTGGTGCAGAATGCGAGCATGCAGATTAAATTCATTGGCGATAGCTTCGATGTCTCGCAACGTGGCCGCTGCGTTAAATCGAGTCGCCGCGTACAGATATTCGGCCGCCTTTGATTCGGCTTCCGTCCTGATGTTTGTTCTGGCTGTATTGGCGAATGCCGTCGCCGCTTTGTTCTTCGCGGCGATTTCGGCGTCTATATTTTTCAGTTGTTCTTTTTCGGCTTCTGTCGCAAAGGAATGTTCATTCCAATACTTGATGGCCCCTGTGTTGCCACCGGAAAACGTTTTTGTGCTTTTGAAGATCGCCGCCAAAGCGTAATAGTCGGATTGCGTCAGAGGATCGAATTTGTGATCGTGGCAGCGACTGCAACCAATCGTCATTCCCATAAACGCTTTGCCGACCGTGTCCAACTGTTCGTCGACGGTATCCATCACCAGCTTTTCCATGTCGGGTTCCGCCAGCACCTTCGCTCCCAGCACCAGAAAACCTGTTGCCGTCCGGGCTTCGAGGGTTGAGTCCGGCAGCAGGTCACCGGCGAGTTGTTCGGTGACGAAAAGATTGAACTGCTTGTCGTCGTTGAACGACTGCATCACGTAATCGCGATAACGCCACGCATTGCCAAATGCCAGGTTTTCGTCCAGGCCGTTGGAATCTGCATACCTTGCCACATCCAACCAATGCCGCCCCCAGCGAACTCCATACTGAGGCGATGCGAGCAGTCGATCAACAAGTTGAGCAAACGCATCGTCCGACGTGTCGGCAACAAACGCTTCGACTTCATTAATGGTCAGCGGCAATCCGATCAGGTCCAGAGTGACTCGGCGAATCAAAGTGCGGCGGTCAGCCCGAGACGCTGGGCGAAGGCCCGCTTCCTCCAGACGATTCAGGACAAACGCGTCAATGGGGTTCGCAACCCAGTCCGCTTGTGACACGGACGGCACGTCGGGGTCCGCGACTGGTCGAAAACTCCAGAACTGCCTGCCTTCTTCGACGCTCATACCCGTCGGAGCCCGACCGTTAGATGACCGCGTCGAATCAACCGGATGTGGTGCTCCCATCGCCACCCATTTTTCAAGGACAGCGATTTGAGCATCGGCAAGTCTGCCATCCGGCGGCATTTGCATATCACGGTTCTGATAGCGAACGGCTTCAATCAGTCGACTGTGATCTGGCTGCTTCGCAACAATCACTGCTCCGGAATCACCGCCGCGCCGCAAGCCGTGAAGGCTATCCAGTCGCAGACCACCATTAACGTCTGACGCCGAATGGCATTCATAGCATTTCGACACCAGCAACGGACGCACATGCTTCTCAAAAAACTCCAGGTCAGCCGCCGACACGACCTCTGACACTGGCTGGTCTAACGCGAAAGCAGAAGGACCGCTAAACATAACGGCCAATGCAATCAGCCCAGAAAGTACGACAACATTGCGCCGAGCTTGATTTGAGTTCAGTAAGACCATGAGGGACCCAAAAATCGATTCGTCTGCTCCGGTTGTAGAATACGGTTTAACTGCAGATAAAGCGACCGACAACTGGGAAAGCTGAAGCGTGAGAAAAAAGCAAAGGGGAAGCCACGTTGAAACGGAATCCTGTTGAAGCCAATTCCTTGAACTAACCGCCGGGCGGAAATGGAGTTCCGCTTAAGCTCACTGCCGGCCTGCCGACTTGCAAACTGGGCTGAAAACAGGGGCTAGCCACCGGACGTTTGGCCTATCGCTGTGCAAGTTTGCGTGAAGTAGGATTGGCGGACAGGCAGGGCACTCCCACGAACCAGCGGCAGGCACGAAAAACGGTTTCCTGCGGAATATCGCCTGGCTGAGTTTTGCATGTCACCAGGAGCCCCTCGCTTCGAATAGATCCTATTTGCTGTTTTTAGGGTGGATGGCACCACGTCTTGTAGCCCACTGGAAACATTGTGGTCAACAACGCGAGTTTCCCACAATCAACATCTCAGTTCGAACGTCTAACAGCATTCGTCGTGTTGCCAGTTGCGTTAATGTTTAGTTCAGTCGCTCCGTTTGGCGTCCAGTAATTTTCCGTCCGCGTTCGGTGCTGCTGAAATCGATTCCAGCAGCGACCTGAAATCTTCGCGTTCGGCCAGGTATTGCAGGTCACGATCATCGCTCAGTCGATCGAAGTCATCGAAACCCAGTCCCCTGGCCTTTTGTAAGAGCTCAACGGAACGCAGGCTGAGTTCTTCATTGCGATCCGGCAAACTTTTTGCGGCGATAGCGAATAACCTGGCAAAGCCGAAATAATGCGACGCGTGCGAGACTTCGATTCGTGCCAGCTGCTGCAGTTCGTCGATGGATTCCACCACGGCTCCGGCGCGAATGCGGGAATCAATCCTTGCGAATCGTATGTTGTTTCGTTTTTGGGCGTCGCAGTACTCCAGCGCTTTATCCCAGTCCAGTAAAGCTTCGTCGCGACGTTCCAGGGCATCCAGTGTTTCCGCTCGATACAAATGGCAATTCGCCAGACTGCGGCGAACGGACACATACGTTCGATCCTGAACAAAGGCAGTCGTCAGAATCTGAATGGCCTGACCGTAAGCAGCCAGGGCTTCTTCGAGCTTCTGCTGATCGGTCAACAAATCGCCGATCATGCGCAACGAAATGGCCATATCGTTGCTGTAAGAAACATTGGTTGGGTTGTCTGCCACCAGCACTTTCTGAATTTGCAGCGCCTGATCAAAATACTGCTGAGACTGCTCAAGCTGTTTCAGATAACGCAGAATCTGTGCGTAGTCACGCATGGCTTTGGCGTAGTCGTATCGATGCCGCGGAACCGACGGAAGTTCGTCAGCCACGGCTTGCAACAGAGGAATCGCCAGTAGTAATTGCTCGGCTCCGGCGGCGTCTTTTCCTTCGTCAGAAATCATCACGCCGAATTCGCGATGAAGACCACCCAACCCTTCTCGGTAGTCGACGGACGCGCTGTCCCGTGCAACAAGCTGCTGATAGATTGAAATCGCTTTTTGATAATGCCCGGTCGCCTCATCGACCTGCGCCAGCCGTTTGCCCCTGAGCGCAAGTCCCCAATGACACGCAGCCATGGAATGCTGATGATCAAGGTTCGCGGGAAGTTCATCCGCCAGCTGTTCGAATAGTGCCAACGCCTGCAGATAGTGCGATTGAGCAGCTGGCCAGTCTCCGGCATCCCGCGCGGCATTGGCGACGCTTAAATTGGCATCACCCGCATGTCTGCGCAATTGCGAGTCGCAAGGATCTTTCAGCAGCAGCGATTCCAGAATCTGCAGGCCCGCGCGAAAATGCTCACCTGCCTCCTGACGCTGTCCGATGCCTCGAAGAGTTCCGCCCAGTTCCTGATGACTGATGGCCAGGTTCAGTTGATCTGCCTGATTGCCAGAAGATTCCGCAACCAGCGATTCCCACAAACTAAGTGCCTTGCAGTCGTTGGCTTCGGCTTCTTTGATCATCCCCAGTTTGAACTGAATGGTCGAAACGTTTGAGGCGCCGGTCGCGCGGATGCGGCGGGCTTGTGGAGACGTACCGCGTGACTGAGCAAACACTTCCCACTGGCTCAATGCATCATTCAGAATGGAGACTTCTGTTGCCGATAGCTCGGTGCGACCGCCCAACAGTTTGGTCATGAAATTTGATGTGAAGGATTGCAACGCATCAATCGCCAGCTGATTGGCCTGTTCGGCCACCTGACGCTGTTCGGCTTCCCCGGCAAGTGCGATTTCGGCTTCTTCAGTTTTTATCCTGGCAGTCGCCGTTTGCCGCTGCGCTTCGAACCAGCCCAGCGTTGTGCCGATGATTCCGGCGATCAAAGTCACCAGTAACAACCCGGCTCCAATCACTCGCCCTTTATTGCGAGTGTACAGCTTGTGCATGCGATAGGCGGCAGACGGTGGCCGAGCTTCAACAGGTTCGTCAGACAGGTAGCGCATGATATCGCGGGCCAGCCCGGTCGCCGTTTCGTAGCGACGATCACGGCTTTTCTCCAGACACTTCATCACCACCCAATCCAGTTCTCCGCGCAGCTGAGCCATTAATCGGCGAGGCTCAGTCTGACGCAGCGCGGCCACGGATGGTAAAGCTGCATCAGTGGAAAGCCGAGTGCTCGGCCGCGAAGGATCGTCTTCGCGAATAATGCGAATCATTTCCGACAACGCGGCCTTACGCAGACGTTCGCCATCAAACGGACGCAGGCCGGTCAACAGTTCATACAGCACCACCCCCAGCGAATAAATGTCCGCACGCGTGTCAACGTCTGCCCCGGTTGTCCCAGCTTGTTCGGGCGACATGTATTCCAGCGTACCGACAACCGCTCCGAGACCAGTGGAGAGGGTCTCCTCGGTCAGCTTGCCACCTGTTGCTTTCGCAACGCCAAAGTCGATAACTTTCGGAACAGGTTTGCCATCCACCACCGTCACCAAAATATTGGCGGGCTTTAGGTCGCGATGCACAATTCCTTTTTGATGAGCGTGCTGAATGGCCTGACAAATCAGGACGAAGAGTTCCAGCCGAGCTCGCGGTGACAGCCGATTGCTATCGCAATATTTTGTCAGAGTCTGACCGTCCACCAGTTCCATGGCGAAAAACGGATGACCTGTCGGCGTGAAACCGGCATCATAGACTCGAGCAATATTGGGATGATTCATCACCGCCAAAGCCTGACGTTCCTGTTCGAAACGCATCAGCACGGCTCTGGAATCCATCCCGGCTTTAATCAGCTTGATGGCAACGTGCCGTTTGACGGGTTCTGTTTGAGCGGCCACCCAGACTTCGCCCATGCCACCTTCGCCCAGGCGTTCTTTCAACACATAGCGATTAGCAATGACAAGCCCCGACTGCGAACTTGCCAGCGGAATGAAAGTGCTTTCCGGATTACCACCGGCCAGACGACCATCATCCGTTTGGTTATCGGCACTCAGATTTCCTGTAGGCTCGAACTTGCTGTCGTCAGCAGACGGCGCAATGAACGTTTCTTCAGGCTCGTTCGGCGAATCAGTTGGCATGGCCCGTGCGTCTCCTGAATCTGCTGAACGGAAAGCCAGAACGAGCCCCAAATACTTCAAGGCTGCTCTGCCGATCCCCCGTAACCAGAGCGCCATTATCGTTTAGAACCGACTAGCCTCCAACATAAACAGTCCAAAATCATGGCAGATCAATATGATCCGTGTTCTACTGTGCTGACAGGAAATCTAAACTCTTTTGCACACCGTCTCTCAACGGAAAAGCCTCCGCGTGCCTAATTAAGTTTGGAAAACAGCTACTTCACACGCTCGGGAGGCGATTGATTTCAGAAACACGGTGTAATTCACAGCTGGAACTTTGTGAAGTTGGCAGACAGCAGGTCACCATCATGTTCGACGGGGAAAATGTCGTCAGCGATGCGGGCCTGCATCCGATCGCTGAACTCGATCAACGCCTTTGGATTCTGGCCGAAGCGGCTCGGCAATTGCGCGACAAGAATAGGGGCCAGCCTTTTGGTTAGTAGCCTTATGGGAGTTTCTGTGCGATCCTTTGTGGCTTGTCAAGTTGATGTCAGGTATTGTTGAATGACAGTGTGGGAGAACTTGAAAATGCCTCGAGCGAATCGGCGGCATGTGTTGGCGGATGGTGAGGTCCAAATCGTGCATTGCGTGGACCCCTGTGTGTGACGAGCGTTTCTTTGCGGGCAGGATCCGCTGACGGGGACCGACTACGAACATCGCAGTAAACTCATTCGATAGCGGTTGGGGCGGTTGAAACTGGGCCATTCAACGGTCTGGTGGCCTATCATTGTGCGGGGTTTGCGTGAAGTCGGATTGGCGGACAGGCAGGGGCACCCTCAGAAAACGGCGGTAGGCATGAAAAACGGTTTCCTGCGGACTAACGCCTGGCTAATCTTTGCAAGTCACCAGAAGCTCCTGGCTTTCAGCACATCCTGTTTGCAGTTTTTCGGGTGGATGGCCCACGTCTGGCGATTTACCAAGTAGACTGTAGCGTCAAATTTCGCGCGGGCATTTGTCGTTGCCAAGAATCACAGCTGTCTGTGTATGGCCGGAGGTGGGCATGGACGATCATCAGTGTGGGTGACTCCCTCGCTTCTCTGACTCGTGTTTTTCGATAACGTCCCTTGTGTAAACCGCATCATGTTTAATTCAGCGGCCACTATTCGTTAAGAATTCCGCTTCCGTTAAGCGGGCAACTCTGGATGGATAGCCTTGATTTGTTCACTTTTCGACTTGCTCAGCTATTTGCCTCAAGGTCTGATATTGCCAGGGGAAGGCTTTTTACATGCTTCGTCGATTCGGGAAAGCAGCTTATGACTTTGGTATCAGTGTTCCCATTATGGGGCGTCTACTTCGCTATCGACGACATACTCTGCTACTGCTATTCGTACTCTCAGGTGTATCCGTGGGAGCTGTGTTCGTCGTATTGATCAGCCGAGAAGTTCATAAAGAGTTGCGGCAGCGGCAAGCAGTTGAAGAAGTGAGGCAGCGCGGTGGGGTGGCGCATCGAGGCTCACGGATGAATTCCAATTCAAGTTCAGGCGTCGTCCGACGTGTAACCAGATATCTTGGTGGTTCTGGATTGATGCCCGCTTGGTATGCCGACTCCGGCGACGTCGAAAGCGTGATGTGGGATCCGCATTCGGTTGAGGATCTTGACCAGCTGCATGCGTTTCCCGGACTGTCTAAGCTAAGGCTTCGAGGAGCGAAAGTGACGGACGCCGCCCTTGGAAAGCTTGTTGGTCTCGGGCAAATCAGCGAATTGTGGTTAGTTGACACGTTGGTCACCGATGAAGGGCTTGCATTATTAGCTCAATTACCAAGCCTTCGCTCTCTTAAACTTCATAGCTGCAAACTCGTCACTGCGGAGACGTTAACACAACTGTCGGGACTTCGCTCTTTGGCTCTGAATGATTGCCCTCTTGTCACCATAGATTTGATAATCACACTTCAGGAAGCAAATCCTGAATTGGGTGTGGAACTGTCTCCCGGGGTTCACCTTCCTGCGTTCAAGGCAGTCCGAAACCTGGAAATCCTGTCGTTTACGGGGCCGTTGGCGATCGACGCCTTGCTGGCGGCAACTCGAAAACATGCTCAAAGCGTCACTCGCATTGGCTTCGATAAATGTGGCGTCACCAACGATGGGCTGAAAAGCCTTCGCAGCCATCCACAACTCACGGCGATTGACCTCTTCGGCAACTGCCCAACAAAAAAAGCCAGGGCCGATTCGCGTTTTACGTATGTTGCAGGGGCCAGCCATATTACCGATGACGGACTGGAATATTTTGGCGTCTTGAGCAATCTGACTCATCTTACCGTAATGAACTGCCAGGTAACCGACCATAGCATGAAGTCGATTGGGCGATTGGAAAAACTAAACTTTCTGGAATTGAGTGGTGATTCAATAACGAACTCTGGCCTGCAATATCTGCGACAGCTGGAAGGCTTGACCAGCCTATATTTGCACGACACCGCCATCACTGACGATGGTCTACGCGAGTTGCAGGTGTTCCGGAATCTGAGTGTCTTGTCACTGGCTGGCACAATGGTGACTGATCAAGGACTGACTGAAGTCGCCACGTTTGCCTCGCTGGAATTTCTGGACCTAAGCGGCACGCGCATTAACGACAAAGGCATTAGCCAGCTTACCAAAATGGAGTCGCTACGGCATCTTAAATTAGATGATACACCGATCACCGACCAATCCATCGAAGACCTGTGCCTCTTGCCTTTGACGAGACTCACTGTCTTTCGTACCCAGATTACAGAAAATGGCATGGAACGACTGAAACAGAAATTTGGCGAAGCCGCTCTGAAATAGATTTGGGAACATCGTCCCGATACGCCGATTAGGGGGAATTGGGCGTGGAAACTTGCCGAATTAAAATGGGCTATCTACCGGCCTCGTGGCTTTACTGCACGCCCGGGTGATTTGCCCTCGGTTGATTTTGCTTGCAAGCTTTCCGGCTACATGCAACGACAGGGAAGTTTCCATATCAAGCCTGCGGGTGTGTCAAAGCGAATTTAGCCATTCAATGGCTTGCGGGATGCCGTCTTCAATCATGGCGTCGTAGTGATCGGCGCTGTCCACGGAAACCAGAGTTACCTGCTTGCCGGCACCCTTGAGTTCACCTTCGAAGGTTTGTGATTGAGCATAATTCACCGTGTCATCCTGTCGTCCGTGATACAGGAATACTGGTATGTTCACCTGGTCCGCATGGGTGATGGGCGACGACTTCACTCGAAATGAATGGATTCCCGGTTTGAACGAAGCATCGTTGCCTGTGAGGGAATAGTTTTCTTTGGCGACGTCCGAAACGCCTGCGAAGGACATCACGCCTTTGATGGGAATGTCGTGAGCTGCCACCAGAAGTGCGACCGTTCCTGCCGAACTGTGTCCGGCTGCATAAAGTGCATCGGGGTTGATTGCGGGAACTTGCGTTCTGGCGAATTCAGCGGCGTTGCGACCATTGACTACTCCACCAAACGCTGATCGGAATTGAAGGTAGGCACGTCTTGATGCGGCAAGATCGAATCCTTTGGATTCAGCTTCTTCGCCGTCCAGCGAATACTGAAGGACGGCATAGCCAGCTTTAACGAACGGTATGACTGCGGCAAGATAAACTTCATCGGAATCAAGGTCCAGATCCAGGCCTGACTCCAGCCCCGTTCCCGCAGGGGCCATCAGGATGCATGGCAGGCTTTTCGGCTGATGATCGCCAGCAGGCAGCAGCAGTCGGAATTCCATTTTGCAACCAGGCGTTTGCTTTGAGGCGTCGTTTGTCAGGGCGAATTCCCAAACCAGCACTGTTTCATCTTCGACGCTATAGTCGTATTCGCCCAATTCGGGAAATTCCGGCACTGGCACGGAAGTCAGGTCAAAAAGGCTGCGACAGGCGCCCAACAAATGCGGAGCAAAATCGGCAGTGGAAAGTGCTATCTCGGCTTTCGAAAGTTGTTCGTTCAGGTCACCGCTATCAGCGGATTTCGGCAGGCTGGTCTTAATGCTGCTGCGATACGCTTCATAGGTTACCGGCGAAAGGTCGATTGTTGCGTTCTGTAGAGTTTGCAGCACGTGAGATTGTTCTGCCGCACTCAGCTTACTCCAGTTTGGTGCCTGCAAAGTCCTTGCGATCTCATTCCACGACAGCGTCAACAGCCACGCCAGACGTTCTGTTTCTATCTCTCGTTCATCGGTGTCTTCATTAGTGACGAACCCGGTTGGCAGTTGGCCGTCTGCTTTCGCCATTCGCCCCGCCGCTGCGGCCAGCAGGCAACGTTGTCTCAGCAGGCTGGCCAATTCCATTCCCACCGGTTGCTCGGAACTCAGCGCTTTTCTGTATGAACCGATTGCCTTGTCCAGGCCCCGCAACGCGGCAAAACTCAGAGCCATTCGTTGACTGGGATCGACTGTCGAATCCTCAATCTCGCCAAGGCTGGAATCTGCAAGGATTGTGTTAAGTGGATTCTCGGGGTTTTCGTCAGCCAATGAGGGAAGTGGCGATGATTTTGAAATCTGTTCCAGGGCATTCAGTAGAGTAGGCGACGGATCTGCTTGAAGGTTGGTATTTGCTTCCGGTGCAGCAATTGATGATCGAGAATCCTCGGCCGCTGGAACACTTGGGGAAACGGCCTGATTCGTATCTGGAAGTGTCGATGTGCTGTCAGAGCAGCCGAGCAACACGCAGCAGAAAATCGTGAGCAAGGAAATGGGAAACAAGTGAGTCATGTCGCGGAACTCCGATTCATTGTTGTGTTGCGGTTTACTTCTTAATTCTGGTGGTTGTGCAGATTCTTCGAACAATCTCCAGGCCAGCAACGGGCAGCAGCCAGCTGAGCCATGGTGAGAATGTGTTGAATCATGAAACGGGGGCTATCCACATAGCTCGTGGTCCGTCGCAGTGTGGGGACGTGACGTAGGATTTCCGAACAGGCAGGATCACTCTCAGGAGCCGATGGCAGGCACCAAAAAAAAATGCCGGCGGACTGACGCTTGGCTGATTTCCGCAATTTGCCGGAACCCCTTGGCTTCCAGCACATCCTGTTTGCTGTTCTTCGAAAGGATAGCCCACGTCTCGTGTCGTGATTCTTTCTCAGATTGCGTCCAGCCACCACCTATGGCTTTTGCCGAATACAGACGCAATCAGTATGGCTTCGTCATGATCGGACTCTTCTGTAATAAATCCTAGACCGGTGTCAAAGTTCCATTGATCGGATGGGCCTTCCCATGGGGACATTTTCGGGTATGGCATTAGTGCTTGAGACGTCTTTGACACACGTCGCGCGTTAAGTCCAATTTTGGGTTGCCCGAGACGATGGACGTTCGCGCGGATCAGGGTAGCGGTAAGTGGACTGCTACCTTTCGATTGGTCAATCTGGGGATTCGTACCAGACAATTTGACCAAGTGAATCAAGAATGCATCGTTGGCATCGAAGTCTCCGTCGCCATCCACATCTCCCACGTCAGTAATATCAGCCACGCGATGTCTAATTTGCGATGCCGCCACATTGGCTGCCCCTTTGGATTGATCAATCTGACTGTCCGTTCCGGAAAGGTGGACGAGTTGAATGAGGAACGAATCATTTGCATCGAAGTCAATATCGCCATCAACGTTACCGGCTATCGGTGAATGCACTGCGACTTCAAACTGATGACCGAACGTAGCATTATCATTTGACGTTTCAAGGTCACCATCCAATCCTCCGTCTTCAATCGTGACCGTAATTATTGATGTTCCAGATAGTCCTGCTGTTGGGGTGAATCGCAAGCTGCCGCTGTCGCTTGGGGACGTATAGTCAAACTCAAATTCGGCAATGAGATCTGGATTGCTGCTGATGGCGTTTAATCGAAGCGGTTGAGACTCTCCACCTCCAGCTGTGAGATTCGTTACCGGGATCGATTGCTCCCCGGAATCAGTAGGCAGCGTTCTATTCGAAAGTGCCATCATCGTCGGAGGATCGTTGACTGAATTTATCACGATCTCAAATGTGCGGCTGAAGGTGGCGTTGTCGTCAGTGGTCCCCAAAATTTGGTCGAATCCGGCGTCTTCGACTGTGACTGTGATGCTCACTGGGCCACTTTGATCGGCCTGAGGCTGTATTGATAATAGTGCGGTTCTGTCGGGGGACGAGTATGTTATTAACGGATTTGCAACGATGCGTTTGTTAGAGCTTAGAGCGGTGACTACAAGATGTTGTGACTCGCCACCTCCCGCTGTGATGCCGGTGAGTTCAATGTGGCTTTCTTCTGCGTCTTCATCGAAGTTTAGGTCTTCAATTGTGTTGAGAGTTGGGGGGGCGTTTTGACTTGTTACAGTAACTTTGAACGTTTGAATCGAAGTGCCGTTGTCTTCGGTGGTGTCGAAATTTTGATCAGGACCACTGTCTTCAATCTGGACCTCGACCGAGGTGCTGCCACTGAATCCTGTTCGAGGCATCAGTATCAGGCGGCCAAACGTGTCTCCAGATGTGTACACGACAACTGGATCAGCAAGGAGTTCGGTGTTGTTGCTGGCCGCCGTGATTCGCAAATGCTGCGATTCGCCAAGCCCTGAGGAAATTCCACTCAAGACGACAGTGTGTTCGCTTTCGACATTCGTCAGCGTTAAGTCGGCAGGTTTGTCGAGGGTTGGAGCCGCGTTCGGCACAATGATTGACAGGGATACCGACAGCTGACCGGTGTTGTCGTGGTATGCGCCGGGCAAAAGCCCCGACGGCCAACCAAAAGTATCGGCGTCCATAAAGCCCAGAAACAGGCGTGTGGCGTTGTCCGGGATTTTAATCATTGGACGGGCGCCGTCCGAATTCTGTCCATCGCCAATATAGAAAACCTGTTGAGGAATTGGACTTTGGTTTGCAAATTCGGTCCCAGTGTAGCGATAGTCGTATCGACTCGGTGAAACCGTTGGTGTTTCATCATCAAGAAACGTCCCAGCTAGAAAGAGGAATCGTGGTGCGAGTACGCCAGAAATTCCACGCTCTGCAAAGATGTTGGCTCCCATTTCGCCAGCGGGGCCGAACATTCCGCCGTCCGCATTGTGGATTGGCCATTCCGGTCCAGCTTTGACGTCGCCATTTACGGAAGTTACGACGAGGCAACGACCAGTGCCCACTGGAAGGTTTACTAGCACTGGAAGCAAGCGGTTTTCTGGATCGGGTGTTGTATCCCGAGACGCGTGTGAAAGGTCGGCGCGAGCATCAACTGTGAGGTCTGTTACGGGGAATGAATGAAAACTTCCAACTGTTACATTAAATGTCCGTTGGAAGAAAGCGTTGTCGAGGGGCGTTAGCAAATCACCATCTGGCCCGCCATCTTCAATTTTTACCGTAATAGTTGCGGAACCGCTGTGGCCGGGCTCGGGCCTAAAAACCAAGTTTCCGCTCGATTGTGGCGCAATGTAGTTCAAAAGCAGTTGTCCGACTAATTGCGTGTTGTCACTCACGACGGTTATCTGAAGTGGTTGCAATTCCCCGGCGCCCGCAGTTATCCCGTGCAGTTCAATGGTTTGCTCCGGGGCGTCGATCGGCAGTTTGACGTCAACAATATGGTTCAGTGTGGGCAATCGATTTGGAACGCTAATCGACAGCGACGCGGCCAGGAAGCCTGTGTTGTCCGAATACGCCCCTGGAGCAAGTCCCGTTGGCCAACCGAACTTAACTGCATCCATAAAACCTAAAAATAGTCGCGTTGCGCCGTCTGGAATGAAGAACCTCTGGCTCGCTTGGCTCGCGTCCCGACCATCCCCAATGAAGAAAGTCTGCTGCAGGAGTGGAGACTGGCTGTGAAAGTTCATTCCAATGTTACGGTAATCCAAACGGCTTGGGGCTGCAGTTGACGTTGTGTCAGCAAGGAAGACGCCCGATAAAAACAGAAACCGCGATGCCAGAATTCCCGAAATGCCATCAGTCGAGAATATGTTGGTTCCCTTCGTATTGCCTGGACCACTCGAACCCCCGTCAGCACCATGAGTTGGCCACTGGGGCCCCGCTTTCAGTGAACCGCTGACGTTGGACATTTCAATCCAGCGCCCCTGACCTGTTGGGAGGTCAATCATGACCGGCAACAGACCGTCGGTTAGCCACGTCGAGCGACCTGCCTGTGATAGATTTGAACGCGCGTCTACGAACAAATTGTTGACTGCGAATGACTTAAATGGAGTTACCGTAACCCCGAATTCGCGAGTAAATAATTCGTTGTCATCAATTGTGTTGAAGTTCAAGTCTGGCCCACCATCTTCAACTGTTACAGTGATCGTTACCGCCCCACTTGCTCCGGGAAGCGCCGTGAATTCGAGCGTCCCGCTGCTCGCTGGAGATGAGTAAACGACTGTCGGATGGGGGATAACACTTGTGTTGTCACTTGAGGCAGTCACACGCAATGGCTGCGATTCGGATCCACCAGCGTCAATCCCTGAAATCGCGACGGTTTGGGATTCAGCGTGCTGAAATATACTCACCGGGGCAATCGGCAACAGGTTTGGTGCATTGCCGGCAAGAAGGACACGGTCTTCGAAAGCATCGGCGCGACGGGCCAAAAACGACGACGAATCATTAGAAGCAGACGCATTGCTGGCCCGACCTCGACGACGTTTTTGTTGTCCCCGCAATTGATTTTGGAGACCATGAAAATAACGTCGAATGAGCCCAGACATTCCTTACCTTACGAATTTTAGATACCAATGGATATTTAGAAGCGTTCGTTCACCTATCCACGACGGAAGAAGAATGAAACGAAGGAGGCTGGACCAAAATATTACGCCAAGGTCAGAATATGATCATCAGAGGACAAAGTTGCAATCAAGGCGTCACCCAAAACCGAATTAGGTGGGGGCGGTGGACGAGGTAAGACACAAGGCGGTGATCTATCCTGTTCGAGTCCGAGTTCGCAGTTCTTTTGTTGGACTCGATTTTGCTGACTCAGAATGAAACGCAAGTGAGGCACGGTGGGCTATGAGTCACATTCTATCCAATATACATTTGTAGTTGGTTTTGCGAGGATTTTCGAAGAATCAGTCTTCTTTGGGTTTTCTTGCATTGCAAATTGCGTGGGCTTCTCCAGCGTCGCTCACTTTGCGAACGACGGCACCGTCATTCGTTCGCCTGCAGTTCAATGACGGGCTGTTGCAATCTGCCATTTTTTGATCCGGCTGGTGATGCTGCCTGTTGCTACTTCTGGCGGTTTGCTATTTGATTCTTTTCTTCGCCCAGACTGCACGAGCAATCTCCAGGCCAGCAACGGGCAGCAGCCAGCTGAGCCATGGTGAGAATGTGTTGAATGACTGAGCCTCGACTTCGGCGAAGGTTCCCAATCCGCCGAGCACTCGTTGAACAACCGCGGCACATAGCAGAGCGAAGCAGCGTTGCATCCAGATTTGGTGTTTGGCGAAGCGTCGATTGACGGCACTTCGCCAGCCACACACCGCGCAGTAAGCTGTGCTGATGGCCAGCCCGGCAAACGCGATACCGGCGATTGGTCCGGATTCTGCGTAAAGTGCCATCCAAAGGCCGGTCGGTGCCACCATGGTGACAATCAGCAGGACCTGTGTTCGGCCAAGATATCGATGCCACTTCGGGAATCGATGCAGGAATTTCCGGCTTAGCAACAGCATTCCGAAAATCAGCGTACACGGTCCTGACAAAATGTGTACGTTGAAGTTCCACTGGTAGATTCCAAAGAATGTGCGTTCTCTGCCAATCAAAAAGTCGGAACTGAAATCTGGCGGAAGATAATTCGGATAACTGGCGAAGACACTCAGAACGGTTTTACAGATCAACAGGCAAGTCAGCGCTATCGGGACAATTCTGAACAGCGATGACCTTTGTATCCGCATGTGAATGTAATTTCTGTGCCGGGCATTCGTTCATGTTTTCAGATCATGCGAGTTCCGCGAGTCACCAGTTGCAACGGCAATCCCCAGGGGTCTCGCAGCATGGCGAAGATATCATCGCCCAGTTGATGTACGTCGGCAACAATGGTGGCTCCCGCGTTGTGAAGTCGCTTTACGTCGGCTGCCACATTGGTGGACGTGAAGGCGACGTGAAGTTCGGCGGGATTCATATTACGGTAATCGGGCAGTGGTGCATTTTTGTTGCCGTAGATTTCCATCATCACGGCGTCTCCATCGTCCGCCAGAAAGTGAGCGTAAGGTGCGTCGACTGTTCGGCGTTTAATCTTCAGGCCAAGGTGTTCAACGTACCATTTGGCCATCAGGACCGGTTCTTCGACGTTGAATGCGGTATGTTCAATCTTCATTGCGTGTTCTACTCTTGCAAACCTGGATTCTGTGCTGTGTGATAGACGCGTGAAGTCTAAGGATAATTTGTCGGCGACGTCAAAAGTGTGCGATAAATTTTCAGATTACCGTTCTACTGTTGTCGTGTTTAAATGGATCCTCGCGGAATTGGTAGCGATGTTGGAGCGAAACTCCCGGGTTTCCTTTGCAGGCTCAAGCCGACTCCGGCTACCCGACGCCGTTGCGATTCTTGTTTTAACAGAACTGGCAGCAAGCAGCTTGTGGTTGAAATGCGAACAGTAGAAGTCTTTGGAAAGATGATTTTGATGCAGAAGCATCTCAAAATTCAGATTAGCGCTGCAGCAATTCTGTTGATCGCATTGGTCGATGGAATGGGAATGTCGGCAGGTGCTGAAGATAACGCGGCCGCTGCTGTACATGGTGCTGCAGCCGCCGTTGATCAGCAAGGCCCTGTCGTGGCTGTCGATTTCGAACGTGACGTCTATTCGGTGTTACAGCGGTCTTGTTTTGAATGTCATGGAGCGGCGAAGCAGGAAGGTGATCTGCGCCTTGATAGTGCGGAGGCTTTGCTGGATTCTGGTACGGTGATTCCGAAAGCAGTTAAGGACAGCGAGCTGATAAGGCGAGTTCTGTTACCGAAAGGCCACGATGAAGTGATGCCGGCCATTGGTGATCCATTGTCGCCAAAAGAAGTTGAGGGGCTGCAACGTTGGGTTGCGTCTGGTGCTGTGTGGCCTGCGGAATTTAAGGCGAAGCAGCATTGGAGCTATATTCCGCCAGTGCGACCGACTGCTGTGGCCGACAGCGACTTGCAGCAGTTGAAGCCCGGTTGGGGGCGAAACGAGATCGATGGATTTGTTGCACAACGTTTGCTGGCAGAAGGTTTGCAGCCATCCGCGGAAGCCGATCCGACAACGCTTGTTCGCCGAGCGCACTTCGACATCATTGGCCTTCCTCCGACACCTGCTGAAGTTAATGCCTTCGCTGCGAACCCAACTGATGAAGCGTATGAACGGCTTGTTGATGAACTATTCAGTCGTCCGCAATTCGGCGAACGCTGGGCGCGGCAGTGGCTGGACCTTGCTCGCTATGCGGATTCTCACGGTTTTCAACGAGACGATCTGCGAGACGTTTGGGCTTACCGAGATTGGGTGATTCGTGCTCTAAACGACGACATGCCATTTGATCGTTTTACGATTGAACAGGTTGCCGGCGATCTGCTGCCTGACGCAACGGAAGCTCAGAAAATTGCGACCGGCTTTCACCGATGCACGCCAACCAATGTCGAGGCGGGATCGTTGCCCGAGGAAACTCGCATTGAGCAAGTGATTGACCGAGTCAACACAACCGGCGCGGTGTGGTTGGGTACGACGATGGAATGTTGCCAGTGCCATGATCATAAGTACGATCCGTTTTCGCAGAAGGATTACTATGGTCTGCTGGCCTTTTTTAACAATACAGAAATGGAAGCGGATCGAACAAATCCCGATTCACCAAGTTCGATTCAGTTTAAGGGCCCCACGATGGCCATCAGCAACGTGGCCGCCGACGCTCAGCGAGCAGAGATCAAGACAAAACAGATGCAGTTCAAAGCAAAGCAGTCGGCGCGGACGGAGTCGCTTGCCGCGGATCTGGCAGACTGGGTGGCGGGCATTGCGGAAACAGCTGGAAAGGCCCCGCAGGTTCACGATTTGGAAGTTGTTGAGTTTCGTTCGACGGGAACGGTCGATAGTTATCAGGTGCTGGATGATGGCTCAGTTTTGCTGGTCGGTACGGAGCCTCCGGAAACCGATATTTATGAAGTGACGGTGCGAACGGACGTGAAGAACATAACTGCCTTCCGGCTGGATGCGTTAACACACGAATCACTGCCAGGCGGTGGCCCCGGGCGTGGCGATCCAGAGCGGACGAACTTTGTGTTGAATCACTTTTCGGCCACAGTTTCGGAACCAGCGGATCAAAGCGGTGATGCCAACCGTTCGACACAGCAGCAATCAGTTGAGTTGACGTTCAGCGGAGCGACGGCCGATTTTTCTCAAAAGGGCTACGACGTTGCGGACGCGTTAAGCGACGTGAAGCGAAGTGGCTGGGCGATCGCTCCACAGTTCAAGAAGCCGCACTGGGCTCAGTTTCGGCTGGCTGAAGCTTTGGATGCCTCTGCCGGGCAACTGATCACCTTCAAGCTGGTACATGATTTCGGAAGTGCGCGTTCGATTGGCCGTTTGAAGCTGGCTGCGGTGACTGGCAATCCGGAATTCGAAGCGTTGCCTAAAAACGTGGCGGCTGCGATGGTGAAATCGCCGCTGCAGTGGTCGAAGAAAGACGAAGCCAGCTTGCTGAAGTATCGCGTTCAGCAGGATCCCGAACTTAAGAAAATCGCTGCTGAACTTAGTCAGCTGGATGATCAGTTAAGCAAGCTTGAATCCGACACGACGTTGGTCATGGTGGAACTGCCTGAACCTCGGATGTCTTACTTGTTTGAACGAGGCGATTATCGGAACAAAGGCGAAGTGCTGCAGGCGGCGACTCCGAAAGCTCTGCACGCCATGCCAGATGGTCCACCGAATCGATTAACTTTGGCAAAGTGGCTGGTCGATCCTGCCAATCCGCTGGTTGCTCGAGTGACCGTAAATCGCTGGTGGTCGGAAATCTTTGGGCGAGGTATCGTGCCGACCGCCGAAGACTTCGGCATCAAAGGTGACGCGCCGTCTCACCCGGAATTGCTGGATTGGCTGGCGGTTGAATTTATGGAAAACGGTTGGTCCCGCAAGAAACTGCTGCGGAAGATTGTGTTGTCTTCCACGTATCGACAGTCTTCGTTTGCGTCGCCGGAACTGTACGCACGCGACGACGCAAACCAACTGCTGGCTCGCGGACCTCGGTTTCGCATGAGTGCGGAGATGATTCGGGATAACTTGCTGGCGGTATCCGGGTTGCTGGATTTGAAACAGTTCGGTCCGTCAATTCGACCTTATCAGCCGGACGGGATCTGGTCTAAGGTTGGTGGGCAGAATTACAAATACGAAGTGAGCCCAGGTTCGGAACAATATCGTCGAGGTCTGTATGTCGTTCTTAAGCGGGGAGCTCCGTATCCAAGTTTTATGAACTTCGATGCGTCGGCTCGACTGGCTTGTACCGTTCAGCGATCCAGAACAAACACGCCCTTGCAGGCGCTGACTTTATTGAACGACCCCGTTTATGTTGCGGCCGCTGAAGCGCTGGCTCGCCGAGTGCTGCAGGAAAAGCAGACGGCGACAATAAAGCAGCAAATTGAATACGCTTTCCAATTATGTACCGGCCGGAACCCGACGAAGAACGAGATCGGCGTCTTACTGGATCTGTGGGAAACGCAGCATAGCGTTAGCGTGGCAACAAGCTTGAAGCAGGTTGATGACAAGAAGTCCGATAAAGCGAAAAGCAAGTTTCCGGCGGGCGTTTCGGCGGCCGAATTTAGTGCGTGGAAAGCCGTGGCCACGACGTTACTTAATTTGCACGAAACCATAACCAAGAACTAACTCATGGAATCGTATTTGAAAAATTCGCGCCGAACATTCCTGAACGCTTCCGGAATAAGTCTGGGCGGGATTGCGATGGCAGATTTGCTTTGCAGTGAATCCAGTGCTGAGGAAAGTGCGTCAGCAGCTCGCCAGCCGCACTTTCCGGCGAAGGCGAAGAGCGTGATTTACCTGCACATGGTGGGGGCACCGTCGCAGTTGGATTTGTTTGACGATAAGCCGATGCTGCGGCAGTATCACAACCAGCCCTGCCCGCCGGAGGTCACCAAAGGGCGGGACTTTGCCTTCATTGGTAAAACGTCGACTTTGGCTGGTTCGCCGTGGAAGTTTCGTCGCTGTGGTCAAAGCGGACAGTCGTTGTCGGAACTTCTGCCGGAACTGGGAACTGTTGCCGATGAGCTTGCCGTTATTCGCTCGATTCACAACGACGAAATTAATCACGCTCCCGCTCAGATGTTTTTGCACTCCGGATTCGGTCGCGGCGGCAGGCCGAGTCTTGGTTCGTGGGTGACGTATGGGCTTGGTTCAGAGAACGCGGATCTGCCCGGCTATGTTGTGCTGGTCAGCGGCCCCAAAGGTGGAGCGGGAACCAGTTTGTGGTCGACCGGTTTTCTGCCCAGTGTCTATCAGGGAATTCAGTTTCGTTCTGAGGGCGATCCGGTGCTGTTTCTTTCCAGCCCGGAAGGACATTCTCGCAACGATCGTCGGCGAGTGCTGGATGCGATTTCAAAGCTGAACCAGGAACGCCTGGAAGCAACGGGAGATCCGGAAATTGAAACTCGCATCAGCCAGTATGAGATGTCTTATCGGATGCAGGCGTCGGTGCCTGAGCTGATGGACATCACTGGTGAGACAAAGCAGACTCTGGAAGACTATGGTGCAGAACCGGGGAAAGCGTCATTTGCGAACAGTTGCCTGCTGGCCCGGCGACTTGTCGAACGTGGAGTTCGCCTGGTGGAACTTTACGACGCCGACTGGGACCACCACAACAACCTGGAAAAACGACTTTCTGCCAAGTGCGGGGAAACCGATCGTCCGATTGCGGCTTTGATTCGCGATTTGAAGCAGCGCGGTTTGTTGCAGGATACTCTGGTTGTGTTCGGCAGCGAATTTGGACGCACGCCGCTTAATCAGGGGGCAACCAATGGCAAGGGGCTGACGGGCCGTGACCATCACAAGGACGCCTACACGATGTGGCTGGCTGGTGGCGGTGTGAAGGGGGGAGTCAGCTTTGGCAGGACGGACGATTTTGGCATGGACATTGTCGAAAATCCGGTACACGTGCATGACCTGAATGCCACGATTCTGCATTTGCTTGGGCTGGACCACGAACGGCTGACTTATAAGTATCAGGGGCGAGAGTTCCGGCTGACGGATGTTCATGGCAAGGTTGTTGAGGAGATTCTGGCTTGACCGGTCGTGGTCCACAACCATCTATGACGGCACCCACCGATTTTCGATAGCCAGCTGCGATTGAAGTTGAACGGTTTAGCAGTTGCGAGCTGGCGGGATGTTAAAAGGACGGTTTCAGCAGGGTAATTCCGTAGAATTTGCGGGCGGTGGTTTGTCTCACAGCCGGGGATTCTCCGAATGCCGTCTTTTTCTGAAGTTACCTCTATCGATCTGGCGATTTTTTGGGTAGTTTGCCCAGTTGAGAGCCTTTCGAAGCAGACACATCTTCGAATTTACTCGGCCCCGTTGGCCGTAACCCCGGAAACTGCGACTAAATTCGCCGCAGGATTTTCCACACAGGCTCAATGCGACAGGTCTTCCCCGGCGTTCTAACTGGGTTCTCGTTCTAGACGAACGAGGCGTCTTTGAACGTCAGTGCCAGAGTGCAAGAAGCGGCGTCGCAATACGTGTATTGATTAATGCGTACGCCCGGTTTCCCGTTTCGGAATCAAGACATTGGCAGTTAGTGCCCGTGTTGTCCGGTGACGGTACGCACCCTTATCCGGAAATCCTTAGTTAAGATGTCGCAAAACAGTTCAAACGATCCGTTCTATTTTTCTTCTACGCCATCGCCATTCGACACTTTTGAAGTGCCAGTGTCTGACGTTGTGCTGGAATCGCTTTCTTCTGAAGCGTCGCCGGCTGTTGAAGTGTCGCCAACTGTGGAGGCTATGGAAACTGCTCAGGTTGCTGATGTGGAAAACGTTAGTGAGCCAGTCAGCGTTCCTGTTGCCGCTGAAGTTGAAAGCTCTGTGGCTGATGTGGAATCAGGCTTCGAATCGGAAGTCGATGAAATCGACGATGATGCGGTGACTACTGCTCCTGTCGAATACGTTGGTGAAGCGTTCGAAGACGACGCCGACGATGCATTCGTTATGGTTCCGCCAGCTGCTGAAGTTGCTGTTCAGCCTGCACCTGAGACTTCGTCTGAAGTTGAAGAAGCGAAGGTTGCTGAGCCTGCCGTTGAGTCGGCAGTGAAACCTGTTGCTGCAGAAGCCGTAAACGTCGAAGTTGTTGCTCCACAGGTTGCTGCTGCTGAAGTTGAAGCGGTGCAGGTTGACGTTGCTGCAATGGTCGATCAGTTTTCTCCTGCGGCAGATCAGCGAGTGCAGGTCACGAAAACAGAGGCACACACGGTTAAAATTAAATTCACTCCCCAGGGACCAATCGTTGCCGCCAAAGAAATGGCTCACGAAGTTCCGGCGGCTTCCATTACTGCCGCTGTTGCTGCTGCAAAAACAGTGATGGCAAAGACCGTGGCTGCTGTTCCTGTTTCGCCAGCCCCGGCTCTTGCCAGCGCACCAGTTGTGGCGGCTTCTGCTCCTGTAGCTCCAGCTGTGATGACGACAAAGCCAGTTCCCGTTGTTTCAAAACGCGAAGTCGAAATCGAACTGAAAGAAGGCGACAACTTTGACGCGGCTACCGGGCCTTTGTTTCGCGACCTGCCGTTAAGCGAAGATGTACAGAAGGCCGTTGAAGCCACGGGATACACTTCGCCTACAGAAATTCAGGCGGAGATCATTCCTCACGTTCTGGAAGGACGTGACGTGTTGGCTCAGTCGCAAACCGGCACCGGCAAGACGGCTGCCTTTGCACTTCCGATTCTGTCAAAAATCGACGTTAACCGACGAACTCCGCAGGTGCTGGTACTGGCTCCAACTCGCGAACTTGCTATGCAGGTTTGTGATTCGTTTTCGAAGTACGGCAGTCACATCCGAGATCTGGGTGTGCTGGCGATCTATGGAGGTCAGTCTTACGACACTCAACTGCGAGCACTTCGTCGTGGTGTGCAGATTGTTGTGGGTACGCCCGGACGAGTGATCGACCACATCAATCGTAAGACGTTGGATCTTAGCCAGCTGGAATGTCTGGTTCTGGACGAAGCCGATGAAATGCTGAACATGGGCTTTCTGGAAGATGTTCAGTTTGTTCTGGAACAGACTCCGGAAACTCGCCAGGTGGCTCTGTTTTCAGCCACGATGCCGGGCCCGATTCGCGAAATTGCGAAGCGTTATCTGAACGATCCGGTTCGTGTCACGATCAAACAGAAAACGATGACCGCGGAATCTATCCGTCAGCGAGCTGTGTTTGTACCACCTCGTGATCGCGTTGACGCACTTGTTCGCTTTTTGGAAGCGGAAGAATCGGACGGCGTGATTGTGTTCACGAAAACTCGTGAAGCCACCGTAACGGTTGCCGAACAACTTTGCCGCGAAGGTCGAAAGGCCGTCGCACTGAACGGCGACATGGCTCAAAACGTTCGCGAACGCACGATTGAACAGCTGAAGAATGGCAAGCTGGACATTCTGGTTGCAACAGACGTGGCGGCACGCGGTCTGGACGTGACTCGCGTTAGCCATGTATTCAACTACGACATGCCTCAGGACAGCGAATCGTACATTCACCGCATTGGCCGAACTGGTCGAGCCGGACGCAGTGGCCAGGCGATTATCTTTTTAACCAACACTCAGCGCGGCAAGCTGAGAATGATTGAACGTGCCACCAAGCAGCCGATTCAGGTTGTTGAGCCTCCAACAGCGACGGAAATCAACGCGATTCGCATCGAACGCTTTAAGCAGCAGATCAGCGATGTGATTGCGGGTGAAGACCTTTCGTTGTTCCAACAGATGGTGGCTGATTACGCGACCGTTTCAAAGCAATCTCCGGAAGTCATCGCTGCTGCATTGGCTCATCTTGGTCAGCAGGGCCGTTCGTTCCTGATGCAGGATCGTCCGCGCCGTCAGTCGTTTGAACGTGATGATCGACGTGGCAACGATCGATTCGAACGTCAGGATACCCGCAGCTCTCGTGAATTCGGCGGCAACGATCGTGAACGAGGCGGACGACCAGGCGGCGAACGCAGTCGTCACGGTGGGCCTCCAGAATCAGGCATGGATCGGTACCGCATTGAAGTCGGTAGCGAAGACGGCGTTCGGCCCAGCAATATTGTGGGTGCCGTGGCCAACGAAGGTGGGATTGATGGCGAATACATCGGCCCAATTCGGATTCACGACAATTACAGCACTATTGACCTGCCAACCGGCATGCCTCGCGAAGTGTTCCTGACACTGCAACGAACTCGAGTTGCTGGTAAAGAACTGAATCTGCGTTTGGCAACAGAAGACGCGGATCATTCTCGACCACGACGCAATTCCGGCCCATCAGCCGATGGTCGACGTGACTTTCGCAAAAGTTCGTCCGGTTCCGGTTCGTTCGGCGGTAAGTCAAAATCATTCAGCAAGCAGCGTCGTCCACCGGGGCGTTAATCCTGAACGCTGAATTTGAATAAAGACAGTTGCGAAAGGGCGATGGGTAATCATCGCCCTTTTTTTATTCATCAACGTGGTATTGGCATTCCGGGGATTTGCTGTGACCGATGTTTTCTGCGGCTTTACGAAAGTTCAGCGATCACCTGGCGTCGACGTTCTGTGGCAGGCGACGTCCAGTTCGGCTTGCCATTTCCGGCCTGACCGTTTTCGCGGTGGGCTTGCATGATTGGGGGGTGAGGGCATAACCTGTATAAACAACGGGCACGATTTGTGCACCTCTGATCCGTTGGCTTTTAGTTTACACGATGGATAACAGCTTCATGATGTCACCCAGACTCAGTTATGGCCTGTTTTTTCTGCTGATTGTGTCGTTTGCCGGATGCGGAGACGATGCTGGAACTCAAACGGGCGATTCGAATACGGCAACCGTTGCCACAGAAACTGCTGGCAATGCTGAATCAACGGGCACCGTGTCGGATTCCAGTGCAGCCGAAGCTGGCGGGCCGTCTACCAGCGAGCGAGAAACGGCGAGTCCGGATGTCGATCCTGTTGTGTTTTCCAAGTCGACAAAGGAAACAGATGCCGAATTCCGGGATGCTTACAAAAAGCGTCTTGCCAGTGGAAAACTGAAGCTCGCTAAGATCCCAATGCGATCAGATGGCCCGAAGTCGATGGATCCTGTTCGAGGGTCGACTGTCTACGAAAATCAGTGTGCCAGTCAACTAGTCGAAACGTTGCTGCAGTACAAATATTTGAAACGCCCCTTTGAAGCGGAACCGCTATTGCTGGCTGAAATGCCGAAAAGCGAAGACGGTATCACGTGGCACTTCAAGCTGAAAGATGGCGTCTTTTTTCATGACGACGCTTGTTTTCCAGGTGGCAAAGGTCGTCAGCTGAAGTCTGAAGACGTCTTCTACAGCTGGAAACGCATTGCTGACACCAAAGGAGCGAATTCCAAAGTCTGGTGGTTGATCAAAGACACGATCAAGGGCTTCGATGAATTCAAGGCGACTCAGGAAGCCGCTGAAAAATTCGACTACGACGCGCCTGTGGAAGGTATGCAGGTTGTTAGCGATAAAGAATTTACCGTAACTTTGGTCGCTCCCATGCAGAGTTTTCTATGGAAGCTTTGCATGTTTCAGACTGCGATTGTTGCTCGTGAGGCCGTTGAAATGTATGGCGAGCGGTTCGGTCTGCGTCCTATCGGAACCGGTCCATTCGTTCTTAAAGAAGGCGACTGGCAACAGGGACAGGGCATCAAGTTTACTCGCAACGTCAACTACCACGAATGTTATTTCCCTGACGAACATATGAAGTCGGACGAAGCTGACGACCTGCACACAGCAGCGGGCAAACGTGTTCCGCAGGTTGATGAAGTTCAGGTCATCTTTTACAAGACCGACCAACCCATGTGGTTGCAGTTTAAAGCCGGTGACCTGCACTATGCTCAGGTGCCCGCAGAAAACTTCAAGGAAGCGTTTAGTAAACGTACCAAGAAGCTGAATCGTGACATGCAGAAGGAAGGCATGAAGGGCTTTCCGGTCGACATGCTGGACTTCATCTTCCGTGGCTTCAACATGGAAGATTCCGTGATCGGTGGCTACACAGAGAAGAACCGCCTTGTGCGACAGGCCATCTGTGCGGCTCTGGACTGGGACGAGCAAAACGAAGCGTTCTATAACGGAATCAACACGGTTTATGATGGAGTGATTCCGCCAGGCCTTGAAGGCTATCCGGCACAGGGTAAGTCTGACAAAAGTTATCGAGGTCCCGATATTGAACGTGCAAGGCAGCTGCTGGCCAAAGCTGGTTACCCAAACGGCGAAGGGCTGCCCACGATTGACTACTACACCGGTCGTCAGCAGAACGGTCAGGAACAATCAGAAATGCTGTCGAAGCAGCTGAAACGAATTGGCATTAACGTGCAGGTTCATTTGTTGGACTTTTCGCAGTTGATTCAAAAGGTGGATGAAAAGAGTGCTCAGTTCTTCAGCTTCGCCTGGAGTTCTGATTACCCGGATGGCGAAAATAACCTGGCTTTGTTTTACGGGCCGAATGAAGCACCCGGCGCCAATCACTTCAACTATAAGAATGCTGAATACGACAGGCTGTACGAAAAAGTTGTGGCAATGCCGCAGTCTCCAGAGCGTGTCGCCATTTATGAGCAGATGCAGGCGATGCTTTTTGAAGACTGTCCATACGCAGGTTCTATGGCTCGCACTCGCTTCTATGTGGTGACGCCGCGTATGACGAACTTCAAGCCGACTGAGACATTTGAAACGTGGTACAAGTATATTGACTTGACTGACTGAATTCGCATGTAATACGAATCGCAGAAGCCCGGCTTGTATCAGCGCCGGGCTTCTTGGTTTTTGTTTTGTTGGTTTGCATCGCAGGGATTAGATCCCAAGAGTTCTCATGTGGGCGTACATTCTTCGTAGACTGGCGTACAACGTTCCTGTCTACCTGTCCATCCTGCTGCTGGTGATGCTGGCACTTCGGGTTCGAGATCCCGTTTTTGGTCGGCTGCCGAAGAATGCGACCACAGCGGATATTGCTCAGAAGCGAGTTGAACTTGGGATTGATCGACCGTTCCATCAGCAATTTGGTTCTCAGCTGAAACAGGTGGCAACGGCTACATTCGACGAAATCAGCTGGGACTATCCTGGACAGACTGTCGGCGAAGTGATGTCACGGTGTATTGGGCCGAGCCTTTCCATCACCCTGCCCTCATTGGTTTTAACGACGCTGTTTTCAATTACAGTCGCGCTGATTTCGGCCTGGTTTCGAGGTCGAGCACTGGATAAGGGGCTTGTGTTTGTGGCTGTGCTGGGGATGAGCGTCAGTTTCCTGGTGTACATCATCTTCGGTCAGTACTACGGTGCGTACAAATTGAATGAATGGCTGGGATATGATGTGTTTGCCATCTATTACAATCCGGAAGTCAGCAATGCAGGGTGGGGTGAGTTCTTTACGTCCGTCTGGCCTCGCTATTACCTGTTGCCCGTATTGATCAGTGTCGTCGTCGCGATGGGTTATGACACCCGCTTTTACCGAGCAGTCATGGTGGAAGAATCGGCTCGCGATTACATCGTTACTGCGACCGCGAAAGGTGCGTCTCAATCGCGGATCATGTTTATTCACATGTTGAAGAACGCGATGATTCCCATCATCACTCGTGTCGTAATTACGATTCCCTTTTTGATTACCGGTTCGTTCTTACTGGAAAGCTATTTCGGAATTCCCGGTATGGGCAACCAGTTGATTGTGGCGGTTGAAAGCGGTGACTTTCCAATTGTGCAGTCATTTACCGCTGTCTTTGCGGCAGTTTATATCGCATCAAATCTTTTAACCGACGTGCTGTACGCATTGGTTGATCCGCGAGTCCGACTGTCATGACAAATTCGTCTTCCGACTCACGAGCACTGCGAAAGTTTCTGCGGCACAAGCCTGCCGTTGTGGCTTCGTTTATCATTGCCGCGTACGCAGTGGTGGCCATGCTGCTGCTGTTTACCAATATGATCACCATGGATGACACCTTGCAGCGTGTTGGCCCGGAGACAATTCCGGGATTCAGTTCGGTGCAGAATCCAGAAAAGCGTCTGGAAGATGCGGAATGGCTGTTGGATCGAATCGATACATTGGCCGGGCGAGAAGATCCGCGAGCGGCCCTGGATTCGTTTCGAGACTTAGGTGTTCGCCATGTCGCGGAAATTCCCATTGAAGACTTGCAGCAGCGAGTTGAAGAAGGCTGGGAGATTTATGACCGGCTTGCAGAAGTGGAAGACCTGACAGCAGCCGTCAATGGAACTTTGAATTCGCCTGATGCTCCCACCGGTGAAGTTGTGCTGGCTGATCTGCAGCAACTGGAACTTAAGCTTGATGAATTGCTGGCGCCGATGACAGCCAAAGAAAAGTCCACTCGTTGGTTCGAAATGCTGTTTGGAACTGATCGCCAGGGACGCTCGATCTTTTATCGCTCCGTTTATTCCATTCGAGTTGCCGTTTTGGTTGGCCTCATTACCGGTTTGCTGTCGGTGACGATTGGCACCATTGCGGGGCTGCTTTCCGGATATTTTGGAGGCTGGGTCGATAATCTAATTACGTGGCTTTACTCAACTTTCGCTTCAATTCCCAACATCGTACTGTTGATCCTGCTGGCGTTTATGTTTGACGGAGGTCACATTGACGAACCATTGAATCGATGGACCGGCGGGCTGCTGAAGTGGCTGATTGGAGGACGCCTGGATGAAACTCTGATCCCCGTTTATATCGCATTTACGGCCACGTTTTGGATTGGCCCTTGTCGAGTTATTCGAGGGGAAACCTTGAAAATTCGCGAGTTGGAATATGTTCAGGCGGCAACCGTTATGGGGTTCGGTCGGACTCGAATTTTGCTGCGACACATTCTGCCAAATGTTACATACCTGATGTTGATTAACTTTTCGTTGCTGTTTATCGGAGCGATCAAGTCTGAAGTGATTCTTAGCTTTCTGGGACTCGGAGTAAAGAAGGGACCCAGCTGGGGAATTATGATCAGTCAATCGAAAGTGGAAGTCATCAATGGATTCTTTTGGCAGATTGGAACTGCCACTGTACTAATGTTCTTTTTGGTTCTTGCGTTCAATGTTCTGTCTGATGCTCTTCAGGACGTTCTTGATCCTAAACATGTCTAGCCGCCATGCTGTTGTCCAAATGTAATTTTCTCGGCCACATTCGGGCGCCCAGATAGACCAGCGACCTGTTAAGTCTTATGTCTACGACCACAACACAATCCAGTGAAGCCAAGACAACCACACGCGAACTTGCGTTGTCGGTGCAGAACCTGACAACCAGCTTCCGTTCGGATCGTGGATTGGTGACAGCCGTCAGTAATGTGTCATTTGACCTGTTCAAGGGAGAAGCTCTGGGGCTTGTGGGTGAAAGTGGTTGCGGCAAGTCCGTGACCAGCAAATCGTTGATGCGTCTTTTGCCCGAACATGTCACGCGTTATGGCAGCGACAGCAAAGTGATGCTGGGCAGCGACAACGTGATGAAGTACAGCAATCGTGAAATGCGGAAGATTCGCGGCAACCGCATCGCGATGATCTTTCAGGAACCCATGACAGCGTTAAATCCTGTGTTCACAATTGGCTGGCAGTTGGATGAAGCTCTGCGGCACCACACCAAGCTAAATCGAGCTGATCGGCGAAAACGTGTTGTCGAACTTCTGGACATGGTTGAAATACCGAATCCAGACAAACGCTACGGCGAGTACCCTCATCAATTGTCGGGAGGCATGCGTCAGCGAGTTGTTATTGCAATGGCATTGGCTTGCGAACCTGAAATTCTGATTGCCGATGAGCCGACAACTGCGCTTGACGTTACGATTCAGGCTCAGATTCTGCGACTGATGAACGATCTTCGCGAACGCACGGGAACTGCGATTTTGTTAATCACTCACGACCTTGGTGTTGTCGCTCAAACGTGTGATCGAGTTGTGGTGATGTATGCCGGTCAGGTTGTTGAACAGGCGTCGGTTGGCGATCTGTTTCACAACCCATCGCACCCATACACGCGAGCTTTGTTGCAATCGATACCTCGCAGCGGCAAGAAAGAAAAAGGCAAGCGACTGGCGACGATTGATGGTATTGTTCCAAGTCTGTTGGACATGCCCAAGGCGTGTCGTTTTGCGGAACGTTGTGATTGTCGCCAGCCGCAGTGCGACGTAGAAATGCCCGAGCTGGTGAACTTTTCCGGCGACCGAAGTGTTCGATGTCATTTTCCTGTGCACAAATAGAAAATTGAATTGTGTCGTTTGTTGAAGTCAACAACCTGGTAAAACACTTCCCGATTCGCGGAGGCATTCTGAACCGAGTCATTGCTCAGGTACAGGCCGTCAGCGATGTGAGCCTGCGCATTGAAAAAGGCGAAACTCTGGGAGTGATCGGGGAATCCGGTTGTGGAAAATCGACTTTGGGTAAGACCATGATTCGGCTTATCGAACCGACATCCGGCGATGTGCGATTCGATGGGGTCGAAATTACCGGCCTAAGCCATGCCGAACTGATGCCCATCCGACAGCGGATGCAGTTCATCTTTCAAGACCCGTATTCTTCGTTAAACCCAAGAATGACAGCACAGCAGATGCTGGCTGAAGTGATACGGTTTCATGATGTCGTGCCTGCGAAGGAAACCGATAAATACATCGAAGAACTGTTGGAAACCGTGCAGCTGCGGAAGGATTCGAAGAATCGATATCCACACGAATTTTCCGGCGGCCAGCGACAACGCCTGAATATCGCTCGCGCTTTGGCGGTGAAGCCGGATTTCATTATCGCAGATGAACCCGTTTCTGCGTTGGACGTATCCGTGCAGGCTCAGATTCTGAATCTGTTGATGGATCTACGCGAAAAATTCGGCCTGACCATTATGTTTATTTCTCACGACCTGAAAGTGGTTGAGCACTTCTGCGACCGTATGGTTGTGATGTATCTGGGCACGATCGTTGAACGCCTGTCTTGCGATGATATTTACAATCAGGCCCAACATCCGTACACCAAAGCTTTGTTGAAGTCGAATCCGATTAACGACCCGGATGACCGCGAAACGCTGTACATTCTGGAAGGCGAAGTGCCCAGCCCCAGCAACCCACCGCCTGGTTGTCCGTTTGTGACACGCTGCGACATTGCTGAAGAACGTTGTAAGTCAGAGCGTCCTCCTTTGGTTCAACTCGGTGACGAACACCAGATTGCCTGCTGGGCGGTCACTCATCCGGCCAATGCTTCCACGTCGTCGGATGCGTTGTGATTCACCGCTTCTGCCGCAACAAATGCTGTTGAATCTCGCCGAGGTTTTTTGCTCGCGCTTACTACCAGCAACAGATTTCAGCCGGATTCAAAGGCATCCGTAAACAACGATTTTAGTTTGGGGTTGCCTGCCGCAATCACGGCGGCTTCAACCTGTTCGGCGATTCCCGGATAGAACCGAACGGGTGACAGCGACTTTAACGCGATCGCGGCGTGTTGGCTGTCATCTCGAACAAGCTGCAGCAGAAACTCAATCGCCGCTGGTATTCGCGAAAGTGCGGCACTTACGTAAAACGCTTCGCGAACGCTGTCCCGGCAATTGATGCAGGCTTGCAGTAGTTTCTCCACACCGCGTTCGTTGCGCGATTCTCCAATTGCGGTGGCCGCTTCGATTGCCGCATCTTCGCGTTGAAACAGAAAGCCGGCAACGAAGTCTGCGTTGTTGTTGGGCGAGTGACTTAGCAAACCGCGGAAGCATTCACCCAACACTTCGCACGCGTCGTCACCGATGGATGCTTTAAGTCGAAGGACGGGCACGACGCATTGCGAACCAGTCATTGTGATCGCTCGGGCGGCGTGCATTCGAGCAAGCCGGTCAGCGTCTGCCAGCAGGTCGATCAATGAATTCATCGTTTCAGCGGGTGAGGCGATTCGGCTATGCACAAGCCCAAACGCACATGCGCCGCGAAGGTTTCCGGCGCTGTCTGTCACCTGGCCCCACACGGGATCCGGTTGCACGTACTTCATGCCGTCTTTATAGAAGTCGGGATCGTCGTGTTCTCTGTAAACCAGTGCTTCGACCAGCGGCAGCTTTGCCCGGCAGCCTCGGTCGTTTTCTGTCGGTTCAATCAGAAATCGATCGTAGGCGCTGCGAAGGCAATCTTCGGACACCCGCGATTCCAGTTCCACAACCATTTTGGCCGCCCGTTCCACAACAATGCACGACTTGCTGCCCATCGCGGATTCAAGAACGTCGACCAGTTCCTGTCCATGGAGGTCCAGGGCTGCTGCCTGAAGCTTTTGCAGGTGCTGTTCCGGAGTAAGTCGTTTGCCGGCCATCTCCGTGATACTCCCGTTCCATCATTGAATGACACAAAAGGCTGTAACAGCACGACCGTCGTTACTGCCCGAAGACCTGCAGTGCGGATTTGTCATTTGATATCAGGCCAATGCTGCGAGCTTTATCAGACAGCGTCTGCAGGGCTTGCTGTCCGACAGTGCCGAGATCTTCCGTCCATTGGTTAACGTAAAGATCAACGTGCTTCATCAGCACTTCGTCGTCGAATTCCTGAGCATAATGCCGCATTGTTGGCAAAGCTGAATTTCGATCGGCAACCGCAAACATCAGCGACTCGTGTATGACAGTCTGAACTTTGCTGATGACTTCGTCGGTCAGTAATTTGCTGGCAACAATTCCGCCCAGCGGCAGTGGAGAATTCGTTTCTTTCTCCCAGCGAGTTCCCAGGTCTTCAACAAGTCCCAGCCCTTCGTTTTGCCACGTGAATCTGCCTTCGTGAATGCAAACACCGAAGTCTGCCTTCTGCATTTTTAATTCGGGCATTATGTCCGAAAACACCACGTGTCTGATGTTTGTTGTGTGCGGATAGAACAGTTGAAACAGCAGTGCAGCGGTTGTGTGCCGGCCGGGGCACAATGTTGTTTGAGAAGCGTTGCTGGGGGGGGCGTTGTTTCTGGCTGCAAGTAAAAGTGGGCCGACGCCAAATCCCAAAGCGGAACCACTGGGCAGCACAACGGTGGAATCGGCAAGCAGTAAGGCTGCATGGAAACTGGCCTTCGCGACGTCGAAATCGTTATTGAACAGTCGCAGATTCAGTTGTTGAATATCCAGAAGCTCGACCACAAATTCCAGACCTCGCCAATCAACCTGCCGGTTAATCAGAGCGCTGAAGGCGAATGTGTCGTTGGGGCAGGTGGAAATTCCCAGGCGGATTTTTGTGGTCATTTCAGTTTTTCCAGAACGACATCTGCTGCTGCGTTAAGTGCGTCTACGATTCTCCATCGTGACTTATCACGATCGCCCGCAATGTTGGAGATACCTCGGACAATCATCAGTGGAACTCCCGCCATCGCGGCCGCAATTGCCACAGAAAAGCCCTCCATGTCTTCAGCAATCGCGTTTGGGAACCGAGCAATTCGATCTCGAACGTCCTTTTGAGTGGCCGCTGCGGCGCACACGGTGAGCAGTTGTGGGGCGGGTAAAGAATCATCTTCCGACTGGCAAAGTGAGATCGCATCGCCGATTCGAATGGGGGCCTGATCTGCAACGGTTTCAGTCCAGTGAGCCCAACCCAGTTCTCCCGCGTTTCGAAATGCGTCGCCTGTACCAGCGCCGATTCCGTACATCGCCACATGTTCGAAGATGGTGGCGTGTCCCGGTGCCAGTTCTCTTGTGAACGCACCGGCGATTCCGGCCAGCACAATCCGTTCTGGCTGCTTCGCGGCAATCAGAAACGATGTTCTGGCAGCGGATGCTACCGGGCCGAAGCCAACAAGTTGAATGTCTACGTCGGTAAGTCCGCTTAGTCGCGGCTTAAGAACGTTCAGTTCTCCGACTGTTGGAATAAGGATAAGAGTTCCGGGCATGGGAAAACTCAGGCAGAAGAATACGTCGGTTAGCCATCATTGCTGTAGAGAACGTATTAACGCATACCGCAGCACGTCTGTCAGCATAACGCAGGTTTGAGTGGCTTTCACGGCCCGGGGCAATTCATATCTCGCCCCAACTGGATTTCGTGCATTTAGACACAAAGTCGAATTTTTGGCCTCGTTAGAGTCTTACTGAAAATGATCCGCGCATGTTGGCCGTAGCGACAACGGAGCGGCTCGGCGATTCGAGCGTTCCACGTCTTTCTGCGTACCACGCCACTGGGTCAAGGGCGAAGCCCTTGTTAGGTGGCCAGCAGTGATGCTTCGGTGCGTTGGTCGCAGCAGACTGCTGCGACCAACGTCTGCTGCAATTAACTGGCTACTTGGCAGGCGTGAACGCAGCGATTTCTTTGCCGTCTGCCCCGTTCCAGATTCTCAGAATTCCGTCTTCGCAACCAGCGGCGACGATCTTTCCGTCTGCCGTTGTGGCCGAGCAATACACGTAATCCGGGCAACCTTTGAACTCTCGCACTGTGCCTCCGTTGGCGGCTTTGTGGCGGAAGACTCGCTTATCGCCGCTGCAGCTGATGAAGTCATCTTCCAGGCCAATGAAAGACAGAGATGTCACCTGCTTGGTGTACGTGGAAATCGTGCGAGACTGTTCGCCAGTTTCTGCGTTCCAGACTTTGATGGCGTTGTCGGCACCGGCACTTGCCAATGTGGTTCCATCGCCTTTCCAGCTGACGTCCATCACGTGGTGAGTGTGTCCTTCATACGCACGTACAAAATCTCCCGTTGCGACATTGAACACTTTGACGAACTTGTCGGCAGACGCTGAAGCGATCAGTTTTCCGTCTGCTGAAAAGTCGATTCCGTAAACTGTATCGCTGTGAGCGTCTTTGAATGTTCGAAGCAGCGTTCCATCAGCTACGTTCCAAAGTGTTAGTTCGCCCGTTCGAGATGCTTCGCCACCACCAGCTGCCAAAATGGTGCCGTCTGGTGAAAAAGCCAGTGATAGAACTCGATCAACAAACGCAGAATTCTGGCCGTCAGAATCCGGGCCGATAACACGGCTTAACTTCCATGCTGGAAAGGCGGAAATCCTTGAAAGGTTTCCGCTGGAGTTTTGTAGCAGGAAGTTTCGAGTGCCATTCGCAACGGCGATTGGCTTTTCGTTTTCGGGCAGGTTGCCGGGGAGCACGTCGATTGGAGTTCCGTCATTGAAGTTCCAAAGTCGAGTGGTGCCGCCTGCGTCAACAGTTGCGACAAACGTGTTTCCGGCGAATGAGGCGAGTACAGCAGTGATCGTTTGTTTGGCAGCAGCGTCCGCAGTTGTGTGAGCATCCGCTGCCAGCTTTGCTTCTGATTCGGCTTCTGCAAGTTTTGATTTGCGTTCAGCAACACGAGCCTCGGCTCGTTCGATGGCCTGCTGCGAAAGTACTTTACTTTTTTCTGCTGACTTCAGTGAGCCTTCTGCTGCGGTAACAGCATCGGCTGCTGTTTGCTTAGCCTTTTCCGCAGCTTCCAGAGCTTTCTTTAGTCCATCGTCTTCAGGTTTTGCTTCGCTGCCAGTCTTGGCTTCGGTTGCCTTGGTTACGGCTTCTTCCAGCTTCTTTTTCGCTTCCGTTAATGCATCGGTGGTCTTCTTGACTTCTTCGTCGGCCTTCTTTAACGATTCCTGCTGTTCCGTGACTCGCTTTTCGTCTTCTGTAATCTGCCCCTTAACGACCGCAACTCGAGCGTCGCGAACAGCCTTGTTGGTGGCTGCAGATTGGAGTGATCGGGCTGAAAGAATATCGGTGTTCAGAGTTGCCAGGAGCTTTCCGTCGGCGGCATTCCAAAGTTCTGCCTTCCCATCAGTATTGACGGTGACGACTCGCTGAGCATCCGCAGAGATTGTTGAACTGTTGACAGGTGCACTGGTTTGAATGGTTGCCGTGATTTGCAGCGAATCCGTTTTACGAAGCTCGATCGTTTGAGCCTCTGTGCGGCACATCAACGTGACGCCGGAAATTGCGATTTGTTGGATGGCACCTTTGTTGGGTTTTACGGCGTCAGTGGCGACAAGTGTTTTCGCAGCTGCGTCAAGGCTCATCGGCTGCAATGTCCCGTCCGCCAGCAGGACGACCAGCTTGTTGGCGTCGGAAATGAACGCTGCGCTGGTGGCTTTTGATGCTAATGCTTCGCTGCTGGCGTCAATGTTGCCGTTCGTTCGGTTAACGAGACTGACAACGGCTTCCGCGGTTGCGATGGAAACCCACTGATTCTCAGGGCCATGAATTCCCAGCAGTGTTGTAGCTGAAGGATCGTATCCGGGAATCTCGCTTAGGATTTTTCCGCTTGCGGCGTCAATGCTTCGGATGTATCCGTCAGCGTTGTGAATCGCAATTACGGAAGTGTCAGCACTGGATACCATTGTTTTGGCGATCGCAGGCATGCTGACGGCAGTTGCGGCATTTGCTTTATCACGCTGCCATAGTTTGACGACCTGAAAGCCAGCGGTTGCCAGCATCTCGCCGCTGGGGTGAAACGCAATGGCGTGAACATAGTCACGGTGTGCGGTTTGAGAAACGGAATTGTCCCCCACCAAAGCCGGGTCCACCAGTGCTTGAGGCTGGTCTTGAGTTTGCAGGTCGTACACAGCAACTGTGCCAGCTCGACCAGCGGCCACAAATCGACCGTAGGGATCAGCGTCAAGAGAATAGATCGCGTGCAGGCCGGAATCGATCTTCTGCCATTGCATTGCCGCACCTGATCCAGACGAATCTGTTTTGGCACCTTCCACAATCCACTGGCGCAGAATTCCAAGTTCCTGCGGAGTCAGTTTTTTAGCCTGAACTTCGTTGGGCCACGGCGGCATGAAGGATTCTTCTTTTCGAGCCACAACATTGTAGAGATAACTTTCATCGGGTTTGCCTGCAGTAACAACCTGTCCAGAGCTGCCGCCCTTCATGATTGTCTGGCCATCTTCAAGGTTCAAATCGCCTTCGGACTTTGTCTTGTTATGACAGGCAATGCAATTGGCCTGCAGGATCGGATAGACGTCGGCTTGAAAATCTATTGGGCGGCCCAGTTGTACGTCCGCTGGTACAATCGCTTGTTCTTCATCGGCAATCGCGTTCACTTGCGACGTTGCTGACCAGAGCAGGACGATGATTGCGCCGGTTTGGATTTGTCGTGAGGCTGTTCTGAACATGGTGGCGAACTTGTCTGATGACGGTGGGCGAATGTGGATGAGACGCGTGAAATGGCGTGGGGCGTGCGGTTGCTAGTCAACCACTTTTAGCGAAACAGGAACGTCAAAGCTTGCTTTCCGTCCACCAAATTCAGCGGTGGCTTGAATGACGGCGTTGGCAATGTCGGCCGGAGCAGCGTTGGCATCTGCCGTCAGCGTTAATGTCGCTTCCGTTTGATCAGCGGCGATTTCGACTGTGGTGGAACTGATACGCTTTTCAGATTCGGGTAGCTGCAGTCTGACGGAGACCGGGCCGGCGAAGTTGTTTTTTCGTGTCAGAGTCACCTTCACATCGGCTGATGCACCTTTCTTGATGGCACCGGCATTGGGGACAGCGGCGGCTATTTTTCCGGGCGTTGTATGAACACTTAGTTGAATAGGCCGAGTAACCGAGCGGACATTGATGTTTTTCGGTTTGGCCGCTTCTTCCGCTTTCTTTGTGGACTCTTCTGCTGCCAGCTTTGCCGCTTCTGCTGCTTTGAGGGCGGCTTCCGCAGCGATAACGGCAGCCTTGGCTTTTTCGACCGCCTGCTGTTGAGCCGTCATTTCAGTTTTCGCACGGGCGATCTGAGCCGTCTTTTCAGTAACCAGTGTCTCTTTTGTTTCAATCTGGTGATTGAACGCGTTGATCTTTTCAATCAAAGCCGCAACGGGCTTTGAAGCTTCGTTGACGGAGTCTGTGGCTTCACGTACAGATTTTATGGCGGCATCCAGATCGGCGTTATCAGTGGTTTGAGCCGCAGACGCAGCCGTCAGTTGGGCCTGCAGCGACGCCAGTTGTGAGGCGGCTTTCGTCTTGTCACCAATCGCCAGCTTCAGTTCTTCCTTCACTTTAGCGTGTTCTGACTTGGCGGCGACAAGTTCCTGTTCATACGCTGTAAAGGCAGTCGCCAGTTCGGTGACTTTCTTTTCGCCAGCTTCACCTGCTGCCTTTGCCGTGGCCAACACGTTCTGTTCTGCGGCCAGCTTTTCGACGGCCTTAGCAACGGCAAGTTTGGCTCGTTCAACCTGCCACGGGTTGCGGATGTAAGGCACCGTTGCGGTTGCGTGCAACAGCAGGGTTGCCGGTCCTGGCGGAGCGTTGTCCTTGAAATAGAAACGAGCAATCGCGGATGTCTGATCTTTTTCGAACGCGACTTTGGGGACGTCCACATTTCCCGGCTGCCCGGAAAATGCGATATCGACCTTGCCGTCAAATCCGGCACTGCGAGTGATGCTGATGGGCACCAGCAGCTGCTGGTCCTGAGTGATTTCTGCGTTGACGAATTCCGGTTCGACGTAGAACGGCTCAGCGTCTTTCATCACGCACAACAACATCGAACTGCAGACTCGGGCGGTGCGTGGCAAGCCGTTAACTCCTGTGTGTGTCAGAGTTGCCACGGCTGCCGCACGTTTGGTGGGCGATCCGTCGGTTTCCACAGTACCGAAAATTCGAACTGGCACCGCCACTTCGTTGGCGGTGTTTGTGGCGTGGAAAACCATCACCGCAGAGGAACTTCCCGGTCGAATGCTGGTTTCAGAAACGGTGATTCCTTCGGGCAATCCTTCAACGTGCAGCTTGATGTTGTCGTTGTGGCCACTGATGCGGTAAGCATAGACAGGAAGCTCGTACGTTCCACCTTTTCGCAGGCTGATTGCTCCCGCTGTTGGCGGAGCCTTTCCATCGATGGAAGACTGCGAATCGAAGACAACCAGTTGGAAGTCAGCAGCAGCTGGTTCAATCGCGATAGAATACGTCAAATTGGCCGCACCACGAGACGCTGAAAACTTATCCTTGATGCGAACCTGGTATTGCCCGTCTTCAGGCACGTTCAGAACAAACGACGGGTCACTGGTGAGCGTAGGAAGGATCGCTCCACCGGGATTCTGCTTATTGTCATCTTCGCGTGCGAGCCGTTTAAGCGTTTCGGTTCCATCTGCGGCCGTCAGCACCTGCTCCACAACAAGAATGGGATCAGCGCTGCTGTTCAGGCGTTGCGCGAGCACTTCGATTTGCCATTGTTCTCCTTTTTTCGCCGTAAAGCGGTAAGTGTCTTCATCCAGTTCTTTGGCAAACGTGCCTGAAACAGTGGTTGGGACTTCAATTGTTTGAAAGGCGGACTGCTCCGAAGATTCTGTGACGAAAGAGACGGGCAGGTTTTGCACGCTGAGTGAAAGCAGGTTTCCGTCAATGCCGGAATAGGTGACGGCGTTGATCGATGTGGACGCTGAATCGGTTCCGACACTGCCGTGGTTTGTGTCTGCCACCTTCAGCGTAATCTGCTTCTTTTGCAACGGAACCCCGTCGATGGTCAGGTCCGTTGGAACCGCATCGGCCATGTTGCGGCCGAAGACAGTGACCTGAGAGTCAACCGCTGACTGCACAACCGGCGGGACAACAAAGTCAACCACGGGCCGAGTGTCGATGCTTAGTCTGTATGTGTAATCGCTGCTTCCTGCGTAGACAACGTCATGTACCTTCAGGCTTAGCGTTTGGTCAATCGGGTTCTCATAAACGATCACCGCGTCGTGCTGAGTGATTCTGCGAGCCTGTGCGACTCGTCGACCAGCAGCGTCGAACAGTTCCAGGGTGGGCTGCATTACGGAATCAAGAATTGCCGCTTCAGAACGAATTGCGATGGATTGGTTAGCGGCCACGTTAATGTGAAAAACATCGACGTCGGCGGCTCCATTAGACCGAGCATTAACGATGGAATTGATGGCAACTGTTTGCGCCTGAGCTGGTGTATTGTTCGGTTCGGCTTCCTGTATTTCGGGCAACGTGTCGACTCGAAAAATGCGAGGATTGCTGATGCCGAACAATCCTTTCAGTCGCACGTCGTAAAGTCCCGGTTGAGTATCAGCAGAAACACTGACCACAAACTGATTGGCGATCGGTTCGCCTTTGGCGTCCAGCTTTGCGGTGGCAGAGAGTCCGGGGTGCGAGAAAACAAGTTCGGCAGCTTCGTCCATGTTGCTGCCGGCTGTGATCGCGACATCAACGCTTGATCCCTGTTGTGCTCCCGCAGGAAACACGGCTGTGATTTGTATCTGCGGCAACTGAGCGTTGGCATTGGAGCAGGCGAACAGCAACAGTCCGAAAAATAAAATTCGTTTCATGGCACACTAAAAATCGGAAAGGCGGGATTGGGCGGAGGGCGAATGTTGAAGCGGCGTATTGCACGTTTTAAAGCTGCATCACTCTTAGGCGAAACTGATGCAGCTCTGGCGAACCAGTGGAAGATTGATATTGAAACGTGGCCAGAAATGACCGCGTTCCTGTTAGTGATTGAACAGGAATTCTTTGGTGTTGATCAATGCCCAAAGAATATCTTCATAGGCGATTTTGGGGGCCTCTACGTGTCGTCCGATGTACTCCGTCGCAACTTTCATTTCGTCAGCTCGTGGATTGCGGGCGAACACGATCTGATAAAGTTCGGTGATGCGTTCTTCGTGGCTGCGTTCTGTTTCAGCGGCTAATTTTGCGGCTCGCGCTTCGTTTTTCGAAATCTTGTCCTGAATTTCCTTGCTGTTAAGCAGGTGCAGACTTTGAGCAAGGTTGGCATCCTGGCTGCGTTCACATTCGCAGGCGGTGTCGCCTTCCGGCATGCCGAAGACTTTCAGAAAGTACGGACCGTTGGACGAATCGGCCAGTTGGATGGCACGTGTTCCGGCAGGCATGCCGCCGAAGTTTTCAGAAGTCATCGTGACCTGATGAAAGCCGTCGTACAATGCTTCCGCACTTAGTCGACGTGGGTAGTAGCGGCTGAAGTTCTGTTTGTCGTTGGCGTTGTATTCATTGGGCAGTGAACTTAGCTGATACGTGTTTGACCTGCAGATGGTGCGAATTAACTGTTTGGTGTCAAAGCCTGATTCAATAAACTGCTGGGCCAGCGAATCCAGCAGTTCTGGATTTGTAGGAGGATTGGTGGCACGCATATCGTCTTCTGGTTCAACAATTCCTCGATTGAAGAAGTGCTTCCAGTAACGATTGACCAATGACTTCGCGAAAAAAGGATTCGCCGGGTCGCTCATCCAGTTAGCCAGTTCAACTCGAGGATCACTTTCTGCGGCAATGTCCAATGCGGGGGTGCCCAATCCTGCAGGGCGAAGCGAAGCCCCCGATCGTGGGTTGTTAGCAGTCGCAACACCTTCGTTGTGGAAAATCTGTCGATCGCGAAATCCGCCAGGAACTCCCGGGATCGCCTTTTTCCCGACTCGATTAAAAAACGCGGCCATGCTGTAGTAGTCGTTCTGGCTCCATTTTTCGAACGGGTGATGGTGGCAGCGAGCGCATTGAATTCGAATGCCAAGGAACAGCTGCGCCGTGTCTTCAACCTGCTCTTCCACTTGATCGACTTCTCGAAACCACGTTACGGCGGGATTGACCAAAGGTTCGCCGGACGCGGTGATGATTTCGCGAACGAATCTGTCGTATGGTTTATTTTCGTAGACGCTGTCCCAAATCCATTGATGAAACAGGTGAGTTCCGGCGGTGTCTTCGCCTTTCGATTTTTTGTTGCGCAGAATGAAGTTCCATTTGTTGGCGAAATGGTCTGCGTAGGCGGTGCTGTCCAAAAGTTCATCAATAAGCTGGTCGCGTTTGGTGGCTGAGGTATCGGCGAGAAACGAACGTACTTTCTCATCCGTTGGCAACGCTCCGGTTACATCCAGAGATACTCGACGAAGAAAGGTGGAATCGTCGCTGATTTCTGATGGTGGAATCCCCAGCAATCGTAGTTTGTTGAACACAGCCGTATCGACAGTGTTGACGGCAGGCGGCATTCCGGACGTGTCGGCCCCCAATGGGATGGTGGCTCTAAACGTGCTGACCTGCCCTTGATAGCGAGCCATGATGGCGACTTCTCCTGCCAGGTCGAGCGTTGTTACGAGACCCGTTTCGCTGCACTCAGCCATTTCGGAATCGTTGGCTTCGTACAATGCCATACGAGTGACGTCTTCGGTGGTGCCATCGCTGTAAGTGGCAATCACGCTGATTTGCTGCTCTGTACTTTGCGGCATCACGCGTGCTTCTGGATAGCATTTGATGGCAACAACCGAGGGGTCTTCGCCTTGACCGTAAGGCATGCCCTGTTGAATCCAGCTGACCAGCATGCGGTATTCGTAGCTGTTCAAATCCATGCGTTTGCCGCCCCCGTGAGGCGTGCGGCCTGTGGCTTTTGTCAACAACAGGCTTTCCGCAGGTGCACCGGGGAAGATACGGCGTCCGCGTGATTCTTTGCGAAGAAACTCGTAATCGTCTTCCGGATAGAAGCCCAGCAATGAGAGTTTGAAGCCGTTCTGGCCGCCTGATTTTCCGTGGCAACCACCACCGTTGCAGCCCAGCTTTGTGAAAATTGGAACAACCTGATTGCGAAAACTAAGCGGCAGCGGTGATGCGAATCCGCTGACGAGGACTTTAATATTGGCAGAATGGTCGCCTTGCTGGGCCGTGATCACAGCTTCTCCGTCAGCGAGTGGAGTGACCAGGCCAGTTTCGTCAATTTGAAGAATGCCTTCCGGCTGAATCGCATACTTTGCTGTGCGAGTTACATCAGCGGCGGAATCACCAGTTATGTAGCTAACAAACAATTGTTGGCGGATGTCTTTGCTGCGAATCTGCACGATGCCCGATTCATCAACCGGGCCAATTGACATCGCGACGTCTGCGGCCGACGAAACGGACGTACACGCAGCCAACAGTACTGCGCAGCCAAAAACGGCGAGCTGGATAAGCATCTTCATGATAGCGATTCCATGGGGGCGACGGCGTCGTGCCGTCTTCAGGAAACAGGTAGGTTATTTGAGGGAAAGTTTGTGAGCGGATTTTGAGTGGAAGTGGCTGGAAAAGGCCGCTATCGAAATCCGTCACAGGTGGGTACCGCGGTTGCTGGTGCCGCAACTATAGCCTATTTGACCAGCAATGGGAGTCAAGACACTCGGTTGCCCATCTTGCTCTGGTGAACAAAGTGCGAGTTTGGGAAGTCTTTTCGTATTGACTTTCCCGAAGAATCTGCCTGGTTTCTGACGCAATTGCCCGAACTTGTTGTTGATTGAGCGGACTCGCGTAGAATGGCGGGTACCCTACGACACCTTCAACCTGAACGCGTCGGTGAGCGATTCGACAGGAATCGCGGGAGAATTCATGATGCCGGTTTTCACCAGCATTGCAAAATACGACAGGACGAACTGTGCCATTCGCAGACATTGAAAACGCCGTCAAAGCTTTAAGCCAGGGGAAAATGATCATCGTCGTTGACGACGAAGATCGCGAAAATGAAGGCGACTTCATTTGCGCCGCCGAAACGATCACCTCGGAGCAGGTTGACTTCATGCTGAAGATCGGCCGAGGCACCATGTGCGTTCCTTTGTCTTCAGAAGACGCCGAACGCCTGAAGCTGCGACCGATGATCGATGACAACTACAACACCGCTCCGCACAAAACTGCGTTTCTGACAAGCGTCGATCATATCGCAGCAGGAACCGGTGTAAGTGCCGACAATCGTGCTCGCACAATTCGAGAACTTGCAAACCCAAATGCCACTGCCGACGACTTTGTTCGTCCGGGGCACATGTGCCCGCTGCTTAGCATGGACGGCGGAGTTTTGCGGCGGGCCGGACATACAGAAGCCACCAGCGATCTGCTGCGTCTGGCTGGTCTGACTCCTGTTGGCGCGCTGATTGAAATCTGCAGCCAGCACGGTCACGGTATGGCGGACATGGCGGAGCTGGAAGAAATTTCGCGGCAGTACGATATCCCAATGATTAGTATCGAAGAACTAATCAAGTACCGAAGAATGCGTGAAAAGCTTGTTGTGCGTGTTGTCGAAGTGGAAATCCCAACAGGAGAATTCGGCAAGCCTAAAATGATTGGCTACCAGGTGATGCACGAAGATCAACAGCCAATGGCGATTGTTTGGGGAGATCTGTCGTCGGTGGAAGCTCCACTGGTTCGCATGCATTCGTCATGCTTTACCGGAGACGTGTTGGATTCGCTGCGTTGCGATTGCGGCGACCAGCTGCGACTTGCGATGAAGATGATCAGCCAGGAAGGCGCAGGAGCTGTGGTCTATCTTCCTCAGGAAGGCCGCGGCATTGGGCTGCTGGCGAAGCTAAAAGCCTATAAGCTGCAGGATGAAGGACTCGACACCGTTGAGGCCAATCACAAGCTGGGCTTCAAAGCAGACATGCGAGACTACATGGTTGGGTTGCAGATTCTGAAAGATCTGGGGCTCAGCCAGGTGAGACTCCTGACCAACAATCCTAAAAAGACGGAGTCCTTTGTATACTCCGGAGTCAATCTTCAAGTTGTTGAACAGGTTCCAATCGTTGCTGAGCCGCACGAATGTCGGAACAGTTATATGGAAACCAAAAAGAAAAAGATGGGGCACCTGCTTCCGGACTAAACCTGATGCCGGACTCAATAATTGCTTGCTGCAATAGGAGTGCGATGGGTGGCCGGGGTTGGAGCGACGTACGAGCGAAACCCCGGGATATTTCCGGAAATGACGGTTGTGACGGCTAAACCTGCTTGCTGAAGCTGCGTTACATCGTGTCTAAAGCACAATCGACGGGGAATTTGCGAGTAATTCCGCTGGTTGCTGACCAGGCTGTCCTTTGCTGAATGCTGTTTTCAGAACGAGACTTTCCGGCGTCAAATTCAACCGTACAATCTTTTTTCATCCTTGATGGCCAAATTCGATCGCTTCATTGGCAAAGTATCCTGGTGGAACTTCTCTCTAACGTTCATCTTTCCTGCTTCCTGCTAAGCTATCTTGTCGCGTTCGGCGTCGAGCTGTATCAGATCGCGCGCGGTCGAACGGGGATTGCTCGCGGTATTTTAATCCTGGCTGTGGGGGCTGGCCTGGTGGCACACACTGCGTACCTTTTCAGTCGCAGTGCGAAGTCTGGATTGCCGCCGCTTGTTGGCAGCAGTCACGACTGGTTGTTGGTGTTAGCCTGGTTGATGGCCGTGATTTACCTGGTGGTTTTATTCATGCAGGAACGAGTTGCGATCGGTGTATTTGTACTGCCACCGCTGATTGGGCTTGTTGTGATGGCCATGTACGTTGAAGACCTCGCGACCAGTCAGGTCCGTGAAGTTGCGACTCAACGTTGGGGAATGCTGCACGCCGGAACGTTGGTTGTGGGAATGGTGTCCGTTGCCGCCGCAACGCTTTGTGGAGCCATGTATCTGCTGCAATATCAAAAGCTCAGAGGCAGCAAATCGAAGCTGCATCGACTGCAGCTTCCAAGTCTGGAACGATTGACATCGTTAAACAGATGGCTGGTTATCAGTACGGTGGTGATGCTGACCGTGGGCTTGCTTACAGGTGTCATTCTTGGTGCGTCAAAGAAAGCGGCTGGCAGCAGTTTTCAATGGCTGGACCCTGTGGTTATTGGAACCAGCGTTGTGTGGTTGTTTATGGTGGGGTATTTGCTGTGGCTGCTAACTCAGAAAGAACAATCAGGGCGTCAGGTTGCTCGGCTGACTTTGATGGCGGGAGCTTTTCTGTTGTTCACCATCTTCGGCCTGATGCTGCTGGCGGGCGGAGTTCATGGTTCTTCCGCGACGGCAGCTGAGCAAGTGTCATTCTTCATCACGAAAGGAGACGGCGGAAACGCCGAATCGTGATGAACGTATTCGTACTTAGCTGCAATCACCATCACGCCGGACTGGAAGTCCGTGAAAAGCTGGCCTTCGCTTCAGAAGAGCAGCTTTCACGCGCTTATGCCGATTGGCATCTGAAGCATCCGGAATCTGAACTTGTCGTTCTTTCGACCTGTAACCGTGTAGAAATCTATGCGGCCACGGACGAAGGAAACCACGAACTGTCCTCTCAACACATAACGGATTTTGTTTCTCAGTTTCACAACGTTCCTTCGGACGAATTTATCGGATCAGTTCTGTCACATCATGGAGCTAAGGCCGTTGAGCACCTGTTTGATGTTGTCTGCAGCCTTGACAGTATGGTGCTTGGTGAACCTCAGATCGTCACTCAGGTAAAAGACGCCTATCGCATTGCTCGCGAAAATGATTCCTGCGGACCGCTGACCAACGTTTTGTTCCAGCATGCGTTGTCTGTCTCTGCCAGAGTTCGCACGGAAACACGATTGGCAGAAGGGCGAGTTTCCATTGCCAGCGTCGCCGTGGGCGATTTTGGCCGCAACATTTTTAACCGCTTCGACAATAAGACGGTGCTTGTTGTGGGAGCTGGAGAAATGGCGGAGGAAACTCTGCGATACCTGAAGGACGAAGGCGTCGAACGCATTGTCGTCATTAATAGAAACCGGCAGCGTGCAGACGCGCTGGCCAGCCAGTTTGGTGGAACGACAGACAGCTTCGAAAACCTGGACGAATGGCTTGGCAAGGCCGACGTGATTGTCAGCACCACGGGAGCTACGGAAACTCTGGTCACACACGAACGCTTTGAACGAATTCGTAACGCGTCCGATCGCAAGCCGGTGTTCATTCTGGACCTGGCAGCTCCGCGCGACTTTGCTCATTCCATTCGCGATATCGATGACAACGTGTTCCTGTTTGATATTGATGACCTTGAGGCGACTTGCGAAGAAAATCGCAAGCTGCGACGGTCGGAGATAAAAACAGCCAGAAAGATCATTCAAGGGCAGACGGAACGCTTCATGCAGGAAGTCTACCATCGAGCAACCGGTCCGGTGATTCAGCGGCTGCGAGCTCAGTTGGGCGACATCAGCAAAAGCGAACTTGAAATTCTGTTCAGGAAAAATGCGGACTTCAACGAAGTTCAGCAGGCCGCGATTGAAAAAACGGTGCATCGAATCGTCAATAAGCTTCTGCATCCGCCGCTGGAAACGCTGAAGGATGAAGCTCGTTCCGGAACACCCCATGGCTTGCTTGACGCCGTTAAACGCCTGTTTAATCTTGGCGAATAGCTGGTGAGAATGCGTTCGTTTTGACAGCGGCATTTTGATGGCTCGGGTGCTCTTTCATTTCGCAGCAGTGACAACCGCTTTCGCATCTTGTGCCTTTATTCGGGCGGGAGTTGGGGCGTTGATGCCGTGTTGATTTCAATTATCATCATGCCTGCATGCGTATGACGAACCCGGGGCTTCGACGTTGCTCGTCCCTGTTGACGTCTTTCTTTTCGCTGGCAATTAACGATTGGCTGGATGATGCTGAATCGTATTCTGGGCAGATTGTTTAATCGATGGCCGTCCGGCGTGCCTCACCTTTATCCCGGTCTTGACGCCCGAACCCTGGCCGCATTTATGACGGAGCAGGAGTTTCTGAGGATCAGAAGTTTCGATTGCGTTTACATACTGCCGTTTGCCGATTCCGATTCCAGCGGGCAGGATCTGGCGTTCGGTCTGGGCTTGTCGCATTTGATGATTCGCAATCTCATGCTGCTGACGGACCTCAGTATTCGCGGGCCGGAAGACACACCGAAGATTCTGCGAGACAATGTTGTCGAATTGTCGATTCAGAGAGAAGCTGTTTTTGTGACCGGCACGGCGACTCGCAGCCAGAACCGATACCAGCTGGATTTCGATGTTCAACACCGCGGAGCATCCATTGGCGGAGACGCTATCGACAGTCGTTCGTGGCCTCAGTTTCTTAAACAGACCTCTGAATCGATCGCGCGATCGATTGGTTCACGGGGAGCAATCTCTGTTAACGGTGGATGGGATTCTGGTCAGGCTGAAACAGATATGGTTCTGGAACAGTATGGCGCCTTGGCAATGGCATTTTCCCAGAAGGAAACGATGCTGCGAACCAATGCCGCGATTCAAATGATGCAGAAGTATGCCGATTTTGCTCTGCCGGCATGGTTGATTGACAATGAAGCAAAGGCTGCCCTGAAGTGGAATTTGGAAGGACTGCGGAGAGATCCTTTAAATGCTCAGATCTGCTTTGAGTTGTTTTGCGCGTTGTCTCACATTACCTGCCTGGATCCGGCCGGTGTGCAGTTTTGTCGCAAAGCGATTGAGCTAAGTCCCGGGCATGGCAAGTCGCACATGTGTGCGCCCCATCGTGCACCGAGGTCGGTAAATATGCTGAACCATTCAGAGCTTGGTTACCGGCTTCTGGCGGGTAATCCGTTTGCAATTAACAATTACATATTGAACCTGAAGAAGCACAAGGCACCGCCGGAAAGACTGCTTGAGTTCGCTAAAGAAGGGATTCGATCAGACCCTGAGGATCCCGGGAATTACATGCGAATGATCGAACTGTTGAGCGACATGAAAGAATGGCAGGCCGCTCTTGATGTCGCGAATTCGTTGTTGCAGTTGTACCATCCGGTCATGAGTGAAAGAGCATTGTATTGCCTGCGTCAGGTGCCTCAGATAGCAGCAATGCTGGACGCTGGAACGTTTGATCCTGTCAGCCAGGCAACAAATACGGTTGCCCAACTGACAAAGAAAGTCCGTTCTCCGTGATTTTCTGCGTCGGCGGCAGTGTTGGCGAATCGGCCACGCAGGGGAAGTCATACTTTCGGAGGTCTTTGCGGCAGGACCAATCTAAGCTTACCAGTATTTGACTTTCTACGCGTGCCGGTACGTCCAACGCAGGTTCCCGGCGACATCTGCTCGGTCTTCAATTCGACGGGCAATTGAAACAATCGGTCTGATGGGACAGAGAGCTGTTTATCAGACGCCCACAGGCAATCTCAAATGACGCCGCCGTGTTGGTTGCTATCGTCAAGAGCGAGTCATGCACCCGTCAAAGTCGGGTTTGGTTTAGAAGGGCTGCTGGATTTGATGACGTCTGCTGGAAACTGGTATTTGGCTAAGTTTCTCAAATGGCAGCGACCGGCAGGTTTTTTTTAGCCCGAGCGTGCGTGCGTTTTCAAAACGGTCATATTGAAAACTGCCAGCAAATTGCCTCGCCACTGCCAAACGAGATGGGCGGTCAGTTTTTTGCTGGACTGCAATTGCATAATAGCGTGGCGAAGAACGCGAACAGGGTTCGTGATGTGAACTATTTGAACAGTGGAGTAAGGCGGTGGATATTTCACCAATTCTTAATTTATTTTGAATTATTACCGAATCCAGAGGTTAGTTCTGTGGTTATAAGTCCGTCACTACGCGTCTGTGCGTTGTTGTCATGTTCTCAGTTTGTTTTTCTTAGGAGACTTGGATGAAAAAAGGCCTTGGTGTTCGCTCGCGTGGTTTTACGCTAATCGAACTGCTCGTTGTTATTGCCATTATTGCGATTCTTATCGCTCTTCTGCTTCCTGCCGTGCAGCAGGCTCGCGAAGCGGCTCGTCGAACTCAGTGTAAAAACAACCTCAAGCAATTGGGCTTGGCACTGCACAACTATCACGACGTATTCAGTAAATTCACCTACCTTAAAGGCGGTACAAGGGGATACGGAAGCACCACACGACTTGACGGAAACTACGAACGCCGATCGGGCATCATTTCGTTGTTCCCATACTTCGAGCAGTCTGCTCAATACGCGATCATCGAAGCGGGCGATCCAACAACAAGCCCACCAATTCCACCGGGCGGACCTGCTGGCTGGAACGGCTGGGCTGGTTGGAATCAACGTATGTCGAGCCTTCGCTGCCCAACCGATCCAGGTGTGGATCGTCCTCGTGGAGTTAATAGCTACGCATTCTGTCGCGGAGACTATATCGGCAACGGTTCAGGGAATGGCCGAGATCAGCAGGATGGAAACGGCGTATTTGCGTTCCGAAAGACATATGCAATTCGCGACATCATTGACGGCACCAGCAATACAGTTTGTATGGGCGAACGAGTGATTGCAGCCTTCGGCATCGGCGGAAAAGGCTCACCAAAAATCAAAGAGGGTCAGCTGACCGGCGTTTCCGGCATCACAACCAATCCTGGTGCTTGCGTTGCAGCAGTCAACGCCATCAGCAGCGGTGGCCGTTTCACAACATGGAGTGCTGTCAAAGGCAAGTTCAGTTCAACTTACTGCGACGGCCAGCCTGAAAACGTGGCATTCAACACAGTAACTCCTCCAAACGGTGCTTCTTGCATCAATGACGGTAACGGTAACTCTGACGGTGCTGTTTCTTTGCTGGCTGCGAGCAGCGAACACACTGGCGGTGTACAGGTTCTGCTGTGTGACGGTTCTGTGCGATTCATCTCAGAAAACATCGACACTGGTAACCTGGGCGTTGCAACATCACTGGGGGCAAGTAGCCCTTACGGTGTTTGGGGTGCTCTTGGAACACGATCCGGTGGTGAAGTTGTTGGCGAATTCTAATCGTCAGAAGAATTGAGAACAGCAGTTCGGCTCTTCACGGATTTCGTGAAGAGCCGGATGCATTTACGGCAGTTGATTTTTGCCATTTGAAATTGCTCAGGTTCGCACCGGGAATCAGTTTATCAGTTGAGTAGGTCCGGTCTATCCGGTCGCTGACTTTCAATGGCCGGTAGGAACCGGCCCTACTTGCTGTTTCTTAAACGTCAAGAAAAGGTTGAGTCTTAAAATGTTGTTGAATTCGCTTGTTCGTGTTTCTCCAGCTTTGCTATGCCTGATTATTTCAGGTTGTGGTGGAGCAAGCGTGGCGCCACCCGTACCGGTTTATCCAGTTAGTGGAACAATCACTTTCAAGGGGCAACCTGTTGTTGGGGCGGACGTTACGTTTATGAACGCCGAAAAAAATCGGTCGGCCTTTGGGAAAACCGATGCCCAGGGCAAGTACCAGCTGACCACATTTACTCAGAATGACGGATCGGTTGAGGGTAAGTCAGTTGTTACCATCAAGAAATATCAACCAGTGGAACCTGAAGCACCAGTAGCCGACATTGATTCAGAAGACTATGTGCCACCGACTGTTGGGGTTCGCGAGGCTCCGCCTAAAAAATCCAAGAGTGACATCCCTGATAAGTATGGCGATCCCATGCTGTCTGGTTTGATTGCTCCAGTGGCTGTTGACGGCGCCAACGTCTTTGACTTTGCTCTTGAGTAAGCTTTGGGTCAACCGTTGAATTCTGTGGGGCCGGTTCCTGCTTGCTGCCCGCCGTGGGTGGCTGGTAGGAACCGGCCCTGCTTATTGGTTTTGACGTCGAAGCAACTGTTCCTGGCGAGGTCTGATCTATTAGCCGGAAAGGCCTGCATCGCGTTCATGAGTGCAGCGTGCCAGCCTGGCAGGCCGGGCAGAAGTAGGTTGAACGGGCCAGGTCGCCCTGCCGAAGCATCAGGATTGCTTCTGAGCACTTCAGACAAGCGTCGCCTTTTCTTCCGTACACCCAAAGCTTCTGGCTGTCACTTCGGAATCGAGTTTGGCGAGATCCGTTAGTCAGGTTCAGCTTCATAAATTTGACGGCAAGGTCTCGAACGTCCAATAGTTGTCTGTCATTCAATTCCCCGACTTTGATGAGCGGGTGTATCTGCTGCAAAAACAGGATCTCAGACTTGTAGACGTTGCCGATGCCAGCCACGACCGTTTGATTCATCATCGCTTCGCCAATCGCGACCTCATTCTGTGAACGAATACGTTTCAGAAAAACATCATCAGTAATCGGCGGCCCCAGAAGATCGGGGCCAAGTTTCTGCAGATACGGATCCCTTAACAGTTGCCGTTCAGTCAGCAGGCGAATCGTCGTTGGCGAAAAACACACGACCACCCAGTCAGCCGTTTGCAGGATGGCGGTCGCCTGTATTTTCGGCTTTTGCCAGACGTCCTGTTTGCGATAGATGTGCCACGATCCGGTCATGCCCAAATGTGAATGCAGGGCCCGTTGATCGGAAAAGTGGACAATCAGGTGTTTGCCGCGGCTTTCAATTCCCAGTACCTTGCAGCCCACAATGGATTCCAGATTTTTCAGTTCAAAGTGGCCGGACGCCTGCTGGATGATTTGCCCCTGAAGCACTTTTCGCAGACTCATGGCGGCTCGAAATATTGTGTCTCCTTCAGGCATCGAAGTGCGTTCCCTTGTGCAGGTAGCCCGTCGATGTTGCTGTAAAGCCGACCTTCAGTAAGAACGGTGCCAGGGCGGAAGCTGCCGTCGGCTTGCCGTCGATCTTTGTCAGCTGCAAAGAATTGCCGGGGCGAGCCAGGCGGGCCAGTGTTGCTGCCAAAGCGAAATAATCAACGTCGGCTGTCTCTGAGTTTATGGGGCGGAAGGTTGTTAAATGCTGGCGAGTTCTGCTGACATAGCCCAGCAAATTTCCGGCCAGTGAAATCACCTTGGCACCAGCGACGCGTTGAGGTCTCGAAGAGACCGCCGTGTCTGGCCATTGCAATGCGTTGCCCCAGGGATTTGCTGGATCGGTCGCCGCAAGGACCACGGCTGCATCCGGCTTTGATGATGTTTCGTTTTGGGTGTTGCTGCTGGTTGTCACCTGCCGTGACTCTCGATGCGAACGCAGCAGGTCTTCTGCTCCGGGAGCTGCAAACTGAGCGGCTCCCAGTCCGGAAACAAAATAGCCTCTCCTGACCTTGCCAGCTTCCTCCATCGCTTTCAGAACAGGATACAGCCCCGCAAAGCCTCCCGCCACTTCTTCGCGTGCCAGCATTTCTTTCGTCAGAACTCCGTGCCGCAGAACCAGTTGGGCGGCAATCGCCATCTGGCGTTCCGTGATTGAAGTCGTGTTGGCCGCCAGGTCCGGCAGCAAGCTCCATCGTCCTTCGGAACCAGGCAGCCGGTTCTGGCGTCGCGAACGGAACCCGCGTTGTTGTCGGCGTGAATCGGATTTGTTTCTATTGGCCGCTGCTGCTCGCAATGAACGCAGGGGTGTCAATGTGTCGTTGGTCAATTCACCGCGCCAAACCATGTCCCACAAGACGTTCAGCAGGTCATTGGGAAACTGTCGCAGTGTCGCTGTGATTTGATCGAACAACAAGGCTCCCTGCTGTTGCAACAGCGTTCGGATTTCTGCGGCGGCTGAGTCTTCCATCGGAACAACCGCCGGTGCCAGTTTGTGATAGTTGTCGGTCAGAAACAGTCCGATACGTCCGTCGGAACTGCCCGTGCTGTCGAAGCCTCGCCAAATGACTTCTCCCTGAATGCAGAGTTCGTCAAGGTCCGCCGTTCGGAAGCCTTGTACGCGGGCCGGAATAATTTCGTTTTCCAGTGTTGATGCTGGCAGAGGTGCGCCTTGCAGTTGTTCAATGGCGTCCAGCAGTCCGTCGAGTCCTTTGCGAGGCCGAGTGATGCCATGCCATTCGGGTAGAAAACGAGCCAGGGCGTCAGCTTCAACCGGTTCGACCTCCTTTCGTAACGCGGCCAGGCAGCGGCGTTTGATCAGCCTTAACACGTTGACATCACACCATTCCCGACCGCGCCGCCCGGGCAGAAACTCACCTTCGATGACTCGTTCCTGCCCTTGCAATAATGTTAGCGTCGACAGGACTGGAGCGACGCCCAGGCCCAATCGGGCGGCAACTTCGTGAGCTGTAAACGGGCCGTGGGTTCTGGCGAACTGTGAAACAAGGTCGGTTAACGCATCCTGCACTGGTTCAAGGAATGCGTCCGCCAGTCCGGATGGCGGCATTACTCCCAGGGCATCTCGCAAGCGTCCGGCGTCTTCAGCAGTCGCGAAGCGTTCCTTGTGTTGCAGCAGTGAACTATGTGAGTCGCCGCCTGTAAGCTGGAAGGCGAAAGCTCTACGGCGATGCAGCAGTTCATCCAGCCATTCACGACATCTGCCAGATTCAACGTCCTTAGTCGAACATCGTTGAGCGATCTCGTCAAAGGTTAAGGCCCCAATTTTCAGCAGTAAGCCGTGCAGGTCATCGGCGTGCCGCAGGGGCCATCCGTTTAGCCGCTGAAGTTCCATGACCACTTCGCGAACGACATCGGCATCAAAGAGTTCTCGAAAATCCAGTGTTCCCAGCAATTCGCGAAGCTGTGCGTGATCGAGCGATAATGTTTGTGCGCGCCGTTCGGCCAGCGGCGCGTCGCCGTTGTAGATGAAGTTGCCGACGTAGCTGAACAGCACGGCTCCAGCGAACGGCGAAGGATGTTCGCTGCGAACCGATTTTACTCGAATCACACGGTTTCTGACCTGCGTAAGCATTGATACAAAGCTGGGCATGTCAAACACGTCGCGAAGGCATTCACGATAGGTTTCCATCAGCATGGGGAAGCTGCGAAAACGCGAGGCAACTTTCAGCAGATCAGCGGATCGTTTGCGCTGCAGCCACAGTGGTGTGCGTTTTTGAGGGCTGCGTCTCGGCAATAACAGTGATCGCGCCGCGTTCTCACGAAACTTTGCGGCGAACATCGCGGTGCCACCAATTTCGCGCACTAGTGACTCTTCCACTTCGTCAGGATCGGGAAAGAACAGCTCTTCTGCGGGCACGTCGTACGCTTCAGGAATACGAAAGACAATGCCATCGTCGGTCCACATTAAGTCAATTTCGTCGTCCGTTTCTGCTCGCAATCTGGCGGCGACCAGCAGTGCCCACGGAGCGTGAACTCGCGAACCAAACGGAGACAGAATCACAATCCGCCAATCTCCGACTTCGTCCAGAAAGCTTTCGATGACGATTGTCCTGTCAGACGGCAATTCTCCGCAGGCCTCAATTTGTTCGTTCAAATATTCCAATAACGAAACTGCCGCTGATTCTTCCAGGCCGTGTTGTGAACGTAATCTTTTGATCGCTGTTTTCGCAGGCGCTGCGACAAGTTCTCGCGAAAGCTTTCCGATCGCCTGACCGAATTCAAACGGTCGCCCCAGCCCATCGCCTCGCCAAAACGGCATGCGGCCGGGTTCGCCGGGAGCCGGCACAACGGTGACTCGATCTCGCGTAATATCAACAACACGCCACGACGATGCGCCCAACAGGAAGACGTCGCCGGGCTGGCATTCGAAGACCATTTCTTCGTCCAGTTCGCCAACTCGTCCGCCGGATTCTCCGTCTTCTCCAACCAGAAACACGCCGAACAAACCTCGATCCGGAATAGTGCCGCCATTTAGGATCGCCAGTCGTTGAGCGCCTTTGCGTGGCGACACGACGCCCGTGATGCGGTCCCAGTTAACTCGCGGTTTCAGTTCCGAAAATTCGTCGGAAGGATAACGCCCGGACAGCAGATCCAGCACACTGATGTACGATGAATACGGCAACTCAAAAAACGGAGCGGCACTGCGCAGCGTTGAATACAGTTCGTCCACATGAATGGCTTCACGTGATGTCATCGCTACCATTTGCTGAGCCAGCACATCCAGTGGATTTCGTGGATAGTGAGTTTCTTCCACCCAGCCTTCCAGCATGGCACCAGTGGCCGCGCTGCAGGCAACAAGGTCTCCGCGATATTTCGGGAAAATGATGCCTGTTGAAATCGCCCCAACCTGATGCCCTGCTCTGCCGATGCGTTGAGTGCCTGAAGCAATGGAAGGCGGTGCTTCGATTTGGATCACCAGATCGACGGCTCCCATGTCCAGACCAAGTTCCATTGATGAAGTGGCGACCATGGCGGGCAGGTCGCCGCGTTTCAGGCGGTCTTCAATGTGAGCTCGAATATCTTTCGCAATCGAACCGTGATGTGCCAATGCGATTTCTTCTTCGGCCAGTTCGTTAATGGCGGATGCAAGGCGTTCAGCCAAACGCCGACTGTTGACGAAGATCATCGTCGAACGGTTTTGACGAATCAGTTCGACAAGTCTGGGATGGATGGAAGGCCACACAGAAGGAATTGTGGGCATCGACGACGCGTCGCCAATTGGAATTTCGCCGGCGCTGTATGAGTGTGATTCGCCGGAAGTGGAAACGGTGCTGCTGGTGGCAGCGATGCCGTTTTGAGCGACGACTTCTGCGGGGGTTTCAATCGTGACAGCGAATCGCCGCTTTTCTGATGCGTCGATGATTTGCACGGGACGCGGTGTTACGGGCACGTCGGGATCCGCCGTCGCATCGCCGCCGCCAAGCAGTCGAGCAATTTCTTCCAGGGGACGCTGGGTGGCGGACAGGCCGATTCTTTGAAGTGGAACGCTGGCATTCAGTTCGCTGCTGTCTGAATGTGCCGCCTTTTTTCGCAAACGTTCGAGTCGTTCGATTGTTGAAAACAGATGCGAGCCGCGTTTGGTTCCGGCCAACGCATGAATTTCATCGACGATAATTGTTTCCACAGAAGCCAGAATCGACTCGGCCTTTGATGTCAGCATCAGGTACAGCGATTCAGGAGTTGTGATCAGGATGTCCGGTGGTTCTTTCACAATTAAAGCGCGTTCGCGCTGCGGAGTGTCGCCAGATCGGACGGCGACCGTGGGCACGCGATGGGGGACAGAATTGCGTTCTGCGAATGCTCGCAAGCCCGCGATTGGCCCGCGCAGGTTGCGGTCAACATCGACGCCCAACGCCTTCAGCGGCGAGATGTACAGGACTTTGATTCCGCGCTGGCGGCTGACGACATCTGCAAGTTGGTTGCTGATGCTTGCAGCGATCCGTGCTGCTTGTTGTTCAGCTATGCTGTTCGCAGTTCCGAAGAACAGGCGGTCGATGGCGGCCATAAACGCGGCCAGTGTTTTTCCGGAGCCGGTAGGGGCCAGCAGCAATGTGCTTTTACCGCTGGCGATTGCGGGCCACGCGTCCAGTTGCACTTTCGTTGGTTGGACGAACGCCTGCCGAAACCAATCGCCCGTACACGAATGAAAATAAGGCAGTTCTGTTTTTGACGAGTCTGTTGACATGCAGACGTTTTAGCCGATTGCTGCCGAGTTGACAGCACAACTGCGAATAATTGTTCCGGCAAAAAAACGGTCCCAAACGGATCTGTCATTTTTACGCAAAAGTTGGTGCTTCATTTCGGAGTCTGCCGTGAAGACGGGCAGATGTGGACGTTCTTGCTGCGGTCTGTCGCTTTAATATTCCGGTATCGAGTTTTCGTGTGTACAGGGGCACATCATCATGTCGCTATTAATGGAAAGCATGTGCCGGCAACACCTCGGTAGTGGAACGGAAGACGGCAACGACACCTGGTCCTGAGCGAAGCGTCTTCTGTCGCCCTTTCTTGAGATTCCATGCGTGAAACTGTATTCACCGCGAAGTCGGCATTCTCGCTGGTGCTGAAGTATGCGAAACTTCGGACGCCAGATCTTCTTTCTTGCCACGTCTGCAATTGGTTGGCCGTGAAAGCGGGTTTGAGCGGTTCCGCGCCCTGTTGCGTATTGAATTAACTCGTTGTCAATCCGGCAACAATTTTCCGCCAAACGGAAACGAAATTAGAAGACGTCGATCGTGAATTCTTTCTGCCATTCCAGTCTGCTGTTGTCCCGCTCATTTTTCGCCAGCGTACTTTTGCGATCTCGTTTTCGCCGCCCATTGCGATCGTTGTGTTTGACGGCGGCTGTGTGCGCTCTGCTGTTGGCTAAGCCGCCATGTGCTGTTGCTCAGACCACGACGCTTCCTTCCGTTGTTCCGGCTGCTGCTGCTGCTGCTCCGCCAGTCGCTCCTCCCGCTGCTGCTGAAGATCAGCGGGCCGAAGAGCAGGTTCCTCCCAAGCTGGAAACAATTACGACTGAGACTCTTGATCAACTGAAAAAGAAGATTGAGGCGGCAACGGAAATCGATGAAGAGGCAAAGAAGAAGGTTCTTGAGACTCATCAGAAGGCCGTCGATGCCTTAGCTCGTGCTGTGAAGCTTGAGACGCAAACTCCACTGGATCAGGCGTCTATTAAAGGTTTAGCCGCTACAGCGAATCAACTGCAGGCTGAGCTTGCTCTACCACCAGCACCATTGCTACCTGGAATTTCCGATGAAGCTTCACTGGCTGATCTGACATCGAACCTTGCCACACGGCAACCGCTGCTTCAGGAAGAGAAGCTGAAACTTGCGACTTTGGAGGCCGAGCCTAATCGTCGCGCTGAGCGAAGAACAGCGATCGTCGGTGATCAGGCAACTCAAGCGACTCGCAAAGCTGAAATTCAGGCTGAACTGGCATTGCCGGCTCCAGCGGACGAATCTGCCTATGCGACGGCCGCCCGCCGAGCTTTATTGCTGGGGCGCCTTCGTGAAGTGATAGCCGAAGGGCCTGCGAACCAGGCCGAGCTATCAAAATATGACGCAGCCAAAGCTTTGGATCTGACCAACCTGCGAATACAACGCGGTCGCCGCGAAGTTGCTCGGTTGCAGCAGGAAGTTGACGCTTTAAGTAAGCGAATCACAACGAAACGTAGCCAGGATGCTCGCTATATCGCAGACCAGCTGGAATTCTTTGCCAATGGTCAACCTACGCCGACGCCCTACAGTCAAACGATGATTGACAAGGAGTTGTTTTTTGGCGAACTGGTTCTGGCCACAGACATCAGCATCGCTGCCGAAACTGCCAGCATGGCAAAAAAGAATCTTGATTTGACGGCCTCAATTACGAAGGCGACGAACGAAGTTGGGACCGCCAGGAAAGATCTGGAATCGCTAAGAAGTCTGAAGGCGAAAACAAACGAGAAGATTTCGCGTGTCGGCTTGACGGGGGCCATCGGGCTGGAGCTTCGGCGTCTGTTGAGGACGCTGGAAGACCCGGCAAAGATCAGGCAGAAATGTCAGATTCGTCAGGAAGAAATGCGAGATCTGGAGTTTTCGCGGTTGGACGTGGAAGACCAGAAAGAGGTGTTTACCGACAAAGTCGACGCGTTGCAGCACGTTGAAGGCCTGTCTCAGGAAAGTCGAATTCAGTTGCGACTTGCCGTGGATCGCTCAGTGACCCTTTCGACTCTGGGGCAGAACTACGGCGAATATTTCAATCGGCTGGGTGAGCTCGACGCGACTCAGCAGGAGTACATACGGGAGATTGTTGAGTTTTCGGGATTCATACAGGAACGAGTACTGTGGATTCGCAGTAATCGTCTGCCTGACAGCGCCGATGCTGCTGAAATTGTCACTACCGTTCGTTGGTTTGTGTCGCCAAACAACTGGCGAGAAGTTCGCGACGCGCTGATTGCCGATACCACACAACGACTTTGGCTGTACGCTCTTATTACACTGCTGATCAGTATTTTGTTTATCGTACATCCGCGCTTTCGGTTGATTCTGGCCAGCATCGCTGAAGTGACTTCACGTTCCACCTGTCGCGAATTTCTGCCAACCTGGCGGGCTGCCGTCATAAGTTTTGTGCTGGCCATTCCGTGGCCAGCATTGGCTGGCTTTTTGGCGTGGAGACTATTGTCTGATGGATCTGCTGCGCCTTTTGTCGTTGCGGTTGGTAACGGACTGCTGGCCGTGGCCATCGGGGCATTGGTTCTGAATCTGCTGCGGCATCTATGCCGACCGTGCGGACTGGGGCTGGCTCATTTTGAGTGGCCGAAGAACTCCGTTCGCCTGCTTCGAGCCAAATTGCGCACGCTGACCGTGCTTTCCCTACCCTTGTTGTTTGTGGAAACGACTCTGCACGCTCACGAAAATCCTCAGGGACGCGATGCACTGGAACGGGTTGCCTTTGTGCTTTCAATGATTGTGTTTGTTTCGTTTCTAAGAACAGTGCTGCACCCGGCAACCGGCGTTTTTAGAGACTTCCTGATTATCAACAACAATGGTTGGTTTCATCGTTTGCGCTGGATCTCTTATGCGGCGGCATTACTGGTCCCACTGGCGCTGGCGGTGCTGTCCATCGTCGGATTCTATTACACGGCCTACGAACTGCACTGGCGAATGCACCTGACGATCTGGCTGATGGTCGGACTGTTTGTTTTGCGATGCTTTTTGATTCGGTGGTTTGTTGTCGGTCATCGCCGTTTGCGAATTGAACAGGCAAGGCAACGTCGGCAAGCCATGCTTAACGAAGCTGAGGCGTCGCCATCCAACGTGCCGAAGCCAAACCCACAGGATGCGGCCGTGGATCTGCAGGAAGTCAGCGAGCAGACTCAGCGTTTCATTCGTTCAGGCCTGGCACTGGTTTGCTTGATTGTGACCTGGTTTATATGGGTTGACGTGTTGCCTGCTCTGGGAATTCTGGACCGCTGGGAGCTGTGGACTACCACCGTTGATGTGATGGTTGAAGTTACTGAAGACGGTCAGAAAACATTTCGCTCTGAACCGCAGATTCAGTCCGTGACAGTCGCTGATACTTTGATTTCATGCTTTCTGGTTTTGCTGACGTATACAGCTGCCAGAAATATACCAGGGCTGCTGGAACTGACCGTACTGCAGCGGTTGCCGCTGGAACCTGCCAGTCGGTATGCCTGTCGTATGGTGGCTCGCTATCTGATTGTTGTGATTGGGTTTGTGTTTGCCAGCGCTGCCATCGGAATTGGCTGGGCTCAGGTACAGTGGCTGGCTGCGGCGTTGACTTTGGGGCTGGGTTTCGGTCTGCAGGAAATTTTTGCCAACTTTGTTTCAGGCCTGATCATTTTATTTGAACGTCCCGTGAGAATTGGCGACGTCGTGACCATTGGGGAAGTGTCCGGAATCGTTAACAGGATTCAAATTAGAGCGACCACAATTCTGGACTGGGATCGTAAGGAATACATCGTCCCCAACAAGGAATTTGTAACTGGACGACTGCTGAACTGGACTTTAACGGACAAGGTCAACCGCGTTGTTATTCGCGTTGGTGTGGCCTACGGAACTGACACTATCCTGGCCAGATCGCTGTTGCTGAAGGTTGCACAGGACCACCCTGATGTTCTGGAAGATCCTTTACCGGTTTCAACGTTCGAGGGTTTTGGTGACAGCACTCTGGATCTTGGGCTGCGATGTTACCTGCCGAATCTGGAGAATCGACTGGCCACAATTACGGCACTGCACGAGGCCGTTGATGCAGCGTTTAAGACGGCGAAGATTGAAATTTCGTTCCCGCAGCGCGATCTTCATGTAAGAACGCTTCCCAGTAATCTTCCGGTTGCCGGATTGTATACCGGTCAGGAATTAGCGGTCTCCCCCGAACGTCAATTAGAAGTGCCCGAGACCGATTGATGCGGCGAAGAGATCTGAGTTCTTACTAAATCAAATCGTCTGGCAGACGCCGTTTAGTCAGGCGAATTTCGTTTCCTTTTGCATTGAAGGAAACCTCGTCCATGAAGGCGTTGATCAGCATGATCCCTCGCCCACTGGGTTTTAACAGGTTTTCTGGATCGGTTGGGTCGGGCAGGTTGTTAACATCGAAGCCCGGGCCGTCGTCACGAATCGTAAATTGACCTTCTTCAGGTGTCAGGGAAACGGTGACGGTTACAACGCGATCTTTGTAGGGTTCCATGTTCCGGCGTTCTTCAATGAGCTCCGCATAGGAATCGTCGTTGCGCTGGCGAAGGTCAGAACTGACTTCCAGATTGCCATGCACGACCGCGTTAACAAGCGACTCCTCCAGTGCGACTCCCAGTTGAGTATTGTCGGACGAGTTCGTCAGGCCAATGGCTGTCGCCAGACTTTGTAATTCTGAGACAACTGTGGGAAGGAATTTGCGGTCGTTATTCGGTAACACAATCTTCATGGCCTGCTGTGCCACGCACGCTAAGAATCTGCTCTGATTTTTTCGGAGTATCGATGACGAAATTACCGATTCAACAACTTCCAGCAGTTCGCGAACGACGTTCGATTTTGGCACATAGCTGGCCGCACCCGCCTGTATTGCCTGCATCGCAATTTCTTCGCTGCCATGAGATGTTGTGATGATGACTGGGATTTCAATGAACCGTTGACGGATTTGCCGTAGCAACTGCAATCCGTCAATTCTGGGCATGCGGATGTCGCTGACTACCACATCAAACGAATCGGTCGTCAGCATCTCCAGTGCCTGTTCCCCGTCTTGCGCGGAAGCAACGGTCCACTCTGTTCGTGACGCTAAAGCATGACGCGCAAATAGGATGTCGGCTTCACTGTCGTCCACGATCAGGATTTGCGGCATTCTGAGTCTCCGTGTCCATTGGCATGGTTTATGTGCTGTTGGTATCGCATCACAGTACTGGATCCGGACCTTGGTATTCCAGAATTTGTACGATTGTAAAAAACTAATGTATAGATTGCCAAATAGGGACCACCTTCAGTGCCCTGGGGTAACTTTGAATCGGTCGTGAGTGTGAGTCTTCCGCACTTTCTGAATATGCCGTTACAATATAGTGAGCTGACATACTGTTCGTCTGGCCACTGTTTTTGACAAGCTGTATTGATTCATTCGGCCGCACGAATCTCGAGGTTGGTGAATGCTTTGATTGAAGACGCCAACAGAATGCTGACTAACCCATGGGGATGCATTGGGCTGTACACCCCGGCCGCTATTCGGGCGACGGTCTGATTTCTGAAATTCCCGCGCGAGATTCCAACAGATTTGCGACTGCAAGTAGTGTAGCTTCGTTGTAAAGCTGGCTTGTTAAAGTGCTGCATATCGGTTGAGCGTGCGATTTGGAATCGGACATGACGGTCGGCAATACGATTGTTGGATGGCCCGTTAAATTGCAAGTACCCAGATCATCACCGCCAACATACAGATCGACCTGTTGAAACACGTCTGCCATGTGTTCGATCAGGCGGGTTCGTAATCTGGATGCATGCAGATAATCGATGGCGGGCAGAAAGTGAGACTTGCGAAAGATGTCTGGCCATTGGTTCAGTCCTTCCGTGTTGTTGGCTGCGGTTATGTCGTGAAATACGGTCGCTGCCTCAACGTCCAGCATAATACTGATCGCCCATTCAGGAAATTCGCTCGGCAACGCGATGGGCACAATATCGGCCCCCAGTTCTTCCAGAAAGGCCAGCGTGGCTTCATCAGCAGTTGAAGTGCGTCTGCCTTCGATACGTCCAATTTTCACCTGACTCAAGTCCAGCTTCATCGGCCAGTTAAACCATCGGCTAACGCTGGTTGGGTCTCCATCGTCGGCACCATGAATCGCGTTGAAGACAATTCCGCAGTCATCAACACTTCGAGCGATCGGGCCGATCTTGTCCATCGTCCACGAAAGTGCCATGCAGTCTTTTCGACTGACTCGACCAAACGTGGGCCGCAGTCCTGTTACTCCACAGCGTTTGCAAGGCGAAACAATGCTGCCCAGCGTTTCACTTCCCAGCGCAAACGGAAGAAGTCCGGCAGCGACGGCAGATGCGGAACCCGCGGAAGATCCACTCGACCCCTGCTGTGGGTTCCACGGGTTGCGAGTCTGTCCGCCGAACCACTTGTCGCCCATCGCGAGTGCTCCCAACGACATTTTTGCAACCAGTACGGTTCCTGCCTGTTCCAGCTTTTTCGCAACCGTTGCCGTGCGTGGCAGCACCTGGTTTTGAAATTGTGGAGCTCCCCAGGTTGTCGGGTAGCCTTTAACGGCAATCAGGTCTTTCGCGCCCCAGGGAATTCCATGCAACGGTCCGCGATCTTTGCCTTCAGAAAGTTCTCGATCCGCAACTGCAGCCTGCTTAAGTGCCAGTTCTTCCGTAAAGTTAACGACGCAATTCAGTGATTCATTGGCGACGCGCAAGCGATCGATTGTCTGTTTGGCAAGTTCAACTGCGGTTAGCTTGCCATCACGCAGAAGTTTGCCCAGCTGTCGAATCGTAAGGAAAGAAACGTCGTCTGCGTTCTCCGCAATGGCTGCGGGGGCACCTGCTGAAGACAGATAGTCAGGGTGATCCAATGAACTTTGCTGAATTCCGGGAACTCCAATTTCCGGATCAAATCGAATTGCGGGAAGCGTGTCATACCGAACCTTGACCGCACGCATCTGGTCGCGTTTACTGAAGACTCCATTGATCGCATTGACGGCCGTTTCACGTTGTTCGTCGGATAGCGTGATGCCGCTGATCCATTCGGCATTTTTGATGGATTCAACTGTGGCGGCGGAACTCGTTTCCGCCTGCACGGCAGCCGCCCGTTGAAATGCGACCGAACCGATTCCCACCGCGGCCAGAGTACTTAGTACCCGGCGGCGAGTGGTGGCGGATTCGCCCGACGACTGCTGTGATTCTGCCGACATGAAATTCTGCTTTAAGGAATGAACGAAGTCTTTTCGTCGATCGCCAGACAAAATTCGGCGATCAACTTTGCTGCCTGTTCCAGATCGGATTCTGCGACAACTTCAACCGGGCTGTGCATGTAACGATTCGGCAAGGTAACCAAGCCGGTCGCACATCCACCTCTGCTAACCTGAATCGCCGCGCCATCGTTGCTGGCCGGACGGGCCAACGCGTTGATCTGCACCTTGATGTCGTTCTTCTGCGCTGTTTCCAGCAGCAGGTCAAACACTCGTGGATTCGCGTTGGCACCTCTTACCACAACCGGGCCGCCACCGATTGCGATGTTGCCAAATTCGTTCAGATCGATGCCGGGACAGTCTGTCGCATGAGTCACATCTACGGCGATGGCGACGTGTGGGTTCACGTTATAAGCACTTGTTTGAGCACCACGCAGGCCGATTTCTTCCTGCACGGATGACACACCGAAGACCGCAGCTTTGGGTTTGGCGGCGGCGATCAGCTTCAGAGCATTCATGATGACCCAAACGCCGGTGCGGTCGTCCATGGCGACGCCCGATAGTCGTCCGTTGCGAAGTTCTCGCAGACATGGTTCGGGAGTAATCGAATCGCCGATCTGAACAATCTCCTTCGTTTCTGCGGCGGACGCAGATCCAATATCGATCCACAGTTCCTGAATTTTCGGCACGGTCTTGCGTTCTGCTTCATTCAACAAATGAATGGGCTTGCGAGCAATGATACCGGGGATTGAGCCGCTTGCGGTGTGCACCAGCATTCGCTGGCCGAGCAGGATCTGCATGTCCCACCCGCCAACCGCGCTGACTCGAAGAAAACCGGAATCGTCAATGTGGCGGACAATCAGCCCGATCTGGTCGCAGTGTGCATCCAGCAGAATTCGACACGCTCCACCGGGATTTACGGCTGCAATGACGTTGCCGTGAACGTCGGTTTCTGTGGAATCTGCAAACGTTGAAGTAAAGTCTCGAACAACTTGCTGGACGTTCTGTTCAAAGCCGGAGGTGCCAGGTGTCGAAAGCAGGTCTTTAAGAAACTGGTCTGGCATTCAATCTGATCCTTGATTCACGAGTTTAGCGTTGATTTAACTTTATGGATGAAGGTTACACCACGGAATCAGCCGTGAACAGATTCCGCAGTATGGTTATTAAGCGAACTTAGTTTTTACAGGTGACAACACTGCTGTCAAAACAGTCAGCGACAACGCCAAACATCTGACTTGGCAATTTTCAGCTTCTTTACCGTTGGTTCGATGTCTGTCCAGAATCGAGCTGCATCAACGGGATAGCCTTTGGTGGGTTTCAAGTCCGGAACGTGCTGTTGCCAGAAGCGGTTGAACTGCGTCATCACTACTTCACGCACGTACTTTGAAACCATAGACGCCAGTGCAACCGGAAGAATGGCTTCTGCCTTGGTGCGAAAGCAAAATTCCAGTTCGCCAACCCGATACACAGATCTCGGTCCACCTTCTTCAATGCGAAACACAAACTGATCATCAAACGCTTCGGAGATGACGTCGTCGTACCGATTGCGACCACCGTGCTTGTCGCACACCACCCAGCCTGTGACCGGACCGTTTTCCGATTGAACTTCCGCTTCGTCGACAGATGCCTTCACAAGTTGCAGAGTCGCTGACGAAAGAACCTTGCCCTTGGAATTCGTCTGTTCCACCTGTTGATTGAATTCGGGCGGAAACATGACGCAGCTTTTGATACTCAGCAGCCGGAAGTTCTGCTCGCTCATCGTTGCAGACAACAAGGCAGCACTGCTGCTGATTGCGTCTGCGTTGGCAGACAAAGGCAGCTTCAGGTCTTCCAGTTTCTTGCCGCACGCTTTATGGTAATCTTTGGTAAAGGCTGAACCGGAAACAGTGGTGCCCAGTTCAACGCACGTTGCATGCGGTTGCTTCAGGTGCGTCAGAAAAGCCAGAATACCGCGTTCCAAAGATCCAATCGACTTGCCTGCCGAATAGACTTTTTTGCTGTCAGAAACATGCAGCCGCTTATCGTTGCGAGATGGTGAATCTGTAAGCGCGGGTTCCAATGGCTGCCACATAGTTTCGGGAGTAATGCCGTCTGGCACTTCCCAGGTTGTGGCCGTGATGACCAACGGTCCCAGATTTGGGCCGTATCCAGCTTCGTCGGTGCCAACTACGATGGGCATAAGATCAATCGTATAATCTAAGTAACGATGTATTGAACGGCTTGCTGATGCTGTGCTGCGTTTCGCCAGTGTAAGCCTTCGCTTCAGTGAAGGCGTTCCGACGGCTATAGTCTACCAATAAACGTCGGCGACGTCATCGCTGCAACGTTGCCGATGAACTTGCTGGTGCTGCTGCTGGTGGCAGGAAACGGCTGGCGACGTTATCGTGATCGCTGCCGCCAGGCGTAATCGGCACTGCAAACGTTGACTTACGGCAATAGCAAAAGACTCAATTGCGAAACGCCAACGATGTTCGTGTTTCAGAAATTATTCAACAGGAAAATTCATGAATCGTTTTTTTTCACTTCTGATTGGTGCTGTGGCTGTTTGTCTGGCGGCCAGAGCAAACGCTGAGCGTCCGAACATCGTGTGGATTATTCCCGATGACATGTCCGCCAATTTTTCCTGCTATGGCGAAACGGCGATAGAAACTCCGCATCTGGACAAGCTGGCGAGTCAGGGCGTGAAGTTCACAAATGCCTATGTGACGGCTCCTGTTTGCTCAACGTGCCGTTCTGCGTTTATCACCGGCATGTATCAAACCAGTATCGGAGCTCATCATCATCGCAGCGGGCGAGGCGAATTGAAGATTGAATTGCCTGAAGCAATCAAACTGGTGCCGAAGTTGTTTCAGGAGACGGGCTATTACACCACCATTTCCGACTGGCCCATCAGAAAAGGAAAGCTCGGCAAAACAGACTACAACTTCGAATGGGACAAGTCTGTCTACAACGGCAGCAACTGGGCCGATCGTAAAGAGGGCCAGCCGTTTTTTGCTCAGATTCAAACACCAGGCGGCAAGCTGCGAGGCAGCAATCAGGCTGGCTGGAGCAAAATGGCGGCGAACGCCAGGAAGGCATTCGGTGACAGCACTTCAACATCTGTCGTTAAGCTTCCACCCTATTATCCGAATCATCCGGATGTCATTCAGGATTGGGCCGCTTACCTGGATTCAGTGCGAGTCACAGATGCCATGGTGGGTGAAGTTGTTGCTCAGCTGGAAGCCGAAGGAGTTCGCGATAACACGTTGATTCTGTTTATGACAGACCACGGAATCAGTCATGCTCGAGGTAAGCAGTTTATGTACGACGAAGGCCTGCACGTGCCATTGGTGATTGCCGGCCCTGGAATTGCTGCCGGTACCGTTAGAGCTGACCTGGTTGAACACATCGACATTGCCGCATTGTCGTTGGCGGCCGCCGGAATAGCGATTCCGGAATACATGCAGGCTCAGAATATTCTCGCCCCCAACTATAGAGCTCGTGATGCCGTTTTTGCAGCGCGAGACCGTTGTGACGAAACCGTCGATCACATGCGATCGGTAAGAACGCAGCAGTTCAAGTACATTCGCAACTTCCTGCCAAACAGGCCGTATCTGCAGCCATGTGCTTATAAAGATGCCAAGCAGATTCTGATTGCGTTGCGAGAATGGCATGACGCCGGCAAGCTGAACGATGTTCAAAAACTGCACCTGCGTGAAGTTCGCCCACCAGAAGAACTTTACGACACGATCGCCGATCCGTACGAAATTCACAACCTTGCTGATGATCCAGATCACGCTGAAGTTCTTGCAAAAATGCGTCAACAACTGAATGACTGGATGGAAAGAACGGGTGACCAGGGCCAGCAACCGGAAACAGCCGCAATGTACGACAGCGACATGACAGTCTACACAGCTCGCCTTCGCGGCCCCAAATTCGATCCTGATCACGTGAAGGAAATCGATGACAACATCGCGCTGATGAAAAAATGGGCGGCGGAAGGCAAATAGCCACTTGTCGTTTCGCCACTGGTCGCATTGTGGATGCGGGAACAAAAGTCCATTTCTGAATTGACGAGGAACGTCGTAAATGCCTGACCGAATTGAATCTCCAATCATTGCCAGCAACCCCGGCTGGCCGGTTGGTTTTCTGTGATGCCATGGATGGCCCGCATTGGGGCTTGAAGAAGCAAGTGAGTTGATCGACCACAGTTTACAAACACATTGCGACGCGATTGCCGCAGAGTCCGGCATTCATGAAAAAGCCAGCTTGCTTCAGTGCGCAGAGGGATACTCCGTTCTGGTGGCTGCAAATGAACCGAACGCGATGGTTCGATTGGGGGTGCTACTGGAAGAGTATCCACAGTTATGCGAGCAATATGGTGCGGCAAATCGGTTGTTTGAAAAGGCGGCTACTCACGGACATCCACGCGGATACTACAACCTGGCTCGTTATTATTATGATCATGCAAAATATGAGGCGGCCGTCGAAAAGTTTCTGATTGCTGTTTCATTGGGGGACGCCACATCATTTGTGTATTTAGGCATGTGCTATGAGCATGGTAACGGTGTTATCGCCGATGTTCAGGCAGCGTTCTCTTGTTACCGAAGTGCGGCATTACTAGGTGAATTTCACGGTATGCTTCGACTCTCTTCGCTTTGTCGTCAGGGGAATTTGTCCTCAGTGGATTTGGCATGGGTATTCCACTGCCTGGATTGTTTTGTTCGGCGTAATCGCCCAGAGGCAGCGTTTGAAGCAGGTATGTTGCTGCTGGGAGGGCAGTCGCCACCTGATGGAACGGCATTCTGTGCGTTTGAATACATGAAAAGAGCGGCAGATGGCGGGCTGGACGAGGCTCAGCGATGGGTGGGGGAGGCTTATCTTTGCGACCTCTATGTTTCACGAAACTATACAAGTGCCGCGCACTATCTATCACTTGCGGTTGAAGCTGGAAATGCTGAGGCAATGCACCGGTACGCGTGCCTGTATTTGAAAGGTGATGGAGTTCCGAAGGATCTCGCGAAGGCCCGGCACCTGTTTCAGATAGCTGCGGAAAAAGGCAACAAAGCATCTGTGCGTGTGCTGGAATTGTGGGATGACATCCCGGGCAAATAGATCAACGGCGTCTGGTCATGCCACGAATCCGATGTCGGTCCAGACGCTCGTCACCCCCTTAGATTCGGAAGCTGACAAGATTCGAACACAACGGTTCCTAATGTCTTGATCGTGAGGTTCTTGACGAGCGACGAACCATTGAATCATCTTAGCTGAAGAGAGTCGCGTCGGGATGGCCATCCCCGACGCGACGGCGGCTTGCAGATCGATCGTTCCTGGGTCTTAGAGACCGAGTGTCAGCGTGATCGTAAGCCGTTTCATTTCAAACCCGAACCGCAGCATGAGCCGTCGAAATGTCGAGCTCGAATATTAGGAGGGGATCAAATGAACAACACAGAATATCGTTTTACAACTGTCATTGGTATCGATATTTCGAAAGACAAAATCGATATCGCAGACAACCAAAAGTCGACCGCATTGACGGTCGAAAACAGTCGAAGAAAAATTGACCGTTGGATCAAATCCATCGTCGATCCGTCAAATGCTATTGTTGTCATGGAAGCCACGGGCGGCTACGAATCGCTTCTCGTCGAATGACTTCATGAACATCAGATTGCGTTGGCTGTTGTTAATCCGCGGCAGGTTCGCGACTTTGCCCGTGGCATCGGACGTGACGAAAAAACGGACCCGATTGATGCTCGGGTTCTTGTTAGGTTTGGTGGAGTTGTGCAACCCGCTCCACAGCCGCCGAAGTCAGAAGAACAGATCAAAATAGAGGCATTGGTCGTGCGGCGGAGGCAGATCCTGGGCCTCATCAACCAGGAAAAAAAACGACTGAAGCAGACCCGAGACAAGGACATTCGCAAGTCGATTGCGGCCATCCTGAATCCCCTCGAAAAACAGCTGGAAATGCTGGACAACAAGCTTCAGAAGGCGATCGTTGCGAACGAAACAAACACTCGCAAAATCGAAATTCTGAGTTCCGTGAAAGGCGTCGGCCCAGTTACCGTCAGCACAATCATCGCCGAACTGCCCGAGCTCGGAACACTCAATCGAAAGGAGGTTGCAAAACTGGTGGGAGTCGCGCCCATCAACAAAGATTCAGGCAAGATGACCGGCAAGCGAAAGACCTCGGGCGGACGTTCGGGAATCCGCCGAACGCTGTACATGGCAGCGCTGGTGGCAACACGACACAATCCGAAAATTAAGGCCTTCTATCAGCGACTGCTGGCGAACGGAAAACTGAAGAAAGTGGCGCTGACGGCAGCCATGAGAAAGCTGCTGACTATTCTCAATACGCTCATTCGTACAGATCAAGTGTGGATTGATCGGTGTGCCAGTGAAGCCACCTGAACAAAAGAGTTCATGAACAACTCGACCAAAAACATCGAGGCACCGAACCACTGACTATCCCTCGCAAAGTTGCGTCCCCGCAGAGCTTTGCTCCGTTTCGTCAGATGACAACAGTCTACCGCCGGTCCGGCTGTGATTCAATGAAACACCGTCCAAAAACAGGCCTTCTGTTCCCTACATCGAACACCGAACCCATGCCTCAAAAAATCCAACACACCCTCACAAACCAACAACATTCAACTCCAGAAAAATCACGATCAAAAATCTTTCTTCAACGTCATTCTTGACAAACTTCAAGACTTCGCTGACACCTTTTTCCACCCCAAGAAAATCGCCTTAAGAATGGAATGTGGATGGATGTCCCGGTTTCTCGCCCCGCCGTGGAAATTCTTTTCGACTTCGCGACAACGACAGCCGAACGAGACGTATTCACCTTAAAACCGCAACCTGTTTGTGATGAATGTGTTATGGCGATTTTGGCGAGGTTGGCATGATCGCCGATTGCTTTATCTGTGACGAAGTTGCGATACCACCTTCGACGAAGATGAATTAATTGATTGGTTGATATAGGATCTTAATTGAGTCATTAAATTTCCGCGTCGCGTGACAGACATGACGATACCACCGCCAGATATATTTGTTCAAGAGAATGCGACGATCGTCGGTGCGAAGCCAGCTATGAAACGCGATACGCGCAAAGACATATTGCTTGCGGCAATTTGTGAGTTCGCTCGCGTTGGTTACGAAGGCGCGTCGACGCTTGTGATCGCGAAAGCTGCTGCGACGAAACAGCCATCATTGAATTATCACTTCGGCTCCAAAGAAAAGCTGTGGCAAGCCAGCGTTGACTACGCGTTCACGGAACTCACGGTCACCTTTGAGACGATCCATGACACCGTAGGTGACATGGCCCCGGTTGATGTTCTTAAAGTCATGTTGCGAACCATCAATCGGTTTGCGATGCGAAATCCAGAGCACATCGACATTATGCGACAGGAAATGGGATCAAGATCAGCAAGGACTGAATACCTGCTCTCCAAACATCTTGTGCCGATGTACCAACACATCAATCGAGTCATTGAAGCCGCAGTCGCAGCGAAGCAAATCAGAGATTACCCACCTGCGTTCCTGAGTTCCCTGCTGTTCGGTGCAGTGACGCATTTTTTTTCCGTGGGGCAAGCGATGGATACGGTCTATGGAATCGACGTTACTGATCTGCCACAAGCTGTAAACGGCGGCGGGAAAGTGTGGCGCTTGGCGGGCGAAAAGTGCAGCGCTC